>Ga0187782_10003621_pt1 | contig 11539 bp, 7 predicted proteins | sample 0715_SJ02_MP15_2_FD_132454 | JGI IMG/M metagenome (GOLD analysis project Ga0187782, IMG submission 132454) | Tropical peat soil microbial communities from peatlands in Department of Meta, Colombia - 0715_SJ02_MP15_20_MG | ecosystem: Environmental > Terrestrial > Soil > Wetlands > Peat | place...
AGTCAAGGCGGAATCTTCGTCAACGGGGCATGCCCGATCAACGATCCCGGGCCGGACGGAATCGTGGGCACGGCGGACGATTGCCCGAGCGGGAACCCGGAATACATCGTGCTGCCGGGACCCGATGGGATTTATGGAACCGCGGATGATATCCAGATACCGCTGACGAAATTCAGCCGAACGATTACGATCACACCGGTGGGCACGAACACGAACCTGCGGCAAATTACAGTGACCATCACGTACGAGTCGAACGGTTTGAACCGGTCGTACTCGATCACCACGTACATTTCACCTTTTGTGTGAGGGGGGCGGGGTGGAGATATGAAAACGAACAGGAAACGCGAAACGGGATTCACGCTGATCGAACTCCTAGTGGCCATGTCGGTGACCCTGCTGATTGCCGCCGCCACGCTGGGCCTGTTTTCCTACGCCATGAACGTCAATGCCAGCGGCAGCCAGATCGGCAACATCGACAGCAACCTGCGGAGCGCGATGAATCTGGTGGTGCGCGACCTCTTGCAAGCGGGCCAGGGCTACCCGACTGGAGGCGTAGCGCTCCCGACCGGGTCCGGCTGCCAGAACATCAATCGCCCCATCTACACCGCGACGGCGCAGTTCCCCTATGGATGCGCCAACCCGACGACCTATCCGAACATGCCCGCAGTGGCTCCGGGAAGCGGGCTAGGCCCGAACATCATCCAGAATCCAAACCTGACGTGGATGCCGCAGCCGACGACAAACCCTCACAACAGCGGCATCATCACGTTTATTTACCAGGACAACGACCTGGTGACCAACGTGAATCCGACGACGCTTTTGCCGAACTATCTGGTGAGCATCAGCGCCACTCAGCTCACCTTCTCGAGCACCGTGCCTATAACTGGGGCGACGGTGAGCGATCCAGCCGCGGTCAACGACGTGTTTCTGGTGTACGGCGGAGGGCTCGACCGGCTGGTGGAAGCGACGGCAGTGAGCGGCCAGGTGGTGACCATCAACGCGGCCGATCCGCTGAATTTAAACCAGCAGAGCGCGGCACCCGCTGTAACGGGAACAATCTATGATCTCCAGGCTGCCTCGGGTGTTGCTTATGGGGCCATCTGCAATCAGAGCCTCACCCCGCTGCCGGCGGCGTGCGCGTACACGGCGCAACGGGTGCTGATGATCAGCTACTGGCTGGATGACACCACGATCGAGAACGGACAACCCGTCCCGCGGCTGATGCGGCAGGTGGGCATGAACGCTCCGGTCTCGGTTGCGGAGGTCATCGAGGATCTGGAGTTTTCCTACGACTACGTGAACGGCACGACGCCGATCAACAACGTGACCTCCACCTCGGCTGCGGCTACGGCCTGCTCGTGCACGATTACGGACAATCAAATCCGAAAAGTGAATATCTTCATGGCTGCGCGGTCCGACACAGTGCTGAGCGCGACAAACCAGTATCTTCGGGACAACATGGCCATTCAGGTGGACCTGCGCAGCCTGGCCTTCGTGAACCGCTACCAGTAAAGGAAATGGCAATGAGGAACGAACGAGGAGAAAACACGATGCGTCCCTGTGGCTTCCGGCGCGCCGAGCGGGGCATTGCCCTGATCACGGCGCTGCTCATGCTCTTGCTGCTGCTCTCGGTCTCGCTGGGGTTCACCCTGCTGGTTGCGAACGAGCAAGGCGAGAAAGGTGTGGACCTGGACCGCAACCAGACCTTTTACGCCGCCTACGGCGCCATGGAGCAATTGAACGCAGCGGTGGGCACGCTGTTCCAGCAGACCCCGGCCCCGACCGGCGCCGCTATCGCACAATATGTGTTCCACTCTCCGGACATCAACGGCAACGCCGTTCCTCCGAGTATTCCGGGCATGACCTTTTACGACCCCTACGGACTCCCGGCCAGTGTAATCAGCTATTCGGGCGGGAGTGGGTATGAGATCTCTTATACGGGGGCGCCTGGGAATCCCACGTCCACGACGGGCCTTATCACCGTCGGTGCCTACCAAGGCTTCCAGGGACAGATCACGCAGTACACGATTACGGTAAGCGTCCAATCGCAAAACTTCTCGCTGACCACGGACACGGGCGGGACGACAGGTGTGACGAATCGGTATGGCTCGGAGGTGCGGCTGCGGCGGACGCTGCAAACGGTAGCCATTCCGGTCTTTCAGTTCGGCATTTTTTCGCAAACGGATTTGGACTTCTTCCCCGGCCCGAATTTCAATTTTGGCGGGGTGGTGGCCACAAACGGAAACCTGTACTTGGCCGCGGGCAGCACGCTCACGATGAGTTCCCAAGTGGAGGCCTATGGCGACGTGATTCGCGACCGGCTGGCGAATGGATTGACTGGAGCGACCTACCAAACCAGCTATCCTGGAAACGTAAGCATCACGACTTCTCCCGGGACAGGAAACTACCGCAACCTGGCTTACACGGAAGGGAGCATAAATGGAGGCCCGTCGGGCGGGTGCCCAATCGTGAACGCAGGCGCGACCCCTAACGCGAGCTGGACCACGATTTCCGTCAGCGATTACAACGACAACCTTCGGGACGGCGCCTTCGGCTGCTCGCGGGGCACCGGCGCCAAGAACCTTGCGCTGCCTTTGGTGCAGGCGGGCGCCACGGGAATCGACCTGATCAAACTGCCGTTCCCGAATGAGAACACCATCAGCCAAGCCACCGAGGCAATCTACTGTCAGCGCTACGCGGTCTATCCGGCGACCACGCTTTGCCCTGGCCAACAAGGTTACGCGATGCTGCGCATCTTTCTCGCCGATACGGTGGGCGACATCATGCAGATTCCCGAGGTCGACACTACCCATCAGCCTGTGGATATGTCCCCCCGGTCGACACAGGCTCTGGCCGTGGGAGCCGCCGCTGGTGACGCAAAGGTTCTGCCGCCCTGGGCCGCGTCTGCGGGGGGCACTATTGCGGCGGGGGCAGCACCCTGCCCCGCACGGCCAGCGGCGAACGCCTACACTGCCAGTGGGGGCAAGTATTGCAACTACGGCGACTGGTTCACAACAGGCTTTTCGCGGCTGGGCGTGGGCGACGGTACGTATAGCACTACCTTGGCAAACTGCCAGAACGGCCCATTGGCGCCGACGGCGCAGGCACCGGTGGCGCCGGATACCCAGACCACTACCCAGCCGCCGAGTTGCGGTCCCTACATCAAGATGGAATATCAGGACAGCAGCACCGGCGGCGCGTGGGTCGACGTGACAACACAAATCTTGCAACTCGGTTATGTAGGAAGGAATCTCTCCGCCGGGAACGGGACGCCCAACAGCGTGGGCGCGACCGCGGCGCAGATCGCGGCGGGTGCGGGAGCCACTTGCTACGAGCCGCATCCTGACGCCGTCATTCGCTTGCAGCGCCTGGTGGATACGCCGAGCAACTATGCGGCGCAACCATGCGGCTACCCGAAGAACACCGTGTATGCCAAGCTCAGCGGGGGCGTCCCTTCAGGCAGCATGAGCATCGTTCCGCAGGACTACACCCATCTCTCGCTGTTTGACGCGCGCGAGGCGCTCCCGCGTGACTGTTGGACGGCAGCCGGAGGGATGTTCGCCGGCGGGGATTGCCCCTCGTCCAACAATCTGACGCTCGCGGGCGTTATGAATTACGTTGAGATCGACGTCAATAATCTTGCGCGATGGTTTGTGGGCACGACTGGGACTAAAGGCACGCCTCCCTCCAGCACAGTGGGCTACCTTCTGTACATCTCGGACCGGCGCGGCAACCAAGTGGACCCGACGAACGGGAGCGCGGAAGTGGGCGTGGGCTGCGGGCCCACCAAATGCAAGCTGGGCAATCTGGGTTGGGAGGACTTTGTCAATCCACTCAGCGCCAATGGCATCCCCAACGGCACGAAGGATACCGGAGAGGACCTCCACGGCGCCAATGAGACCGCTCCGGGCGGGGCCACCGTATCACTTCCGCTCGAGACTTATGGGGGCTACGCTGCGTACCAGCCACAACAAACGTCCTTGTTTGTTCCGGCGGCTCCGTACATCCTGTGCACTCAGCAAGGCGTCTCCGGATGCCCTACCGTGCCGCCTTCGGGCTCGACCAGTAACTTAGTGCCCACAGCAAATCTGGCCAATGGGCAGGTTGTGGCGGGCAGCAATGTGATGTACCCGCAGACCGGCAACACGTCGGGCGCGCCGACCACGGGAACCACTCTATACAGCCTGGAGAGCGTGGCAGAGGCGCGCCTGAATCCTCCGCTGTTTTTCCGCCGGGCGGTAAAGTTAACGGATGCGCAGAGCTTCTCGTTCAGCGTATGCGCCGCGGGCGCGACGTGCGGCCTCACCATCACGTCGGAGAACCCCGTGTACGTCGAAGGAAATTACAATGCTCCGGGCGGCAGCTTCTCCGGAGCAGACACTCCCTCCGCAATTCTCGCTGACGCCGTGACCTTGCTTTCCGTGAACTGGAACGACATCAACTCAATGACCCCGAGCCCGTATAACTGCACGGATGCCTCAAGGTCGGCCGTGACCAGCTATTACCGAATGGCCATCCTAGCCGGAAAAGGCGTCGCCTTTCCCGAGCCGGGCGTGGGTTCGGTAAACGATGACTTTGGGACGGATGGCGGCTTGCACAACTTCCTGCGATACATCGAAAACTGGGGGGCGAACGGCGGCCAGACGCTGAACTACAGCGGATCGCTGGTGAGCTTCTTCTTCAACGAGCAGGGGGTGGGTACGTACAAGGACGGGGCGAACCTTGTGTACAATCCTCCCACGCGCGGTTACAACTTCGATACCAACTTTCTGACTCCGGCGCTGCTGCCGCCACGAACTCCAACGTTCCGCGACATCAACACGCTCGGCTTCACGCAGTTGATCATGCCAAACCAGCAGTAGGCGGGCGCGTCCCGGGGACCGCAGCCCCGACGGGCGAAAACAAACATTAGGGCAGACGGCTCCCGGCAATTCCGGGAGCCGTCTTTCTTTTGCCCCTTCGAGGGAAGGTCCTCGGCCTAGTTACGGTTTCACGCGAGCGTCAAACAGCGTGTTGGCCGCGGGCGGAGTACAGGCGTTGGCGGTTCCCGCACTGCAGGTCTGAGTCTCGAGCGGGCCGGAAAGCATCGCCGGCGCGACCGGCCCGGTGAGCGGCTCGGCGTACACGATGTAACTATGACCCAGAGGAAGCCCGCCGATGGCATAGCTTCCGTCGAAGTTTGTGACTTGTCGCGAGGAATTGCACGACCAACCGGCAAGTGAACCCGCCAGCACCTGGCCCGTCGCCGCATCCACGGCCACCACGTGCGCTCCGTAATAGCCCGTAACCCACATTCCCGGCGAGGTGGCGGGAAGGCTCGCAAGCGAGAGCGGGTTGGCAGGCAGGACCCGGCCGGTGATCGTGCCGAAGGCCGTTGAGCCGGGGTAGTTCACGCGCATCGCGGCGCGGTCGTCGTCTGCCAGCGGCGCGTCGGGAGCTTCCGGCGTGGGCCGCGCGCCGAGGAAAGTGCCCGGCGATGGCGCGAACGGAAACATGGCCGCCACGGCCGCGGGAGATTCCGCGAACCCAAGCGTATGCCCCAGCTCGTGAATGAGAATGCTCTCCAAATCGTAGGCCGTGGGGTTGGCGGCCAGCGCGCCGGGAGTGGCAAACTGGATTGCCGGATTCAGTTCCACGTCCGCATCCAGGATCTGGCCGACAAAGGAGGCGGTCTTGGCGCCAAGGGTCTGGCCGATTACCGTTGCCGTGACTACAGTGGTGTAGGCAAGCACGCCGGGCGCGAAGCTGTCGTCCTGAGCGAAGCAGATGGTGTTGAGCCCATCGGCAGGAGTGCAGGTATTACCGCCGCTCGTGGTGCCGAGCGGAGCGTAAGAGGAAGAGGTAAGGCCAGTGCCGGAAACTCCGGCCCAGACGGCAAAGGAATTTTGAATCACTCCCTGGACTTCCGCCTGCGGGCCGCCTGCGAATCCGGGCGAGGTCAGAATGTTCGCGCCCAGCGTGGTATCCCACCTGCGATCCACGCCTCCTGGCTCATTTAAATTCATTTGCGTGGGCATTGGACAGGCAGAAACCCCCGCATTCGCCGGGTTACTGGTGTCCGCAATCTGCTGGTTGATGACGTAGCCGCGCGCCGGATTCGCCGTGCCCGCGAGCAGCAGGGCGGCAGCCGCCAGCGCGGGAAGGGAATTGCGCATTATCGCAGCGTCTCCCGGGCCGCCGCGAGGACGCTTGCGCGGAGCACTGCGAGGGGAAGCTCCCGGCGGGCGCCTTGCGCCGCGGGTCCGGAGTGCGCGTCGAGCATCTGCAGTCCCGCGGTATCCTGAATAGCTTCTTCCAGTGTGGTGCGCGGGTTCTTTCGGATTCGGAATGTTCCCTGCGCCCAGCTCACGATGTTCATCAGCCGTCCGCGATCCGCCGTCAGGAAAAGGACGACGTCTTCTCCCACCGTAAAGCGCGGGGCGCCTTCGACGCTCACGCGCACGCCAGCGGCCTCACCGCCGGGCAGACGCACTGTAAACCGCGGGGGCGGATGGCCTTTCCAGGGCTGCGCGACCTCGAAGGTGGTGAGCGTCCATACGAGCCCAAAATCCGCCACGCTTACGACGCTCACGCACCGCACTCGGGCCACGTAGGTGGACTGCTGGGCCAGCTCGCGCACGCTCATGCGCGCCAGCGTGGTGGCGCGCACCTGCGGCAGCCAGAGTGCGAGCACGGCAAGAAATAATGCGGCAGCCATGGACCGCGAATTTCTGATTGCCTGTGGCTGCCCGCGTTTCGGATGGATTTCCATCAACAACTGATAGATGGTCATTGCACCTCCAGTGCGGCCGTCAGTGCGGCCTGATCTTGATTTGCGGTCGCGGCAAACAGCGTGCGCGGTCCCGGCGCTGCATCGGCCGGCAGCGTCAATTCGAATTCGAGCAGTACGGTACCCAGCGAAGTATCGAGATTTGAGGCAGTGATGTCCGGTGTCGCGGGAGAGGAGAAGGTGACCTGGGCGGTCTGGTCGAGCGCAGTGCCGAACACGCACAATTGCAGCACGATGCTCCCGCTCGCCGGGCGGACCAGGACGAGCGGCGGGGCGTTCAAGGTGCAAACACCGGTGGAAGAATCTACGAGGCCGATTTCGAGCAGGGTTAACTGCTCGGGCGGATTGGTTCCCTCCAGTGTCGGCTCGACGACCGTGATATCCATTCCATTGGCAACCGGGTTTGCGGAGTCGAGAGAAATCACGGTCTGCGTCGCGGCCGGAGCGACGATGACGAGGCTCACGGTATTGCCCGCTGCCGGTGCGGAGCCAGGGCCCTGCACGCTCACCGTCAGCGCTCCGGCGGCTTCCACGTCTGCCGGAGTGAGGGTCGCGTCGCATTCCGTGGCCGAGGGGCAGGTGGTTGCGCGCGCCGTGCCGTTAATCAGGATGGTGCCGCCCGGGCCGGGCTGCGACGCGGCGAATTGCACGCCCAAGACGCGCAGGCCAAACGAAGCTGCCGCCCCCGCAAACACGCTGGCGGGCACGAGCCCGGTTATGAAGGGCGCCGTGCTGATCGTGAAGACAGCCACGCCCTGCGCCGCGGGAGTTGCCTCGCTGGTGGCCTGCACATTTACCACGTTTGGATTCGGCGGCACATCGGGCGCGCGATACTCCACCGGCCCGGAAGAGGGGCCGTTCGGCGCCTGACAGGGCGAACTGGCGGGAAGGCAGATGAGCCCGTCGGCGATGCTGCCATTTGCGGAGCCGTTTACAGCCCAACTTACGTTCTGGTCCAGGACGCCGAGGACGGTTGCCGCAATGGTTTCTATCTGCTGCGGCGCAAGGGTGAGGCTCGATGGAGAGATGCTGACGCTGATTTGCGGGGCGATCGTGACGATGGCAGCGGCAAACTGTGCGGGATCAGCAACGCTCACGGCGTCCACCGTTACCTGCGGCGGGGTGGGCACCGAGGCCGGCGCAAGATAATCGACGCTACCGGGTGGTGAAGCTGCGGGCGGCGCCACGCAGGGATCGCTTCCGGAAACGCAAATTTGCCCGAACGTGGAATTTCCATTGGCCACGCCGTTGACCGCCCAGCTCACTTGCGGATTCGAGGTCTGCGCCACCGAGGCGGTGAATGATTGCCGCGCGCCGGGGATCCGCGTCGCACTTGCCGGGCTGATCGTGACGACGATGTCGCTCGTCAATTGCAGGGTGACGGAGCTGGTGACCGCCGGATAGGCCGTGCTCGCCGCCGTGATGGTCACCGAGCGTCCCATGGGCATGTTGACCGGCGCGAGGTAAAGCCCGTTCTGCGACGATGAATTGGAAATCGTGCCGACGGTTGTATTCCCTCCCTGAACGCCGTTCACGCTCCAAAGGACGGCCTCAGTCGGAGTGCCATCGAGCGTGGCCGCGAACGTCTGCGTTTGCTCGAGGGCGACCGTGGCGTTTGCGGGCGAAATCGAAAGCACGTGCGTGGTCACGATTTGCGTGGTCACGCTGGCGGTCTTTGAAGGATCGGCGAGGCTTGTCGCCGTGAGGGTCACTTGGGGCGGTTGCGGCGGCGACGCCGGCGAAGAATAGAGGCCGCTCGAGGAAATCGTGCCGCAGGCATTCTGTGCGGCGCCGCAGCCCGCACCGCTCACGCTCCAATTCACCCCTGTTGCGGGATTCGAGCCCGGCACCGGCTGAATCGAAGCGGTGAATTGTGCCGTAGCGCCCGCGGCGATGCTCGCCGGGCCCGATGCGGTGATGGTGAAATGGCTGGTCACTGTGACGCTGGCAGTTGCACTTCGGGACGGATCGGCGACGCTCGTAGCTGTCAACGTCACATTCGGCGGTCCGGGGAGAATGCCGGGAGCAGTGAAGCTGCCATCCGAGTTGATCGTTCCGCAAACCGCTCCCGCGCAACCCGGACCTGATACCGACCACAGCACAGCCGTCGAAGGGCGCCCCGCGCTCATGACTGTTGCTGTAAAGGATTGCATCGCACCCAGTTCCACGCTTGCCGTGGGTGGCGCGACTTGAACGCTTACGTCGCTCGTCACCGTCACTGACGCGCTGGCGCTACTCGCGGAGTCCGCCTGGCTGGTGGCGACGATTGGCATGGTCGGGGGCGACGGCAGGATGGGTGGCGCCTGGTAGGAGCCGGAGGCGCCGATGAGGCCCACCACACCGTTACCGCCGGGGATACCGTCAACGGACCAGCTAACGGCAGAGTTCGAAGACCCGCTCACACTGGCCATGAACCCCACCGAATTACCCAGCAGAACCGATGCAGTACTCGGCGCCACTTGGACCGTCACGCTGGGCAGTTGGGGAGGGGGCGCGCTTCCCGCCGATGACCCGCCAGCACAGGCAGCAACGCACAGGACATAAAGAAGAGCCGCCCAGAGGAGCAAGATCATTCCGATTTCGCAGAGTGCCTGTTTGAGAGCTCTGGAATGAGCGAGGGGGTCGGAGGGTTTCCCGATTTGGAACTCGTCTGTATCAGTTGGGAACAGTTCGTCCCAGTGAATCTCCCCTAACTCCTTTTCTTCGCCTCGCCGCATGGTTGACAGGCCCTGTCTACTGCACAACCATTGCCGCGATGCCAACTTCGGAAACACCGCGTCGCGTGAAGAGCTACTCCGCCGCAACGGGCTACACCTACCAGTATGTTTTCCACGAAATCCGCAAGGGACGGCGGGGCTTCGCGGCGGGGAATGAATACGTCTATCTGATCTCGGCAGATCGGAAGACGTCGTTTGCCCTCGTGATATTCATCGGCCGCGAGGTTGTACGTGGCTGGTCCAAGAAGGCGGGCCGGAACCTGACAGGCACTGAGGAATACGCCGCGGCGAAGATGCGTCTGTTTCGGGCGCTCGACGAAGTGGAAAACCTGGCGGAAGCGCGGCCGGACATTCAGGTGAATGAGCAGGAATTGGCCGAACTGCTGGCGTGCTTGGATCTCTAAGGGACGCGAGAGCTACTTCTGCGGTTCGAGCACGGCTTTTAGGGAAACGTCGCTGTCCTTCAGCACATCGAGCGTCCGCCGCCAACTTTGCCGGCCCGAGGCCTTCAACTCGATTTGATGCGATCCGGCTGCCAGCTTGAGAATAGAAGGCGCAGTTCCAACGAATTTGCCGTCCAACGTGATTTCAGCGCCGTCCGGGTCCGAGGTAATGCGCACAATCCCAGTACCCGGCTCCGAAACGGGCGAACCGAGTTTTTCGAGCGACGCGGCAGGATAAAAGCGCCGCAGCACCCGAAGCATATCCGCGGAGCTCAACGCAAAGCCGATGCCCGCAACCGGTGCCGCGGCAGGAGCCCCCACTGCGCGGGCCGTGTTGATGCCGATTACCTCGCCTGAGGAATCAAGCAGGGGACCGCCGCTATTTCCGGGATTTACGGCCGCGTCCATCTGGATCCACGTGCCTGCCCCCAGTTCCGGTTTCGGCCCCACGGCGCTCACGATTCCCTTGGTCACTGTGTTAGGCATTCCCGCGCCGGGATTGCCGATGGCTATGACGCTTTGGCCTTGGGCAACGTCGGAACGATCCGCGAGTATCAAGTGCGGCAGTCCGGCGCCGTCGATTTTCACCAGCGCAAAATCGAGTTCGGCATCCACAAAAACGATGCGGGAGGGCAGCTCCTCACCGTTAGCCAGAACTGCGCTGAGGCGCGATTGGTCGCGCACCACATGCGCGTTCGTAGCAATCACTCCGGTGTCCGTGATCAGGAATCCTGTGCCCTGAACCTGGGCTCCCCGCAACAGCACCACGGCCGGACGCGCCCGTTGGACAATTTCCTCCGCCGGCAGCTCGCGCCTCGCGGCCGAACGCCCGGGAGAGCCGGGGCTCGTTTCCGGAGCACCCGTGAGCGCCGCTTCCACCTTCTCCAGCGTGAAATCGAAATGGTCTGATTTCAGAAGATAGTATTGTTGGTGCACCTTGCCCGTGGTGTTTACGCGCTCCATAGGCCCGTCGGTCAGCAGCAGTTCCTTTGTCAGATAGCCCTTCAAGCTGACGCGTACGCGCATGGGATGCCCGAGCAGGTTTCCATAAATCGTCTTGGTGCCGTGGAAGTAGCCGCCGGGATATTTCACCTGATACGGGGTTGTGCCGACGACGACGCCGTCCAATTCCACGGCGGCGCCGGAGGGAGTGCTGGTGATTTTCAGCGTGTCGGCGTGAACCAACGACGGCGCACACAACGCCGGAGCCAGGCAGATGCACGCCAGAAATGCCCTCGAAGGGAGATGCATAGAAGGGGTCTCCGAGGGCCCCTAATACCACGGGGTAATATATCCCTGGGAGAACTAAAAGTATAGCAAGGGACTCGCCGACAGGCTGTTTAGCGCGGGCGCAGAAAGAAGTAGGTGGTCATGCCCGCGCCCACCAACAGCACAAAGCCGCGAATCCATGCTTCCGGCATTTTTTGCGAGTAGTGGGCCGAAAAATAGCCGCCTAGCACGGCGCCGGCCACAATCACGAGGGCCTGCGGCCAGTACACCGCGCGCGCGGCAATGAACGTGACGACCGCAATCCCATTGATCAGCGTGGTCAGCACGATTTTCAGAGCATTCATTTCGTGAATGTCGCTCATTCCCAGGGCTCCCAGCAT
>Ga0187782_10003623_pt1 | contig 11536 bp, 7 predicted proteins | sample 0715_SJ02_MP15_2_FD_132454 | JGI IMG/M metagenome (GOLD analysis project Ga0187782, IMG submission 132454) | Tropical peat soil microbial communities from peatlands in Department of Meta, Colombia - 0715_SJ02_MP15_20_MG | ecosystem: Environmental > Terrestrial > Soil > Wetlands > Peat | place...
CGACGCCGTAGAGAATTTGATAGCGGCCGATGCCGGTGTGGACGCCGTCGAGACGCAGCAGCGCTTGGTCGCCGTTGGTCATGGCCGGCCTCGCGCCGTCGTTTCGGCAACGCGCTGCATGCCCAGATAGGCCTGCTGCACCGCGGGCGACGCCACCACTTCGGCGGGCGGACCATCGGCGATCATGGCGCCGTCCTGGAGCACGACGATGCGGTCGGAGAGGCGTTTGATCACGTCCATTCTGTGCTCGACCAACAGCACGGTCTTGTCGCCCTGCAGCTTTATCTCGTTGATGAGATCGAGAATCGTCGGCACCTCGTCGAGGCTCATGCCGGCGGTGGGCTCGTCGAACATGAACACGCGAGGTTTGAGCGCGAGCAGGATCGCCACCTCGAGCTTGCGCTGGTCGCCGTGTGCCAGGGCCGCGGCCGGCAAACCGGCCCGCGACGAGAGCTTGACGCGGTCGAGCCAGTAGTGCGCCTCGTCGCGCAGCTGCGCATTGCGCCCCGCCACGCTGAGAAAATCGAAGCGGATCCGGGCGACGGACTGGACGGCAAGGCGCACATTTTCCAGGACCGTCAGATTGGGGAAGAGGTTGGTCAGTTGAAAGGCGCGGCCAACGCCGAGCCGCGCGCGCTGCGGCGCGCCGAGCCGCGTAATATCCTCTCCGAACAGCTGGACGCTGCCGTCCGACGGCCGCAACTGTCCCGAGATCAGGTTGAAGTACGTGGTTTTGCCGGCTCCGTTCGGACCGACGATCGCCGTCAGGGTGCCCTGCCGAAAGGCGCAGGTCACCCCATTCACCGCTACCTGACCTCCGAAATGAATCGTCAGATCGCGGGTAGACAGGGCAGGGACGTCTTCGATCATTCCGGCACGCGCTCCGAGACTGAAAACTTCCCGCCGCGATCCTCGGCCATCAGCGGCCGTTGGTGACCGGTATCTTCATCTCGTCGATGGCGATGATGCGAGTGAGTTCCGGGATTGCCCAGGGCACGCTCGGATCGACCTTGATCTTGAAGGCGTACATCGGCTGCATCAGCTGATGGTCTTCCTTGCGGAAAAACACGTCGCCCTTGGGGGAGTTGAACGCCAGGCCTTCCATGGTGGCGATCAGCTTTTCCGAATCGGTCGACCCGTCGGACTTCTTGAGCGCATCGACCACGGCCTGGGCCGCAATGAAGCCGCCGCAGGTGAAGAAATCCGGCGGGGCGCCGTCGAAGCGCTTCTTGTTTGCCGCCACCAGCCAGTCGTTCACTGGATTCTTGGGTATCTCGTAGTAATAGTACGCGGCTCCTTCCAACCCCGGAAAATCCTTGTAGGCGGCGAGCGCGGGCAGGATGTTGCCGCCGGTCGCTACGGAAATTCCCAGCCGCTCCGGGTCGAGGGCTTTGAGCGCGGACATCGGATTGCCGCCGCCGGCCCAGTTGAGGAAGATGATCTTGCGGCCCTGCTCCTTGGCCAGCGCATCGAAGATGCGCTGATACGACGCGGTGAAGTCGGTCGTCACCGGCGGCGCGTATTCCTCGAAAACAAGTTTGGCGCCGGTGGGCGCAAGCGCCGTGCGGAAGGCGGCGACGAAGTCGCGGCCGAACGCATAGTCCTGCGCCAGCGTCGCGACCACGGTGCCGGGCTTGCCGATGGCCAGCGCATTCGACACCGCGTCCTGAGTCGAGTTGCGCGACGTGCGGAAAATGTACCGGTTCCATTTGGCGCCGGTGATCGAATCGGCGACCGCGGGCTCGACGACGAGGATTTTCTTGTTGTCCGCTGCGACCGGCAGCATGGCCAGCGCGACGGCCGAACTGGTGCCGCCGACCGCGATGTCGGCGCCGTCGTCGTTATAGGCTTCGTTGAGGAGATTGCGGCCGACGTCCGGCTTGGTCTGGCTGTCCTTCTCGATGACCACGAGCTTGTGGCCGGCGACGGACATGGTGCCGCCCGTCGCATAGTCCAGTCCCATGGCGAAGCCCGCGGAAGTCTGCTTGGCGTAGGCTTCGAGCGGGCCGGTCTTGTCGGCGATGAGGGCGATCTTGACGGGGCTCGGGTCGGCGTGCGGCTGCGTCACCCATATCGATCCGACGAGCGCGCCTGCGGCGATGCAGAGATTGAGCGGGGTCGCCAACTTGCCTGGCAGGAGACCGCCGAAAGGCTTCCGCCGGCCGAGCACGTTCGTCCTCGCGTGCAGACGCTTGCCAAACATGAGATTTCCTCCTGATGCTCAATCCCAATCAAGCGGACGGCACGAGGAACGTCAATCGGGGCGGAGCGACGCGCGCGGCAGCGCGGCGCCGCATTGTGGCGGCGCAGCGCGTTCACCGCTGTTCCGGCGACGATCATCGTCGCAGCGTTGCCGGCTATCGGCTGCTGAAAACAGGCACGCGTCGTTCCGCCATCGCCTTGACGCCTTCCTTGAAATCGTCGGTCTTGCGGAGCCGCGTTTGCTCGACGAGCTCGTGCTCGGTCGCGGCGCGGACGCGGTCGGCGAGATCGCCGCGCATCGTGGCGCGGGTTGCCACGAGCCCGAGCGGCGAGTTCTCGGCGATTTCGGCGGCGAGCGCCAGCGCGGCCGCGCGCACCTTCTCCTGCGGCACCAGCACATCGGCGAGGCCGGTGGCATGCGCTTCCTCGCCGCCGACGCGGCGGCTGGTGTAGAACATCAGCGCCGCCTTGGTGGTGCCGATGACGGCCGGGAGCGTGACTGTGAGGCCGAACCCGGGATGAAAGCCGAGCCGGGTGAAGTTGGCGCAGAAGCGGGCCTCTGGACAGGTCACGCGGAAATCGGCCACCATCGCCAAGCCCAAGCCGCCGCCTACTGCGGCGCCGTGAATGGCGCCGACGATCGGCTTTTTGGTGCGGAACAGCCGGTTGCCCTCGATGTAGAGATGTGCCGCGCCCGGCGCAGGCCCGCTCAACAGTACGCTGCCGTCGCGTTCGAGGTTGCTGCCGTCGCCGAAATTGGCGCCGGCGCAAAAGGCCTTGCCTTGTGCGGCGAGCACCAACGCGCGGCAATCGCTGTCGGCGTCCAGCGCCTCGAAGGCATCGGCGATCTCCCTGATCAGCGCGACGTCGAAAAAATTGTTCGGCGGCCGTCTGATTTCCACCACGGCTACGTGGCCGATCTTCTCGACGCCGATATCCTTGAACGGACCCATCGTGTCTTTTCCTCTGGCAGTTGCTAGCCGGTTGCGCGATGGCGGCTCGCCGCCTGCCCGTCGCGCTTGACGATCAGCGCGTCGACGATCGAAACACCTTCGCCTTGGCCGTGGACGATGACCGGGTTGAGATCAATTTCCGCAATGTCGTCGGCGCATTTTGCCGCAAAGTGCGACAGCTTGACCATCAGATCGGTAAGCGCCTCGGTGTCGGCCGGCGGCCAGGCGCGGTAGCGCTCGAAGACGAGCGTGCCCTTGAGCCGACCGATAAGCGCGCGTGCGGCGACGGCATCGAGCGGCACCGGCGCCAGCACCACATCGCCGATCGCCTCGACCAGCACGCCTCCGAGTCCCACCATGAGCAGCGGCCCCCACGTGGCATCGCGGTTGACGCCGAGAATGACCTCGCGTCCGGGCGGGGCCATCGGCTGAACCAGCACGCCCTCGATGTGCGCCGCCGGGCAATGGCGCTTGGCGGCCACTAGCACACGATCGTAAGCCGCCCGAACCGCGTCGGCGCCGACGAGATTCAGAGCGACGGCGCCGGCATCGGTCTTGTGCGGAATATCGGCGGACTGCACCTTGAGCGCGACCGGGCGTCCGGCAGCCTGCGCGGCGGCCACTGCCTCTTCGGCGGACTTCGCCAGCGAACCAACGCTCCCGCCGGCGACCCCACAGGCCGACAGAAGTTGCAAGGCTTGGTATTCGCACAACACCGAGCCACTTTCCGCCAGCATTGCTCGCGCCTTCGCCGGGACCGGCAGGTGTGATGTGGCATCGTCGCTGCGGCTTCGCGCGGTATCGCGCAGCTCGCGATAATCAGCCATCATCCGCATCGCGCGGGCGCAGCCGTGGGCGCTGACGAACAGCGGAAAACCGGCCTCGTCGAGAATCTCGACGCTGCGTTCGATCGGCAACGTATAGCTCCACATCAGCACCGGCTTGGTCGACTCGCGCGCCAGGTCCTTCAGCTTCGGCAGATCGTTCTCGAGAAAAGTCGCTCGCCGTGCGGTGATCACGACGATCACGCCGTCGATCGTCGGCGATTGCGTCAAGATGCGCGCAAACTGCGCGTAGCCCAGCTTGTGCACGCCTTGGGCGGTGGCATCGACCGGGTTCTGCGAGGTGCCGTAGGACGGCAGGTGAGCGTCGATCGCGGCGCGCGTTGCGTCGTCGAGCACGGGCACATCGAGCCCGGCGGCCGCGCAGGCGTCCGCCATCCAAACGCCGGCGCCGCCCGATGAGGTGGAGATGCCGACGCGGCGTCCTGCCGGCATGCGGTCGGCGCAGGTGAGAAAGCCGGCCGCGATGTCCAGCATCTCATCGAAATCGCGCGCTTCGATGATGCCGTAGTGCTCGAACACGGCGCGGTAGGCGGCTTGCGAGCCTGCCAGCGCGGCGGTGTGCGAGGCCACGGCGCGAACACCCGGCGCCGACTGGCCGATCTTGCACACGATAAGCGGCTTGCCGGCGCGCAGCGCCTTTTCCGCCGCGCCGATAAATTTCTCCGCCGTCCGCACCGCTTCGATCAACAACAGAATGACGTCGGATTCGCCTTCCTGAAGCAGGTAGTCGAGGAAGTCGGCGACCTCGAGCATGCCCTCGTTGCCGGTCGTCACGACAAAACGCGATCTGAGATTTCGCGTACGTGCGCGATCGAACAAGGCGAAGCCGAGACCTCCGCTCTGCGAGACCACCGAGATCTGGCCCTTCGCGAGCGCGCGCGGCGGCACCAGCGGCCCCGCACTCTTCTCTACGGCCGGACTGAAGGTCGCGCATAGCGCGGCCGGGATGTTGGCGAAGCCCTCGTTGTTGGGCCCGCTCACCGCCATGTCGTAGCGGCGGGCAATATCGGCGATCGCGCGCTGCATGCGCGCTCCGGTCTCGCCTTTCTCCTCGGCAAAGCCCGAGCTGAGAATGATGGCGGCGGCGACGCCGGCGCGGCCGCAGCGCTCGAGTTCGGCGGGCACGTATTCGGCGGGAATGATCAGGACGGCGAGGTCTGCGCGCTCCGGCAGTGCCTCGATCGACGGATAGGCTTTCATGCCGTGGATCTCGGCGGCGCTGCGACTGACCGGATAGATGCGGCCGGCAAACGGATGGGCGCAGATCACCTCGACAATGCGCCCGCGCAGGCCGCGCTTGTCGGACGAAGCGCCGACCACCGCCACCGATTTGGGCCACAGCAATTTACCGATATCCGGCACGATGCGTCGGCCCTTCAGCGCAAGCCCAATCCTCGCGCGATGATGCCGCGCAGGATTTCGGTGGTGCCGCCCTGGATGGTAAGCTTGGGAGCCACCTTGGTGGCGAAGGCGAGCTGATCCTCCAGCGAGCTGTGATTGATCACCTCCGCTTCCAGAAAAGCGGTGAGATCGCGCACACGGCCGGGGAGTTTCTGCTCCCAGATGGTGCCGAGATCCTTGACGATCGAGCCTTCCACCACCGGCTCCTTGCCGGCCTGCAACATGCCGGCGACCGAGACCGACATGCGGCGCAGCGTATGCAGTTGCGCGACCAGCCGACCGAGACCTTCGGCGCTGCGCAAGTCGGGTTCGGGCCCGAGCACGCGCACCAGCTCCTGCAGCACGTAGAAGGTCTCCAGGAAGCGCTCCGGTCCGCTGCGCTCATAGGCAAGCTCGCTGGTCGCCTGCTTCCAGGCTCCGTCGATCTCGCCCATCAGGTGGTCGTCGGGCACGAACGCGTCCTCGAACACAACTTCGTTGAAGCCCCGCTTTCCGGTCATCTGATAGATCGGATTGACCGTAATGCCCGGGGTTTTCATATCGACCAAAAATTGCGTGAGGCCGTGGCGGCGGTTCTCCTTGGTCGGCGGCGAGGTGCGGAACAGTGCGAGCATGTAGTCGGCGATCTGCGCGCTGGTAGTCCAGATTTTACTGCCGTTGATGCGCCAGCCGCCGTCCGCCTTGGTCGCCTTGGTCTTCGCCGCGAACAAGTCGGAGCCGGAGCCGGGCTCGCTCATGCCGATGGCGAAGCACAACTCGCCGCGGCAGATGCGCGGCAGGATGTCCTGCTTGACGTGCTCGGGAGCGTATTTGAGGAGGATCGGCCCGCTCTGGCGGTCAGCGACGAAATGCAGGTGCGCCGGAGCGTTGGCCACGCGGAACTCTTCCGTCACCACGTAGCGCTCGAGCTGGCTGCGCTCATGTCCGCCGTATCGCTTCGGCCAGGTCATGCCGATCCAGCCCTTGGCACCGACGCGGCGGCTGAAGGCCCGGTTATACGAATCGCCATGCGCTGCCTGATGCGGATCGAAGGTGCCGGCGGCGATTTCTTCCTCGAGGAAGGCACGCACTTGCGCGCGCAGCGTCCGGCATTCGGACGGCAGCCGGATCGGATCGAAATGCAGGTTGGCCGTCATCGTGAGGCAACCAAGGGCCAGAATTCATCGACGCCGCGCCGCGCGACCCGACGGCCGAGTTCCGCCGCCCAATGGCTCTCGTTGCCGAAGTCGTCGCGCCAGGAAAGCATGCGCAGCGTAAAGCGGTGCAGCACATGCTCCTGCGTGAAGCCTATGGCACCGAAAACCTGATGCGCGATCGCCGCGCCTTCGGCGGCGGCTTCTGCGGTACGGATTTTCGCGGATGCGACTTCCAGGAACACGGCTTCGTCGAACGTATCCGCTTCCGCGACGGTATCGGCGGCGGAGCCGGCGACCGCCAATGCGGCGGCCACTTCGCCGGCGAGCCGGGCCAGGTTCTGCTGGACCGCCTGGAACTTGCCGATCCGCCGCTCGAAAGCCACGCGCTCATTGGCGTAGGCGACGCTCAGAGACAAGATCGCCTCGAGGGCGCCGGCAGTCTGTACGCTGCGGACCGCCGAGCCGATGACGAGAAGCGAGGAGCGGTCGAAACCGCGTGGCGCCGGCGCGCTGTGCAACGGCTTCGCCCGATCGAAGGTGACGACGTTGGCGGCGTCGCCCGCAAGATTGTCCCCGTCGCCGACCCGGCAATCCTGCAGGTCGACCAGCGCGACCACCTGCCGGGTGCCGTCCTCGGCAAGGACCGAAATGTGCCGGCAGTCACGTGCAAAGGGCACGCCGATGGCGCGGCCGCTAAGGCTGCCGCCGGCGCCGACCGTGATACGGTCGCGCGGCCTGACGGGGGCAACCGTCATCGGCGCCGCGGGCGATCGAAGGCCAGCGCGCGCCAAGAGCCAACCTGCGGTCAGGGTTTCCGCGAGCGGCACCGGAACCGCGAAGCGTCCGGCGGCGCCGAGAACGGCGAAGCCGTCGGCGAGGCTCGCGCCCGACCCGCCGAGCTCTTCCGGGACCCACGCGAGCGACAGGCCGGCATCACTGAGCGCCTGCCACAGCGGCTCTTGCCAGGCGCCACCTTCGGCACGGTTGATGGTCTGCGGATCGGCGAGATCGGCAAGAATCCGCGCCGCCGTCTCGGCCACGATCTGGTTAGTCTCTGCCGCCACCGCCGCCTCGAGTCCCGTTCCGTCGTTCCGCGCCGCAACGCCATTCGTTCGCCGCAGCGCATCCTCCCCGGGGGCATCGTGCGGGCAACCCAAATCTTTGGCAATGGGTTTCTGCTAGAGGAGGATGCTCGCATGGATGCTCCGCGGCGCGATTGCGGCGGCGAAATCGGCCGCGGGCCTCGGTCCGTCTTCTGGGATTCTGCGATGGCCAGTCTTCGCCATCATTTTCATCGCCTGAGGCTTTGGCTGGCGACCAGCTCGAACCAGATTGCTTTGGTTTGGGCTTTGCGCGGGACGATTGCGGCCGGTTTGCCGCTGATCGTCCTGCCTCTCTTTGGATTCGCGTCGGCGTCGCACCTGATTGCCATCGGCGCGCTCAATACCTCCATGGTCGACGTCGGCGGCTCTTATCGGAGCCGGCTTAACGCCATGACCTTCAACGGCTTGGTGTCGCCGCTTGTCCTCGTTCTCGGCTCGCAGGTGCGGGAGCCCTGGTGGCTGGCGAGCGCGACCATGTTCGTGGTGGCGCTCGGTTCGGGGCTGGTACGCGCAATCGGTCCAGGCGGAATACCGCTCGGCCTCATGGCAGCTACCGCGTTTCTGATCGGAACCAACGCCGAGGTCGACCTGCGCGAAAGCGTCGAATTTGGCGTTCTCTATGCCGCCGGTGCTGCCTGGACCATCCTGCTCGCCATTGTCTTCTGGCGCGCGCGACCGTTCAAGCGGCTCGAACAGGAGGTCGCCGCGGTGTGGGAAGCGACCGCGGCGTTGATCGGCGCGGTCCGCGCCGCCAAAGCGGATGCCCTCAGCGTTGTCGCGCGCCGCCGGCGCGAGCGCGTTCTGGCAAAGAGGCACCAGGTGCTGCGCGAGGCCGTGGAACGAGCACGAGCAGCACTCGGCACGGTGCGTGCCGAGCTATCGGGGCCGGGAACAACGACGGCACAGCTCATGGTTCTGGTTCGGGCGGCGTCGCGGACTGCGGCGGCGGGTGTGACGCTTGCGGAAATAGGCGATCGCCATAGACAGCCGCGCCCGGCGCATGACCAGAGCGGCATGTTCGATACCTCGGCCGAGGAGCTGGAGAACGCCTGCCGCACCGTCGCTGCGTCGGTGCTTTCAGGACGGCGCGACCTACCACTCGCACCGGTGCGCTCGAGGTTGTTTGAACTGACCGCCGTCTACGGAGGAACTGATCCGGAGGTCATGGCCTTCGCGCAAGCCACGCGCCAGCTCGAGAACGCCGCGGAAGCGATGGATCTTCTGGTCGGCCGGGAACGACGGTTCTCGGGTGTCATGGCGCAAGTCGCTTCGGGCGGTAATCCGCCGCGCCAGGTCTTCAACGCTATCCGCGCCCAGCTCAGCACGCGGTCCGCCATCTTCCGGCACGCGATCCGCGTTGCCGTGAGCGCCGCGCTCGGCACCGCCATAATGATCAAGTTCGCCTTTCCGCACGGCCTGTGGCTGCCGATGACGACGCTCATCGTCCTGCAACCCGAGTTTGGCGGCACGCTGGCGCGGGCGGGGCAGCGCACGATGGGGACGGTGGCAGGTGCAGTGATTGCAGGAGCGCTGCTTGCCGGTCTGCAAGGTACCTTGGTGCTGGAACTGGCCGTCGTCGTACTGTTGTTTGCCGCCCTCTTCGTACTGCGTCGCCAATACGGGCTCGGCGTGACGTTCCTTACGCCGCTGATCGTGCTTTTGCTCACCACCAGTGTCGGCAATCCGTGGACCGACACGCTCGATCGCGTTATCGCCACGATTGCCGGCGCGAGCCTCGGCCTGGCGGCCGGCTATCTACTGTGGCCGCAATGGGAGCGCGAGCGCCTGCCGGCCCAGCTCGCCCGCGCCATTCGCGCCAATTGCGATTACATGACCCAGGTGTTTGCCGTGCTCGGTGGTGCCGCAGCCCCGCCGGAGGGCGTTGGTGAGTTTCGCCGACGCGCGGAGATCGCAACCGGCAATGCGGATGCAGGTTTCCAACGCCTGCTGGCGGAACCGCGCGTTCAGCGCGGCCGCATCGCCCGAGCCTTTGCGCTCGTCACCTACATTCAGAGATTGGAGCGGCACCTGATCGCGCTGGCCGCCTATATCGGTGGGATTTCGTTGCCGGAGGCGGAGTTGCGCGCGCTGCTCCGCCCGCTGGCGGCGACCCAGGCGGACGTTGCGGAAGCCATCGCCACGGATCGGCCGCCGCAGGCGTGTCCGAACTTCGACCCCGATCTCGGTCGTTTGCGGTCGAAATTGCTCGAGAACGAGGCGCGCGAGACTGCGCGTCTCGTCGAGTTCCTTCTGGGCAAGATTGTCAGCGACACAACGAGCCTGCACTTCGCGGCGGGCACCAAGTAGCCGGCTGGCCCACGCGGGTCGTTTGCCGCGGCGCTGGCGAGCGCCGAGCCCGCGCCCCGCTGGTAATCTACCGATGCCTCCCATTGAGCATTTCCCACACTCGGCGCGGAGTTGCCGGCATGTCGATGTGCCGCACGCCCGCGCGGCGGTACAATGCGTCGACGACCGCGTTGATAACGGCGGGCGGGGCGCCGACCGCGCCGGCTTCGCCTGCGCCCTTCACGCCGAACGGATTGGACGTCGAGGGCACGTTGTGCGTCGAAAAAGAAAATGGCGGAACGTCGCCGGCGCGCGGCATGGCATAGTCCATGAACGAGCCGGCGAGAAGCTGCCCGCTTTCGCGATCGTAGACGGCATGCTCGAGGAGCGCCTGGCCGATGCCCTGAACGATCCCGCCATGGACCTGTCCCTCGAGCAGCAGCGGATTGATGGTACGGCCGAAATCGTCAACGATGGTGTAGCGCTCAATGGTGATGGCCCCGGTGCTCGGGTCGATCTCGACCTCAACGATGTGGCAGCCATTGGGGAAAGTGTGGGCCTGCGGCACGCGGTGATGCGTGGCGTCGAGGCTGGGCTCCATGCCGGCGGGCAGTTTCGCCGGATCGCGCGCCGCCTTTGCCAGTTCGAACACATCGAGGCGGAGGTCGGTGCCCGGAACCCCGAAACCACCATCCGAATAGACGACATCCTGAACCGAAACCTCGAGGAGGTGGGCGGCGAGCTCTCTGCCCTTGCTGATGATCGTGCGCCCGGCTTCGTAGAGCGCCGTGCCACCGACCGCGAGCGCGCGGGAGCCTCCGGTAAGACCCGCGGGCGTGCGGTCGGTGTCGCCCATGATCACATCGATGCGGTCGGCATCGATGCCGAGCTGATCCGACACGATTTGCTTGTATGAGGTGACAAGACCCGTCCCGTATTCCTGGTTACCCATCACGAGCTCGATGCGCGCGTCCTTGAACTCGATCGAAGCGGTCTCGGGGAGTCCGCCACCGCAGCGCTCGGTGTAGGTCGCCATGCCGATGCCGCGCAGCTTGCCGTCGCGCTCGCTCTGCGCACGCCGCTGTGGGAACGACTGCCATTCAGCGGCCGCCATGCAGCGATCCATGATCTCCTCGAATTCACCGGAGTCGAGGACGAGCTTGGTCGCCGACGTATACGGCATTGCCGAGGGCGGCACGAAATTGACGCGGCGGATGGCGTCGGGGCTCATGCCCAACTCGCGCGCCGCGGCATCAACCAGGCGCTCCAGCAGGTATGCGGCCTCGGGCCGGCCGGCGCCCCGATATGCACAGACCGGTACGGTGTTGGTGCAGATACCTTTGACGTTGATGTGGGTCGTCCCGACCGAATAGAGGCCGGTAACCAGATCTGTCGAGCGGGTCGGGATGAAGCAGCCGAACGGCGATAGGTAGGCTCCGAGATTGGCGAGCATCGACACCCGCAAGGCAAGGAAGCGGCCGTTCTGGTCGAGAGCCAGTTCAGCGCGCGTAATGTGATCGCGGCCCTGATTGTCGGAGAGGAAACCCTCGGAGCGGTCCTCCTGCCACTTTATCGGCCGCTCGAGCTTGCGGCTCGCCCAGACCACGAGC
>Ga0187782_10003628_pt1 | contig 11528 bp, 11 predicted proteins | sample 0715_SJ02_MP15_2_FD_132454 | JGI IMG/M metagenome (GOLD analysis project Ga0187782, IMG submission 132454) | Tropical peat soil microbial communities from peatlands in Department of Meta, Colombia - 0715_SJ02_MP15_20_MG | ecosystem: Environmental > Terrestrial > Soil > Wetlands > Peat | place...
ATGAGAACAACGCTTACGCTCGACGATGACGTGACGGTCCAGCTGGAACGCCTGCGACGGGCGCGTGACTCAAGTCTAAAGGATATTGTCAACGAAGCCCTGCGCCGCGGATTGAAGGACATGAACACCCCACGGCGAAAGCGACAGCCGTTCCGCACCCGGGTGTTCCACATGGGAAAGCCGCGCATCAATATCGACAACGTTGCTGAAGCCCTCGCCCATTTGGAGGGCGAAGACTTCAAGTGATTTTGGTCGACGTGAATATCCTCGTCTATGCGAGCAACGCCGAAGCGGATCAGCACGCTGCGAGCCGCGCTTGGCTGGATGGGCAACTCAACGGCGCGGTGCCCGTTGGGTTGCCTTGGGTGAGTCTACTCGGATTTCTCCGGATCGCCACGAATGCAAGAGCGTTTCGCACTCCGCTGACCATCGCGTCGGCTTGGCGACAGGTGACTGATTGGCTCGCCGTGGAGACCGCGTGGACGCCCGCGCCGACGGAGCGGCACTCTGCAGTGCTGGGCGAACTGCTCACGCTGCCGGGCGTACACGGCAATCTCGTGCCCGATGCGCATCTGGCGGCGCTTGCGATCGAGCATGGATTGACCTTGTGCTCAACAGACGGCGACTTCGCGCGGTTCCCAGGTCTCTCGTGGCGCAATCCGCTGACCGGGTGAATAGATTGTGCAACGCGAGTATCAGTTACCAGCGGACGTACGAAATTTGCGAGTTCGTCAAACGGGGCGCGAATAACTTAGAACCGCGGCAGATCGGGAAACGCCACTTTGCCCGCATGCACATGCATGCGGCCCAGCTCGGCACAGCGGTGCAAGGTCGGGAAAACTTTTCCGGGATTGAGCAAACCCTTGTCGTCGAAAGCGCATTTCAGCCGCTGCTGCTGGTTGAGGTCGGCTTCGGAAAACATCGCCGGCATCAGATCGCGTTTCTCCACGCCGACGCCATGCTCGCCGGTGAGCACCCCGCCTACCTCGACGCAAAGCCGCAAGATATCGGCGCCGAATTGCTCGGCGCGGTCGAGCTCGCCCGCCTTGTTGGCATCGTAGAGGATCAGCGGGTGCAAATTGCCATCGCCGGCATGAAACACGTTGGCGACGCGCAGCCCGTATCGCACCGACAATTCCTGCATGCGGCGCAAGACCAGCGGCAGCTTGGCGCGCGGGATCGTGCCGTCCATGCAGTAATAATCGGGCGAGATGCGGCCGACGGCCGGGAATGCGGCCTTGCGGCCGGCCCAGAACAGCAGCCGTTCCTCCTCGGAACTGGAGACGCGGCACATCACCGCGCGACAGTCTTTGGCGATCTCCTGGACGCGATCAAGCAGATGATCGACTTCGGCGCGCGGGCCATCCAGTTCGACGATCAACAGCGCCTCGACGTCGAGCGGGTAGCCGGCATGGACGAAGTCTTCGGCGGCGTGGATGGCGGGCCGGTCCATCATCTCCATGCCGCCGGGAATGATGCCAGACCCGATAATGCGAGCAACACATTCGCCGCCATCCTCGGAGGCGGCAAAACCGATCAGCGCGGCCCGCGCGCTTTCCGGCTTCTTGAGAATGCGGACGGTGACCTCGGTGACGACCCCAAGAAGGCCCTCTGAGCCGGTGACGACGCCCAAAAGATCGTAGCCGGCGGCGTCGAAATGGCTGCCGCCGAGCCGCACGATCTCGCCGCTGATCAGCACCAATTCGCAGCCGAGCACGTTGTTGGTGGTGACTCCGTATTTCAGACAATGCACGCCGCCGGAATTCTCCGCGATATTGCCGCCGATGGTGCAAGCGATCTGCGATGACGGATCGGGCGCGTAGTAGAAGCCGGCATGGTCGACGGCTTGCGAAACGGCGAGGTTTGTGACGCCGGGTTCGACGACCGCGACACGATTGTCAAAATCCACGGCGCGGATGCGGTTGAACTTGGCCATGCCGAGAAGGACGCCGTCGCCAAGCGGCAGCGCGCCGCCGGAAAGCGAGGTTCCGGCCCCGCGCGGCACGACGCGAATACCTTCGCGGTGACAGTAGCGCAGTACCGCCGCAACTTGCCCGGTGGTTTCCGGCAGCACCACCACCATGGGAAGTTGCCGGTAAGCGGTCAGCCCGTCGCTTTCGTAAGGCCGCATGCCGCTCTCGGAGGCGATGACGCCTTCGCCCGGCACGATCCGCCGCAGCGCGGCCACGATATCGGCACGCCGGGCGAGCACAGCGTCATCGGTTTGAGGCAGCGAAACCGGCATTGAACCAACTCTGGCGCTACGGCGGCCTTTGGCGATCATTATACCGGAAATGGCGGCTGTGGCGTGCCGCGGCGATGCGACGATGCGCCAGCCGATCCGCCGGCAATTGGGCGTTGACACGTTGCGCTGCGACCGCTTCAACCGCTAAAGCGAATTGGCGGCCGGATGTGCGGGGCGGCCATGGCGAAGAGGCGCATGATGATGCTCAGGTTGGTCGTTGCTGCCGCATTGATCGCCGCTTCGGCGGAAACGGGGCTCGCGCAGGACGTTGAGAAAGGCGCCAATGTCTTCAAGAAATGCCTGCCCTGCCATTCCATAGGCCCGGGCGCGACCAACAAGGTTGGTCCCGTGCTCAATGGCCTCGACGGCCGCCATTCCGGCAGCATCGAAGGCTTTAGCTACTCCGATGCCAATAAGAATTCGGGTATCGTTTGGAATGAGGCGGCTTTCAAGGAATACATCAAGGATCCCAGGGCCAAAATCCCCGGCACCAAAATGATATTCGCCGGTGTCAAGAACGAGGAGGAGATTAACGATCTCTGGGCTTACCTCAAGCAATTCGACGCCCAAGGCAACACAAAGAAATAGCCACGTGGAGCGGCGTGAGTATGTTCTCGCTCAAGTCGGCCGGATGCATAGGAAATAATAACTGCCGCCGAGGGAGGAGGCATAATGATCAAAGATATTCTCGTTAATCTGGGCGTCGGCGAGCAAGCCAACGCGGCGAGCGACTATGCCGTTTCCGTTGCCGCTGCCTTCGACGCGCACCTTGCCGGCATCGCTTTCCTCTACGATCCGATCGTGCCGCTATCCGGCGCGGGCTATATTCCTGCCGACGTCATCGAGGCCCAAGAGCGCGATAATGCCGCCGCCGCCAAGGCCGCCGTCGACCGTTTCGTCGCGGCGACGAGCCGCGCCGGAGTTCCCGCCGAGCCGCTGACGCTCAGCGCCAGCTTTGCCGGGGTCGGCGATCAATTCGCCAAAATCGCGCGGCGCTTCGATTTGTCTATCGTCGGCCAGGCCGAACCCGACAAGAGTCCCGCGGAAGAGATCATTGCCGAGGCTGCGTTGTTCGACTCCGGTCGGCCGGTGATCGTCGTGCCGTATATTCAAAAGGATCCACTCAAGCTCGACCGTGTCATGCTGTGCTGGGACGGCAGCCGTTCGGCGACGCGCGCCATTGCCGATGCCATGCCGCTGCTCGAACGGGCGCGGCGCGTTGAACTTGTCATCGTAGCCAACGAACCAGGCAAGCAAGACGAGATCGAGGGCGCCGATATGGGCGCGCACCTTGCCCGTCACGGCCTCAACGTCGAAGTCAAACGCACCGTCCTTGGCGGCGATACCGATGTCGCGGACGTTATCCTGTCGTACGCCGCCGACGCCGGCACCGATTTTATTGTCATGGGCGGCTACGGCCATTCGCGGCTGCGCGAATTTGTGCTCGGAGGCGTGACCCGCAGTATCTTTCAGTCAATGACAGCGCCAGTGCTGATGGCGCATTGAACTGGGTCAGAGATTGGGCATCAGGGATCGGGATCCCGTGTGATTCCCGATGACTGATTGCTGAATTCCTGATCTTGGGGAGACCGCATGAGGGAAGTTCCGCCGAGCGCGGTGGCCGGCGCGTATCGCGATGCGGCGCAAAACGGCGCCGGCCATGCCCTGTTGGAAATCTCCGACGTGGGCATGCGCTTCGGCGGCATCGTGGCGCTCGAAGCGGTCAGCTTTTCCGTAGCCAAAGGCCGGATCGTGGGATTGATCGGCCCCAATGGCGCCGGCAAGACCACGCTGTTCAATTGCCTGAACCGCATTTACCGGCCGGCGCGGGGAGAAATCCGGCTTAGCGGACGATCGCTGGGCCGGTGCGCGCCATCGGATATCGCCGCCCTTGGCGTCGGGCGTACTTTCCAGGCCTCGACCTTGTTTGCCTCGATGTCGGTGCTCGATAACGTCAAAGTCGGCGCACATGCCCGCGGCCGTAACGGACCTTTGATCGATGCGGTGACGCTGCCGCGGGCGCGTGGCGAAGAGCGGGAGGTAGAGCGGATCTCTCGCGCCATGCTGGCTTTCGTCGGGCTGGAAGGCATGGCGGCGCGGCCGGCGGCGAGTCTCGCTTTGGGTTTGCGCAAGCGCGTGGAGTTGGCGCGCGCGCTCGCCGGTCAGCCGTCGCTGCTCTTGCTCGACGAGCCGGCCGGCGGCCTCAATCACGAGGAAGTCGCCGGGCTCGGCACTCTGATCCGCTCGATCCGTGATCAGCTCGGCATAACCGTGCTGTTGGTCGAACATCACATGGGCCTGGTGATGAGCCTGTCCGATCAGGTGGTGGTGCTGAATTTCGGCCGCGTGATCGCGGACGGGTCGCCGGACGAAGTGCGCGGCAATCCCGTCGTCGCCGAGGCGTATTTGGGAACGCGGCAGTGACGGCACCGATCCTGGAGCTGCGCTCGGTCAAGGCTTTCTACGGCCATTCCGAGGTCGTGCACGGGATCGACATTGCGGTCGAGGAAGGGGGCATGACCGTGCTCCTTGGCGCCAACGGCGCCGGCAAGACGACAACTTTGCGCGCCATCTGCGGCATGGTGAAAAGCGAAGGCGAAATTCTGTTTGCCGGCGAGCGGCTCGATCGGCGCGCGACCGAAGCGATCGCGCAGCTGGGCGTCGCGCACGTGCCGGAAGGACGCGGCACCTTCGTCGGTCTCAGCGTTGAGGAAAATTTGCGTCTTGGCGGCCACACGCGACGGGCGACCGCGCGTGAAAGCATGCAGCGCATGTACGGATATTTTCCGATTTTGGCCGAGCGACGGCGCCAACAGGCCGGCGCCTTGTCTGGCGGCGAGCAGCAAATGCTGGCGATTGCGCGCGCGCTGATGATGGCGCCGCGGCTTCTGGTGCTCGATGAGCCTTCGTTCGGCCTCGCCCCGCGGATCGTCGAGGACATCTTCACCATCATCGAGCGCATCCGCCGGGAACAGAAAGTGAGCGTACTGCTGGTGGAACAGAACGCCAACCTGGCGCTGGCGCTGGCCGATCACGCCTACCTCATCGAGACCGGCTATATCGTCACCTCGGGCAGCGCCAAAGCCCTGGCCGACGATCCCCAGATCCGCCGCTCGTATCTCGGATACTGACGGCCGGCGATGCACCAGCTGTTGCAGCAAATATTCTCGGGACTCGCTGCCGGCGCGATTTACGCAAGCGTCGCGCTGGCGCTGGTGATGATTTATCGCGCGACCGACTTGGTGAACTTCGCGCAAGGCGAAATGGCGATGTTCTCCACCTACATCGCCTGGACCCTGGTCAACGCCGGAGTGCCCTTCTGGGGCGCATATCTGATCACGCTGACCGTTTCTTTCCTCGGCGGCATGATGATCGAGCGCGTGCTGATCCGGCCGGTCGAGAACGCTCCGGTTTTGGCGGCGGTCGTCGTGACCATCGGTCTGCTGCTGATCTTCAATGCGACGGCGGGATGGATTTACACCTACACCGTGCAAGACTTCCCGTCGCCGTTTCCCGACCGGCCGATTTTCGGCGCACTGATGACCACGCGCGATCTCGGCGTGATCGTCGTTACGCTGGCGATGCTGGTTCTGCTGTTCGCGTTTTTCCGTTTCACGCCGATCGGGCTGGCGATGCGCGCCGCGGCGCAAAATCCGCAATCGGCGCAACTGTGCGGCATTCATGTCGGGCGCATGCTGGCGCTGGGCTGGGGCCTGGCCGCAGCGATCGGCGCAACCGCCGGCATCATGGTCGCGCCGGTCTTGTTCCTCGATCCCAACATGATGGGCGGGGTGCTGGTCTATGCCTTCGCCGGCGCGCTCCTTGGCGGCATCACCAGCCCGGTCGGCGCCGTCGTCGGCGGGCTTATGGTCGGCGTCACCGAAAATCTGGTCGGCACCTATCTCATCGCCAGCCAACTCAAACTGACCGTGGCGTTCGCGCTGATCATTCTGGTTTTGGTGTTCAAGCCGAACGGTCTATTCGGCACCGCCATCGTGCGCCGGGTGTGACGATGGAAAAACCCGTGGCCCCAGCTGCGCGTGAGGTTGCCGGCGACAGTTACGCCGGTCTGAACGCCGGGGTCTGGCGCCTTATCGGCGTCCTGGCGCTGATCGCGCTCGCCGCCGCGCTGCCTTTCGCGCTGAGCAAGTACCAGGTCTTCGAACTGACCATGGTGATGATCTACGCCATCGCGGTGCTCGGGCTGAACATTCTCACCGGCTACAACGGACAGATTTCGCTCGGTCACGGCGGCTTTTTCGCCGCGGGCGCCTACACCGCCGCCATTCTCATGCACCGCTACGGCGTGCCTTACTGGGCGACGCTGCCGCCGGCGGCGCTGATTTGTTTCGTTCTCGGTGTGCTGTTCGGGCTGCCAGCGCTGCGTTTCGAAGGGCCGTATCTCGCGCTCGTGACACTGGCCATGGCGCTCGCCATGCCGCAATTGCTCAAATACTTCGATACCTGGACCGGGGGCCAGCAAGGCATCAACTTGGTCAAACCGCTGCCGCCGCCCGGCCTCGGTCTCGACCACGATCGCTGGCTCTACTTTGTGGTGTTTGTCGTCCTGCTTCTAGCAATCCGCGTGGCTGCCAACTTGCTCAATGGCCGCACCGGTCGCGCGTTTGTAGCGATCCGCGACCATCCGATTGCCGCAACCGCCATGGGCATCGACACCGCGCGCTACAAGACAATCGCGTTTGGCACATCGACGCTCTTTACGGGCGTCGCCGGCGCGCTTTCCGCCATCGTCATCGGCTTCGTCGCGCCCGAAAGCTTCAGCCTGTTCCTGTCGATCTCTTTTTTGGTGGGCTCCGCCGTCGGCGGCATTGCCACTATCAGCGGCGCCATCGTCGGCGGATTTTTCATCCAATTCGTGCCCAACCTCGCCAACGACATTTCCGACGCCGCCCCGTGGGCAATTTATGGGCTGGCCATGCTATTGTTCATGTACGCAATGCCTCGGGGGGTCGTCGGTTCGCTTGGGCCCTGGCTCGCCCGCTGGAAGCGACAAGCCTGAGCGCCCGGCGCCGCGCGCGAAAAACGTGAACGTGGAAGTCGAAGGGATGGGTGTGATGAGAACAAGAAAACACGCCGCGACCGGCTTGGCGGCTGCCGCCGGAGTTATATTGGCAAGCGGCCTGGCTTGGGCGGCCGACCAATACGGACCGGGAGTCACCGACAGCGAAATAAAGCTCGGCAACACCATGCCCTATAGCGGGCCGGCGTCCGGATTGGGGACACTCGGCAAAGCGGAAGCCGCCTTTTTCGCCATGATCAACGATCAGGGCGGCGTCAACGGCCGCAAGATCAATTTCATCACCCGCGACGACGGTTACAGCCCGCCCAAGACGCTGGAAATCACCCGCCATTTGGTCGAGGAAGAGCAGGTCCTATTGATGTTCAGCGCACTGGGGACTGCGACCAACACCGCAGTGCAGGATTATCTGAACGACAGCAAGGTGCCACAGCTCTTCATCGCTACCGGCGCTGCCAAGTGGGACGATCCCAAACATCATCCGTGGACGATTGCGTTTACGCCCAACTATCACATCGAGTCGCGCATCTACGGCCGCTACATCGGCAAAAGTCTGCCCAACGCAAAGATCGCGGTTCTTTATCAGAACGACGATTTCGGCAAAGATTACCTGGTCGGCTTGCGCGAAGGCCTGGGCGACAAAGCCGAGAAAATGATCGTCGCCACCAAGAGCTACGAAACGACCGATCCGACCGTGGATTCGCAGATCGTCACGCTGCAGGGCAGCGGCGCCGATGTGTTGCTGACCGCCGCGGTCCCCAAATTCGCAGCGCAAGCGATCCGCAAAGTCTACGACATCGGCTGGAAGCCGACGCATTTCCTGAGCTACCCGTCGAGTTCGATCGGCGGCGTGATGAAGCCGGCGGGCCTTGAGAAGAGCGTCGGCATCATCTCGGCAACACCGTTCAAGGACGGAACCGATCCGCAATGGCAGGATACGGCCGAGTTCAAGGATTGGGCGGGCTGGATGCAGAAGTACAATTCGGCCGCCAATTTTGGCGACCCCTTTTACGTCGACGGCTACATCCGCGGGCAACTCATGCTGACGCTCATCAAGACGGCCGGCAACGATCTGACGCGCGAGAACATGATGAAGCTCGCAACCAGCATGCGTGACGTGAAGCTGCCGATGCTGTTGCCCGGGATCACCGCTTCGACCGGGCCGGACGATTACCAGCCGCTCAAGCAAATGCAGCTTCAGAGATTCGACGGCAATACCTGGAAGTTATTCGGCGAAGTCATCTCGGGCTCCGGGAGCTGACCTGAGTCTGGAAAGATTCAAGCGGAGGAAAACGTGACGATACAGCGCATGACGACATCGGCATTGGCGGCGGGCTGCCTGTTGCTTGCCGGCAGCCTGGCATGGGCCGCGGGCCAGTACGGACCGGGCGCCAGCGACACCGAAATCAAGATCGGCAACACCATGCCGTACAGCGGGCCAGCCTCGGCTTACGGCTCGATCGGCAAATCCGACGCGGCGTATTTCGCCATGATCAACGAACAGGGCGGCATCAACGGCCGCAAGGTCAACTTCATCAGCCGCGACGACGCCTACAGCCCGCCCAAGGCAGTCGAATTGATTCGTCAGCTGGTCGAGCAGGATGGCGTGCTGCTGACGTTCAATACACTTGGCACGCCACCCAACACCGCGATCCAGGGCTATTTGAACGACAACAAGGTGCCGCAGTTGTTTGTCGCCACCGGCGCCGACAAATGGAACGACCCCAAGCAGCATCCCTGGACCATGGGCTGGCAACCGAGCTATCGCATCGAAGCGCGCATCTATGCCCGCTACATCCTCAAAAACATACCGAACGCCAAGATCGCGGTGCTCTACCAGAACGACGATTTCGGCAAGGATTATCTGGTCGGACTGCGCCAGGGCCTGGGCGACAAGGCGGACAAGATGATCGTCGCCACGCAGAGCTACGAAACCACGGACCCCACGGTCGACTCGCAAGTGGTGGCGCTTCAGGAAAGCGGCGCCGACGTGTTGCTGACCGCCGCGGTCCCGAAATTCGCAGCGCAAGCGATCCGCAAAGTCTACGACATCGGCTGGAAGCCGACGCATTTCCTCACCAACGTGTCGAATTCTGTCGGCACCGTGATGAAACCCGCCGGTCTGGAAAAGGGCGTCGGCATCATTTCCGCCGCCTATCTCAAGGAACCGACCGATCCGCAGTGGCAAGACACGCCTGAATACAAGGATTGGCTCGCCTGGATGAAGAAATACAATTCCTCCGGCAGCCTTGCCGACAGCAGCAACGTCGTCGGTTACTCCGTGACGCAGACGATGGTGGCCGTGCTCAAGGCCTGCGGCGACAATCTCACCCGCGAGAATATCATGAAGCAGGCGGCAAGCCTGCACGATCTGAAGCTGCCGATGCTGCTCCCCGGAATCACCATCTCCACCGGCCCGGACGATTTCGCGCCGGTCAGGCAGATGCGGCTGGAAAAGTTCGACGGCAGCACCTGGGTGCTGTTCGGCGAGGTGCTGTCGGGATCGGGCAGCTAATGTAGTTTCAACGACCTGGAGGCACTTCGGCCAAGTGATTTACGCGTCCGCAAGCTGAAAACCAAAGACCGAAAAATGAAGGAGGAAACGTCATGACCAATAAAAAAACGCTGATGACCGTCCTGGCCACAGCCGGTTTCGCCGTCGTCTGCGGCCTGGCTCTGGCCGCCGGCCAATACGGTCCCGGCGCCAGCGACACCGAAATCAAGATCGGCAACACCGACGCCCAAAGCGGTCCGGCATCCGCCTACGGGACCATCGCCAAAGGGGAAGCGGCGTTCTTCAACGCCGTCAACGAACAGGGCGGCGTCAACGGCCGCAAAATCAACTTCATCTCCCGCGACGACGGCTACAGCCCGCCAAAAACCGTCGAACTCGTGCGCAAGCTCGTGGAGGAAGACCAGGTGCTGCTGACATTCAACATTTTGGGCACGCCTCCCAACACCGCCGTCCAGGCCTATCTCAACGATAACAAAGTGCCGCAATTGTTTGTCGCCACCGGCGCCGACAAATGGAACGACCCCAAGCAGCATCCGTGGACCATGGGCTGGCAGCCCAGTTATCGGATCGAAGCGCGCATTTATGGCCGCTACATCCTCAAGAACATGCCCAACGCGAAGATCGCGGTGCTCTACCAAAACGACGACTTCGGCAAGGACTACATCACCGGCCTGCGCGAGGGTCTTGGCGACAAGGCCGGCACGATGATCGTCGACACCAAGAGCTATGAGACGACGGATCCCACGGTCGATTCGCAAATCGTCGCCCTGCAGGGCAGCGGAGCGGACGTGTTGCTGACCGCCGCGGTCCCCAAATTCGCGGCGCAAGCCATCCGCAAAGTCTACGACATCGGCTGGAAGCCGACGCATTTCCTGACCAACGTTTCGGTTTCCGTCGGCTCAGTCATGAAACCTGCCGGCCCCGAAAAAGGGGTCGGCATCATCTCCGCCGGCTATCTGAAGGATCCAACCGATCCGCAGTGGCAGAGCACGGCCGAATACCGCGATTGGTCGGAATGGATGAAGAAGTATTATTCGGCCGGCAGCCTGACCGACGTTAACAACGTGTACGCGTACACGGTGGCACAGACGATGCTTTCCGTATTGAAAGCCAGCGGCGACAATCTCACGCGCGAGCACATCATGAAGCAGGCGGCAGGCATCCGTGATCTGAAACTTCCGATGCTGCTGCCCGGAATTGTTATTTCGACCAGTGCCGACGATTTTGCGCCGATCAAACAGATGCAATTGATCAAGTTTGACGGCAATACCTGGCTGCCGTTCGGCGAGGTGATCTCCGGCTCCAGCAGCTAACGCGCAACGGCGTCGGCCGGCATCGCCGTCTGCACAACAAGACCGCGTGCGCGCGCATCGGCTACGCCGAGCGCGCGCAGCGCGCTAAGCGTCAGCGCCTGCACTACCTCGCGCTCGCGGCCCGATGCGTCGGGCGCCAGCGGGCCGATCAGCCCTTCGACCAGAAGTCCGGTAAGCGCCGCCGCGGCCAGCGTGGAATCCTGCTCCGGCAAGCGGCCTTCGGTGATGGCCGCCGCAACGCGTACGGCGAACTCTTCGGCAATCGCCCGGCGAAAGCCCGACCGCTCGCCGTCGAGCTCGGCGTCGACCGGTTCGGCGATAGCCGCGAACAGGAGCCGGCGCTGACGCAGCGCGCGGGCGGCAAACGTCATGATCGCCGCCGAAAGCGCAGACAGCGGACCGGGCGCCTGGCCCGCG
>Ga0187782_10003630_pt1 | contig 11523 bp, 10 predicted proteins | sample 0715_SJ02_MP15_2_FD_132454 | JGI IMG/M metagenome (GOLD analysis project Ga0187782, IMG submission 132454) | Tropical peat soil microbial communities from peatlands in Department of Meta, Colombia - 0715_SJ02_MP15_20_MG | ecosystem: Environmental > Terrestrial > Soil > Wetlands > Peat | place...
ATCATTCTTGCCGCGAACTCGTCATGCGGACTTCTGAACCAAAGCCACACTAGATCAATACGTTGCTAGTGTCCTACGATTCCGAAGTTCGCAAACGAGGGCGCCGCATAATGACGCGAACTTCGGAATCGGGACACTAGTCCATGATCCGATCTGGTCGAACCGGATCATGTCCGGATTTTCTTCGTTGGAGCATGATCTTTTCGGAAAACCGGTATCCACTTTTCCGGATCATGCTCTAGGCGGCGGACGCCGAGGGCATTGCGAGCACGGCGTAGAGGGCCTCCGCATCCTGCGAGGCACGCAGCTTATGCGCAACGGTGGAATCGCGCAGCAGCCGCGCCACGCGCGCAAGCGCTTTCAGGTGGTCGGCGCCGGCGCCCTCCGGCGCCAGCAACAGGAAGATGAGATCGACCGGCTGTCCATCGAGCGCCTCGAAGTCGACCGGCCGATCGAGCCGCGCAAACAAACCGAACAGTCGGGTGAGGTTGGACATCTTACCGTGCGGTATGGCGATGCCGTTGCCGACCGCCGTCGAGCCGAGCTTCTCGCGTTGCATCAGGATGTCGAAGATCGCGCGCTCGTTCTGACCGGTAAGCGCGGCTGCGCGCGCGGCAAGTTCATGCAGCGCCTGCTTCTTGCTGTTGACCTTAAGCGCCGGGAGTATCGCGTTCGGCGCGACGAGATCCGTAAGAGGCATCGGATTGACCTAAGGAAAGCGCGGCCGCAGCCCTACGCTAAAGGCGGCGGACCATAAGGAGGGTCCCTACCCGCGTCAATGGGCAATCCAGCGAGCGCGACGGCGGGCGGATCGATCAAGCGAAACAGTCCTCGGTGCGGCGAAAGACGGCATCGGCGCCGCCCTGGCAGTGTGCGGCAAACCCGAGCTGCCGATGTCGAGTTCCATGCTCGCATCGCTCATCGACAACCGCTTTCAGCCTGTTCCACGCGGCGGACCGCCGTCAGGTGACAGCCGCCTGCTTTTCCCTGCGCCGTTGCACCGAGGAGGGTATGCGCATGGCCTCGCGATATTTCGCCACCGTCCGGCGCGCAATGTCGACGCCCGCCGCGCGCAGTTTTGCCACGATAGTGTCGTCGGAAAGCACCTCGGCGGCGCTTTCCGCGTCGATCAGTTGTTTGATGCGATGGCGCACCGCTTCGGCCGAATGCGGCTCGCCGCCATGGGCGGCGGCAATCGCCGAGGTGAAGAAGTATTTCAGCTCGAAGATGCCGCGGCTGGTGGCCATGTATTTGTTGGCCGTGACCCGGGAGACGGTCGATTCATGCATGCCGATGGCCTCGGCCACGGTTTTCAGGTTCAGCGGCCGCAGATGCTGGACTCCATTGGTCAGGAAAGCGTCCTGCTGGCGCACGATCTCGTTTGCCACCTTAAGGATGGTCCGCGCGCGCTGATCGAGTGCGCGGACGAGCCATGTGGCGCTCTGGAAACACTCGGCCAAGTACGATTTCTCGGTGTCGCGACGCGCCGTCGCCGAGACTTCGGCGTAGTAGCTTTGATTGACCAAGACTTTCGGCAAGGTGTCGGAGTTCAGCTCGACGATCCAGCTGCCGTCGGCGCGCGGTCGCACAAAAACGTCAGGCACGATCGGGTGCACCGTCGCCGAACCGAAGGCAAGGCCGGGCTTCGGGTTGAGGCGGCGGATTTCCGCGATCATGTCGGCCAAGTCCTCATCGCCGACGCCGCAGATTTTCTTCAATGCGGCGAAATCGCGCTTCGCCAACAGATCAAGACGCTTCACCAGGTTCTGCATTGCCGGATCGAAGCGGTTTTGTTCGCGAAGCTGAATGGCGAGGCATTCCGCCAGATCGCGCGCGCACACCCCCGCCGGATCGAAGCTTTGCAGGATGGCGAGCACGGACTCGACGTCCTCGACATCGGTACCGAGCCTCTCCGCAACCGCGGCCAAATCGCCGCCCAGATAGCCCGCTTCGTCGACCAGATCGATCAGGTATTGCCCGATCACGCGGCGAACCGGATCGGAGATCGCAAGCACGAGTTGTTCGCGCAGCCAATCGGCGAGCGTGGACTCGGCGGGAACGAATGCCTCCAAATTATAGTCGTCGTCACGGCCGCCGGAGCCGACGCGCGCCCATTCCGAGTAACCGGATGGGCCCTCGGCCGTGCGCGGCCGGCTCGCGGCCGCTTCGTCGGGGAATGCTTCGTCAACGTGGCTGTCGAGAGGTTCTGACGGACCGCTCCCCATGGGTTCGCCGGCGCTGCCGTTCCAGGCTTCCTCGGCTGCAGGAGGCTCGTCCGGCGCCCGGGCGGCCTCGCCTTCCGCCGCGACCGGCTCATCCCGGGTATCGCGGTCGAGCAGCGGGTTTCGCTCGAGTTCGGTCTCCACATACGTCACGAGATCGAGATTCGACAGTTGCAGGAGCTTGATCGCCTGCATAAGCTGCGGCGTCATCACCAGGGCTTGGCTTTGACGAATCTGAAGTCTTTGCGTAAGCGCCATGGGGCTGAGCAGCCGAACTGGTCCGATTCTTGCTTGTAGAGGCTTTACAGCAAGTCGATCGCCCCCTCGTCAAGCCCCACCGTGTTCCGTATGGCGCCGAAACGCCGAAGAGGCCGGCGGTAACCTTAAAGGCGGAACTCCTCGCCCAAATAGAGCCGGCGCACCTCAGGGTTGTTAACGATCTCGTCCGCACGACCCTCCATCAGGACTTCGCCAGAATAGATGATGTATGCGCGGTCGGTGAGGCCGAGGGTCTCGCGGACATTGTGATCGGTGATCAGGACGCCGATACCCCGGTTGGTCAGATGGCGCACCAGCGATTGGATGTCGCCGACGGCGATCGGATCGATGCCGGCGAAGGGCTCGTCGAGCAGCATGTAGTTGGGTCGCGTCGCCAGCGAGCGGGCGATCTCTACGCGCCGCCGCTCGCCGCCGGAAAGCGCGATTGCCGGTGTCTTGCGCAGGCGCGCGATGTTGAATTCCTCCAGCAGCGCATCGAGATCGCGCTCACGCCGCCTGCTGTCGGGCTCGACCACCTCGAGCACGGCGCGGATGTTTTCCTCGACGTTCAGGCCGCGAAAAATCGAGGCCTCCTGCGGCAGATAGCCGATGCCGAGGCGCGCGCGCTGATACATGGGCAACACGGTCACGTCGTGGCCGTCGAGCTCGATTTGCCCTCTGTCGGCCTTGATCAAACCGGTGATCATGTAGAAGACCGTGGTCTTGCCGGCACCATTCGGCCCGAGCAGGCCTACGGCCTCCCCCTGGCGCAGATAGAGGCTCACACCCTTGACGACCTTGCGTCCGACGAACGTTTTCTCCACGCCGTGGACGGATAGCAGGCCCTTGCCTTCGGCCGGTGCGGCCCCGTTTCCACGGCGGCGGCGTCGCGGTTGCGGGCGGGGCCGCGGCGCGGTCTGCTCATCGGCTTGCGGCTCGGGCCCGACCGCCGGCGGCGGCTTGCGGCGCGCCTTTTCCGCTGGCAGCGGCAGGCTAGCGATGTCGTGATAGGTACCATTGATAGTTCCGCCGATGCTCCCGAGATCGATGACGTCCTCGGCGGCAACCGGCTTGCGGCGAGCCGGCGCGCGGCGGAGAAGATATGAGAAAATGTCCGGCACGCCCGTCTCGGAAAGCTCACCTAACAATCGGGATGGTTCCGTCTTCGAGAAGACACCGTAACCGATGTGCCGCGACGGCGGTGCGGGCGGCCGCCCTCAATTCGGCCGGCGCGGCGGCCCAAAGGACATCACGTTGCTAGGGCTACCATTCGCGCCCTTGCTCGGCAATATGAGCGCGCGGACCCGGCCGGGGGCGGTTTCGGCCGACTCGACGCGGGCATTGCCGGTGACCATGTCGACGACGACCCGGTCACCATGCATGACATTTTGGCCCTGAGTGACCACCACATTGCCGGTCAGGGTGATCAGCTTTGCCTTCAGGTCGTAGATGCCGATGTCGCCGGTCGCGGTCTGGTCCTTGGAGGTAACGGTCACCCCCCCGCGCGCCTCGATGCGGCGAATGTTCTGCTTCTGTCCGGTGCCGGTCTCGGGGGGAGAATTGGCGGCTGGCTGGGCGGCCGAGGCATTGGGCTTCTCCTCGGGTCCATAGAAAACGACGAGCGTGGGGCATTTGATGGTTGTGTCGCCCTGGACCACCTGCACGTCGCCGGAGAAGGTCGCCATCTTGTTCTTGTTGCGCACTTCCAGGGTCGCTGCCTCGATCTGGATCGGCTGGTCCCGATTCTGACCCTGAAGAAGGTCCTGCGTCGGGGCTTGGGTCGGGGCCGGCGCCGGGGCAGCCGCCGAATGGGGAGCTTGGGCCGAGACCGATCCCGGTACCAGCAATGCTGCGACCAAGGCCCAAAGCGGCACCCCGCGCCTCATCGCCCGCTCGCCTTGGTGGGATCCTGGTCCGGATAGAGCGTCATCGCGACGCCACCGCCAAAACGAATCACCGCGCCGTTGTCGGTAACGTCGAGCCGCTTGGATTTCAGAAAGCCATTGAGCAGTTTCACCCGGACCGGCTTTTCCGATACCACGTCGCCTTTGCGCATATCGACGACGGCCTCGATGAGGCGTCCCTCGTATCCGGTCGAGGACACAAGGTGGATGTTGTCGGTGAGCGTCAGGATTTCGGTCTTTATGTCGTAGGTGCCGGAATCGGCCGTCATGTTGACTGTGCTCTTGTCTTCCAACTCCACCTTGGCGTGCGGCTGCTGCAATTCGACAAAATCGGGCTTCGTGATGTCCTGCGCGGCAGAATACGCGGTGAATTCATAGGCACGGGAATCTTTGGTGAAGCCGTTGAGGCGGGGCTGCTGCATGGTGATCTTGGTGCCTTTGATCACCATCTTGCCAAGCTCGCCCGGAAGCCGAAATCCGCCGATCGGCGGCATGTAATTGGCAGCCACCACGACGAACAAAGTCGCCGCGAGGCCGGCCGGCACGCCGACGCGAAGCCAGCGCACGTGCCGGCTATGGCGGACGGCATGGCGATAGATTTTCCCCATGTCGCTTCTGGAACCGGTCGACACCGCAGCCGCCTTTGCGGTCTGGACCGGACGGACGCCAATCAAGCTCTTCCCCCTCGGCGCGTTGCCCGATTCGGGTCGGTAACGTGCTTACACTAGCGGTTTCGCAGCGCAACTGTCGCGCGCGAATATGGCCCGGACGGGGCCGGGAAAGGCGGTATGCTGCATCGGCCGGCTTCTTCGTTGCGGCACGATCTTTTCGGACAACCGGTATCCACTCTTGCGGACCACGCTCTAAGAGTGGGCGAAGATATCGTCGTCGGCAAAGCCGGCCAGATCAAGCCGCACCCGGTCGGGCAGGAAGCGGAAGCAGGCAGCGGCCAATCCGGCCCTGCCTTCGCGCTCGAGCATGGCATCGAGCCGCTCCTTGAGCGCGTGCAGGTAGAGCACATCGGCCGCGGCGTAGGAGACCTGCGCGTCGCTTAATTGCGGAGCGCCCCAATCGGATAGCTGCTGCTGCTTCGAAAGCTCGTGTCCCAGTACCTCGCGCACGAGGTCCTTGAGCCCGTGCTTGTCGGTATAGGTGCGGGCGAGCCGTGAAGCAATCTTGGTACAATACACCGGCTCCGGCATGACGCCCAGAGTTTTGCAAAGAATGCCGAGGTCGAAGCGCGCGAAGTGAAAGATCTTGAGCAGTCCGGTGTCGGAAAAAAGTTTGATCAGATTGGGCGCGCAGCCCGCCGTACCCGCCGCAAGCGGCGGAATCTGTACCACGTCGGCGGAGCCGTCGCCCGGAGAGAGCTGAACAAGGCAGAGGCGATCGCGGCTGGGGTTGAGCCCCATCGTTTCGGTGTCGACGGCGACCGTGCCGCTGTAGCGCGAAAGGTCGGGCAGGTCGCCGCGATGGAGGCGTATGGTCATCTGGTGCGGATCGTGATGCGGTGACGGGCTTGCGGCGGCCCCCGGCGGCATGCTTCGGAGATCTACTACTCTCGGCGTGAGACCCTCAATATCGCACCCGAAATGGGCCGTCAAAAATCAACCATGATGTGCCGGCCAGCGGCGTGGTTCCTATGCCCGGACTTTCCACGGATTGAAAAAGTCGCCGACGGCTGAAAAGATGGCCACGCTACGATGAAGCTGTCGGGCGCTCCGATCGTGCGCGCCCCAGCTCGCGGCTCCGCTGACGGGGGTTGCGGGAGGAAAGTTCGTAGGGGAGGTCCGCATCAGCGTGCAATCCGCATCGGCGCTCACCCCCGCGCCACTGGCGCCGTCAGCGCGCCGGCGCATGTCCGACGTGCTCTGGTACGGCCGGTCGGTGCGCGCCCAGTTGCTCCTGGTATTCGTCCTGATCGATCTGGTAGCCGTGGTCGTCGCGGGCAGCATCGCGATCCTGCGCGCGCGCACGCAAAGCCGCGTCGAGATGGAGGCCTCGATGCGCCTTGCCGAACTCCTGGTCGGCGACGTGGTCAATTTCGCCCATCAGCAAGTTCCCGTCGAGCAATTCCTGGCGACCCTGCCCGGCCAGCTGCGGTCGATGCGCCATGTGCGGATCGCCATCAAGGACGCGGCGGGCACTCCCGTCGCCTCGGCGCCGCCGGCCGGCGGCGGTTATCGGACCGACCGGAGCGCTTCCGCCCCACGCTGGTTCGCAGCGCTGGTCGCGGCGCCGATCGAGACGCGGATCGTGCCGGTGGCCGTCGGCGGCCGCAGTATCGGCGAGGTGGAAATCATCGGGGAGCCCGGCGACGAGATTGCCGAGTTCTGGGAGAACGCCGTGACGATGGGAATCGTCGCCGCTCTGCTCAACGTGGCGATGATCGGCATTCTCTACGTTCTGTTCGGCCGCGTGCTCAACCCGCTCACGGTGCTGGCGACCGGACTTGCCGACCTCGAGCATCAGACCTACAGCGTGCGGGTGGCCTCGCCGCACGCGCGCGAGCTGGCCGCCATCGCCGATCGCTTCAATGCGCTCGCGCTCGCGCTGGAAACGCTGCGTGCGGAGAATCTCCGGCTCAATCGGCGCCTGATCACCGCGCAGGACGACGAGCGCCGCCGCACCGCCCGCGAGCTGCATGATGAGGTCGGGCCGTGTCTGTTCGGATTGAAGGCAAACGCCTCGTCCATTGCCAGCGCGGCCGCCGAACTACCCCAAAAGGCCCGGCAGAGCGTGTCCGCGCGTTTGCATGACATCCTCGGCATCATCGAGCATCTTCAGGTCATCAACCGCAGCATGCTGGATCGCCTGCGGCCGATGGCGCTCGGCCATGTCCCACTGCAGGAGATGCTCGAGCAATTGGTCAGCGAGCGCGCGCGCCAGCATCCCCAGATTTCGTTCTCGCTGAACGCCGACAAGCTCGCACGCAGCTATGGCGACTCGATCGATCTGACCGTCTACCGCTGCATCCAGGAAAGCCTGACCAACGCCATTCGTCATGCTCATGCAAGACACGTCACGGTCGACCTGGGCCATGCCGAGGCCGAGGGGCGGCTCGCGCTGACCGTGCGTGACGACGGCTCTGGAATGTCCCCCGAGTCGTTGGCAGGCTTCGGCATCCGCGGTATGCAGGAGCGCGTCGAAGGATTGGGCGGCCGCTATATCATCGAAAGCACGGTCGGCCGCGGCACTTGCGTGCGGATCACGATTCCGCTGCCGCAAGGGCCCAATGCGACCGCCGATGCCGGAGCAACCAGCGGGGAGCGGATTTGACCAGGGTCCTCATCGTCGACGACCACCCGATCGTGCTGCAGGGCTGCCGGCGCATGCTCGACGATGCCGGCGTCGCCGACGTGCTTGAGGCGCGCGATGTCGCGTCCGGCTACCGGCTCTATCTTCGTCACCGACCCGAGATGGTCATCATCGACCTCGCCATGCAAGGCAGCGGACTGCGCGGGCTCGCGCTGATCGGCCGCATCAGCGCGCATGATCCGCGCACGCGCATTCTCGTGTTCAGCATGCATAGCGACCCGATCATCGTCGTGCGCGCGCTCGAAGCCGGGGCTACCGGCTACGTGCTCAAGGACACCTCGTCCGAGGGCTTCTTGGAAGCATTCGAGGAGGTGCGCGCCGGCAAGCCGTACCTGAGTAAGGACCTCGCCATGCAGGTCGCGCTGGCGCATCGGCCGGCGCGGCAAAGTCCGCTCGCCGAGTTGACGCCACGGGAATTGCAGACGCTCTCGCTGCTGGCCGAGGGCAAGCCCTACGGCCGCATCGCCGAGGAGCTCAATGTCAGCTACAAGACCGTCGTCAACGTCAGCTCACAGCTCAAACAGAAGCTCGATTCGCGCAATCTGCCGGAGCTGATCCGCACGGCCGTGCAACTTCTGTCGGCGACAAAATGACGGATTGGCGGCGCCGGGCGCCTGCGCGCCCAGGCTAGGCGCAGCCGCGAAGTCCGGTCCGACGCGCCGCGTATTGCCAAAGCTTTCCGGTCTAGAGCATCAAAAAAGGGTGCGAGCGAGCCTATGGCGAATTGCGACAGCGAGCCTTGCGATCCCGCAGACCGCCAAAAGGCCGATCATCCACAACACGTTTAGTATTGCGAGCCGACCAACAATAGCAAACGTGAACGCGCCGGCACCCCCCAGTGCAGGGGTGAACGCGAACAGCACGGCCTCGTAGCTCGCATAACCCGTGACCAAGGCGAGAACGACGGCACTTGAACGGCTTGCTCGATCGACAATGCGAAGAGTCAGCGCGGACGTGACCGTTGCAATCTCGGCCGCCACGCCGATGGCGACGCCCCAGAGAATGGTGTTCGCGTCGACTGGATATCCGAGCGCGCCGAATCCGATCGCCTGATTGACAACCCAAGCGGCGCCAACCACCAACAACGCTGAAGGCAGCGGCAGCATCGCGGCTGCAAATGCCGCGAACGCCGCAAACGGTGGGGCGCACGCGACGGCGAAGCTTGCCAGCGCGCATGATGCCATCAACAGAGCGAGGCAAAAGTGCGGTGCGAGACGAGGCTCAACCGGAGCAATCCAGTTGCCGTCGGATGGGCGGTGCACGACATCGATCGATCGACATTGTGGGAACTCCTTTGTTTGGAATTGGAAGCCGGTCACGCGGTGCAGGGATGGTCGTCTGCAGATTCGCCCGGTTCATTGAGGTCAATCCGATCATGCGCCGAGAGCCATGCCGTCAGTGCCGGCGAACTCGGCTCTGACGCACGCAACTGCCGCAGCGTCACGCGCACGCAGGCGCGACCGAACCGGCCAGCAGTGATTGGGATGCCCGAGGGCGCCTCTCCCGCGGCGACGGATTCCGCGACATGCCGCTTGACGTCGACCAGTTCCGGGTCGCCGTACCGAGCCAGCAGCGCCTGGAAGGCGGCGTGATGTCCTGCTTGGAATGGATGCGGCTGACCTAGCGCGTTGCGGGTAGGATGCGGCGGATAAAAGTGCGCGCAGGGTACCCATCCGGCGGGCAACGCTTCGGTCGCCGCGTGCGTTCGGTTATGGCGCAGCAGCTTGGGTAGAATATGGGTGTGCGGACCATCGGGGCTTCTGCCATTCGGCAGCGGGATCGGCTGGAAGACTTCAACACGACCCACCCGGCTGAGAAAGACCCGGTGCGGGCTCACCGCCAGAATTGCTGCCATCGCTCCATTGCCGGGTGCAAACAAGGATTGACCAACCCAGTACCGGAGCGCGGCGATGAGGGGTTTGTCGTCGGTCCGCACGCAAGCATCCAACTGCAATGTCCCGAGGCCGAGGTCGAAGAGAACGGCGGCGCGATCTGTGGCGCGCAGCGCATCGCAATCCGGACCGATCTCGGTGAGCACCAAGCGCCCGTTCATCGCGCAAGCTTCTTGGGGAAGGCATAACGCCACGCGCTGGCTCCAGCTTTGCGCGGTCAGCGCCTCTGAAGCGATTGGACGCAAGGCCTCGCGCGCCTCGATGCGGATACCGCCACGTGTCGTGACAGCCTGCACCGAACCGGCATCGCGATCGACAACAGTCCGCTCTCCGGCGTCACGCGTGAATTCGGCGATTGCGCCAAAGGTCCCGATGCTCCAAGCGGTCTCGACGTCGGTCAGTTGCCCAGCGAGAAAGTCGAGTAGGTCAATTTCGCGCCTCACAACGAGCCTCCTCTGGTGGCGGGAGCCGAACTCGGCGGAGTGGCTGCCGCCACGGCTCCCGAGGACGAGCTCGACGGCGCTCCGCCGATTTGCAGCGTAACGCCGCCGTAGATGCCGAGACCCGGTCGCATGAAGCCGAGCGGATCCTGGTATTGCTGATTGAGCAGGTTATCGATGCGGCCGAACACGGTGACCGTTTCGTTGACCGCATAATTGGCAGCCAGATTGACGAGTGTGTAGCCGGGCGCCATGAGTTCCGCGGTTCCTGGCCGGTTGTAGTCCAGCCATGGTCCGACATAGAGCACCTGCCCGGTTAGGGTGAGGCGCTCGGTTGCTCGCCACAACGCCGTAACGCTCGCCTTGTTTCTTGGCCGGCGCAGCAATTCCAAACCCGTCACGTCGTCTTTGGCCTCGGTGTAGGTATAGTCGGCGCGGAGACTGAGCTGGCGGCCCAACGCCAGCGCCGCAAAGACCTCTGCGCCCTGGGTCGTCGCCTGTCCGACGTTGACATAGCTCGAGACGAAGGTCGTCGGGTTGGTTATGCCCTCGATGAGGTCCGTGATGTCATTGTGGAAATAGGTGGCGCCGACACGCACGATATCGTGCAGCAACGGTTGCTCAAATCCGACGTCGTATCCTCTGCTGGTCTCGGGCAGGAGATTGGGATTACCGACAACCAGAAAGGAAGGATTATTGACGTAGAGTTCGGTCAGCGTCGGGGCTTTAAAGCCCGTTCCGTAAGACGCCTTCAGCTTGGTATCGGTCCAGGGCACGATAAATGCCGGAGCAACACGCCAGGTCGTATGCGGCCCGAAGCTGTCGTTGTCGTCGTACCGAACGTTCGACACGACGAAAAGACGATCGGCGAATGCAGACTGAAGCTCGATCCAGGCCGCCTTGTCTCCGGTCTGCGCCGTCGTTGCCGTCGGCACATAGACGCCCGCGGTATCGAACATGCCCGTCGAGTTGGTCCACAGCGACTCGGTTTTGTGTTCCAGGCCGGCGACGAGTCTCTGTCCTTGCGCCACGTCCGCTTCGCCGCGCCAGTCGACCTGGGTACGTTGTCCCAGATTGGTAGTCGGTGGAGCGACGGCGGGTGGCGGGGTAGGACTGTCGGGATTCGGGTCCGCGTTCCAACTCCATGAATTCGTATAGTTCACGCCGAAGAAATTCTTGAATCGTCCGTCGAACAGCGTCCAGACCGCTTCGGCACGGCCGTAGAATTGACGATCCCATTGTGTGCTCTGCAGCGCTTCGGGCGCCGGCGGAAAGAAGTCCACATAGTCTTCCCCGGTAAATCCGAGCCTCGAATCCGTGTATCTGCCCACAAGATTGACGTCGAAGTTGTCCGTCAGACTCACGCCGACCTTACCCGAATAAGTCCAATTGCTGTAGGTGTCGTCGTTCCTATGCTCGCCGGGTGCAAGCTCGTCGAGCGGTGTGACCGGCGTGGACAGCGAAGAGAAATGCTGGATGTTGAAGACAT
>Ga0187782_10003631_pt1 | contig 11522 bp, 8 predicted proteins | sample 0715_SJ02_MP15_2_FD_132454 | JGI IMG/M metagenome (GOLD analysis project Ga0187782, IMG submission 132454) | Tropical peat soil microbial communities from peatlands in Department of Meta, Colombia - 0715_SJ02_MP15_20_MG | ecosystem: Environmental > Terrestrial > Soil > Wetlands > Peat | place...
CAAGGGGGCCTTTACCGGAGCCGATGCCAACCGCAAGGGGATCATCGAATCTGCCCACGGGGGCACCTTATTTCTGGACGAAATCGGGGAGACCAGCCCCACCATGCAAGTCAAGCTGCTGCGCGTTCTCCAGGAGCGGCGGGTGCGACCGCTGGGAGGAAGCACCGATATTTCGATTGATGTAAGATTGATTGCCTCTACCAACCGGGATCTAAAGCGCATGGTGGCCGCGGGGCAGTTTCGGGAGGACTTCTACTACCGCATCAGCGTTATACCTATTCACGTCCCTCCTTTGCGAGAGCGGCCTGACGATGTTGGGCCGCTGGCGCGCAACTTTCTGCGGAAATTTGGCTTGCAGATGGGGAAGGGGGTGCTGGATTTCCATCGAGATGTCCTGGAGCTTCTCGAGCATCATCCCTGGCCGGGTAACGTCCGCGAACTAGAAAACGCTGTCGAATATGCGGTGGCCATGTGTGGGGAACGCGATGGCCGGGTCTCGTTGGAACACCTGCCTCAATCCGTGACGGGTATCACCTTGAGCGGTGAGGCCCTCGTTGAAATCCCCCAAGAGGGATTGGATTTCGAAACCCGCATGTCGCAAATCGAAAGGCAGTACCTGCTGGCTGCTTTGCGCGCCGCCGAGGGCGTTCGAACTCATGCGGCGGAACTTCTTCGCATGTCCTACCGTTCGTTTCGTCACTATGCCAAGAAACATAACATCTGAGGGAAGTGAGTTGGGAGCGGGATCGCACCTTCCCCCCGCACCCCCTTCCGTTAGCACCCTCCTTGATAAGGAAGGGGCCAGGGGATGGTTGACTCGTCTGCTTGGCTTGGTGTCCACCACCCCTTGCGCCTCCTATGCCGAGGAGGGGGGCCATTTCCTCGATAGTCTGGCAATCCCCCTCCTCATTGCCTTTTCAGTCGCCTTGTATGTCGCCACCACCGGCTACGACCTGGTTGGAGATGACGCAATCTTGATTGGGGCCAACCCATATGTGAGAAGCTTCCATTTTGTGCGCGAGATTTTCACCCAGAGCTTCTGGAGCTTTCGCGGCGCGCGCGGAGACAGCATCTTCTACCGGCCGTTGATCATGTTTAGCTTTCTGGTGCAGGCGACGTTGTTCGGTGCACGACCCGCCCCTTTCCATCTCTTCAATGTCCTCTTGAATACTTGGGTGGTGGTAATGGTCTATCAGCTCGGCAAAAGGCTTTGGCCCAAAGGGCGAGGAGCCTTGTGGGGCGCCCTGCTCTTCGCCGCCCTGCCCGTCCATACGGAGGATGTCGCCACCGTCTCCGGGATTTCTGATCTCGAATGCGCCGCATTCTTCTTAGCGGCGCTCCTGGTCTACACCACCCCCTCCGGCGCAAATGGCTTTTCGCGGCTCCGTGCCTGGATGAGCGCGCTCGTCTTTCTTCTGGCGGCGCTGTGCAAAGAGGTGGCGCTCGCTCTCCCTGTCCTTATGGTCTTCTACGAGCATTTCATGCGCGGCGACACGACGACCCGATTTGGCGAGCGTCTGAGCCGCTACCTGCCGAGCTTCTTGTTATCCGCGTTCTATATCGCCGTTCATCTCGCCGTCATCGGGGATATCTCCAGCGTCGGGCCGCCTGCCCGCATGCGTTTGAGGGAATCCCTGATCTTCGGCTTTACGCAACTCGGTGAATATGGCGCCAAGTTGATCTGGCCTCAGCACCTTTCTTATTCCTGGAAGTTTTACCCCCCCTCAAGTTGGCGGGATCCGGCATTGCTACTAGGGATGCTGTTTACGCTCTGGGCGGCGGGGATGGTAGTCGCCTGCTGGAGTCAGGATCGGTCGGTTAGTTTCGCCATCATTTGGTTCTTCTTAACCCTTGCCCCCGTCCTCAACATCGCCGGACTCGGCGTAGCCGCCTATGGGGAGAGATACCTTTACATCCCCTCGGTGGGAATCTGCTGGCTGGTCGGCCAAGCTCTGGCAGCCATGGCCGGAAAAGCGAAGAGCGCGGGCGCCTCGCCCGCTGTCGCGCAGGCATCCGCCCTGCGCCTGCCTGCGGAGCCGGGACCCTCCCGCGACAACGGGCGAGACGCCCGCACTACATTAACTTCCATCCTGAGCGCAGCGAAGGGCCTTTACAATAGGAAGGCCCCAGCCTCCGTGCTCGGCTTAGCCCTGCTATCGGCGGCGGCGGTCCGGACCTTGGTGAGGCTCCCCGCATGGCGCAATAACTTCACCCTGGGCTTGGCCACCCTGAGGGAAGACCCCAACGCCGCGATGTTCCACATCTTTGTGGGGAATGAATACAGACGGGAAGGCAATCGTAACCTTGCCCGTATTGAGTATGTGGCAGCAATAGCGTCGGACCCGCTTGCCGGCGAGGCTTTCGTAAACCTGGCAGGCATCCTCTTAGATGACGGGAACACCAGTGCCGGCGAGGATGTCTTGAGGCGTGGCGCCCAGCTAAATCCAACTTTTTCGAAGCCGCTATTCGCCTTAGGGAAGATTGCGATGCATCGTGGCAGCAAGGAAGAGGCGCGCGATTTTTTCGAGCGAGCCTTGTCACTTGACCCGAATGATTCCGAGGCCCTTCTCCAGCTTGGCCTTTTGTCGTTGCAGGAGGGTCGTCTCGACGAGGCAGAAAACCTCCTCAGCCGAGACGCAACCGTGCAGCCTTCGTCTGCCCTGGTCCACTTGAACCTGGGGGCCGTTCTCTCCCGCGAAAAGAAATTCGGTGGCGCGGAAGCTGAGTTCCGGCGCGCCATCCAGCTCGCTCCCGACAGCGAGGCGCCTTATCTGGCCCTCGCCGGTGTTTATGAAGATCAAGCCAAGCAGGCGGCAGCACTCGAGTTCTATCGACAGATCGTGAGGGCCGCCCCCGGCTCTGCCAACGCTCAGTTTCGGCTTGGCGTCCTCGCGCTGAAAATGGGGAGAGAGGATGAGGCCATCACCGCACTTGAGAAAGCGATTGCGGTTCAGCCGAAATCAGCCCTGGCGCATGCTCAGCTCGGGCTGGCCTACCTCGAATCGGGCAAGCTTGGCGACGCACGGCGGGAAATTGAGACGGCCAAACTCCTTGATCCCGAGAATGAGACGGTGCGCGCCGCGGCAACAAGACTAACGTCGTGTAAACTGCCTGACAGTAAGCAGTAAGCAGTGGGCAGCCATCTGTCGGCAGCGGGCAGCAGGCACCAGGCAGCAGTGAGGTGGGGCTGTTCGTCCCCTGCTTGAATTGCCGCACTCTCTCGAGAGGATGGCCCACAGCCGGCATTTTCATCGGGCCCGGCGGGCCGGGCCTTCGCCAGCCGAAGGGGTATGGGTGCTCAGGGGGTGCAACCGGCTACGGCGCGCGGGCGGGTGAGGGGGTCGCGACTTGTGATGTGCTCCCCTAACGGTCTGCGACAGGGTGACAAATTCCGTCGCGCCGTTTGGACAAAAAGCGGCGAAAAGGGCATGCCGCGAAGTGCGGAACCCGGAAATGGGCTCGATGTCCAATCTAACTATGTGAAAATATGATGGTTAGCGTTGACCGAAAAAAACTTCGGGCGGTGACCTTGGCAAGGAAAATGCCAGACCCTAGGTGGCTAGTTCCACGCGGCTTCAGACCCGATAGGAGGACGAATGAGGAAAGGTTCACGAGGTTTTTCACTGATTGAGCTGTTGATCGTTGTCGCGATCATTCTGATCATTGCGGCGATCGCTATTCCAAATCTCCTGCGTTCCCGCATTGCTGCCAATCAAGCTTCCGCAGTGGGGTCTCTGCGCACTCTTAACACAGTGGAGATTACCTATGCAACGACGTACAACAGTGGGTATACTTCAACTCTCGGTAATTTGGGCCCACCGGCTTCCGGAAACCCTACCGCCACTGCTGCTGGACTAATTGACAGTATTCTCTCAGGAGGTACCGCCACGGCCTCAACGAGCACCAAAAGTGGTTATTCGTTCCTTTACACGGCGGGCGCCACCGATGCGAGCGGAAGGATTAACACTTACAGCATCACGGCTACGCCGGTGACGGTGGGAACCACTGGGACCAACTACTACTTTACCGATACATCCTGTGTAATCCGTCAGAACAGTACTGCGGTGGCTGGCTCGAGTGACTCACCGTTGGCTGGATAGGCATATGAAAAGGGAGTCGCAACAGGGAGGGCGGGGAACCCCTCCCTGTGTTTCCGAGGTCGCTTATCACGAAAGCGCCCGGACCAATTGGTCATATCGCAATCGTAGCGTAGACGCTTTCCAGGGTGTCGCCGCGTAAGTCCTTCGGATCGGAGAGGATGAACCGACCGCGCCGGCTTCGCGGCGGCGCCCGGGCGCCGTGGATTGCAAAGTCGAACGCTTCCGTAGCGCTGACCTATAGGTCAGCACAAAGCATAGTCTGCATCGCAGAAAGTGCCAACCTTGAGGTCGGCGCCAGGGAGCGGCACGCAAGTATGGCAGAGCCGGAATCCATTCTGAACGCTGGCGATCTGCTGATCCAAAGCTCAAGCGATCCGGCCCGACCCATCGTGACCTCGGACAATGTTCCCAGCTTCCCCTCCTGGAAGGGGATTGTCGTTGTTCTCGCGCTGACTTTTGCCGTTTATGCTCCCACCCTTCGCTACCAGTTTGTGCATGACGATCGCGGACAGATTGCAGAGAATCCCGCAGTCCATTCCTGGCATTTCGTCCCCACATATTTTACATCTCACGTTTGGGCAGCAGTTATCCCGGAAGAGTTGGGGAACTACTACCGGCCCCTTTTCCTGTTATGGCTGCGAATCAACGATGCGGTCTTTGGGAACCATGCCTGGGGCTGGCATCTCACCACCATCCTGGCCCACCTTATAACTGTGTTTCTCGTGTATCTCTTGGCGCTCGGATTGAAAATGGGCGGTGATGCGGCCCTCGTGTCGGCGTTGGTGTTCGGCCTGCACCCCGCGCACATCGAAGCTGTAGCTTGGATTTCCGGTGTCACTGAACCTCTTTTGGGCGCCCTTCTGCTCGCTTCGTTCTTGTCTTACGTGCAATGGCGGCGCGAATGCACGCATGAGTGGAAGCTCATCTCCCTTGCCCTATTTGCTCTTGCCTTGGGCGAGAAGGAAACCGCGCTGACCCTTCCCGCTCTGTTGCTGTTCTACGATTGGATCTATGGCGCGGACCTGCCCTCCATGGTGCGCGGCCCGTCTAAGGGCGCGGACCTACTTCGCAACGTCGGGTCACAGTCATCCCCGCGCAGCTTGCCCTCCGCGGGATTGACGCCATCTAAACTAGGAAGCATCGCGGCAGAGTGGGGTGGAGCCCTCCTCAGAATCTGGCCTTACTTCCTGCTCGTTTCCCTTTATGTTCCCGCGCGAATTTACGCTCTCAAGGGGTTTAGTCATGCGGTGACCCCGCTCAGCAGAGAGCAGTTGGTCTTTACTTGGCCTTCGTTGATTTGCTTCTGGATTCGCCACTTGATCTGGCCTGTCGGCCTCAGTACCTTCTACAACTTTCCTGCGGTCGTCCATCCCACTCTGAAAAACTTCATTATTCCCGGCATTTTCGATGTTTGTGTAGGAGGCGCACTGCTCGTCGGGGCTCGACGAAATCGCACGGCCGCTTTTGCCGCGGCATTGCTGGTTCTGCCTTTAATTCCCCTGCTCGACCTCCGCGTTTTTGTGGCCGATGATTTCGCCCACGACCGGTACCTGTACCTGCCCTCGATGGGCCTGGCCATCCTGACAGCTCTGGTCCTGAAAAAGGCGTGCGTGGGCGAACCGCAATATCCACGTGCTGACCTAAAGGTCAGCGCCACTTCTCTGATCTCGAAAAAAGTGCGCGCGGGGCCGCAATGGCAAGGCATTCCGTTTTCCATGCTAGCCGCTGCCTTGTGCCTGGCCGCCGTTCTCAGCTTTGGAACCGTCACCCAGAGCTTCTACTTTCGCGACAACCTGGCTTTTTACGCCTACAATCATTCCATGGCGCCCCTCAATCCTGCCGCCGAATCCAACTACGCAACTATTCTGGCGGAAAGTGGCTCGTACGGTCCTGCGCTCGAAAAGTTCAACGACGTTGTGGAGCACAATCCCAACTACTGGACAGCGATTTACAATCTGGGCTTAACCTATTACAAAATGGGCAATCTGCCGGAAGCAGAAAAGTACTTTTTGGAGGCGATCCGCATCAATCCCCAGAAAGCCGATGAGCAGTTCTACCTGGGCATGACCTGGTTCAAGTCCGGCCGGACGGATGAGGCCATTGCTTCCGTACGGCGCGCCATCGCGATTAACCCAGCCGGGTTTGCCTACCATTTCGCCTTGGGGGTGATGCTTGAAAGCCGTAGCGACCTGACCGGGGCGCTTCAGGAATTCAAAGAAGAGTTGGCCATTAACCCTGAACAGCAGGCGGCGTCCGCGCAGATCAAGGAGATCGAGAGTCGGTTGCGGGGAAGATGATCATGCTGGCCCTTGAAACCATCGAACTGACGAAAGACTACCGTTTGGGTTTCTGGCGCAATCGGACCAAGCGGGCGCTCGACCGGCTTACTCTCAAGGTCGAGGCGGGCGAAGTTTTCGGCCTGCTCGGACCGAACGGCGCCGGCAAGACCACTACGCTCAAATTGCTCTTTCGCTTGATCTTCCCCACCTCAGGTACGGCGCGCATTCTGGGGAAACAGCTCGACGACCTCTCCGTCCGCTTCCGCGTCGCTTATTTGCCGGAGAATCCCGCCTTCTACGACCACCTCACCGCGCAGGAGTTTCTGAGCTACGTTGCATCCCTGTTTGGTTTGCGGGCAGCCGAGCAGCGCCGCCGCCCGGGCGAGCTCATCGACCAGTTGGGCCTCTCCGCCTCCCGCAATGTTCCACTGCGCAAATTCTCCAAAGGCATGATTCAACGGCTAGGAATCGCTCAGGCCTTGATCAATGACCCAGATGTCCTGTTTTTGGACGAGCCGATGTCCGGCCTTGACCCGCTAGGGAGAAGGGAAGTCCGTGAGGTCATACTGCGATTGAAGGAGCGCGGGAAGACAGTATTCTTCTCCACCCATATTCTCTCGGATGCCGAGACGCTGTGCGACCGGGTGGCGGTGCTCCATCATGGCCGGCTGCAAGGCTGTGGCGAGCTGAACACTATCCTTCGCTTGGGAGTTTCCACCACCGAGTTGGTGCTCGAAGGCCCATCCGCTGAGGTCATGGCAGAGCTGACGCCTTATGCCTCGTCGGTGATTCGGACTGGAGAGCGAGTGCGTCTCGAGATGCCGGAGGAAAACGAAGTTCAAAGAGCTCTTGAGATTATCCTGCGTGGTAAAACGAAGCTGATCTCTGTAAATCCGGTGAAGAGATCGTTGGAGGATTACTTCCTTCAGAAAGTCGGAGAAGCGGAGTAGTGGTTGTGAGCCGAGAGTCGAGAGTCGACCATGCGCGTGGCGACAATTGCCGTCCATACATTTAAGGAATCGGTTCGCCAAAAGGTTCTTTACAATCTGGTGGCCTTTGCCCTTCTTCTGATCGGGGCATCCGTCCTGTTCGGAAGCATCTCCGTGGGTGTTGAACAAATCATTCTGATAACTCTGGGGCTCAGCTCGATCTCGGCTTTCGGCTTGCTGATTGCTATTTTCATTGGCATCGACCTGGTTTCGAAAGAGATCGAACACAGGACGATCTACAATATCCTATCCAAGCCTGTCACCCGCGTGGAATTCATTCTCGGGAAATACTTGGGACTTCTGCTCACCTTGCTGGTGAACACGGCGATCATGACGGTGGGTTTCTATGGGGCGTTGTTCTATCAGAAGCGAGCGCTGGGCCCCGGCGACCTCGTGTTTCTAGGTGCGGTCTACTTCATTCTTCTCCAACTGGCGATCGTGGTGGGAATCGCTATGGTCTTTTCCTGTATATCCACTCCGGTACTATCTGTAATATACACGTTTTGCATATATGTCATAGGTAATTTCTCGGCCGACTTACGCACCTTCGGCCAGGGAACTCAGAGCGCGCTGCTAGGGACGATGAGCGACGCACTTTATTACTTGCTGCCCAACTTCGCGGATTTCAATGTCATCAGTCAGGTAGCCCACTCCCAGAGCATGCCGGGCTACCTGTGGCTGGGAAACTCTTGTTACGCTCTTCTTTACATAACAGTCCTTTTGGGCCTGGCAATTATTATTTTTGAGGAACGAGAATTCCGATGACTTCTCTCCCCGCTCTCCTCTCCCAACCTCGCTTGCGACGCCGCGCCTGCGGGCTTTTGCTTTTGCTGTGTCTTTTGGGACTTATTCCCATCCAACGCAGCATTGATCAGCGAAGTGAAAGTAACCGGGAAGTTGCCGAAGTCCTGTTCCTGCCTTCAGGAAAGGTCCTGCGTCAACTCAGTTTGGGTTATGAAGGGTTACTGGCCGATCTCTATTGGACACGAGTGGTGCAATATTTCGGCCGCAAAGGGCTGGCGCATTCTTCAGAGTTCAAGCTGTTGGGACCTTTGCTCCAGATCACAACCGATCTGGACCCCCACTTGGTCATTGCGTACCGTTTCGGCTCGATTTTTCTTGCGGATAAGCCGCCTCGGGGAGCCGGTCAACCCTTGGAAGCGCTGGCGCTTTTGCACCGTGGCATTGTTGCCAATCCCGACTATTGGCGTTTTTGGGAAGATGTTGGCTTCGTGTACTATTGGGACTTGAAGGATTATGCTGCCGCGGCGCGAGCGTTTCAAGCTGGGAGCGAGAGGCCGGGAGCGATGGAGTGGATGCGGGCTCTGGCAGCAAAGGTGGCGGCGCAGGGCGGGGAACTGGCGACTTCGAGGTTCCTCTGGTCCGAAATCGCCCGCCAAGCGGGCAACGATCAAATACGGAAGAATGCCGAGGACCACCTGATGGCGCTCCAGGCAACGGAAGAGATAGGTAAACTGGCGGAGGTGGTCGCCCTCTACAACTCGCGCCAGGAGCGGCCCGCGCGCTCCTTCCAGACGCTGGTTGCTGCAGGTTACCTGCGCGCTTTGCCACGCGATCCCTCGGGGAAACCTTACATCCTTGATCCCGGAGGGCGCGTCAGGCTGAGTCCGCGCAGCTCAGTGGATCTAAGTTTGCTACAGTAGCGGCGACTTTACGGAGTGGCTAGTTGGAAGGCGTAGCGCGGAACTTTAGGTCGGCATTGACCATTTTGACCTGAAGGTCAGCGCGACGACATTTTAGAGGTGGGGAGTGGAGCAGGTCCGTTTCATTTTCTTCGAACTATTGAAAATCCTTGGTGTCGCATTTACCAGCCTGCTGGCGGTCAAGGGAGTGGCGAGCCTGAAAGCGGCGGAAGAGAATACCCTGGCGAACAGGTTGGCTCGAGCCAAGCCGTGGTTGTACGCCGTCATTCTTGCTTTGGTGGTTTTCGGCGCCTGGAATTTGGGCTACGACATCGCTGCCGAAGTCTATTATTGGGCTAGTTTGGGCGATGCTCAGAACTCCAGGCCGGCTAGGGGCTACCTTAACTCGCTTCAGGCGGTCGTACTGCGTCCCGGGGTTCCGCGATATTGGCAATCCCTGGAGTCCGCCAAATTCAGTTTGGGCCAGTGGGCCTCCGTGGTGGACGATAGGTCTGCCCTGCAGCGAGTCGTCGGCCAAGAATTGGACGAGGTGGACTCGTATCGCGTCGCGGTCTGCCTGTTTTTCCTGGGAAGATATGATGAGGCGCTGCGCATAACCGAGCGCCTTGTCGCCCAAAATGCTTTTTATCTGCCGCCTTACATTCTCCAAGGGCACGTCTTGCTTGCCCAACGCAAGTTTGGCGATGCCCAACAGGCCTTCCTGTCTGCGCTCAGAGTTCTTCCCACAGATCAAGGGGCGGTGGAAGGCTTGGCTCACGCCTACTTCCTGGAAGGGAACCGCCAGCAGGCTCTCAAGGTTCTTGAGGATACTTCCAAGTTCCCCTTTTCCATCGAGGCGCAAAAAAGGTTCGAAGCGCTGAAAGGCCTGTATGGCCAATAACTGCCGGCTGATTATTCGCTCTCGTCTGGAAGACTTGGTGGCGCTCTCATTTTTCTTGCTCAACTTGCTTCTCCGAGTCATTTTCCGCGAGGCAGGGCATGTCAATCTTAGTCCGGCCGACGTACTGATTATCATTCCGGCTATGACTCTGCTTCTGGCCAAAGAGTTGGTCCATTATTTCGTGGTCGGTAAGAGGGAATCTTCCGCTACCTCTGCTCACCCGCGAACCTTTGTACGGCCCTACTGGGAAATCGTCAGAGACTGGTTCCCCTTCCTGGCCATCCTGTTCATGTACTACTCACTTTGGGGCGACGCGACGCATCTCCTGGTGCGGCACGACTGCGATCGGGAATTGATTGTTTTGGATCAGCAGTTGTTTGGTTTCCAAGCAAGCGTGGCCATACAGCGTTTCATTACCCCGGCGCGGACCGCCTGGATGGAATTTTCCTACTTCTATCACATCCTGAACATCCCCCTGGTGGGCTGCTTTGTTTATCTGTGCCGCCCTCGCCCGCGCTTCCGGGAAATGATGAGCGGCCTCATGGTGGTCACGTTCTTGGGACTGCTGGGGTACATTCTGGTTCCCGCGATTGGCCCGATGTATAGCCTGCACGACGTTTACACCGTCCCACTCAGCCAGCCGATTTCCATCTTCAACCAGCAACTCGAGTTCATGGATCTGGCTCGCATCCATCGCGACGTTTTCCCGAGCATGCATGTGGCCATTTCATTTCTGGTGTGGCTTTATGCCTTTCGCAACTCGCGACTTCTTTTCTGGGTGTTATCTCCGCTTATCTTGAGCCTTTGGGTCTCGACCATCTATCTTCGCTACCACTACCTCATTGATGTCGTGGCGGGATTGTTGCTTGCTCCCGCCAGTTTCCTGCTCGCTAACTGGCTGTTTGCGCGTTATGGCAACTTGGCAGTCCCCATCCCCATTCCGGCGTCATGGGCTGGTAGATTAGCGGGAGTCGCGGGCGCTGGGAATGGTATTGAACGACCCGGCAAGATTGAGAAACAACCATGAGCGCTCGGCTTCAGCCGGGCAAGCGGGTGGTAGGGTGTCCCGCTCCGGCGCTTCCGGCAGCCGGAGCGGGACGGGCGAGGGGTCACTTGCTGAGTTTGGAATCATCTGAGGGATATCGTGCCCCAAGGGAGGGGGCTGTGTCTCCGGCTGCGGCACCGACACGAGGCTTCGGCCGATGGTCAACCGAGGAGTTGCTCGCAGTTCTTATCCTCATCGCTGCCTTACCCTACTTGAACGCCCTGTGGAATGGCTTTGTCCTAGACGATAACCGTCAGATTGTGTCCAATCCCTACTTGCGCAGCTTTTCCCACTTGCGTGAAATCTTCACAACGAATGTATGGTCGTATGTCGGCGCGCAAGGCTTGACCAATTACTACCGCCCGCTGATGACGTTGGGGTACCTGCTCTGTTACCAGTTCCTTGGACCACTCGCCTACGGATTTCATTTGGCCAACGTGGTCTTGAATGCCGCCGTGGTCTGCCTCGTTTTCCTCGTCACCGAACGGACTTTCCGCGACCGAACGTTGGGCTTTGTGGCGGCGGTCATCTTCGCCTTGCACCCGATCCATACCGAGTCCGTCAA
>Ga0187782_10003632_pt1 | contig 11522 bp, 9 predicted proteins | sample 0715_SJ02_MP15_2_FD_132454 | JGI IMG/M metagenome (GOLD analysis project Ga0187782, IMG submission 132454) | Tropical peat soil microbial communities from peatlands in Department of Meta, Colombia - 0715_SJ02_MP15_20_MG | ecosystem: Environmental > Terrestrial > Soil > Wetlands > Peat | place...
ATACTCGCCGACGGGAAGGCCGCCGGAGTTGTAGGTGCCGGACGAGGAGGTCTTCACGGTGACGGTCTGCCCGGTTGTACGCGACGTAATGGTAATCGTGGCATCGGGCACGACCGCGTTGGTCTGATCGGTCACCGTGCCTTGAATGCTGCCCTGGCTGACCGTCGTCTGGCTCAACAGCGACGAAGACAGCGCGAAAACCAAGGCTGCGCTCAACGCCAGCTTCCACAACGGACACAAGAACCAAGCAACTGCGAATCGAGAACGCGGGACGGACATAGCACCCTTTCCGGCTCAGCGGCGCCTTACCTGAAAGCTGCTTATTCTATGGCTTCTCAGGCTAACCCTCAAGCCAATTCTGGAGGCCGCTTTGGGTTGTGCACGAGACTGAAGACGACGATAGGAACAAAAGGGGCGAGGCGGGAGGTCAGGCAACGCCGGTAGGAACCGACCGTCCGCGAAATTGCCGGGCGACCTCGGGATGCCGGCGCAAATGGTCGCGTGCGGCCGATACAAAGGTCATCACACGGTCTTCCGGTAGACCGGTAATCGCCCCAATTTCCTGCACGCTGAAGCCCTCCAGCGCGTGCAGAATGAAAGCTTCGCGCGGGCCCGATCCGAGATCGCGCAGCGCCGAAGCGATCAGCCGCAGCAGTTCATCGGAGGCGATGATCTGCTCCGGGGTGGCCACGCGTGAATCCGGAATTACGGTCTCTTCGGTAATCGATTCGTCCGGCTGATGAAACTGCAATTCCGGCTCGTCGCTCGCCTTTACATTTCGCCGGCGCGCCGATTCTTCCAGATGCACCGCGTTGCTGTCGGTTTCATCGGTGCGCGACAGGTCATCCAGAGCGCGCATGGCCTGCCGGTAGAGCCAGGGTTCCAGCGCCAGTTTTTCCGGCTTCTCCTGCCCCTCGCTCAAGGCGGCGGCGATAGCTTCGTCGATCACTTCCTCTTTCGACACGCTGTCAGGAGCGATCAATTCATGAGCTTCTCGAAAGAAGATCTCGCGCTCCACAAAGCGGTCCAGGCGCGCGAGATTGACGTTGACGTAGGAGCGGATATCGTCCGCCGAAATCGTGGGCGGAAAAACTGCGGCCAGTGTGGTCTCAAACGGAACTTCACGCACGGCCCCACTCAATCTGGATGCATTGCCCCGCTTGCCGCGATGCCATTTGTGCGAAGCCCGCAATATCTCCTTGTGCTTGTTGACCTGCTGCAGCAGGTCCTCGAACCCCATCTTGATTGCGGTCGCTGCGGTCGCAGCCGAAACCTGCGCGGCCATCTGCCCCGAGGGCAGCCGCAGGTTCAACGACACGCTCACGCCCTCCCGGGCCGACACTTCTTCCACCACGGCCTTCAGGTGGATCAATTCCGGGCGAAAGACTTGTAGCCGCTTTTGCAGCTTTTCGATCTGATGTTGAACTTCTTTTTCGACCCCTGGAAATTTTGGAAGGCGGTAACTGACGTGGACGTTCATGAGCGCCTCGGCCTTGCAGTTACGAAGTCGCGCAACCAAGTGCTATCTAAGCCGAATTGTACACCCGGCAGGAAACGTGGGAGGAGAATTACGCTCCCACTCGGCCGCTGGTTTCGCGTTTTCCCAAAATGCAACGCAATCGGGCATCCTCACCCCTGGTTGCAACTCGCGGATCGCCTCGTTATCATCCGGGGACCATGTTCCCTTCCAAACTCATGCTGTTCGCGCTGCTCGTGGCGGTTGCCTCGGGCCAAACCCCAACGTCGAAAGAAGTCGACAGCACTTACTCCGATGCGCATGCTCTGTACCTCGACCTCCATCAAAGTCCTGAGCTCTCCTCGCACGAGATCCAGACGGCGGCAAAACTGGCCGCCAAGCTGCGAAACGCGGGCTAAGACGTGACCGAGCACGTGGGCGGCACGGGATTCGTCGCATTGCTGAAAAATGGTGACGGGCCCACCATCATGCTCCGCACTGAACTTGACGCGCTCCCGGTGGAAGAGAAGACCGGCCTGCCGTACGCCAGCAAAGTCCATACCAAGGACGACGGCGGCCACGACGTTCCCGTCATGCACGCCTGCGGACATGATCTGCACATGGCCGCGCTGATGGGCACCGCCGAGATCATGGCGCACAGCAAGAACACCTGGCATGGAACGCTGATGATTATCGGCCAGCCCGCCGAGGAAACCATCTCCGGCGCCAGGACGATGATCGACGACGGCCTTTTCCAGCGCTTCCCGCGACCCGATGTCGCCGTGGCCCTGCACGTTTCCAACCAGCAACCGGCAGGCATGATCGCGGTCGTACCCGGAATTTATGACGCGAATGCCGACTCGCTGCGCCTCACAATTTACGGCAAGGGAGGTCACGGCGCGGCCCCGCACACGGCCATCGATCCCATCGTCATTGCCGCCCGAACCATCCTCGCCCTGCAGACGATTCCCTCCCGCGAAGTGAAGCCGGGAGAAATGGCGGTGGTGACCGTGGGATATGTTCATGCCGGCACCAAGAACAACATCATTCCTGACGATGCCGAACTTGGGCTCACCGTCCGCACGTACAAGCCGGAAGTGCGCAAGCAGGTTCTGGCGGCGATCGAACGCATCGTGAAAGCGGAAGCCGCCGCCGCGGGCGCACCGCGCGCGCCGCTGATCGAGCACTACGAGAGCACCGATTCGGTCTACAACGATCCTGCGTTGGCCGACCGGCTCAAAGGCGTGTTGGAAGCCGCGCTCGGCAAGCAAAACGTAGTTGTGGAAGGACCGCACACCGGATCAGAAGATTTCGCCTACTTCGTCGAACAAGGCATTCCCGGGTTTTATTTCAGCCTGGGAGGCGCTGACCCGGCAGCGTTCGCTAAGGCCAAAGCGGAAGGTACGACGCTCCCCTCGAATCATTCTTCCCTGTTTGCGCCGGACGTCGATCCGGCTCTGCATACGGGAATCGCCGCCGAGGTTGCGGTGCTGCGGAATCTGCTGAACACGTCAAGGGAGGAGCTACACAAAGTCACATCAAACTAATTCGTACATACATCTGTATTGACATAATCTGATATTGGCCCTTACAATTAAGTTCAACACTGTGGACGAGCGTCATGCGCTTCGAGTGGGACGAGGAGAAGAACCGCCTCAATCTAGAGCGGCACGGTATCAGTTTCGAAACTGCGGTCCTTGTCTTCGACGATCCCTTTGCGGTGACTGATCGTGATGTATTCGAAAAAGAGGAACGCTGGGATACTCTGGGCAGTGTGGGACTTGGAATCGTCCTTTTCGTCGTTCACACATGGATGGAGAAAGACGGCGAGGAGATGATACGCATCATCTCCGCCCGCGCAGCGGAATCTCGTGAAAGGAAAACGTATGAGGAAGCTCAGCCAAAAGCAGAAACGAGAAATGGCCGCCCTCGCCGCAAAAGGCGACGCGGACATCGACTTCTCTGAGATTCCCCTGAGATTGGACTGGAGCCATGCCGAAATCGGCAAGTTCTACCGCCCACCAAAAAAATCCGTGACCATGCGGCTGGATGCGGACATCATCGACTGGCTGAAAGGCTTCGGCACGGGGTATCAGACGCGAGCCAACCTGCTGCTGCGCCACGCCATGGTCAACACGCGAGGCGAACTGAAGGCCAGGCGAAGACCCAAGAGACAGTCTTTTGTGTAAGCAACAAGGCCGTTACACCGCAACTGTAACCGAGGTCTCGGTTCGTGTGACGGGCCGGTATAACGTGTCGCGCTCGATCGGCACTCGCCCTGCGGCGCGGATCAGGCGCTCCAGCTCTTCCCGACGCATGCCCTGCGGAGTGGTAGCGCCCGCGTCGTGGTAGATTTTTTCTTCGATCACGGTGCCGTCCATGTCGTCGGCGCCGAAGCGCAGCGAAATCTGCGCGATCTTGGCGGTCATCATCTGCCAGTACGACTTGATGTGCGGGAAATTATCGAGCACCAGGCGGCTCACCGCGATCTGCTTGATGTCGAGCATGCCCGTGGTTTTTGGCAGATGCTGCAGCGGCGTGTTATCGGGATGAAACGCCAGCGGAATGAAGGTCTGAAATCCTCCGGTCTCATCCTGCAGGGCGCGCAGCTTCAAGAGATGATCGACGCGGTCTTCGTCATTTTCGACGTGGCCGTAGAGCATGGTCGCGTTTGATTTCAAGCCAATCTGATGCGCGATCTTTGCGGTTTCCAGCCATTGATCGCCGTCAATCTTGTGATCGCAGATGATGTGGCGCACGCGGTCGGCAAAAATCTCCGCGCCACCGCCGGGCAGCGAGTCGACTCCCGAAGCCTTCAACTGTTCGAGCGTTTCGCGAATGGAAAGCTTCGCGCGCCGTGCCAGATACGCCACTTCCACCATCGTGAACGCCTTCAGATGCACTTGCGGAAAGCGCTGCTTCAGCCCCGCGCACAGATCGAGAAAGTACTGAAACGGCAAGTCGGGGTGCAGTCCGCCGACAATATGAAACTCCGTGACCGCCTCGGAATATCCCGAAGCCGCGGTCTCCCAAGCTTCTTCGAGCGCCATGGTGTAGGCGCCGGGCGTGTCTTTCTTGCGGCCGAAGGCGCACAGCCGGCACGCCGCCACACAAACATTCGTCGGATTGATGTGCCGGTTGACGTTGAAATATGTCTTGTCGCCGTGCAGGCGTTCGCGGACGGCGTTCGCCATCCAGCCCACGGCGAGAATGTCGCCGGTGCGATACAGCGCCAGTGCATCAGACGCACCGAGCCGCTCACCGACCATGACCTTCTCGCGAATCGGCTGGAGCCGGGGATCGTCGGTCTGAAAAGGATGAAGAAGGCGCGAGTCAGACATCCTTTTGATGATAACGCACAAGGGGGCAAAATGCGCCGCTGGTGCGGTTGCTACGATCCCAGTTTTTTCTTCGCCAGCGGGCGCGCAAACGCGTTGGTTGGATTGTGCGTGTTGATCTCCAGCACCTTGCGGTAGTAGTCCTTCGCCTGAGCATCGTCCCCCGACTTCTCGCAGGCCTCGGCGAGCAACGCCAAATTCAGCGGATCGTGCTGGTCCGCCTTCTGCAATTCCGCGATCGCAGCCTTGTAGTCGCTGGTGTAATACGCAACATAGCCGGTGAGATAGGGATAAAACTTCGCCTGGTCAGGATTGTTGGCCTTATCGAGCGCAGCTTTCGCGGCTACTGTATGCTGCTGGGCATCTGCGGCTTTCCCGCGGCGCGCGGCAATCCGCGCCTGCGCGTTCTCCCAGCGGAAGAGCCAAAGATTCTTGTCCGCCTCTGTCAGGTCCGCCTTTCGCGTCATCGTCTCATAGCCCTTCTTGTACCACTTGTAGGCATTCTGGGAATCACCGGATTCAAGGTACATGCGCGCCAACTCGTTGCAAACGGTGGCGGCAGCAAGCCATTCGGTGTGCGCAATGCGGTCGTCGAAAACCTGCTTTTCGTATTCGGCGGCCTTGTGGGCATTGCCTTCAAACGCATAGGAAACCGCCATGGTCCGCAGCGCCTGAGCCTTGGTGTCAGGCCCGGCAAGATCGATGGCTCGGCTGAGATGCTTCCGCGCTCCGGCGTAGTCGCCCTTCAGATCGAGCGCGATGCCCGTGGCAAGGTGCGCGTCAGAGAAGCCCGGCGCCTTCTCCATCGCCTGCCGGAATAGGGCGAGAGCGTCGTCCTGCTTGCCTTCGCGGCTCAATTTCTGGCCTTGCTGCACCAAGTCCTGGGGACTGCCCGGCGGCGGAGGTGGTTGCGTGGGAGCGGATTGTTGTGCCGGACAGAGCAGTGCAAAGAACAAAAAGCACACCGCGAGACAAAACCGTCTGAAAGGCATGAAGACCTCCTGAGAGCGGGAACGATTATGTCACGATTCAGGCCGGTCAGCGCCGCCACAGAACGTCGGCCGCCACGAAAACGAAAAACAGGACTGAAATTACGCCGTTCATGGTGAAGAACGCGGCGTTCAGTTTGGAAAGATCGCTGGGCTTAACCAGAGAATGCTCGTATAGCAGCAACAGAATCACGGCCACAATTCCGCAGCCGGCCAGCTTACCCAGCCCGAACGCCACCAGCAAGGCCACCAGCAGTCCCACCATGACGAGATGAAATCCGCGCGCAACCCACAGTGCGGTGCTAATCCCAAAGTATCGGGGAACGGAATGCAACCCGGTCTGCTGGTCGAAGTCGAAATCCTGGCAGGCATAGAGCACATCGAAGCCGCCCACCCAGAACGTGACCGCCGCGGTCAGCAGCAAGATGCGCAGATCGAGCGATCCGCGCACGGCGATCCAGGCGGCCGAGGGAGCGATTCCCAGCGCGAATCCCAACACCAGGTGCGACCAGCGGGTGACGCGCTTGGTATAGGAATAGAGCAGGATCACCGCCAGCGCCACCGGGGAAAGCAGCAGCGTCAGGCGGTTCAGTTGGCTGGCTGCCAGCACGAAAACCGCACTTGACACGGCCACGAACGTCACGACAAATGCCGGCGAAAGATGGCCGGCGGGCAAGGCACGTGCGCTGGTGCGTGGATTGGCCGCATCAATGGCGGCGTCGGCCCAACGGTTGAAGGCCATCGCCGCCGAGCGGGCCGCAATCATGGCGACGATGATCCAAAGCAACTGATGCGCGGACGGAACTCCCCCCGCAGCCAGCATCGCCCCACACAGCGCAAAAGGGAGCGCGAAGATGGAATGCTCCCACTTGATCATCTCCAGCGTGACGCGCAGGTTGTGGAGAACTGGCATGGATCGATTGTAAACTGTCCCGCATGTTGGACGTGGCCCAGCGACGCTCACCTGTCCTTCTTGTCATCGACATGCTGAATGACTTTTTGGACAAGTGGCCTGCAGTCAGGAGAGAACAACTTTGCAAGTCGACCAACGAACTGATCCGGATGATGCACGAGCATCGACATCCGATCATTTGGATTCGACAGGAATTCGATCCTGGCTTAACCGATGCCTTCCTTGAAATGCGATTGAAAGGAATCCGCACCACCATCAAAGGAACTCACGGATGTGAAATAGTCACCGAACTTGAGGTCGGAGCGGCAGACCGTATTGTCGTCAAGAAGCGCTACAGCGCGTTCTACGGCACGGACCTGGATTCGTTGCTTACCGGGCTTGCGCCGGACGCTTTGATCCTTGCCGGGATCAACACCCACGCTTGTATCCGTACGACTGCTATCGATGCCTACCAGCGGGATCTACGAGTAATCCTGGCGGCCGACTGCATCGATTCCTACGACCGTGAGCACCACGAGATATCTCTGCGATACATGAAGGATAAGATCGCCGAGATCATGACGAACGAAGAGATTCGGAGCATTCTGATGCCGGGTTAGTCTGCGATCAGCGGCACGAAGCGGCACAAACCGTGGGTTGAAATCAGCGTTGCCCCGTTCTGTTTGCGGATCAACAGCAGTTCCTGGGAATCGCCGCCACCGACTGGAATGATCATGCGTCCGCCTTCGGCAAGCTGCGCGACCAACTCGGCAGGCACTTCGGGCGCAGCCGCAGAAACGATGATGGCATCGTAGGGCGCGAAATCGGGCCATCCCCGGCTGCCATCGGCGGCAATTAGGGTCACATTGCTGTAGCCCATGAAGGCCAGCAGCACGCGCGCGCCATCCGCCAGGGTTCGGTACCGCTCCACCGAGACCACGTGTGCCGCCAATTCGGCAAGCAAGGCCGTCACATAGCCCGAGCCCGTTCCCACTTCAAGCGCGCGGTCCGCGGGTGTGAGCTCCAGAAACTCCAGCATCAAGGCAACCATGTAGGGCTGCGAGATGGTCTGCCCTTCGCCAATGGGCAAAGGATGATCTTCATAAGCCTGATCGCGATACCGTTCCGGCGCGAATAAATGGCGCGGCACGCGCGACATGGCATCGAGCAAACGCTCATCGGCGATGCCGCGGCCGCGAAGCTGCGATTCCACCATGCGATGCCGCAACCCCGAATATTGGGCCTTTTCACCGATCGTGCTCATGCGGGCATCACCACATTCCAACTTCTCATTTCCTCTGGTGCCGTACGCGCACGTCGAAGCTGACCACGCCGTTCTGATCGCGCGTGCCCACGACCGAAACATTGCGATTGACGTAGTATTCTCCCTGAATAATCTGCTCGGAACTCTGCGACACGTTCGTGCTGTAAATCAGCGTGAGATTGTTGGCGAATTGCTGTTCGATGGTGACCTGGGGTCCGCGCGCCGTGGGATTGGTTTCGGTGGTGAGTCCCTGGGGATCGATCTTGATGCGGCTGACTCCGAACAGTTTCTGCATGCGGCTGCTGATGGTCGAATTGATGGCCTGGTTGATGATGAGGTTGGTGGCTTCGTCGGTAAACAGAGTTTGCCCGGACTGTTGCTGCAACTGCTCGGACTCGCTGCTGGTCCGCCCCAGCGCCAGCAGGGCGATGATGTCGGACTTGGGCAGCGGCGGCTCGGAACGATAGTTCACGGTCAGCCGCTCCGGAGTTCCGGTTACGGTGACATTCAGATCATAGTTGCGAACATGGGTGGTGGCTTGCAGGTTGACCTGCGGCTCGATCGCGACCGGATTGGCGAAGGTGATGTCGCCGCGCTCCAGGCGGAATTTGATTCCATTAAAGGTCGCGTCGCCTTCCAGAATGTCAGCCCGCCCCAGCACGCTGGGCCGCGCCACCGAGCCGCGCAGGCGCAGATTGGCGTCGCCCGAGAGCCGCGCCACCGCGGTCTTCATCTGCAGTTCGGGAGCGGTGCGCACCGCCACATCGAGCTTGACGTTATACAGCGGCGAATTCGCCGGTGTGATTCCCACCGACTGCAGGCTGTGCTCGAGATAGGATCCGAAGTCGAATCCGGGCGTCACCGCCAGCTTGGTGACCAGAATGTTGCCGGAAACAGTGGATGCCGAGCGCGTTCCCGCCCATTGCAGTTCGGCATCGGCCGTCGAACTAACCCCCGGAGGATAGCGCAGGCGCACGTCTTTGCCCGTGGCCGCCAGGTTGAAATTCAGCTGGTGGTTGTAGTTGGTGGCGTCGCCGCGAAAGTCCAGAATTCCGCCGCCCGTGCGAGCGACCAACTGTTCGATATGCACGCGATCGCGCGAGAACGTAAACGATCCGTTGACTTCACTCAGCCCGCTGGGCAAGCCCGCATAATTTGCCGTCGCATTGGCAATTTGAATCGTGCCTTGGGGAAGCGGATCTGTCCACGTGCCGCCCAAGGTCATGTGAATCGTCATCAAGCCGGTTGCGGTGAGATTGGGCTCGAAACCGCCCAGCAGTTTCAAGTCGGCTTGCCCATCAGCGGCAAGATCGAGCGCATGCGGCCGAGTGAATTGGATGGAGCCATGGCCTCGAACATCTGTCCCCTCGCCCACAAAATGAAGCGGCTGGATGCGCATGGTTTGATTGTCGTAGGTGAACGTCACCGGTCCCTGACTGTGCAGCTTGACCGTCTCCAGTTCAATCGCCAGATCGCTCACGCTTCCGTCCAGCCGCCAGCGGCGCGGATAGCGCAGCGGCCCGGTCAGCGTCACCTCGCCGGAACTCGCCGAATGCCCGCTGAGCTGATTACCCAGATACGCCAGCCACAGCGCGTCGGCATCGAGATGGTCCATGTGCGCGGTGAGGCGGGCGGGATAGTCACCGTGCATCTGCACCGTTCCGTCCACCACCACCGAGCCGTGTGTGAACCCGGAGCGTGCGTTCAGCCGCAGCTCGCCGTTTCTGGTGGTTGCCTCGACCACCAGCCCTCCCGAAAGTTCGCCGTCAAACGTCAAATCGCGCATCTGGACCTTGGTGTCGATTTGCGGATTCTCGGGGGTTCCGGAAACCTGCAGCGTGAAGTCGGCGCGCCCCGCGATGGGCAACTCCGCCTGCTGAATCTGGCGCACTCGCGCCAGGTCAAAGTTCTTCCCGGCAAGATCGACGCGAAACGTCCGCGTCGAGGGCGCATAGGCCGCAGTACCGGTGATGACGGCGTCCTGATGCTGCAGCTGAATGTTGGTCAACGCCGTTTCGTCGGCATCCAGATGCAGATCGGCATCGAACTGCGCAATCTCCTCGCCGTAGGCTGAGGCATCGACTGCATGGATATGACCCTGCGCCTGGGGATGCGCCCGGGTGCCGGCGATTTGCAGCGAGACGTCCGCCGTCCCCGAGACCGGACGGTCAAACCCCGCCAGAGCCGCGGTCGAGGCCACGTCCACATGATGCAGATTGACCCGCGCCGTGTACGAACTGTTCTCCGTGAACTGTCCTTTTTGCAGGGCCGCATTGACCTCGAAGTCGGCGCTGGTGTCGCCACGCCGCAAACTGCCTCCGCGAACGGAGAGCTCGTGCGGCAAAAACTGAATGCTGGCGGCAAACGAATCCCAATGCACCGGTTGCTCGGGCGTACGCGAGGTTGCCGGAACGGTAAATTCAAAATCCTCGGCCACCAGCGTGCCCGCCAGCGTCGGAGACGAGAACGTCCCTCCGACCGCGCCGTAGAAAGTTGCGTTGCCATCCACGCGAAAGGGCAGATCCGTGGGTCCGCCAAGAACTCCGACCAACGGACGCCACTCTTCCAGATTCTGCGTCGAAACCGAGACGTGCAGCGCCGACGAAGCCGAAAGTGTCCCCGAAGCCTGTAGCTTCGATGCGGGGGTCGATAAATTGAACTGCGTCAGTTCGAGCGAGTCCGGTCCAGCCCGGTATTTTCCTTGCATTTGAGCGGTGATCGGCAGTTCGTGCGTGGCGGGCTTTGCCGGCGGATTCACATTCACGTCAAAAGCGATATCGGCATTCTCGGGCGATCCTTTCCAGGCCGTATCCAGGCTGCCCGCCGCCACTCCCGCCGGATGAAAGTTTCTTGTGGGATGCGCGGGCACATCGAGCGCCGCCACGGTCTCGCCCAGCGAAATATCGCGCAGACGCAGATGCACCGTTCCGCTTTGCACGCCCGGGGGTTTTTGCGCAGTTCCGCCTTTCGCCAGCGGACGGGCCGCCGAGATCACGGGAAGTTCTTCCCGCTTGTTTTTGCTAACGGCGGCCAGCGGCGCGCTATGCAGCCAGTTGTCCACCTGCGCATCGCCGGTAAAACTCCCGCCCAGAAGTTTTCCCTGCAGCCTGGAGAGCTTGATCTGCTGATCGCTCGCCGCGTAGTCGCCGGCCGCGTTGACGTTGTTCAGGGCGAACTGTTCGCCCTGCCATCCCAGATCGCGCAGGGTCAACCCACCCGCGGCCGCGAACTCGTTCAATGACCACTTTCCGCTGCCTTTGATCTCGGCCACGCCGCCGCGCAAATCGTTTCGCCGCATAATCGCGGACGCTTCTTCCAAGTCGATTCTGGCTTCGTAGGTTGCTTCCAAGTGCGGATCGCGAAAGTCGCTGATTCTCCCACTCGCTTTCAGCGACGACCGGCCCGAATTCCATACCAGCGACGACACATCGGCAAAGCTGCTTCCCAAGCTGAACTCGAACGACGTCATCCATGCGAACGGCCGGAAATCCTGAAAGGCGGTATCGACCTTGCCCAGCGAAAGATGGCTCTCGTAGCGCCGGTGCAAATAGGAATAATCCATTTGCAGGTTGGTGTCGTGAAC
>Ga0187782_10003633_pt1 | contig 11521 bp, 10 predicted proteins | sample 0715_SJ02_MP15_2_FD_132454 | JGI IMG/M metagenome (GOLD analysis project Ga0187782, IMG submission 132454) | Tropical peat soil microbial communities from peatlands in Department of Meta, Colombia - 0715_SJ02_MP15_20_MG | ecosystem: Environmental > Terrestrial > Soil > Wetlands > Peat | place...
CGTGATTGGTTCCAGCGCCCGGAACTCGCGCGGGAACCATGTTTGCGCCGCAACGTTCTACGCATTAGCCTTGGGAATCCGAAAGGGGAGGGCCAGCGTGACCGCCTCGCAGCAAGCCGTAATACAGCACTTGCCGTTTCTGCGCCGCTATGCGCGGGCTCTCACCGGCAATCAGGCATCCGGCGATGCCTATGTGGCGGCCACCGTCGAATCCCTGATCGCCAGCCCGAAGCTACTGGAATCATGTGCAAATCCGCGGGTCGGCCTCTATCGTTTGTTCACGAAGATATGGAATTCGGTAACCGTTAACGGCAAGGCCGACGCCAGCGAGCCGGCGCTCGTGCCGGAGCGGCACCTGACGCAGATCACGCCCCGGCCGCGGCAGGCCTTCCTCCTGGTAGCGCTCGAGGGCTTTTCCGAGGAGGACTCGGCCGCTATCCTCGATTGCGACCAATCCACTTTACGGTCCCTGGTTGAGGAATCCGGACGCGAACTCGCCGCTGAAATCGCCACCGACGTCCTGATCATCGAGGATGAAACCTTCATCGCCATGGATATCGAGGCGCTCATTGAGAGCCTCGGCCACAGGGTCATCGGCGTCGCACGCACCCACGCAGAGGCCGTGGCGCTCGCCCGGCAGAAGCGGCCAGGCCTCATCCTGGCCGACATCCAATTGGCGGACGGCAGTTCCGGCCTCGACGCCGTCAACGAGCTTCTCGGTTCGCTCGAGGTGCCGGTCATCTTCATCACGGCTTACCCCGAGCGCTTCCTCACCGGGCAACGCCCCGAGCCGGCCTTCCTCATCGCCAAACCGTTCCAGCTCGCGGTGGTTTCGGCGGTAGCGAGCCAAGCCTTGTTCTTTGGCCGCAAAGCGCGCCAGCGTGAGCGCCAGGCAACTGCTTAGCGGTTCGCATTCATTCTCCCGTCCGTTCCGTGGCGGCTCTTATCATGCCTGGTCGTAGTGCCGGGCGTGGCGGATCGAGAAGAAGAAACAACTTTTGCGCCGCCATAGCCTCGCGCTGACATAGATCGCGCTGCAACGGCCTTGTCAGCCACGGCGAAAGTTAGGGCGCAGCCGATCGGTCCATCGGCTGCGCCCAGAATGGCCGGCCAAGCACGGGGGGAGGGGGAAAGAATGGCCGGTCTCGAGGTTAAGCCGCGACCGATCCTTTTGTTCCGGGCCGATCCCCTCCACGCAACGCAGCTCCGGAGCATGAGGGCGAACGCGACGACGATCACGGGGACGTGAGCGCGGTCTCGGCTGCGATCGTGAACCTCGAGGCGTGCAGGAATCTCCAAGCAAGCAAGGAACCGCATGTGCCCACACAGGTTTGACGGACGTGTCGACCGCAGCGGCGGCCGTCACGAATTCGGGACATGGGGGATGGCGTCGATGCTTCGGAGACGATCCGATGGGTGGAAAGCTGTCCGTTCGTCTTGCCGGGGCCGTGGGAGCGCTGTCGCTGGCGTTGTTCTCGACGAGTCTGATCTCTTTTCCGTCCCTTCTCACGACGGGTGCGGCGCCGTCGGCCGCGCACACTTCGCAGTCCGTCAATCGTGCGCTCAAGGGCGATCGACTGGTCGTCCCGAAACGAACCACCGGCCCGGATCAGTCACAATCTCCGACCCGCTCACGGCCGCAAGCACCGATTCCGCTCGGCTGCGATCGCGCCTTCAGTCCGCTCTCGTCGCCTGCGCACACCGGCGTTTTCCGCCGTTGCCTGGTTTGACGAAACGCAGGGAAACTCGCAAAGGAGACCGACTGACGGCGGCGCGGCGAACCTCGATCCGCTGCTATGAATTTTACCTCTGCGATTACCGGGTCGGCGGCTTGACCGTTAAGTGGAACGCCGAATTATACGTCCATGGCCGAGTCCACCAGAACACCGCAGGTCGAGGCAGCTACAGCAGATGCGCAATCCGGCGAACGGCTCGACTTCGAGAGGGAACTTCGCGCCAGAATCAAACAGCAGGAGGCACTCGCACAGCTCGGCGAGCGCGCTTTGCTGGAAACCGACATCGAGCGGTTGCTTACGGATGTGGCCGGCACGATCGCGCTCACTCTTTCAGTTGATTTCGTCGAAGTCCTCGAGTTGCTGCCTGGCGGCACCGACCTTTTGCTGCGCGCCGGATTCGGTTGGAAAGAAGGTTGCGTCGGCTCGATCGTAACCTCGCGCGAAAACGGCAACTATGCGCGCTACATTCTCGACTCGACCGCACCGACGGTGGCGGCCGACTTTGCCGACGAGAAGCGTTTCGCCATTCCCGGCTACCTTCGCGATCACGGCTGCAGCAGCGGTATGAGCGTGACGATCGCCGGCCAGGATGGGCGCGCCTATGGTATTCTTGGCGTTTGCACCGACAAATCACGCCCATTCAGCATCGAGGACGCCTCGTTTCTGGCCGCCATCGGCAACCTCGTGGCCGGCGCGATCCAACGTCGGCAGCTCGAGGCGCGTCATGAGCTGATGATCCGCGAGCTGCGGCATCGTTTCGGCAACCTGTTCTCTCAGCTTCTGGCGCTGTTCTCGCAGACCGCGAAGAACTCCAGGACCAAGGCCGAGCTGATCAGCAAATACCAGGCGCGCGTGCTCGCTCTGGCCAATGCGCACCGCCTCATCACGGAGGCGGGGTGGAAGCCGACCTCGCTCTCCGAGCTCCTGCGTCTGGTGCTCGGGCCGTATCTCGACCGGGCCACTTTCGACGGGCCCGATGTGGACCTCGCGCCGGACCCGACCTTCAGCCTGAGCGCCGCGTTGCACGAGCTTGTCGCCAACGCCATCAAACACGGCAGCCTCTCGCGCCCGCAGGGCCGCCTCGAATTGACCTGGTCGCTCGCCCGCACCGGGGAGGGCTCGATTTTGACGTTCGACTGGATCGAGCGGAACGGGCCGCCGGCGCGGCGGCCGCGACGGACCGGATTCGGGGTCCGCCTCATCGGCCTCGTCATCGAGCGGCAGATGAACGGCAGGGTCATCCGTTCCTACACGCGCAAGGGGCTGTCGGTACGCATGACCGTCCCGCTCACCCACGAACGCTGGCCGAATCAGGCGGGGGCCGATCGTCGGCAGGCGGAGCAGGCCTAGCTGCCGGCGGACGGCCGGACCGAAGCGCGGTGTGCCGGGCCGCCCAGGCGCGTTGTTATTCTACTCCGACAAAGGCTGCCGCCGTGCCGGCGCCAGGCGACACCGATCCTATTCGAGGCCCGCTTACGTCGGCGCATTCCCGGCGCCGTCGAGCCGGAAGGCGGGGCGGAAACACCCGCCGAACTGTGATAGTAAGCTCGCTTCGCCCTTCAGGCAAAAGCGAGCGGGCTTCACGTGAAATCCTTTGCCAATAGCAACTCGATCGACGAACTGAGAGTGATCGCGCGCCGCAAGCTGCCGCGAGCGGTATTTGATTTTGTTGACGGCGCGGCCGAGGCGGAAGTCACGCTGGCGAGCAATCGGTCCGATCTCGCCGCGATGCGCTTCGTGCCGCGCTACCCGGTCGACGTCGGCGAGCGAAATCTGGCGACGCGCCTTTTCGACCGCGATGTCGCGCTCCCGCTGTTCATCGCCCCAACCGGCCTTGCGGCGCTGGTCTGGCCGAAGGCGGATATCGAGCTGGCCCGGGCCGCCGGGGCCTTCGGCATTCCCTTCACCATCAGCATGTCCTCGAGCGTTCGATTGGAAGACATCGCCGCGGCGGCCACGGCGACCCAGCTCTGGTTCCAGATGTATCTTTATCGCGACCAGAAGATCGTCCGGTCGGTGCTCGACCGCTGCAAGGCGGCGGGAATCGCCACGCTCGTGGTCACGGTCGATGTGCCGGTGCTCGGGAACCGGCGCCGCGATCACACCAACCGCTTTTCCGTACCGCTGCGGCCGACCCTGCGCATGGCCTTTGATGCCGTGCGCTGCTTGCCCTGGAGTCTGGGCATGATCGGCCAGGGCGTGCCGCGGATGCAGAACCTCGTCGACTACGGATCGGGCAAGGATCTCGCCTCGCTCCAAGACCTGACGAATAGGATCATGGATGCGTCGGTCACCTGGGAGGGTCTGGGCTGGCTGCGCGACAACTGGCAGGGAAAGCTGATCATCAAGGGCATCCTGGCCGCAGAAGACGCGATCGAAGCGCAACGGCGCGGCTTCGACGCCGTCATCGTGTCCAATCATGGCGGACGGCAACTAGACGGCGCGGTGTCGTCCATCGCGGCGCTGCAGGAAATCCGAACGGCGCTCGGCGGAAAGTTTCCGCTGCTGATGGACGGTGGAATTCGCTCCGGGGCCGACTTGGCGAAAACCGTGGCCGCCGGAGCTGTCGCCGCAGGCGTCGGGCGCGCGACGCTTTTTGGCGCCGCGGCCGCCGGCGAGGCCGGCGTCCGGCACGCCCTGACGCTGTTGCGACAAGAGTTCGACCGCGCGCTCGCGCTCCTCGGTTGCCGCGCAACCGCGGAACTCGACTCTCGGTTCCTCGCGCCGGCGGCCGCCGCTTCGATTGCGCGCCACCGGCGCCCGGCGCCAAGCTATCGTGACGCGGCGCGTGATCCGGCTACTTCCGGCGCATGAGATAAGGCAAAGCGAACCCGGAAGCAGACGCATGGATCGACAGGTGATGTCCGACGCCACCGTTGACCCCGACGAGGTCGCGCAGTTCTCGCGGCTTGCCGGCCAGTGGTGGAATCCGCGCGGGCCGATGGCCGCGCTGCACCGGTTCAATCCGGTTCGCCTCGCCTACATTCGCGACCAGACAGCGCCCCGTTTCGGCCGCGATGCGAAGCGGCTCGACAGCTTGGCGGGGCTGCGCATTCTCGATATCGGCTGCGGCGGCGGCATCCTGTGCGAGCCGTTGGCGCGGCTTGGCGCTACGGTCGTCGGCGCCGATCCTTCGGCCAGCAATATCGCGGCGGCCCAGCATCACGCCTCGCAGTCAGGCCTCGCGATCGATTACCGGAACGCGAGCGCAGAGACTTTGGCGCAGGCCGGCGAGGCCTTCGACGTGGTTCTCGCCATGGAAGTGCTGGAGCACGTCGCCGCGGCGGACCCATTCATCGAACTCGCCGCCGCGATGGTCAGGCCGGGCGGTCTTTTGTTCGTCGCCACGCTCAACCGCACGATCAAAAGCTACGCGCTGGCGATCGTCGGAGCCGAATACATTTTTCGCTGGCTGCCGTGCGGCACCCATCAATGGGACAAGTTCATCACCCCGAACGAGCTGGAAATCGCCATCGAGCGGAACGGCTTGCACGTCGTCGCTGCAACCGGCGTGGTCTATCGGCTCCTTGCCGACCGCTGGCAGCTCTCGCCCGACATGGACGTCAATTATATGGTCGTCGCCGGGAAGGCTCGCTGATTTTTACCGGCGCAAAACCGCGCAGGGCCGCGCCAAACGCAGCCTGGAGCGAAAGATTCAATTGAACTCGTCCGGCAGGATCGGCAGCGGATGAAACTCGATGCCTTCATCGTGCAGCGCTTTGGCCTCATCCGGCGACGCCTCGCCGTAGATCGAGCGATGCTCGGCCTCTCCGTAGTGGATCTTCCGCGCTTCCTCGGGGAAACGCCCGCCGACATAGCTCGCATTCCGCGTAACGTGCTCGCGCAGCTCTTTCAGCTTCTCACGCAGGTCGCGTTCGGTCGGCGACATGATGGCAACCGGCGTCTTGCCGGAGGGAACAGGCGGAACCGGCGCGGGCACCATCGCAGCAGGCGCGGCCGCGGCCTGTGGTCGCGGCTCGGCAGGCTCGGCACGTGCGAGCCGCGGCGCCATGATCGCCTTCTCGACTTTGGCGGAGCCGCAAACCGGACAAGTCACGAGGGCGCGTTTGGCCTGCTTCTCATAGGCGGCCGAATTTTGAAACCAGCTTTCGAACTCATGCCCGTCCGCGCATTGCAGCGAATAGCGGATCATGACGTCACCCGCACGGCGTGCAGATGGGTCGGCTCGGCCATCGGCTCGACGAGCTCGAAGCGGCGGCCGTGGAGCAGCGAAGGGATGCGTGCGCGCGCGGCGGCGATCTGCGCCGGGTCGATCTCGGCCAGGACCACACCCGGCTCGGTGCCGCCCTCGGCGAGAATGCGGCCCCAGGGATCGACCACGAGCGAATGGCCGAAGGTCTCGCGCCCGTTCTCGTGCCTGCCGCCTTGCGCGGCGGCGAACACGAAGCTGCCGTTCTCGATGGCGCGCGCGCGCATCAGCGCGTGCCAGTGCGCCTCGCCGGTCTGTTTGGTGAAGGCCGACGGGATCGAGAAGAACGACGCGCCGGCTTCGGCAAGCGCGCGATAGAGCGCCGGGAAGCGCAGATCGTAACAGATGGTCACGCCGAGCCGGCCCCACGGCAGGTCGGCGAGGACGGCGAGCTCACCGGGGCGATATGTGCGCGATTCGCGATAGCTTTCGCCGCCGGCCAGATCGACATGGAACATGTGAATCTTGTCGTAGCGCGCCGCCACGTCGCCGTGCCGATCGATCAAGAAGGACCGATTGGCCGCCTTGTCCGCCGACACCTTCACGGCGAGCGAGCCGACGTGCACGTAGAGCGAATGCTGCCTTGCGAATTCGCGCAGCGCCGCGAGCGTGGCATCGTGCTCCTCGTCCACGATGGTCGCCAACAGCCGCTCGCGCTTGCTCTCCATGATGTTGGTCATCTCCGGAGTGAGCACGTAATCGGCGCCGGCACGCCGGGCTTCCGCGATCGCCGCCAATGCGGCGGCGAGGTTGGCCTGTGGATCGAGCCCCGAGCGCATCGCGATAAGGCCGACCTTGAAAGTCGAGGGCGCTGCGCTCATGCCGACCGTCCCTCTCCCCGGGCGAGCAGCGGCTCGAGCTCGCCCGCCTCGTCGAGGGCATAAAGTTCGTCGCAGCCCCCGACATGCCTGCCGCCGATGAAAATCTGCGGCACCGTGCTGCGGCCGCTGGCGCGCTCGACCATCTGTTGCCGCAACCCCCGATCGCCGCCGACGTCGATCTCGCGAAAGTTCACCCCTTTGCGCGACAGCAGCTCCTTGGCCGCCTGGCAATAAGGGCAATACTCTGTGGTGTAGATTTCGACCGAACTCATAACGATGGGTTAATTCCGACAAACTGCGGTTGTTTATATGGCCGTTCGCACCGGATCGGCAACCCTGGCGAAAACCAGCACGTCGACGTTGGCGGCACCGGCGCGCAACAACGTCCGGGCGCAGCCATCGAGGGTAGCGCCGGAAGTAAGCACGTCATCGACGAGGATGAGCCGGCGGCCCACTACCACCGTCCTGGCATCGACCGGCACGCGAAACGCGCCCTGCACATTGGCGGCGCGCTCGGTGCGCGAGAGGCCCACCTGCTGCGCCGTCGGCTTCGCGCGCTTCAGCGCCGAGGCCACCACGGGCACGCCGCTTGCGTTCGAGACGGCGGCCGCCAGCAAGGCCGATTGATTGAAGCGCCGCTGCCAGAGCCGGCGCCAGTGCAGAGGCACCGGCACGAGCGCGTCGGCTTCGCCGAGCAGCTCGCGCCCCGCATGGCTGATCCAGCGCCCCATCATGGGCGCCAGATCGAGCCGATCGCCGTATTTGAGGGCATGCACCAGCGCGCGGGAAATCTCGTCGAAGCGCACGGCGGCGCGCGCTCGCTGATAGGCCGGCGGATCGGCAATCGCCGCCATGGAAAGGACGCCCGGGCCGGGGTCATAGAGGAACGGAATCCCAAGCCGCTCGCAGTAGGGCCGGGCGATGAACGACAGCTTCGACCAGCACCCGGGGCAGAGTCCCTCGCCATCGACCGGTTGCCGGCACGCGGGGCAAAGACGCGGCAACGCGAGATCGAGCGCCGCACCCAGTACGGCGCGGACGACATCGGCTACGCGCCCAAGCTGCGTGGCAGCGGCGATGCTCGCCGGCGGCTCCCCCATGCCGCCACGCTACCGCTTCACGCCGCGCTTGTCATGGGCGTTGCACTTGTCATGGGCGTTGCACAAGCCGGCGACAATGGTGAACGGAAGCCCGCCGCGGCGACTACTCGCCGGCAGCGGCAGCTTCGCGCGTCTCGCCGGCCTCGGCTTTCTGCTTCGCCTCGAGGTCCTCGCCGGTCTCCTGGTCGACGACCTTCATCGACAGCCGCACCTTGCCGCGCTCGTCGAAGCCGAGGAGCTTGACCTTCACCTTGTCGCCCTCCTTGACCACGTCGGTGGTCTTCTGCACCCGGCGCGGCGCCAGCTGGCTGATGTGCACGAGGCCGTCCTTGGCGCCGAAGAAGTTCACGAAGGCGCCGAAGTCCATCACCTTGACGACGGTACCGTCGTAGATATGGCCGACCTCCGGCTCGGAAGCGATCGACTTGATCCAGTTGATCGCCGCCTTGATGGATTCGCCCTTGGAGGAGGCGACCTTGACGGTGCCGTCGTCGGAAATGTCGATCTTGGCGCCGGTCTTTTCCACGATCTCGCGGATCACCTTGCCGCCGGAGCCGATCACTTCGCGGATCTTGTCGACCGGAATGGAGAACACCTCGATGCGCGGCGCGTGCTCGCCGAGTTCGGCGCGATGCTGGGTGATCGCCTTACCCATCTCGCCGAGAATGTGCAGGCGGCCATCCTTGGCCTGAGCGAGCGCGATGCGCATGATCTCTTCGGTGATGCCGGAGATTTTGATGTCCATCTGCAGCGAGGTGACGCCGCGCTCGGTGCCGGCGACCTTGAAGTCCATGTCGCCGAGATGGTCTTCATCACCGAGAATATCGGACAGGACGGCGAAGCGCTCCGCCTCCTTGATCAGCCCCATGGCGATGCCGGCGGTCGGCCGCCTGAGCGGGACGCCGGCATCCATCAGCGCCAGCGATGTGCCGCACACCGTCGCCATCGAGGACGAGCCGTTCGACTCGGTGATCTCGGAGACGACGCGGATCGTATAGGGAAACTCGACGTGCGCCGGCAGCACCGGGTGGATCGCCCGCCAGGCGAGCTTGCCGTGTCCGATCTCGCGCCGGCCGGGCGCCCCGATGCGGCCGGTCTCGCCGACTGAAAACGGCGGGAAATTATAGTGCAACAGGAATGTCTCCTTGTAGGTGCCTTGCAGTGCGTCGACGAATTGCTCGTCCTCGCCGGTACCGAGCGTCGCGACCACCAGCGCCTGCGTCTCGCCGCGTGTGAACAGGGCCGAGCCGTGCGTGCGCGGGAGCACGCCGACCTCGCAGACGATCGGGCGAACGCTTTTGACGTCGCGGCCGTCGATGCGGTTGCCGGTATCGAGAATATTCCAGCGAACGATCTCGGCCTCGAGCTCCTTGAATGCGGTCATGACCCGCAGCAACGGGAATGGATCCTCGCCGGCGGCCCCCGGTGCGGAGAACGCCTCTTTGACCTTGGCCTTGGCGGCGTCGACAGCGTGGTGACGCGCCATCTTGTCGGCGATCGCATAGGCGGCGCGCAGGTCAGCCTCGACCAGATCGCGCAATTTCCTGTCGAGCACGGAATTGTCCTCGACATTCAACTCGCGCGGCTCCTTGGCGGCCTTTTCTGCGAGCCTGATGATGGCCTCGATCACCGGCTGAAAGTGCCGGTGGCCGAACATCACCGCGCCGAGCATGATTTCCTCGGTCAGCTCTTTCGCCTCGGACTCGACCATCAGCACGGCATCCCCGGTGCCGGCGACCACGAGATCGAGATGGCTCTCCCCCATCTCGTCGATCTGCGGGTTGAGCACGTATTCATTGTTGATGAAGCCGACGCGGGCGGCACCGATCGGACCCATGAACGGGGCGCCCGACAGGGTGAGCGCGGCGGAAGCCGCGACCATGGCGACGATGTCGGGATCGTTTTCCAGATCATGCGACAGCGTGGTCACGATCACCTGGGTGTCGCAGCGCCAGCCGTCGGCAAACAGCGGCCGGATCGGTCGGTCGATCAACCGCGAAGTCAACGTTTCCTTCTCGGTCGGCCGGCCCTCGCGCTTGAAATAGCCGCCGGGAATGCGGCCCGCGGCAAAGAATTTTTCCTGGTAGTTGACGGTCAGCGGCAGGAAGTCGACGCCTTCCTTGGGCTGCTTGGCGGCCACCACGGTGGCCATGACGGTAGTATCACCATAGCTGGCGAGCACGGCGCCGTCGGCTTGGCGTGCCAGTCTTCCGGTCTCCAGCGTCAGTTTGCGGCCACCCCAGTCAAGTTGCACACGATGAATGTCGAACATTGCGTTGGTCTCTCATGGTTCTCGCGAAAAGTGCGAAAGCCATAAGCAAGACGGCGAGACGCTGCCGGCGCACCGAGGCTGCCGAGCCTGCCAGCGTCTGGCGATCCTGCCATGGCCTTCGGACCTTTCTGGTAATGGACGGGCATGCCCGTCGCTCTCATCGGCAGCATGGCTGCCGAACATATGAGCGGGCGCCTCATGCGCTCCGCTGCGAAACGCGCGGGATTTCCCGCGCGCAAACTTCTTTCAACGGCGAATACCCAGCCGTTCGATCAACCCTTTGTAACGCGCCTCGTCCTTGCGCCGCAGATAATCGAGAATCTGACGCCGCTGCGAAACCAGCTTAAGGAGCCCGCGCCTCGAGTGATTGTCCTTCAGATGGGTCTTGAAGTGATCAGTCAGGTTGTTGATCCGCTCCGAGAGCAAGGCAACCTGCACTTCGGGCGATCCGGTATCGCCGGACTTGGCGCCGTACGTCTCGATCAGTTCCGCTTTGCGTGCGGCGGTAATCGACATCGTTACAAACCTTCTCGTCTGCCGGCGCGCGCGGTAATGCCGGTCAAATTGAACACGCGCTTAGGGACGATCTCGCCGCGCTCGAGTTCGGCTAGAGCAACGAGCTGTCCGCTCGCTGCGACTTGCACCAAGCCGCGGAAGACGGCAGCGTCCCGTCCGCGCAACAAAACGGCTTGGCCCCTATGGAGCCGCGCCGCATCTGCCGGGCTCACGGCCAGCACCGGGATGTCGTCCAGTGCGGTCTCGACCGGCAGGAGCACATCGGCGAGGTTCCCCTCGCCAGCGGCCGCTCTATGACACAAAGATTCGAGCCGTTCCAGCGAAATCATGTCGCCTTCGCCGAACGGGCCGACTCGGCTTCGGCGCAACGCGCAGACATGGCCCAACGCGCCGAGCGCGCGGCCGAGATCGCGCGCGACCGCGCGCACATAGGTCCCCTTGCCGCATTCGGCGGCGAGGACGGCATGGTCGGAATCGGGAACCTCGAGCAGGTCGAGCCGGTATATGTCCACGACCCGCGGCGCCAATTCGACCGCCTCGCCTTCACGCGCCAGGTCGTAGGCGCGCTCGCCGTCGATCTTCACGGCGGAAAACCGCGGCGGCACCTGCTCGATTTGCCCGATGAACCGCGGCAGCAAAGCGGAAATGGCCGCGGCAGTGGGCCGGCTGTCGCTCGTACCCACCACGCGGCCCTCGGCGTCGTCGGTGTCCCGCTCCTCGCCCCAGCGCACGGTAAACAGATACGACTTGCGGCCGTCCACCACGAACGGCACGGTCTTGGTCGCCTCGCCGAGTGCGATCGGCAGACAGCCAGAGGCCAGCGGGTCGAGGGTGCCGGCGTGGCCGGCGCGCTTGGCCGTGAACAG
>Ga0187782_10003634_pt1 | contig 11520 bp, 10 predicted proteins | sample 0715_SJ02_MP15_2_FD_132454 | JGI IMG/M metagenome (GOLD analysis project Ga0187782, IMG submission 132454) | Tropical peat soil microbial communities from peatlands in Department of Meta, Colombia - 0715_SJ02_MP15_20_MG | ecosystem: Environmental > Terrestrial > Soil > Wetlands > Peat | place...
CGCGCCCAGGCCTTGGCCTGGCATTGCCGGCATGGCCGGCACCGGATTCGATTTGACCGGGTCGGCCAGGGCCGCACGCGGGCTCGCCGCCTCGGGCACCGTCCGATTTGGACTCGCAGGTTCGGGCCCCGCCGGATTTGCAGTCACCGGGGGCGGCGGCGGCGTGGAGGCGGCTGCCTTAGCTGGCGCAGCGGACGTTCCCGGCGCTGGCGCGGCGATTGTTGCCGGAGGTGCAACGTTGGGATCGTCCGCAATTGCCGCCGGCGCTCGCATGCTTGCCGGCGCACTTTCCACCACCGGCCTCTCCGCGGTTCGGGTTTCCGATCCCGGACTTGCCGCCATGCCGTGTTTGATGGCCGCGTCGTCGCGGTCCTCGGCTTTTTCATCGTCAACAATATCGACGTTATAAGTTTTGCCGTCGCGGAACGTTCGCAGATCGACTTTGCTCAAAAAGCTAAAACGGACATAAGCGGAATCCTGCTGGACCTCGGTGGTGAGCGCGCCGACCGTCGCCGGCAAGGCCGCCTCGGCGTCGGCAAGATCGAAAGCGATTGGGGCGTCGAACTTCAGCGTGAGCCCGTCCTTGATGCGATCCGCCACCACAGTGGTCTGCTCCGGAATGTCGAAGACATAACGCGTGAAGGTCGGCTGACTCGCCACGCGCACGCGCACCGGATCTGGTTTCTTCTCAAGCCCACTTTGCTGGGCGAGGCGCTCGAGCCGATTGGCCTCGCGCGCGCGCCGCGCCAAGTCAGCGATCACCTCCGGCGGCAGCCCGGGTGGATCGCCGCTCCAGGTGTCGGGCAATAGATCGACAAAAAACTTGTCGCCGGTGCTGACGGAGTTGACCGTCACCTTGCGCGCCAGCGCCATGCGAATGGACAGGCCGTCGGGATCGCGCCGCGCGGCGCCGACGTAATCGGCCGCTTGCATGACAATCGGCTCGACGGGAAAAAGCACCGGCTGGGAGAAGCTGACAATCAGCACGTTACCGGCGGTGTGCACGCTGGCATCAACGTCGTCACGAAGAGCAAAGACAAGCCGCGCATAGCCGGCGCTGGTATCGACCTTGACGCTCCCCTTCAGCGGTTCGGCGCGCAGCGTCGCCGAATTCGTAAAGGCGAAAGCAAAGATCAAGATGGCGATCGCGCCAAGGAGCTTTCGGATGGTGCAACCGCACGCCATGACTTCAACCTAATGCCGCACTCGCAACAGCAGGCGTGCAAACGGCACTCCATGCCGCCACGCGTCCGAAAGGAGTGTTGAGAATAGGGCCGCGCGTTTAACGCCCGATTAACGGCTTTTTCAATGATTCCAGCGGGTTAGAAAGGGCGAAGGGGCCCAAGACGAGCGAATTGCGATTGGGCGGTTCTCGGCCCTTATCTCATTTCGCCATCCGCCTTTGCGCCCGCGCATTATTTGCCATTTGCCATTCGCCATTCAGAACCTGCTAATCCATATTCGCGCCGGGCACTTTCATTGGACGCCTTCATGCTCTGCGCCTATCCCAGCCATCGTCCCGACGCCACCATGCTGAAGACCGCCGCCTGGGTCGATCTGATCGCTCCCGGCGCGGAAGAGCGCGCGGCAGTCCAGAAGGCGTTTGGCCTGCGCGTGCCCACACAGGACGAAGTCGCTGAAATCGAGGCGACAAGCCGCCTGCGCGTCGATCACAATACACTTTATATGACCGCGCCGCTGATCTTGGCCAAGGAAAACGAACCCTGGGTGGTCGTCCCAACAGGCTTCGTGCTGTCGAAGAACGTGCTTTTGACAACGCGGCCCGAGAAGCTGACGGCGTTCGATGTCGTGATAGCCGAGGTGGGACAGCGCGAGAAACTGGACCCGGCCCTGGCCTTCGTGCGTCTGCTTGAAGTTTCGGTTGACCGCATGGCCGATCTTCTTGAAAGTGCCGCGCACGATCTCGATGAATCCTCGCACCTGATCTTCAGACCGGAGAATCCGTCCGAAACCAAGCTTTCGCGCGAGACCACCAAGCTGCGGCGCCTTATGATCCGCACCGGCCGCATCAGCGAGCGCATGGCGCGCGTGCAGTACACTTTGGTCTGCCTTGACCGGATGGCAAAGTTCGCGGTCGACCGGTGCCGCGAATGGGTCGCGCAAGACTTTACCAATCGATTGCAAATGGTCAGTTCCGACATCGCGTCGCTCGAGCAATATGCCGAGGGCCTGATCAGCCGCGTGCAGCTCCTGCAGGACGCTGCCGGCGGCATCATAAATATCGACCAGAACGAGGTCATGAAGGTTCTGACCATCGCCTCGGTGGTGGGAATCCCGCCGGTGCTGGTCGCCGGCATCTACGGCATGAATTTCAAGAATATGCCGGAATATGATTGGGCTTGGGGCTATCCTTATGCTCTGGCGGCAATCGTAATCACTGCGCTGTTGCCGCTGATCTGGTTCAAATGGAAGGACTGGATTTGAGATTGCTTCCGGCCTCGGAACAGCGGTGGGGCACCAATGCAAGGTATTGGTCAAAGATCGCGAAGCCGCTATCCTTAGCCTCAAGCCGAGGGCCGAAATCAGACTGCCCGGTACCCTCCGGCCGATTGCGAATACAAGCCATATCGCTCGCTTGTTGGACGGGGATTGCCCGTGGGCGACCGCACCCCATCGTCGAAGCGGTTGAGCACTATTCCCGGCTACGCCGGGCTGATGGCGCGTCTGGCCTGCGCCTACGCGCGAAGCGCCGGGCTCGATTTGGCGCCGGTCCTCAAGCGCGTGGGCCTGACAGTACGCGACATCGAGGACGAAAGCGTGCGGATAAGCGTGACGACGCAAATCGCCTGTCTCAACGCGCTGGCGCAGGCGCTCGACGATCGGCTGCTGGGCTTTCACGTCGCGCAAACCATGGATCTGCGGCGCACCGGATTCATCTATTACGTCGCTGCCTCATCGGCGGTCCTCGGCGATGCCTTGCAGCGCATCGCGCGCTATTCCGCCATCGTCAATGAGGGCGTCGCGCTCACGACCGAATTCGGCGAGGAGCTGCGCGTGCGCTTGGCCTATGCCGGCGTTCCCCGGCAATCCGATCGGCATCAGATCGAAGCCTGGATTACGGCGATCTTTCGCTGTTGCCGCGAGATTACGGCGCGGGAAATTCAACCCATCGCCATACGGATGATGCACCAGCGCATCGCACAATCTGCCGAGATTGACGGCTTCTTCGGCCGGCGCGTGGACTTCGGAGCCGACGAAGACGAGCTGTGCCTTGCCGGGGAAGCCGCGAAACTGCCCGTCGTCAACGCCGACCGGCATCTCAACCGGCTGTTGACCGCACATTGCGAGAGCGTCTTGGAGCGGCGTGGCGCGCGCACCCGCACGCTGCGGGCGGACGTCGAAAACGCGATCGTGGCATCTTTGCCGCACGGCGAGACGCGCATCGAGACCGTGGCGCAAAAGCTCGGCGTCAGCCCGCGCACCCTGCGGCGTAAGCTCGCTGCCGAAGATCTCACCTTTGCGGGCATTCTCGATAATCTGCGCTACGCGCTCGCGCGGCACTATCTCGCCGAGCGCGATCTCTCCATCTCCCGGATCGCCTGGCTGCTGGGCTACACCGAGGTCAGCGCCTTCTCGCACGCGTTCCGCCGTTGGTCCGGCCGGCCGCCTCGCGCCGATCGATTGCAACGCCGATCGCAGCCGCCGCCCCCGCAGGTAAAGCGGCGGATGCGGTCGTAAGAACCGGATCAATTGCCGTTTTGGCAACGAAAGACAATATTTTGTCCTCAGATCGCAAGTTTTTGCCGATCGTCTGCATTATCTGACTGCAACCCGAATCTCACTTCTGGACGCAGATTACGCAGCTATCATGATGTTGGAGACGATCAAATATTTGCGCGACATCGCACAGACATGCACGCGCCTAGCGCGTGCCTGTCCGGATGTTGCGACAGCGCATGGGCTGGAAGAAATCGCCGTGGACTTGATGGCCAAGGCGAATGAGCTCGAACGCGAATTCGGCAACTAACGTCGGCCGGCGCACCCTTTTTTCAAGATCTCACCGTCGCTGCACCGCCGCCGTCAATCGTCGCGGCGGCCGCGCGGCGGTATTCGCCGCATCCCGGTTCTGCATCGCTTCGAGCTGCCGTGTCAGCTTCTCGGCAAAAACGGAGGTGGCGATCGGCAAAGCGCGGCCGCGCAACCGCCCGAAAACGAGATTGGCGCGCGGCACGTCGCGGTCATCGATTTTGCGGGCGATGATGCCGAGCCTGTTGCCGATCGGTAAAGTGCCGATGTCGATCTGAAATGAGATCAAGCCGGCTTGCGTCACCAGACCGCGCAGCATCTCGAATGAATTCGATTCGGCTGCGATCTTGAAAGTAAGCCCGGTGCGCGCCGAGACTTCGTCGAGCAGCTGCCGCCCGCCGATCGAGCGGGCGGGCAAAGCGACGGGATACGCGGCGCAATCGCTCAGCCGCAGCATGCGGCGCCCGGCGAGCGGATGATCCTTGGCCATGACCACGACCAGCCGCTGCTCGAGCGTCATCAGCGGCTGGAAGGTAGCGAGGAAGGCCGGCCGGAATACCAGGACCAGATCGACCTCATAGGCCGCAAGCGCCGCCATCGCCCACTCGTGATCGACCACCTGCACATCGAACGAGACTTGCGGATACGACCTGCGGAATTCGGCGATTTGGCGCGGCAAAAAATCGAGCGCCAGAGCTTGGCTGCAGGCGATCCGCACCGTGCCGCGGCGCAAGCCCTTGAGATCCTCGATCTGCGACTTCATGCGTTCGACTTCGCCATTTTGCCCGCGCAGATAATGGACAAAGACCTCGCCGGCGGCGGTAAGCCGCACGCCGCGCGGCTGCCGCTCGAACAGGGCGGTGCCAAGCTCGTCTTCGAGATCAGCGATGCGCCGGTTGACCGCCGAGGCGGTCACGTTGAGCCGGTCGGCGGCCTTGCGGATCGAGCCCGCGCGCGCGACCTCGTCGACATAACCGAGAATCCGCAGGTGCTTCATCGTAGTTGCCGACCCTTGTCCGGTGATGCCATTTCGGCACCACTCTAGCAAGAAATCGGCAGCGGATGGCAACACCCGTTTTCGCTAAGCTTCCCCCACCCGCTGCTTCGCGTTCGTGCTGACCGGGCCGACGCTAGTCCAAAGGCGCTTCGTATCCAACAGGAGCCCGTCATGGCTTTGCTCTCCCGCCGTTCGCTTGTCGCCTTCGTCGTCGCCGCCGCCTGCGGCAGCTTAATCGGCCTGCCCTCGCCCGCCGCCGCTCAGACCAGGCTCAAGATGGTGTTGAACTGGAAATACCAGGGCCCGCAGGGGTGGTTTTTCCTGGCCGACGACCGCGGCTACTTCAAAGCCGCCGGCCTCGACATGACGATCGATCAGGGCAACGGCTCCGGCGCACCGATCCCGCTCGTCGCCAATGGCACGTACGATGTCGGCTTCGGCGACATCAACGCACTGATCGAATTCGCCGCGAAGAAGCCGGATGAAGCGCCGATCGATGTTTACGAGATTTATAATCGGCCGCCCTTCACGATTGCTGTCAAGGCCGACGGCCCGATCAAGACCCCGAAGGATCTGGAGGGCAAGACGCTCGGCGGCGCAACCGGTGACGGCGCGCTCAAACTGTTCCCGGCGTTCTGCAAGATCACCAAGATCGACTGCAGCAAGATCAACATCACCAACATGCAGCCGAACCTGCGCGAGCAAATGCTGATGCAGGGGCAAATCGACGGCGCCTTCGGCTACGTCAATACCATACGCTTTTCCGCCAAGCTGATCGGCGTTGATCCGGCCAAGCAGCTCCGCTTCCTCAATTACGGCGATTACGGCATGGACCTGTATTCCAACGGAATCATCGTCTCGAAGAAACTCGTCAAGGACAATCCGGCGGCGGTCCGCGGGCTCGTCGCAGCGATCAATCACGGCATCGAAGATGCGCTTAAGGATCCGGACGCCGCAGTCGCCGCCGTCGCCAAGCGCGAGCCACTGATCAAGGTCGCGGTCGAGCGCGAGCGCCTCGACGCCACCCTGCAGGACGAGATGAACCATCCGGAGATTGCCAAGATCGGGCTTGGCAACGTCGACATGGCCCGCCTTAAGCGTTCGATCGACATCCTCGTCGAGGCCGTCAATCTGCCGCGCACACCTTCGGTTGACGAGGTTTTCACGCCGGCATTTTTGCCGCCGGAGAACGAGCTACCGAGGAAGCTGTTCTAGGACCGGGACGTTTCATGGATTTGAACATTGGCGGGAAAGTCGCGGTGATCACCGGCCCGGCCAAGGGCATGGGCGCCGCGATCACTGCCGCATTTGCGGCAGAGGGCGCCTATCTCGCTTTGCTCGGGCGCGATCGCGGCGCGATCGAGGCTGTCGCCAAATCGGTCAAGACGGCAGACGGCCAAGCAATCATCGTGCCTTGTGATCTCACCGTACCCGAACAATGCGCCGCAGCAGCCGAAAAGGCCAAAGCAGCCTACGGTGGCCGCATCGATATCCTGGTCAACGTGGCCGGCGGATCCGGACCGGTCGGCAAGACGGGAGTGGAAACAACGCCGGAGGAATTCGAGGAGATCATCAAGCTCAACATGAACGGCGCTTTCCACATCATGCACAGCGTCCTGCCGACCATGATCGGCCAGCGCTACGGCAAGATCGTCAATGTCGGCGGCACTTTCGGCATGCGCGGACGCGCCGGGCGGATGGCTTACTCGGCATCGAAATGGGGCCTGCGCGGCATTACCAAGAGCTTTGCGCTCGAAGTCGGACAGTACAATATCAACGTCAATTGCGTGGCGCCGGGTATGGTGGATGGACCGCGCTTCCGCGATAAGGTCTGCGCCGACATGGCGAGGCGCCTTAACATCAGCGTCGAGGAGGCGGCAAAGCGCCACGCGGCCGAATACGCACTCAGGCGCATCACCGTCGATGCCGACGTCGCCAACGCCTGCCTGTTTCTCGCCAGTGATGTCTCGCGGCAAATCACCGGCGTCGACCTGCCGGTCGACGGCGGCTGGGCCATGCTGTGAGGTCATCCGCGATGCCCGTCGCGACCGCCGACCTCGTGATCCGCAACGGTACGGTCGTGTCCCATGAGGGCACGATCGACGGCGCCATCGCCATCAAGGACGGCCGTATTCTTTCTGTCGGAGCCGACGAGGCGATGCCGCCAGCACGCGAGACTTTCGATGCGCGCGGGCTCCATATTTTGCCCGGCGCCATCGACGTGCACGTGCATTTCCGCGATCCGGGCTATCCGCACAAGGAAGACTGGGCGAGCGGAACGGCGGCGGCGGCGTTCGGCGGGGTGACGACCGTTTTCGATATGCCGAATACCATTCCGCCGACCGGCACGTCCGAAACTTTGGCCGCCAAGCACGCCATCGCCGCGAAAAAAGCGTGTGTCGATTTCGGACTCTATGGCCTCCTGGGCGAAGACACCATCGAGCGCGTCCCGGAGCTGATCGAGGGTGGCGTGATCGGTTTTAAGCTCTACATGGGCAACACTTTCGGCAGGATTCCCTCACCCTCAACCGGCGCCATGCTCGAAGCCTTTGAGATCGTGGCGCCAACCGGAAAGCGCATATCGCTGCACGCCGAGACGAATTCGATCATGGAGCGGCGGCAGGAGCGCCTGATGCGCGTCGGCCGCCGCGACCCGCTGGCGCACATCGACTCGCGGCCTGCGGTGGTTGCCGTCGAAGCCGTCAGCCGCGCCGCCGTGCTGGCAGAATGGACCGGTGCACGCATTCATATCCTGCATATTTCCTCGGCTGAAGAATTGTGGCCCTTGCGCGAGGCCAAGGCGCGGGGCGTCGACATCACCGGAGAGACCTGTCCACATTATCTTTTGCTCTGCACCGAGGATTATCACGATCTCGCCGGCATCATCCGCGTCAACCCGCCGGTGCGCGAGGCGAAGAACCAAGCACAGCTGTGGAGCGCGCTTGCCGACGGCACAATCGATCTGATTGCTACCGATCACGCGCCACATGCGCTGGAAGAAAAAACGCGCAATGATATCTGGGCCGTCGACTGCGGATTTCCCGGCGTCGAGACGCAAATGCCGCTGATGCTGACCGAAGTCGAGCGCGGCCGCCTGTCGCTCACCGATTACGTCCGCCTGAGCTCGTACAATCCGGCGAAAATCTGGGGACTTTATCCGCGCAAGGGCGCGATTATGCCCGGCGCCGACGCCGACCTCGCGCTCGTCGATCTCAATCGCGATCACGTCATCAGGGACTCCAGCCTGCAGTCGCGCTCGAAAATCTCGCCCTGGAACGGCCGCCGGGTAAAGGGATTGCCGCTGCACACTCTGGTGCGCGGCCATTTCGTCATGAAGGATCGCATGCTGGTCGAGGGCATGAACGGCTGGGGCCGCTCCGTCCACAACATCCAGCACATGCCGGCACCTGTTTTGCATCACACCGACCAGACGACCGAAGCGATCGTGCGCCGGGGCACGACGCGCGGCCCCGAACATTTGATGCCGGTGTTCGGAACAGATCGTGCATCAAACGAAGGATAATCGCTAACGCGGAGCGCGCAACATGGCAGCGACAGTCGCCGAGGAAGCCCGGCTGCACTCGGACTATTTCGTCGAGCTAGAAAACGTCACGCTCTCCTATGGCCGCGGCGATCGGCAGGTCCACGCGCTCGGCCTGACCAATTTGCGTTTGAAACAAGGCGATTTCGTCGCGCTGGTCGGTCCTTCGGGTTGCGGCAAATCGACGATTCTCAAGCTTGTCAGCGGGCTCATCACGGCTACGAACGGCTACGTCTATGTCGCCGGGCGCCAGGTTGGCGCCGAACCTATCCGCGTCGGCATGGCCTTCCAGAACCCGACCATGCTGCCGTGGCTTACCGTGCGCGAGAACGTCATGCTGCCGTTGAAGATCGTGCCGCCGTTTCGCCGGGATTATCGCGCCAAGCGCAAGGGGGAGTTTCGCGACCGCGCCGATGCGCTGCTCAAGGACGTCGGCCTTGCCAATTTCGGCGATAAACGGCCGTGGCAGCTTTCCGGCGGCATGCTGCAACGCGCCTCGTTGTGCCGCGCGCTGGTGCATGAGCCGCAGCTTCTCATGCTCGACGAACCGTTCGGCGCGCTCGATCAATTTACCCGCGAGGAACTTTGGGCGATCATGCAGGAATTGTGGACCAAGATGCGGCCCACCGTGCTCCTGGTAACCCACGACCTGAAAGAAGCGGGCTATCTTGCCAACCGCATCTGCGTGATGCGCGCGCGACCCGGCCAGATCATCGACGACGCGGAAGTGCCGTTTGCGCGGCCGCGCACCATCGAGATGTCGTACACGCCGCCGTTCGTGGCGCTCACCCAACGGCTGCGCGAGCTTATCGTCTCGGCGCAGCCGCAGAAGGAGGCGGCCTGATGAATCCGCAACTGCGCCGTCACGTCTGGTCCGGCTTGTTCATCGTCGGTTTTTTCCTGCTCTGGGAGGCGCTGTGCTGGCTGACCGGGGTCTCCGACATTGTGCTGCCGAAACCGAGCGAGATCATCGTCACCATGATTGCGCGCATGCCGGCCCTGTGGCCGCACGTGCTGCAGACACTTTACACGACGCTGATCGGCTTCGGGCTGGGCATCGCCATCGGCATTGCGCTCGGCGTGATGATCGGCTCGTCGCGGCTTGCCTACGATGTCGCCTACCCGCTGTTGATCGGGTTTGCCACCATCCCAAAAGTTGCGGTGGTGCCGATCTTCGTATTGTGGTTCGGCGCCGGCGGGGTGCCGGCCGTGCTGACCGCGATGATCATGTGCATATTTCCGATCGTGGTGAATGTCGCGACCGGGCTTGCCACCACCGAGCCGGAGCTCGAAGACGTCATGCGCGCGCTGCATGCAAGCAAGCTCGAGATCCTCTGGAATGTGGGCCTGCCGCGCACCATGCCGTATTTCTTCGCTTCACTGAAGGTTTCGGTGACGCTCGCCTTCGTCGGCACGGTGATTTCCGAAACGGTGGCCTCGAACCGCGGCATCGGCAACGTCATGATGATCGCGAGCTCGAATTTCGACGTGCCGCTGGTCTTCGCCGCCCTCCTCATCCTCGCGGTGCTCGGCGTCGCGCTCTATGCGATCTTCTCGGTGATCGAGACCAACGTGACCGGCTGGGCGCATCGCAAGGACGAGATGGCGATGGGCTAAGATTTCGTCCCTCGCGTCATGCGGGAGGACCAGCCACCAGTTCCTTCCGCACCATCACGTGGATACCCTTCGCCACATTGACGAGCTGCGTCACATGCGCATCGGCAGCGACGCTGCACAATGTGTAAGCGTCAGCCGCGGATAATCCGCCTTCGCGTTCTATCAGCTTGACCATTTCGAGCACGGCCGACGCGGCGGCGGCTTCGAGATCAGGATCGAACGCCATGGTGATAAAATGCGCCGGCGTCTCCGCCCAGGGCCGCGCAATGCCGGTGGCCTTCTTCAGGGTGATCCGCAGCGTGCCCGATAGGGCCGTCTCAATCGCGGTCAAACACACTTCGCCGTCGCCCTGCAGCGCGTGACCGTCACCGACCGAAAGCAGCCCGCCGGCGTTGAGCACGGGCAGATGTAGGATGCCCTTAGCGCCGAGATGACGATTGTCGATGTTGCCGCCGAACGCACCGGGGATGACGGAGGTGATCCGTCCCATTTCCGGCGGCGGCGCGACGCCGACGACGCCAAAGAACGGCGCGGCAGCAAGCTGCAAGCCCCATGGCATGGTGACGATGCCGCGCCCGCGATCGATACCGACATGCATGAGGCGCGGCTGCGAAAAGTGCTCGGGCAGCGTCCCCTTATCCGGCAATTGCAAATTCCAGCCCCAGTCCTGCAACAGCGCCACCGCGAGCATTTCGACAACAAGCTCGTCGCCCGGCTCGGCGCCGCGCACCGCGATCGGCCCCGTCATCAGATGCGGCCCTTCGCCGGGCGGAACTTCGGCAAGCACCGCCCGGTGTTCGGGCAGCACGGTGAATGGCGATGCCGCCGGCGGCAATTCGGCAAGACTTCCGGACAAGGTCGTCAGCTCGACAACGTCGCCAGACTCGATCGTGATAACAGGCGGCAGTACGGCGTCGAAGAAGCCGCGGTGCACGGTGCGGCTAGTCGCCTGCAAGCTATGGCGCGCGCTCATGGGTGGAGCGTCATCTTCCGCTTTCTTCTGCCGGAAGCAACTGAGGAAGGTTCATTGCGCGGCGGGATGGCCTTCGATTTTCGGCAAATCGGCGGTGCCGAGCTTGGCTCCGCCCTGGGCGCGGTTCGCCAACTCCACGGTCAATTTCTCGGCCGAGTCGGGCGCCATCTGCGCCAAAATATCGGCCATGCGTCGCGGATTGATCTGTGAGGCGACCGCAAGCAGGACCTCGACCTCCAGCCGGTCGAAAATTTTTGCCGCGTCGCGCGGCTTCATATTCTCGTACATGGCGACAAGGCCCTTGAAGCGCGCCGCATCGGCTTCGTTCTTCTTTCCCGTATCGACGTTAAGTTGGGCCTGCGCTTCCTTGATTTCGGCAAGCTTCCCTTCGACGCGTTTCTCGGC
>Ga0187782_10003635_pt1 | contig 11517 bp, 15 predicted proteins | sample 0715_SJ02_MP15_2_FD_132454 | JGI IMG/M metagenome (GOLD analysis project Ga0187782, IMG submission 132454) | Tropical peat soil microbial communities from peatlands in Department of Meta, Colombia - 0715_SJ02_MP15_20_MG | ecosystem: Environmental > Terrestrial > Soil > Wetlands > Peat | place...
ACGGCGGTGCCCTCGTGCACTTCTCCCATCTTGTACGTCCTGCCGGTATAGTACAAGAAGCGCTCCGTGGTCGTCGTCTTTCCGGCGTCGATGTGGGCCATGATGCCGATGTTCCGGGTTTTTTCCAGCGGCGTCTGACGCGGCATAAATCCTTATGCGAACAATACAGGCCACGATCCTGATCCTCGAATCAAGATCCAGCCCCCTAGCAGCCTATTGATTGGTAGAGCCGCCGATGGCGGCCACAAAGCGGATCGTGGCCCAGGGTGGTCACATCCCGCCTTAACCAAGGTTACCAACGGTAATGGGCAAAAGCCTTATTGGCTTCGGCCATGCGATGAGTGTCGTCCCGTTTCTTGATGGCGCCGCCGCGGTTGTTCGCGGCATCTAGCAGCTCCGCGGCCAGCCTCTCCACCATGGACTTCTCACCCCGCTCCCGCGCATAGCCGATTATCCAGCGGAGACTTAACGAGGTTTGACGATTCCGATTGACTTCCACCGGCACCTGATAGTTCGCTCCACCCACGCGCCGGGTCTTCACTTCCAGGGTCGGTTTGACATTCTCCACCGCCTTCTTGAAGACCTTGAGCGGGTCATCATTGGCCCGCTGCTGAATCAATCCGAAGGCGTCGTACACGACTCGCTGAGCAACACTCCTCTCCCCCCTCAGCATGACGCAGTTCACAAACTTCTGAACCAGTGGGCTGCCATGAACCGGATCGGCGCTTACCTCTCGACGCTCAACTGTGCCTTTACGCGGCATAAAAAGAGTTCTCAGTTCTCACTTACGAGCTATCATTCCTTAAAATCGCAGACCGGATGGCGTTCGTTTCGAGCTCTTGGGAAAGCGAACCACGCTGTTACCCTCTAGAACCCAACGCTTCCGGTCCCACGCCTCAATGCCTTATCCCCGCCAGGCTACCGCTGCCTACTCTTTAAAGCTTACTTGCTACGATGCCTTGGGCCTCTTGGCCCCGTACTTGGACCGTCCCTGCCGGCGGTCCGTTACTCCCGCGGAATCCAATGTGCCACGGATGACGTGGTAGCGTACTCCCGGCAGATCCTTGACGCGCCCACCCCGGATCAAGACAATCGAGTGCTCCTGCAAATTGTGGCCTACGCCGGGAATATAGGTCGTTACTTCCATAGCATTCGTTAACCTGACTCGCGCCACCTTCCGCAAGGCCGAGTTTGGCTTCTTGGGCGTCTGTGTGTACACGCGAATGCACACCCCTCGTTTCTGAGGAGAACCTTGTAGCGCCGGGCTGGAAGTTTTGTATCTTGGCTGCTTCCTGCCTAATCGAACCATTTGGCTAAAAGTTGGCATTCCAGGGCCTCTCGCGCCCCATACCGCTTCTTTCACACCTGTGAGCACCTACAGGGCTAAATCAGGCATAAACCTAATCCTATCAAATCTAACAGAGGGTTTCACAACCTGTCAAGTATGTTCCGCCAGAAAAACCTCAGGACCTTCTGTCGAATCTCACCGCATCTCGAGGATTTCTCGCTCCTTGCTCTTACCCACGCTCTCGAGCTTCTCCATCGTCTCATCGGTCAGCTTCTGTATCTCTTCCAGGCCGCGGCGCTCGTCATCTTCGGATATTTTCTTATCCTTGAGCAACCTCTTCAATTCCTCGTTTCCGTCGCGGCGAATATTCCGCACGGCTGTCCGGTGGTTTTCCAGAACCTTGTGCAGGTGTTTTACGATTTCCTTCCGACGCTCTTCCGTAAGCGGAGGAATCGGAACCTTCAGGATTCTTCCGTCGTTCACGGGATTCAACCCCAGGTCCGAGGATCGGATTATTTTCTCGATCGCCGGTAACAAGCTCGGGTCCCAAGGCTGGACCGTCAGCAGGGAGGGATCGGGAACGCCTAAAGTGGCGACTTGGATGATGGGCGTGGGCGTGCCATAGTACTCAACCTTGACGTGCTCCAACAACGATGTCGAGGCCCGTCCGGTCCGCAGCGAAGCCAGGTCTGAGCGAAAGTCGTCTGCCGCCTTCCCCATGCGGCTTTTCGTTTCTGCTAAAGTCTCCTTAATCATCTGTTGCCTGCCTTTCCGGCCGGCCCCTCAGCGGACTACCAGTGAGCCGACCTTTTCACCTAGAACGACGCGCTGGAGATTGCCTGGTACGTTAAGATTAAAAACGATAATTGGCAAGCTATTGTCCATGCACATCGAAATAGCCGTGGTGTCCATCACCTTCAGCCCGCGCGAGAGAACATCCAGATAGTTGATCCGCTGGAACATCTTGGCCTCGGGGACCTTCTGCGGATCTGCATCGTATACGCCATCCACCTTCGTGGCCTTCAGAATTACCTCGGCCTTGATTTCCATAGCCCGCAACGCCGCAGCCGTGTCGGTCGAGAAATAAGGATTGCCCGTTCCGCCCGCAAAAATCACCACCCGGCCTTTTTCAAGGTGGCGGATGGCGCGGCGCCGGATAAAGGGCTCCGCAATTTCTCGCATTTCCATTGCCGTAGTCACCCGTGTGTGGCAGCCTCGCTTCTCGAGGGCGTCTTGTAGGGCCAAGCCGTTAATCACTGTGGCCAACATTCCCATATGGTCTGCTACCACTCGGTCGACACCCGACTCGGAAGCAGCCACGCCGCGGATGAAGTTCCCGCCGCCCACCACAATGGCGACCTCGACGCCCAGCTTTCGAACCTCCGCCACCTCTTCCGCAATCCGAGCCGCCGTTGCCGGGTCAACGCCGAAGCCCTGAGCTCCCATCAAAGCTTCGCCGCTCAGTTTCAGGAGAACACGCCGAAATACGGGCTCACTCATGATTTTGGTCCACCCCGATAGTGTAGCGCACCGGCCGCCGCGAATGCCAGGCGCGGCAGAGCCTTAACCGACCTTCGCTACCTCCGTCGGAACTCCTCCCGCAGGCGTCGCCATCCCTTCCCCCACCTTGAAGCGCGCAAATCGGCGGACCGTGATGTTCTCGCCAAACTTGGCAATCTTGGAAGCGATCAACTCTCCCACGGTGAGCGCTCCGGTTGTGTCTTTGATAAAGTGCTGTTCGTAAAGGCAGTTGTCTTCGTAAAACTTCCCCAGCCTGCCCTCCACAATGCGATCTAATACTGACTCGGGCTTACCCGTCGCGGCAGCCTGTGCCTTCAGGATCTGCCTTTCCCGCTCTAAAGCCTCCACCGTGACATCTCCTTTTCGAATGAAACGGGGGTCGGTGGCACAGATTTGCATGGCTATGTCGTGGACCAATTGCTGGAACTCTTCGTTTCGGGCCACGAAATCAGACTCGCAATTAACCTCCACCAGCACGCCCATCTTTCCACCGGCATGGATATAGGCTCCCACGACGCCTTCGGAAGTAACGCGGCCGGCCTTCTGGGCTGCAGTTGCCTGGCCTCGTTTTCTCAGTACCGTGAAAGCCGCCTCCAGATCTCCTTGGGCCTCCTCCAAGGCTTTCTTGCATTCCAGCAAGGGAGCGCCACTGGTTTCGCGCAGTTTCTTAACAAGCTCAGCGGGTACACTCATCCTTTGATGTCCTCCGCACACCAGAAGAGCGGGCGCAGCCAGCCGCCTCACTCATTTCAGGTTCTGGGTTTGAATTCACCGGCACCGAAGGGCCGCAGACCTGAAAGGCAAGTCCGCGCTTCCCAGGTATGTCAGGCATCGGGGGTGCTATCGGCATCCTCGCCTTTGCGAGGACGCCCCTTCGGCTCCAGGCCCTTACGTCTAATCTTGGGGACACGCACCCGGCCGTCGGCACTCTCTTCAGCCTCCAGCACAGCAGGCGAGAGGTCCATCCCCTCCTTGCCTATAAAGAACTCTTCGCCACTCGGACTCTCTGCTGGCGGCTGCTCACCGGCGGCTATAGCCGCAGCGAGGCGTTGAGCTTCCAACTCCTCGGCCGCTTTCTCCGCCGCAATCTTTTCTTCTTCCAGTTGTTTATCCAAGGCTGCCTGGCGGCCCTCCAGAATGGAATCGGCAACCCTCGAGGTAAATAGCCGGATGGCGCGCAGCGCGTCGTCATTCCCGGCAATTACGTAATCCACCAGGTCAGGGTCACAATTCGTATCCACGATGCCGACTACAGGGATTCCGAGCTTCCGCGCTTCCCGGACAGCGATCTCCTCCTTGTGGGAATCCACCACAAACAGCGCGGCCGGGAGCTCCGGCATTTCCTTGATACCGGAAAGGTTCTGCTCCAGATGGTGGCGTTCACGCTCCAGTCGCTGGACTTCTTTCTTGGGGAGCAACTCGTACCGCCCATCCCGGCTCATCTCTTCCAGTTCTTTCAGGCGTTGGATCGACTTCTGAATCGTAGAATGATTGGTGAGCAAGCCGCCTAGCCAACGATGGTTGACGTAGTACATGGCGCAGCGGGTGGCTTCCTCAGCTATGGCCTCCTGCGCCTGGCGCTTGGTGCCCACAAACAATACCGTCTTGCCCTCTCGCGCCAGATCGGAAAGGAACTTGGCCGCTTCCTTGAAGAGCTTCAGCGTCTTCTGCAAGTCAATGATGTAGATGCCGTTGCGCTCCCCGTAAATGTACTCCTTCATTTTCGGGTTCCAGCGGCGCGTCTGGTGGCCAAAATGAACTCCCGCCTCCAGGAATTCCTTCATCGTAATATTCGCCAAAAATCCTCCTCCTTCATCCTGTCCTTCTGCAGCCGCTAGGGGTCATCCTGCGCGCAGAATAACAGGCTTGCCCGATAGCAAATAGCCGGAAGCTATCGCTTCGAGAATTGGAAACGCTTGCGCGCGCCCTTCTGCCCGTACTTCTTGCGTTCCTTGGCGCGCGGATCCCGTGTAAGGAAACCGCCTTGGCGCAGACGTGGGCGCAGCTCCGGATTGAAAACAATCAAGGCCCGAGCGATACCCAGCTTGGTGGCGCCAGCCTGGCCGTGAATCCCGCCTCCGCTGGCGTTCACCAAAACGTCGAATTTCCCCGCCAGCTCCGTGCTGACCAGAGGTTGCTGGATCTCAGCCCGCAAGGCCTCAGAGGGGAAGTAACTTTGGAAAGCACGGCGATTGACAACTAGCTTGCCCTCGCCGGGCCTCAGGATCACTCGAGCTACGGAAGTCTTGCGGCGTCCCGTCGCCGTATATTCAGCCAACTCGGCCACAGATTCTCTCCTTGCTCATAAAACTAATTTGCATTCCGACTAGCGCGTCAGGGAAAGCGGTTGAGGCGATTGGGCATGGTGGGGATGTTCGCTTCCCGTGTAAACCTTCAACCGTCGAGCCAACCGGTCATGCAGCCGATTCTTAGGCAGCATGCCCAGGATAGCTTCCCGGATCAGGCCCTCCGGCCTCCGCTCAAAAACCTCACGCGCCGTGATCTCTCTCAACCCACCCGGATACCCCGTATTGTGCCGATAGACCTTTCCCTCCAGTTTCTTCCCTGTGAGGCGAATCTTCTCGGCATTGATGACAATCAACCCACTACGGTGGTCCTCATGTGGCGTGTAGTCCGGGGAATCCTTCCCCATCAACACGCTAGCCGCTCGGGCAGCTAAGCGCCCCAGCACCCATCCCTCTGCATCCACAATGCGCCAGTGAATTCGTCCCCGGCGCGCCTTCGCAAAATAGGTCGCCACTGCACACTCCATTGCACGTCACAGATTGCAAATAAGCTATTCTACCTGACGCGCCAACTTTTTTCAATATGCTTCTCAATTCGATTTAGAGGCAGCTTTACGCCGCCACTCCACGGTCCCCGAGACGCAGGATCAGCCCCAAAACCAAACCGAGATTCTACCCTTACGTTCCCCGCAGGCAAAGTCAGATGGGGCTGCCACTAGGCGGCGCCGACTCATTAGGGCATCCCTAATCTACGACTAGAATCGATCTCATTCAGGGCTAAGTTAACCCCTTGGCCGGCGCCGAACTTCCGCGTAAACCAGTCCTCCAAGTCTACTTTCAAAGCCTCTAGCTCCACGCCGAAGCCCACTTCGACCAAGCCATCCGCTACGGGTAGACTCTCGTCAAAGGCCGAGCGTCCGGTAAAACTCCGCATAAAGAAACTATCCAGCCAGGCGATGGGACAGGCCCGCGGCCCTCCCGGACTCAATAATTGCACTTGGATCCTGCGTGCGAACACGAATAGTTGTCCATCGTCCTCCTAACCCCCGCCGCGCAAGAAAGAAAACCAACTGCGCTTCCCTGCTTGCTTGCTCGACTCCATGGGTGGGGGCTGGGGAGGCATTGGCACGCCATTGATTACGGCCTCAGAGTTTTCCTTTAGTAACCTTTCCGCCGTTTCGTCCCCCTGGGACTCAGCCACCTGGCGATAACATTCCGAAAGGATAGGCGGACGATGTTTCACGTCGTGCGCGTCTGAGGCGAAGAAATGGATGAGGTTTCTCTCCAGATACTCTCCAGCCAAACGACGAGCCGACGAGCCGAACCGGCCGGTCAAAGACTGGGCTGTGACCTGAACCAAGCATCCACGTGTGACCCAGTGATAGAGCAGCTCGGACTTGCGCGCGATTACGGGATTGCGCTCCGGATGCGTGATGATGGGGGTCAGCCCAGCTACCTGGATCTCATAAAACACGCGGTCGAGTTGTTCAGGAATGAATTGGTCAGGAAATTCAACTAGCAGGTACGAGCTCTTGTTGATTGTGAAATCCAACGGCGTCTCCACAACCTTCTGAATGTTGTCGTAGGAAAGATGAAAGTCACACCCCAAAAGGAGCTTGGGCGCCTCTCCGACTGCCGACTGAAGTTCGGCAATCTTCTCGCAACTGAGGGAACGATTGAAAGGGTAAGCGTAGTTACAGTGTGGCGTGGCCACAAGGTGCGTAATGCCGTCTTGGGCCGCTAGCCGGCACATGGCGATGGCATCCTCGAATGTCTTCGCGCCGTCATCCAGTTCCCATAAGGGGTGACTATGAATATCAATCATCGGTATGCCTGAAAGCTCGCGCCACCGGTCAAATCGGGAACGGCTGCAACACGCGGGTGAACCAATCCTGAAAACTTGACTCAAATCCCGACTCGAACTTCGTGGCCGCGATAACATAAGTGTAACATGGGTTGTTGCCGCACCGGAAACTCACCGGGCGGCTACGGCAAGAATCCGTACCTTTCTCGATGTCGGCCAGCGGGATGAACATCTCAGCGTGGCACACTTGGCAGCGACATCTCGCCCTAGTTCCTCGATGATCGGGACTACCCCAACAGCTCTGAGCAGCGAGGGCGTGCGCGTGACCTGCGCTTTCCGAAATATGAATTTCGAATCCATAATATAAAAAATTGTAGTGGGTGATGACCGTGCTTGCCCGCGTCTCATTCCGCATTGACCGCAACCATCATAAACTAAAGAAGTTAGCTTTAGGTCAAAAAATTGTACGGTTAAAGACACATTGGAATCCCACGTGCACCAAGAAACGGCGGACGAATACCGGACAATCCAAGATTGCGGAACGAGAGTCCGGATAATAGACCCAAGACCCGACGCTTGGAGGGGGGAGGGGACTTCCCCCTCATTTTCTTTTTTGACTCACCGCTCGACCAACGACTTGTCTTCCATGATGCCTTTTCCTAGCGATTTCACTCCCCACGAAAAGAGCGCGCGGAGAAGAAGTTTGCAGGGTCGTAAATTGACTCGCGGCTTCGACCCGACTGTTTAGCCCGGAGTGGAAGAGAGTTCTCGAACAAGCATTTCGGGCGCCGCCGCGTCCTACCATTGAGCGCTTACTTCCGCCTGGGTTATGTTATCCCTGCGACCTGCTTGACTTCGGGCACTTCGCTGGCTAGAGTGGCTTAGGAACAAGGGAGAAGGAATTGTCTGACGGAACAGGGCTTGTGAAGCGCACGGTGCTGGCGGTCCAGAATTTCACCCGCCTATTGTTTACCACCCTCCACCACACCTTCACCCGGCCGCATTACCTCGTCGACACACTGATGCAGATGGACCAGATCGGTATTGGCTCCTTGCCGATCGTCTTGTTGACAGGCTTTTTCACTGGGGGCGTGTTGGCACTGCAAGGCTACCGAACCCTGAGCACCTTCGGTGAGATCGGTGTTCTCGGGGAAGTAGTTGCGCTTTCTATCGTCCGCGAGTTAGGTCCCGTTCTGACGGGGCTTATGCTGGCGGGGCGCGTCAGTTCCGGTATTGCCTCCGAACTCGGCTCGATGCTAGTCAGCGAGCAGATTGACGCCATGCGCGCTTTCGGCACCGATCCGATTCGAAAGCTGGTCGTGCCGCGCCTGGTTGCAACCGTAACCACATTGCCGCTTCTGACCATTCTGGCAGACTTCTTCGGCATGTTGGGAGGGTTTTTCATAAGCGCCTACACGGTGCATCTGACGAGCGAAGAATACTGGACCTCCGTCTACGAAACGCTCACTTTCCAGGATGTCACCCAGGGCTTGCTCAAACCTTTTTTCTTCGCGGTGGTAGTCGCCATGGTGGGCTGTCACTACGGGTTGAACACCACAGGCGGCACGGAGGGCGTGGGGCGTTCGACCACGCAGGCTATGGTCATGGCCTCCGTTCTGATCCTTGTGCTCGACTTCTTTATCACCAAGTTTCTGATCGCCATTCGATTCTTCTGAACGCGCCGCGGTCGACCGCGCTAACATGAGGATTGCCACATTTCCCAAAGCCGTCGCAGCCCCCAGGGCTGAATAGATTCGAGACTGCCGACGTTGATCCTAAACTATGGGCACGCCACCCGTCATTGAACTCCGCGAAGTCTCGTTGGCCTTCGATGAGAAGCAAATTCTCTCCCATATATCCTTCCGCATCGACCTGGGAGAAACGCTGTTTCTTCTCGGAGTTGCTGGGTCAGGAAAATCCATACTCCTCAAGCTGATCCTGGGCCTGCTCAAACCGGATTCAGGCCAGGTGCTGGTGCATGGACGGGACCTCACGTCCCTGCAGGAGGTTGATCTCGATCCATTCCGGAAGCGAATGGGCATCGTTTTCCAGGAAGGAGCGCTCTTCGATTCCCTCTCAGTGTATGAGAACGTGGCCTACCGCCTGAGGGAAGCGGGGTTCTTCGATGAGGAGGAGATCGAGCGGAAAGTCCGGCAGGTGCTGCGCTTTGTGGATATGGAGGGAGCCATCGATAAGATGCCCTCAGAGCTTTCCGGCGGGATGCGCCGGCGTGTTTCTATCGCCCGCGCCATCATCAGCGAGCCCGAGATCATGCTTTACGACTCCCCCACGGCGGGACTCGATCCGGTTACCGGCCACACTATTACTGTGCAGATTGCCAAGTTGCGCGATGTGCACCATGTGACCTCGCTGCTCGTCACGCATCAGCTCCAGGACGCGTATTTTCTGAGTAATTACGTCTTCCTGGAGGGAAAAGAAGCGCTCGTTCCCGCCCTCAGCGTGGACCATGGAGGCGCCCGTCCCCTTACTCGCTTCCTGCTTTTGCGCGACGGCTCCATTTACTTTCAGGGAACTCCACAGGAATTGGCCGGTACGCATGATCCCTATCTGCTCAAGTATCTCGCCTGAGTGCCATCCGCGGGCAGCTTGGTCTACAATGGAAGATTGAATTCCTTCGAAGGAGAAAACCCATGCCTCAACAGCAGCGTCTAGCCTGGACTCAACTTCGCGTTGGCATCCTGGTGATATTTAGTCTGGCCGTTTTCGCCATTGGGACATTCTTTATTGGCGGTCAAGTGGGATTCTTCAGGAGGCATTACAAGCTCACGGCCTACCTCTCTGAGGCCGGCGGCCTGCGCGAAGGCGCCCAGGTCCGCCTCGCCGGAGTCGGCGTGGGTAATCTGCAGCAGATACGGATCTCACCCTACCACGACCCCGCCCGTTCCGTAGAATTGCAGATGTCGGTGGCATGGAAATACCAAAACGAGATCCGCGCCGACACGGTCGCCAGCATCGAGACTGTGGGACTGCTGGGCGAAAGCTACGTGAATCTTACGCGCGGAAGTCTTGACCAAGAGGTGATTCCCGACGGCGGCGTGCTGAAGACCTCCGAGGAAGCGGATATCAAGCGAGTCGTTCAAAACGCCAATGACGTCATCGTCAACCTGCGCGTGTTGAGCGCCAAACTCAACGACATCACTGGCCAGATCGAGTCGGGAAAAGGGACGGTGGGAAAGTTCGTCTACGATCAAACCCTCTACAACCGGCTCGATAAGGCCAGTGACGCCCTCGACCAGATGGTGACCCAGGTGGACCAGGGACAGGGATCAATCGGCAAATTCTTGGTTGATGAGACCTTGTACAACAAAACGCTCGCCGCTGTTGACCGCTTGAACAACCTGGTCGAGGACATGCAACATGGCCAAGGAACGCTTGCCAAATTCATCACTGACCCCGCCGTGTACGACAATTTGAAACACTTGGCGGTCCAAGCCAACACCCTCGTCGACGGCATCAATCAGGGCCAGGGCACCCTGGGTAAGCTCGCCAAGGATCCTCAGCTATATGACCGCATGAATGAATCCCTCGATCGGCTGGATACGATTTCACAGCGCATCACCGATGGCCAGGGCACGCTGGGAAAGCTCTCTACCGACGAGACACTCTACAACAATCTGAGCACCAGTTCGCAATCCTTGAGAGATTTCCTCACGGAATTCAGGAAGAGCCCCAAGAAATACCTTACCTTGAAACTGCGCATCTTCTAGCCGAATGCCGAAGCGCGGGGTTATGCAAATCGATTTTGCTTTTGGAAGATCGGGCTTGGCTTTGGATTTGCCGGAGGGGTTTTCCTATCAGACACTGGAAGCGCGCTCGGCGGTTCCTCTGTCCGATCCGGCCGCAGCAATCGAACGGGCGCTCGACAACCCGCAAGCCGGCCCGCCTCTCCGGCGACTGGCCAGTGGGAAGGGTTCGGCGGCGATTTCGGTGTGCGACATCACTCGTCCAGCACCCAATCGCGAAGTTCTGCCGCCACTGCTCGCCAGGCTTGAGTCGGCAGGGGTTCCTCGCCAGCGCACCACCATCCTCATCGCCACCGGCCTGCACCGTCCCGCGACAGAGGCGGAAGTAGAGGAGATTTGCGGGGAGTGGGCAGCGAGAAAGTACCGGGTGGTGAGCCACCAGGCGCGCCGGCTCGCCCAGCACCTTTCCCTGGGAATACAGCTTCAGGAACACCCGTCTTCATTGACGAGCGCTTCCTTTCCGCCGACCTTCATATCACCTTGGGATTCATCGAGCCTCACCTCATGCTGGGCTTTTCCGGGGGACGGAAGTTGATCGCCCCGGGCCTCGCCGCAGAAGAAACCATTAAGGTCCTGCACAGTCCCAAGTTCATGCGAGATTCCCGTGCCGTGGAAGGGTCAGTCGAGGAAAACCCCTTGCATCGCGAGCTGCTGGAAATTGCGCGCATGGCCCGGCACGATTTCCTGATTGACGCCGCGCTCGCCCGCCGGACTGTGGCGGAGGAAAATCCCGGCTCGTCGCCCGGAGGCCTGGGGCCGCAGGGCGGTCTCGGGGTTCGCGGCTCCTCCCGTCCGATTGCCGCGCTCTTCGCGGGAGAACCGGAGGCGGCCCATCGCCAGGGTATGGAGTTCGTGTCGCAGGTGATGCTTGAAACCTTGGAGGAGCCGGCAGAC
>Ga0187782_10003637_pt1 | contig 11517 bp, 9 predicted proteins | sample 0715_SJ02_MP15_2_FD_132454 | JGI IMG/M metagenome (GOLD analysis project Ga0187782, IMG submission 132454) | Tropical peat soil microbial communities from peatlands in Department of Meta, Colombia - 0715_SJ02_MP15_20_MG | ecosystem: Environmental > Terrestrial > Soil > Wetlands > Peat | place...
AAGATTCAGGATCGGGACAAGGGAGTCAAAGAGCACCTGACGGCGATGGAGCGAAACCAGATGGAATGGCGGGACGAGATTCGGCAGCGGTTCGACGCGCTGCCGTGCCGGAAGGACGTTCGCGGGGCGTCGTATCCGGTCGTCTGCCAGCCAGCGGAAGGCGATTCGAGGAAAAAGCCTTGACTGCGCGCAGGGCCTGAGCCAGTCTGGCGGCGTGAATACAAACGCTGTTCCGCCGGACATCCAGAACCTCATCAACTCGCTGCCGCCAACTTGGCAGCACTACGCCGTCATTGGCTTCATCTTGCTGATGGCCATCGGCCGCATCCTCTATGCCAATCACCTTGGCGCGTCCTGGGGGGCCGGGCTCCTGAGCATCTTCACCGGGAGCCATTCGGCAAGCCAAGCGGCAGCTACGGCGCCGCCGGCTTCAACGCCGACTGCCAGCGGCGGCAAGACCGATGCCGCTGTCAAGGGAACGACTGCGCTGCTGTTCATCGCCTTTTGCCTGGCATTGGGGCCTCTGACAGCCGGGTGCGCGGTGGGCAGCAGCAGCTTCCAGATGTGTCTGGTCAGCAATTATTTCGGGTTCGTTAAAAAGAACGCGCCCTATACGCTCACGGTTGTCACCACCAACCAGTTTCCGGGGACGAACCTGCCCACGGTAACGACAACGGTCACGACAACGCCGGGAAAGACCAACCGTTTCGGGATCACGTTCCCGATCAACGTGCAGGCGGCGGTCCAATCCTTCGTCAGCAGCGGCGAAATTCCGTGAGAGGGCGCAATGCTGCCCGAAGGCGCCAGCGACCTAATCCGCGTCTCGGCTCAGGCCGTGCTCGGAAGCTCGTGGACTCAGATTTTCCAGGCGCCCTTCCAGAGCCAGGTGGCGGTCTCCATCATTCACTTGGCGAACACCTCGACGGGGCCGCTCACGGTCAGCCTGTGCGCTGTGCCATCGGGAGGCAGCCCCGCTCAAGGGAACGCGCTGCTCTACGGGTTCAGCATCCCGGCCAACGACTTCATCGAGTTGGGCGACGGGTTGATTCTGCTCTCTGGCGGCTACCTGACCGCTCAGGCGAGCTTCCCGGCCGTCATTTCCGTCTTTATGTCCGGTTTCCAGTTTTGAGCGATGCCGGCTTCTCAGTTCCAATACTACACCTCGACCGATCCCTCGGGGCCTGGGCCGATTACCGGCCAGGCGGGGAGCCTCTTGAGCGTGCTGGATGCTTGCCTGGTGAATGGCTACGGCAGCAAGGCGGCCGCTGGCTGGTCGAAGCCCTTTGCCAACTCGGGGAACATCGGCTGTTACCAGAACGGGGCGACCATCCCTCACGGGATGAACCCGGCCACGGGCCTGAGCCTGCTGATTAACGACAACGGGCCGAACGGGACTTCGACATACAAGGAAGCTTGGGCGGTGGGTTGGGAAGCCATCGCCAGCATTGGCTCGCCGGTGGGGACAGGGACCGGCCAGTTTCCGCTGCCGGCGCAACTGCTCTCTGGCAATGTCGTGGTGCGCAAGAGTTTCACGGCGGACACGACGCCCCGCTACTGGGAATTGTTCGGGGACGCCTACACCTTCTATTTCTTCGTCCAGAGCGGGGACCAAGCTGGGGTGTACTTCGGCCTGTTCTTTGGTGACATCTTCTCGCTCAAAGGCGCGAGCGACGCCTACCGCTGTTTCATCCACGGCAGTTATGTTGAAAACTCCGGGGCCAATGGCAGTTGCCAGCTGGATGCGCAACCGCCTCCCTCGGGCAACGCGTGCGCCCTTCAGTTCCCAGTGGGCGGCCTGTACATGCCGCGCACTTTCGGTGGCAGCGGGACCAGCATCAACGTCACGAGGATCGGCGACTTCGGCCTGGTGGCAATTTCCAGCACCAGCAGTCCGGTTGCTTGGAACGGACTGATGCAGACTCCCAATGGCCCGGACTTGAGCCTTTATCTCACCCCGGCCTGGGTCTGCGAGCCGCTTCTGGTTTGCAAAAGGGGCCGGATGCGGGGCTTCTATCAACTGGGGCATCCAGCCGCCAACTTTGCCGATGGCCAGACCTTCAACGGAGCCAATGATTACGCCGGCAAGACGTTCCAGATCGTCAAGGGCGGGATTTGGGGCGGGCTCTGGTGCATCGAGACTTCGGCGACGGTGGAGACGAATTGATGAACCCGTTGAACATCGGCGTGCCCCTCCAATGCTGGTATCTGTCGACCGAAGCCCTGGACGGCTTGGGCAACCCGTGCAGCGGGGCTAGCGACAACTGCGCGGCGCTGGTGGATCAATCGGGCAATAATTACAGCGTGGAGCAGTCCACTGCGGCGAACCGGCCGATCTGGCTGCCCAATCAGATCGCCGGTCTGCCGGCCATCCAGTTTGGCGCAACCTCGGCGGCAGGGCTCTACAACACCAATTCCTGGACCGTGCCGGCCGCCATCACTATCCTCTTTGTGGTCAATGTGACGTCCACGTCACCCAATCTCTATCCTACGCTGTGTTACCTGGCCAGCACAACCACCACGGTCTATTTCCCGCAGAATACGAACACCTTCACCTCTTACCTGCCCACCAACACCTATGGGGCCGTAGCCTTGAACACCTGGCACTACGGCGGCGTGGTTCTGCAAAACGCAAACTCCCTAGCGCACTTCGATGGCTTCACCTACTACGGGCCTGAGAGCGGCGGCGGCAGCCCCGGCTCGGAATTGTGCCTGGGCGGCGCCGGTTTCGGCAACCTGACCGATGTGCTGCCGTGCTTACTCGCAGAGTTCATGATCTTCAACGGGGCGCTGACGCCGGTGCAACTGACGCAGATGGACTCTTATTTCCAGGCGCGTTACGCCGCGCAGTTCCCTACAAGCTATGGCGTGGAGAATTACGCATCGAGAGCCGAAATAAGTTTCCAAGCGGTAGCGCCGCCTCCGGCGCCACTGGTTTCGTTTTGGAGGCGGCGGGTGTCGGGAAGGCAGCCCACGGACCGAAGCCCGGCGCTGCCGGGAGGGCCGGCCGGCGTTTAATCTGTAGAAGGAAGGTACGCATCAAAAGAGCAGATGGGTAAGCCTCTTAGGGGATCGGGAGCCAAGCAAGGGCAGAGCACCCCCCAGGATGCCGTGTCCTTGCCAGATGGATAAGCCCCTTGAGGGTTTCGGTATGCCATCGGGCGCTGAGTTTCGTATAACTCGATCCCAGCCACGCCAGACTATCGGCAGGAGTTACCTGCCCCGCGCGCGCTCTAGCGTTCTACACCCACGCCGCAACCCATGCGCAGACCGGCTTGGTTGCGAAAAGACTTGGGGGCGCCGCGTGTCGAACCGCTTCCTCCCCAAGCAAAAAAAACCCCGCAACCTTTCGGCTGCGGGGAACTTGGTGCTGGTCTCAGCAAAAGATGCACCAGGGCTCTGGTCTCCTGCCTTTTCAGGGAGGCGGCCAAATCGTAGTCCTGACATCTTTTGCTGATCCATGAACCGACATTACGCCTCCCTCGCCAAGCCGTCAACAAAAAAATCACACTGTCGGGTTGAGTTCCGGGCGCCTCCACAGTTTCTCGGCTCGCTGTTTGAGTTCACGCTTCCACGCATCGTTTTGTTTGGTGAAGATTGGATTCAGCACGCGCCGGATGACGAAGCCTTTTTGTCTGGCGCCTTCAAGACCAATGCAAAAGCAGTCAAAGAGATCGGGCGAACGCCCGGTCTTCTGTTTCATATCGCGCTTGGTCTCGACCTCGATCTTGTTGCCGCCAACCAGCGTCCATTCCCGGGAGCAGCCTTCGGTGACAACCTCCTCAGTCAGGCCCCGGACCTGATCCGATTCAACGGCCAGGGCGACGGAGAACCAAAGCTCGGTCACGAATTTGGAGTAGTAGTCCTTGCAGGCAACGTCAATGTCCCCGGAGACGCGCCGTTCGGTTGGTTTGCCGCCGAAATCCACAGTGTTGACCTGGGGCGACCAGAGCCGGCCAAAGGCGGTGACGAGGCTCATCCGCATCCCGGCATCCAGGTAGAGCGCCTCGGGGCCGAGGCCCCATTCTTCGTGGCGTTTTTTGCAGAACATGACGATCTGTTCTTCGCAGTCTGCAAAGTCGCCAGCGGCAATGGGGATGATGAGGGTATCGAGCAAGGCGAAAACGATGTTGTCCTTGCGCGGATCGTCGCGGCGGTCGATCAGGCTCATGAGGGCGTTGCCACCGGCGTCCATCAGCGGGTTGACGTGCTTGCCGAATGCCATTCGCATCAGGACGCAGCGGTCACCGCCGACTGCGCGGTAGGCGGCGTCCAGGGCGGTGACGTGAGTCAGTTGGGAGTCTTGCCACACGGGAGGATTCATCGCCCCATGCTTGATGCACGATTGGCGCGTGATGACGCGGCGGGAGCCCTGGCCCCGAGGCATCCGGCCTTTGTTGAACATCGTGTAGTGCCAGTCATTCTCGCCCCAGATGGCGGCGTCCTTTTCCATCTGCCGCCTGGTCATCAAAAATGGGTAGGGCGGGTCGGCGCCCTCGGGGACGTCGAAGTTGGGGGAATCATCGCCGGGAAGCTGGACGCAGACGCCGTTGGTGAATCTGGTCTTCCACACCTTGGTTTTCGGGCCTTGGTCAATGCCGCCATCCCAGCCCCCGATGCTGGCGTGCGGTTCGCAGATGACGCCCAGGGCGTCGGTGGTGTCGGCTGGGTTGCCCATGCCGGTGAAGCGGCAATCGGCGCCGGGCTCGAAAAAGTTGGCGGTGCCGTCAATGACGCTCTTGGGGAGGCATTGGATTTCATCGGCGCAGAGGCGTTTCCGTTTGTTTTTCCAGCCAATGATGTCCGCGATTCCCTGTAGCTGGCCACCCTTCTTCAAGGGAATGCCCATCATCCCATTGCGGAAGTCGCGGCCCTCGGCGTCTTCGTTCCGGTCATCGGTGACGATGCGTTTGCGGCTCTCGATCAAGTGGCCGGGGAGCCAATCGTAGCGGTCCTTGGCCAGGAGGTGGTACTTCTTGACTTCGCCCCAAATGCGCTGCTCGAGCATTTCCCCGGTGGTGGAGCAGAAGGCGGCGGTGGTGGTGAAGGGAAAGGCGTAGTAATCGAGCAGGTGGAACACGGCCATGCAGAGTGTCTTGCCGGAGTTTTTGGGGCCGAGGACACCGATGTATTCATGGGTGAGCCATTGTTCCAGAAGCAGATCGAACCACCGGTGCTGCTTGACCTCGGGCCAGATGAGCTTCACCGCGGTTTTGTGGTGGTACACGAGGCCCTTGCCGACGGTCTGGCCGTATTTGGTGGTCCAGCGGCCGCCGCGCTGGATCATGTCGAGTTCCATGACCACCGGGTGTTTTGAGGCGGGCCACTGGAGGCCGTAACGCATGAAGTTGTCGACAGGCATAAAGCGATTGACTTTTAGCGCAGGACGGGAGAAAAGACAACTATGCCGGCTGGCGCACCCCAGATTCTGACGGACGGATCCCAAAATTGGGACCAGGGGGTTGACTCGATTTCGGTCAACTCCGAGCGTACGGCAAGCAATCCTGACGGCCTGAGCTTGCAGGAGTTGGCCTGGATGGACAACTGCACGGTGCGGGACGGCGGCATCACGCAGCGGTTTGGCTGGCAGTGGCGGCAGCGGATTGCCGACGGCAGCGCGATCTTCCAGGGGGCCTTCATGTACGATCCGCTGACCGCCAACCCTTACCCCATAGTCTGCATCGGGGGACACGTCCTCCAACTCGATCCCAACGGCGTGAACGCGCCATTTGACCTGTCGGAAGAGTACGGGTTGCTGCTGCCGCCAGCCGCGCCCCACTTTTATTTTTGCCAGGCAGAGACGTTCCTGGTCATCCAGGTTGGCGATGGTTTGACGCTGCCGCTTTTCTACTGCGCGGGGGGCTTCCCGGCCTACGGCGGGGCGCAGTTGCGCCAGTCCCTCGGCATCACGACGATCACTGTCGCCGTGCCGGCGCCGGGCATCAACGAAATCCCGGCGGCCGGGGCGATGACCTACTTCATGGGCCGGCTCTGGTACGCCCAGGGACGCAATTACTCGGCGGGAGACATTGTGGGGAACCACAACTCCGGGACGCTGGCGCTCAATTTCAGCGATTCGGTGCTCGAGATCACGGAGAATCCACTGTCGCTCGGCGGCGACGGGTTCACGGTCCCGAGCCAGGCGGGGAACATCACGGCGCTGTTCTACAACGCCAATCTGAATGCGCAGTTGGGCCAGGGCCAACTGCTGATCGGCACGCAAAAGACGATTTATGCGCTGGCCGTACCCGTCACGCGGGCGGACTGGATCAATACCACGACCAACACGGCGCCGGTCCAGACGGTGGTACAACTGGTCAATGGCCCGGTCAACGACCGCTCGGTGGTGCTGGTGAACGGGGATGTGTTTTACCAGACGCTCGCGCCCGGTATCACTTCGCTTTTCGCGGCGGTGCGGGACTTTGAAGGCTGGGGCAACCATGACCTCTCGGCCAACGAGTGGCGGGCGCTGTCGCTGGTGGACCGGGCGCTTTTGAGGGAGGCATCGGGCATCCTGTTCGACAACCGGATGTTGCAGCTTACGCTGCCCAAGTCGCTGCCGCCGGGCACGGTGTACATGGGAATCCTTCCACTTGATTTCATTCCGATCTCGAACTTCCAATCGATCAGCAGCGACTTCAACCCGGTGTGGGGCGGAATTTTCGAGGGCCTGCAATTCCTCCAATTACTGGTCGGCAACTTTGGAGGTTTGGAGCGGGCCTTTGGCCTGACAGTCTCGGAGATTGACGGCGGGATCGATCTTTGGGAACTGAGTTTGTCTTTGACGAGCGACTATCAGAACCCGGCGATTGGCGGCCAGGACGGCGAAAGCAGAGTCACCTGGCTTTTCGAGAGTCCGGCTTACAACTGGCAAAGGGACCGGGACTTCAAGCAGTTGGTTGGCGGAGAACTTTGGATTGACCAGCTTTTCGGCGAGGCGATCATCCAGGTGCAGTATCGCCCCGACGCGAGCCCCTGCTGGATCACGTGGTGTGAGTTCACCCAATGCCAGCCCCGCACCTCGGCTGAGGCGGTGCCGTCCGTGACCTACCCGCTCATCAGCTACAACCCGGATTTTCGCAGCGCGTTGCAATTCCCCAAGCCGCCGGCGTCCTGCATCGCGGCTACCAACCGGCCCAGCGACATCGGGTTTCAGTTCCAGATACGCTGCGTCATCAAAGGCTTTTGCCGTGTTCGCTCTTTGTTGCTCTACGCCGTACCCGTGGACCGGAGCATTTATAGCGGCCTAGTCTGCTAGGTGTCCCCAACACTTGCCCGTCGCAACCATCCAAATCTGACCTGCGCTAATCCCGAACTCACGGGCCAATGCCCTTGCGTTACCTCGGTCATGCCATCCAGAGCCCGGAATGTAGCGAGCGCGGATTTCAATGGCTTCTTGCGCCGAGATTTTGTGGTTCCACTGGCGGTCTCCCCAGGCGATTCTACGCTTCCTTTTCGCATCGAGCATATTGTCTCTCGCTGTGCCAAGCCAAAGATGCGCGGGATTCACACAGGCGGGAACATCGCACTTATGAAGCACCCAGAGACCGTCTGGGATCGGCCCGACATTCAAAATCCAGGAGGCGACATGTGCGTCGATGCAGCCAGGTTGCCTCCCGCCGCGGCTCAGATGGCCATAGCCCCAGGAGCATGTTGAAGCGGTCCACAGCCAGCACTCGTCTGGGCCGCGTTTTTGGACCTTGGCCCAGAACCGTTTGGGGAAGGTTGGAGATAATCCTTGAGCAGCCAGGTAGGCGGGTGTAATCTCGGGTTGCATGATGAAGGTCTTTTTCATTTTGCCACGCTCCCGGCCCGCCAAGGCGCGGGGGCATTTCTTGGGAGCATGATATGATCTTTGCCTGTGCCGCACAACCGCAATTATGCGGCCCGGACGCTCCGCTGGCCAATCTCTCCACGGAGTGGCCCCTGCCGACCATCTCCTCTGAGGCGGTGGATGCTCCAAGCTGGGTGGGAACGACGACGGAGGATTACGGGTCGTTGCCGGTGGGGGGCGGGATGCCGCCGATGGACAGCGTGTTCATGCAGACGAGTTGCCTGGGGGTGTGCCAGAGCACGGTGTCGCAGGCGGAGGCGAACGCTTGCGCAGATGCCGCGGCGGTGCTTTGCATCGAGCAGGGGACTTTCCCGCCGCCGACGCCGCCCGGCTCGGGTTGGGGGCTTGAACCCAATCCGGTCGGCACGATTCCCCAGCCGAGCGCGCCGGCACAGAATCCGCTGCCGACGTTTCCCAACACGCCGCAGAGTTCCAATTACCCGTGCCCGCAGGGAGAGACGTTCACGGCGACCACGCCAGCGGGGACATACACAGGCTTCACGCAGGCGATGTCCAATTCGATGGCCAGCGCACAGGCTTCCACGACGGCGTTGACGCAGAACATTTGCCCCGGGCTGCCGCTGAACCAACTGCCGCCCATCGGCCAGATGTGCAACTACAACGTGAACATCCAAATTCCGGTGTCCTCGGCGGCGGGCCTGCCTTTGAGCTACGCGTGGTCTCAAATAATCCGCGACAACGGGCCGCCGCTTCCCCTGCCGACGGTCGACTCCGGTGAATATGTGGCGCACGTACTGGAACTGGGGCTTTCTGCGACTGCGACTGGCTTTCAGATACTAAACGAGGCGAGCCTCGGCGGCGCGGGTGGATTCGCTTTTCCTGGCCAATACAACACGCTTGTGACGGCGACCGACACAAATGGCAATCAGCAGGTCATTCCGCTCAACTTCAAGGTGTTTGGATTGGGGCCTACCTGCGGCCAACACTATAACCTCGGGGGCGCCTTCTACGCGGAGCCTTTTTCAGAGCAGCTAACGTGGGACGGTCTGATTGACCCGACGAAACAGCCGTTGTTGCAGATCGTCTCTGGCAGTTTGGCGCCCGGCTTGACGTTGAACACGACTCCCGGATCACCATCCCTTGGCCTGATCAGCGGCACGGTTGGGATGAGCCAAGACGGTCACGTGGATGCGCCGCTAACGAACGATGGAGTGTACCAGGTTACGATTGCGATCACGGACCCTGTGAGCCAGTTGGTGTGCCAGTACACCTATACGCAGACGATCTACCTGGTTGACTTTTGCACTATGGACTGGACCGGCAGCGGGTGGGGGGACGGTGGGATGAACAATAGCCACGCGAGTTGGGGCTGTAGCGCGAAACAACCGGGCTGCATGCCGGCAGGACTCAGCGCCACTATACAGTGGGGCGTGACTTGTCCTCCGCCAGGAACCTATTGGCAAGGGGTAATGGTTTTTACGCGCGGGCAACTTCTCTACAGCGGGCCAGCTTGCAACATCGGGCTCAATTCAGTTCCGACAGGCACCAACCCTCAAGGTTGTAGCGGCCCTAACGGCACTCCGGGCGGCCCGATACTCTATGAGAGCGGCATGACGCTGCAAACATTCAATCTGGGGATTCCAGGTTCGGGAGGCAGTGTGACGACGGCGCAAGCCGCCGCGTCGGGTGGGGGGTCTGTTCCCATGCCGCCAGGAAACACGCCGGCAGGGCCTTCCGGTTTGATCATCTCGGGCAACCTTTTGATAAGCCACCAATCCGAGCCCAACGCCTGCGCGTTTTATGCCACCATCGGGTGTGGTGGCGAAGAATGGGTCTTGACATCAGGCTGAAAGAGAGAGCAAGGAAGACATCGTGCAACGCCTGCGTTTAGTGGACCTGAGAGTGAACAGCCGGTTTCCGGCGGCCGTGGGGCTGTGCGCCTCGGATTACGCCAACCTGGCGTTGATGGCCAACAGCGCCGAGCAGCGGCTTCTGAAGGCCAGAGAGGCGGGGGACGAAGGCTGGTACGGCACTTTTGCGGAGATGATCTTCACGGCGTCGCGCTGCGCGCCTTACATCACGCTGCCCCGGCAAGTGGCCAGGCTTGAGGCGGTGGACGTGTGCGGGGAGCCGGTGCCGGTTCACAACCAGTTTTTCGAGTACCTGCGCTTCGGCAACGGGCGTTTGCCCAAGATGTGGCTGGCAGAAGGCCATCGGCAGATGGCGGCGTATAGCAGAAACAACGTGGCGAGCTTCCTGGACCTGTTCCAGCCGCCTCAGTACATCGCGGTCTATTGCAGCAATCCGGCGGATGACGGGCAGCGGCTGCTGGTCCAGGGGACGGACAGCACGGGCGATGACATCTATACGATGGACGGCGGTTTCCGCGTGAAAGGGGCCTTTGTCACTACGGCTTCGCCTTTTGCCATCGTGGCGGACAACAGCGGCAATCCGCTGCCGTTCTACTCGATCACGGGCTACCAGAAGGGCGGGACTATCGGGACCGTCCAGTTTTTTCAGGTGAACCCGACGACCGGGCAGCAGGTGCTCTTGAGCACGATGGAACCGAACGAGACCACGGCCTGGTATCGGCGCTATTACTTCCACAGCCTGCCCTTCGATTGCTGCCGGCGCGGGTTTCAATCGCCTTGTATCCCTGAGCTTCCGCCGGAGAAAGTTCAGATTTCGGCCATCGTGAAGCTCGACCCGGTGCCGGTGCGGTTCGACACCGACTATCTGCTCTTGCAATGCGCGGAGGCGTTCATCGAGGAGGCGCAAAGCATTCGCTACTCGACGATGGACACGACGGCGGCAAAGCAGTTCTCGGCCCAGCACCATCGGAACGCCATCGGGTTTCTCAACGGCGAACTGGCCCACTACTACGGCAAGAACGAACCGGCGGTGAATTTCGCGCCGTTTGGGAACGCGCGGCTGGAACGGCAGAAGATCGGCTGCTTGATATGAACCCCGGTTGAGCTTATGCCAAGCAGCACCACCAGCGCGACAGCGGCTCCGATGCCAGCGGGGTTTTCATACACGCCGATAGGCGGGCGGTATGGCGGGGCGTCATCGGCTTACGTGCCGGAGACGAACCCGGCCCTGGCTTCGATTCTGGGGATAGCCAACTCGCCGGAGAATGTCGCGGCGGTCGCGCAGCAGCAGGCGGCTCAAGCCGTGAACCCGGCAAACCCAAACCCGAATGCGGGGCTCCAACTGGCGGCGTGGCAGGCTGGAGGTATGCCGGCCTTACAAGCGCAGGAGGCTCAGATTATTCGACCGACGCCAGCGGCACTCGCCGAGGCAAGCATCATGGGCGGGGAGTTGCAGAACCCGCAAGCAGGCCAGAGTCCGCTGAACGCGAAGCTCGGGATGAACTATGGCAATGCGCTGTCGGGTTTGACGCCGGGCCAGTTGACGGCCTACGGCAACCAGATTCTCACCGGGACGCCGGCGACTTCACAGCCGACCTGGAACGTGCCGGCGGGCGCGGTCCCGGCAACGGCTGCGCCAGCGGCAGCAACCACGGCGCCGGCAAAGGCGCCCGCGGCGAACACGCAGGGCAACCAACTGCTGAGCCTGCTGCAAAACCCGACAATCCTTAACGCGCTGCTAGGGCTGCTCCGGGGCGCCCTTTGACCTATGCCTGTCAAGAACACTAATCTCGCAGCGCAGCAAGCCTTGGCGCTGCCTGGGGCGCAGTCAACGACTTTGACTCCGGCGGCAAC
>Ga0187782_10003639_pt1 | contig 11510 bp, 5 predicted proteins | sample 0715_SJ02_MP15_2_FD_132454 | JGI IMG/M metagenome (GOLD analysis project Ga0187782, IMG submission 132454) | Tropical peat soil microbial communities from peatlands in Department of Meta, Colombia - 0715_SJ02_MP15_20_MG | ecosystem: Environmental > Terrestrial > Soil > Wetlands > Peat | place...
CGCCATGCCGTAGTAGCCTTTCTCGTCCGAGACGCCCGCTTTTGCGCTGACGTCGGTAAACGTTCCATCGCCGTTGTTGTGGAACAAATGATCCGGTTCTCCGGGCAAACCCCGAGGTCCGCACATGACGTGCAGCCCGCGAAATTCGCAGGAACTCGCCGGGATATTTCCCTGACCAGGAACGGGAGGATGGTCGATATCGAATTTCACATACCCGGGGACGAACAAATCCAGCCGTCCGTCATGGTCGTAATCTCCCCAGGTGGGTCCCGTGGACCATCCGCCCAGAGCAACTCCGGCCTGTTCGGCAACAGCGGTGAAGGTGCCGTCGTGATTGTTGTGATAGAGGCGGTTCTTGCCGTAGTTGGCGACGTAGATGCCCGGCCAACCATCATTGTCATAGTCCGCAACATCAACCCCAAATCCCCATCGTAGATTGGCTACGCCGGCCTTGTCGGTCACGTCGGTGAAGGTGCCGTCGTGGTTGTTGTGCAGGAGCATCGCCCGGGGGAGCGGGTTCCTGACCTTTCATGGCAGCAACAGTCGAGCCGTTCAGCAGGTAGATGTCGACCCAGCCATCGTTGTCGTAATCGAGCAGTGCGACGCGAGATCCTGGAGTCTCAAGGATGGCGGCTTTTTCGGCAGTGCCAGATCAATGATGGAATATGTCGAGGCCCGCTTGTCTGGTAATGTCGAGGAAAACGGCAGGAGCCCGTCAACAAACCCACCAGTAGTGATGGGCCGGGAGTGTGCGTCCCTAACGGCGCTATGCGCCGGGCCATCGATACACCAATGCCGGAAGAGGGAGGCGGCGTGGGCTCCGGCGGTTGTCGCCCCGCCACAGGTATGAAAGCTGCACTCACTGCAACGGCCAGCACCACCAAAAGAAAAAATGGCGCGGTCGTTTGTCACTGCAAGGTGACGAGAAACGTAGTCACCTCTCTTAATTGAGCGTCCATGTCTTGATTCTGCTGTTCGCGATATCTTTGATGGATGGCCATCTCCCGCTGCGCCTGCTCGTGTTTCCCAACATGGGCATAGGCTCGGGCCAGCCGGTAGTGCGCTTCAGCAAATTCTGGGTCAAGAGTAACAGCGCTTTCAAAAGCAGCAACGCATTCCTGCCAGTGGCTCTCCTGCTGTTCGAGGACTCCCATCTGAAAATACGCTTTGGCGAACTTGGGATCAGCCGCAATCGCCTGCACAAGTAAGTGGCGGGCCAGATCCCGGTCTTGCGCAACGGCAGGACGGTGCAGGATGCTGGCTGCAGCAAAGCAAGCGGCCGAAGCGTTCCGTGGGTGCCGCGCAGCGAAATCCGCAAGTATGTCGCAGGCCGGGTTACGTTCTTCCACATTCAGGCTGCAGCTACGCCCAAGAAGATCCGCATAGTGCGCGTTGTCCGGGTCGTGCGCCAGGAGTTCGGAGAAAACTTGCGACGCACCGGCATAGTCGCTGTTCCCGTACCTGGCCACGCCTAAGCCTATCCGCAGGCGGGCGCTATCCGCATACTTGGCGGTTCCATAAGCAAAGATCTCCTTGGCGGCATCGAACGTCCAGTGGCGCGCAAGCTCAACTCCCAGTGCAAAAATGTTTTGCTCGCTGGGATCCAGTGTCGCAGCTCTCTTGAAATCCTCGACCGCAGCTCCGAAATGGCCCAGTTTCTCCTCGATGTCGCCAAGCAGAGACTGCACTTGTGGTGAGGCTTGTTTCTCTGGAAGGCGCCCGAGCACAACCGCCGCTTCGGCGAATTTTCCTTCATGAAAGAGCGCGAGAGCCAGGTTATAGAGCAGATCAGGATTGTCGGGTTCGGCGCGGGCGGCGACTTTGAAAGCATCGGCCGCTTGCGCGAAACGACCGGCGTGTACGAGAGCTTGCCCTAAGTTCGACTGCGTGCGAGGATTTGCCGGGTCGAGCGAGACGGCTCGCTGAAGTACGCGGAGAGCATCCTGGTCACGATCATCCTTCAGGTACGCGGCTCCCAGGTTTGCCAAGGCCAAACCAGAGGAGGGGCGTACGGCCGCTGCCCTTTCAAGCAGAGGAATGGCGGACTGCGACTCTCCCCATTCGGCATAAATCAGACCGAGAGTTTCCAAGGCGGCGAAGTCCGCGGGGTACCGACGCACGAGGTCCCGGAGCATCGGCTCGGCCTCCTGAGCATGCCCTCGGTCGTAGGCGGACAGTGCCCGCTTCAGCGCGAGGTTGTCCGTGGCTGGCATTTGGACAGATCGTGTCTCCGTGGCTACCGGAACTCCGTCCTGGGCGCGGCAGGGACATGGGAGAACGAGAAGTGGGAGGCCCAGCGCCAGAAGCATGAGCCACCTGGAACAGATAAGAGTTACGCCGAACATTGGCAGAAAAACCTTAGAGCGGACGTGACGGGCGGGATCATGTCCGCTCCTCCAAGCGCGTCGCTTTAGAAAATGAACTTCAAGGCGAATTGGACGAACCGGGCATCGGGTGTAAATGCCTGGAAACTCCGAGGCAAAGTGATTTGACCGCCGAGCGATGAATTGTCGTCGATGCCGCCCTGCAGTCCGCCTCCAGCGCTATTGCTGTTGGGATTGGCGTAAGAAGGGGTGTTGAACAGGTTGAAGATGTCGGCGCGGAACTGCAGTTTCATCTTCTCGCGGATGGAAAAATCCTTAAAGAAGGACATGTTGATCCGCTCATATCCTGGACCGTAAACGGAGTCGCGCCGACCCCCAAGAAACGCAAGCGCCGCCGAGCCCGACACGCCTTGTGCGGGAATATTGGTGCTCGTGCCCGGCGTAGGATTGCCAAACGCACAGGGGTTATACCAGTTCGTGGTGTTGCGCACGGAGGTAGGACAGGTTATCCCGGGGTTGCTCGCTGGTGGCGTGCCACCCGCCGCGAAGGGATTCCCCACCAGTGTGGCGTAGAAGAACCCGCTTGTGCCGGCGGCGCCGACGAAGCTGCTGTTGGCAAAAACCGAGAACGGATTGCCGGTTTGCGCGGCGAAAGTAAGACTCGAAGACCATCCGCCAACCAGGTAATCGAGCCCTTTGGAATGATTGGCAAATTTGCGGCCCCGTCCGAACGGCAATTCATAATTGCCATTGAATGTGAAACGCTGCCGGGTATCAAAGGGAGAATTGCTGTACTGCTCTGGAATCGGCTGGATATTGGTGTTGGGATAGCCGTTGTCGCCATTAGCGCCTAAAGGTGCGGTGGCATCATCGAGCGAGTGGGAATAGGTATAGGTGGCGAGAAACGTGAGGCCCTTCGCGAAGCGGTGCTCCAGCTTGGCCTGCAAGGAGTTGTAGTTGCTGGCTCCGGCATAGGAGCTAAATATCGCGCCACCGAAGCCGGGTAACGGTTGCTCAGGGAGAGTGTTCGAACCGTTTGACAAGAGCGCCAGCGGTGCATTCGGGTTAGTAAACACGATCAGATGGTGGGCTTGTGAACCCACGTAGGACAGAGTAGCGACCGTGTTTGTGGTAATGCCGAACTCAACGGCCAGGTTGTAATTCTCCGAGTAAGACGTTTTCACGCTCGGCTGCACGCCGCGCAGACTTGGAGTGGCTAGGGCATTGAGAAGACCGGCTTGAATTTCACTCGTGAAGCCGGTGGCCAAACTTATGCCATCCGTTGGGCAATTGCCGGTTATGCAGCCGGACGGCGCATTGGCGATGAAATTCGATTGGAAGACGAAGGGAGCGTTGACTCCCAGGTTCGGGTTGTAACCAGTGCTCTCTAGTCCACCATAGAAGATGCCGTAGCCGGCGCGGACGGTGGCGCGATTGGTCAGCCGATAGGCCAAACCCACGCGCGGCGCGAAATTAAGAACGTCTTGGTTCACCAGGAAAGGGTTGTTGCTGTACTTCAAGGTAATATTGTTGGCGGCCAGGAGGGCTGGCAACACAGATCCCAGCGGGATGTTGCTGCTGACCGAAGGGAGCACATAAACGGAAGGCGTGCTCCCCGCGACGAGCGAACCGGTGGGATACCAATTGGCTTGGTGGCCAAAGAGTTCCTTGTAAGTCTGGGGGTCCTCATAGCGCAGGCCGAGATTCAGTGTGAGCCGCGAATTCACCTTCCAATCATCTTGGGCATACACGGAGCGGTCCCAACGCTCATCGTCGGTCGAAGCAAGGTTCGAAATCTGAGCGCAGCCCTGCATATCTGCCAAGAAGTCCGCCACCCCGAAACCCACTCCGGCGACGCCAGGAGCCGGCTCTAGACCAGTGTACGAGATGGAGTCGGGGCAACTGGCCGCGCTGCTGAAATAGTCATACTCCCCCCGAGAATTGGGTGGTTGCTCAGTTGCAAAACGGATGTGCTGGAAGCTAACTCCGAACTTCAACGCATGATTTCCTTGGATCTTGGTAAGGTTGTCAAGAATCTGAAAGACATTCTCGTACTCGTTGGAGGCGTAATACTCCGGTGATCCGAAGCCGGAGATGCCGCCAACGTTGACCGTGGGGAGACCTCCGTTAGTCGCGCCTCCTGGAATACCACCCAAGCCCAGGGACGCAGCAAGACCGGTGTTCGAGCTGTTTTCTTGGTCAAAAGCAAAGTGGCCCCAGTTATACCCGAAACGAAACTCGTTGGTCAGCGTGGGGGCAAAAATGTGGGTTTCGCTGAGCGCAAAGTTCTGGCCGAGGTTGACAATGGAGCCGACATCCCCGAAGGCCAGAAAGTTGCCTCCATCTAGGGGATTCCCCAGCGGAGCGGGACGATAACCAGGCTCGTTCAGCAAGCTAAAACGCGCAAAGATCTGGTCGCTATTGCTGATGTTCCAGTCCATGCGGGTATCGAATTGAAAGGTGTTATCGCGGGATTTTCGCTGGACCGTCAGGTTATTGGCCAGGACCGTAGCCGATGGGCTGGGCATCGGATACATCTTGAGGAGATCTTGCGCGATCGACGATATATCGCTGGCACACATGACGTTTTCCGGGTTGCCGCAGTGTGTACCCATGGGTTGGCTGGGGTTTCCAGGATCGCTAAGTTCAAGTGGCGCGCCAAAGCCGGTGAATGAGGGGTTGAGCAGTTCGGTGAAGTCGCCAGTGCGCATCTTCGCCGTAGGCACGGTTACCGTATTGGTTTCTTGAAAGATGATGCGGTTGGCTTCCACATCGCCAAACAAAAACAGCTTGTTTTTGATGATGGGGAAGCCGAGTGTCGCGCCAAACTGGTTCTGGTGGTAGTCGGGGATGCTGGGCGCATACCAATCGCGCGCGTCTAGGTCCTTGTTGCGGAAGTACTCCCAAAGGTCTCCATGGATTTCGTTCGTGCCGGATTTGAGGCTGGCATTGACGACAGCACCAGCCGAATGGCCGAACTCCGCGCTGTAATCCGATGTTTGGATCTTGAACTCCGCCAGCGCGTCCGGCGGAGGCCGCACAACGTAACTGGAGCCGTTCAAGAAGTCCACGACGTTGGTATTGTTATCCACTCCGTCCAGAACAAAGTTATTCTGTTCAGCGCGCTGACCATTGGCATTGAAGTCACCCTTGCCATTGCCGCGCGTTCCCGCGACGGGGTCTACGCCAGCGGTTAATTGCGCAATGTAGACCCAGTTCCTGCCATTCAAGGGAGTGTCGTTTATATTGGCGGTGGAGACTACTTGTCCCACCGAAGCTTCCTCGGCCTGAATCAAGGGCGGCTCGCCAGTGACAGTAACAACTTCGGACACCGCGCCCGGTTTGAGATTGATATTGACGCCGAGACGCTGCTGCATGTCTAAGTGCAGGTTTTCCTGTGTGGTGGTGCCAAACCCTTGCGCAGTGGCAGATACCTTGTAGTTTCCGATCTTGACCGGCGAAAATGTGTACACACCGCTTGCGTCGGTGCTGGTTTGCAGGACGAAACCCGTATCAGTATTGGTCAGCGTGACCTGGGCGTTGGCAACGACCGCGCCGCTACTATCTTGGACGACTCCGGTCACCGTGCCTTGATCCACCTGCGCGCCGGCAGGCCTGGGAAGAACCAGGAAGAACAGTAGAGCTACAACAACATATGCCAAGAGTGCTAAGCCATCAGCAGATTTAAGACTATTTCTCATGAGGCCACCTCGTGCCGGATTTCTGAAATGCGCCAACGCCAATGCGCAAAATTGGATTCCAATCAAAAAGGAACGCCGCATCCGCCAAAGTGGCGGTTAAGTGGCGTGACTCGTAAGAGGCTCGAGCCGTAAGGATCGAGTGTTACGGTGTAGGAGTTGACCGAGATTCCGAGGTCGTTATGAGCCCAGAGGTCCCGGACCTCCGCGCTCCCTGAAAAGCCCAAATTGATCCAGTTCACGGAGACAGGGGCACTTGTGGCCGTCAGGTTGAACAGCGCGACGTAGTACGATCCATCGCAGAGGTTCTGCGCCCAGACCGGCGTGTTTCCTTCCATCACGACGTGTCCAGCGACACCAGACTGATCAACAGCAATGACTTCGTCATTGGTCAGTAACTGCATTCCAAAGCTGTCGAGTAAGGTGAGGTCGTCTCCTAACTGTAGCGGAGCAGCGGCGATCGACCACAGCGTAACCGCACTTTGCCGCTGGTCGTTGCTCAATCCGTCGACCAACGCCGGCGTGCCCGCGAGAGATGTCGGCGCTGTTGGGGGATTCGAAGGCTGCGCAATCTCCGGCGTATTGGACGGGTAGGTTGTATTGGTGGTGTTACCGACCTCAAGCGAGTCTAAGTCGTTCCATCCCAGGAACGGGCCAGCGTCCTGCTGCCAGGGCAGCAAATCCGTGAATCGCAGCGCGACATTCGTCCAATTGGTGATGGTATAGGGTGCATTGCCCCTCGACGCTTCGATGTCCCCGTCAATGCGCCTGCCGCTCGACCATTGCTCCCACCAGCCGACGTAGTCATGATCCAACCTTGAAGAAAGGTTCAAATAAATACGCCGACCCGAGCGGCGCGCCGCTTCGGAAAAGGCCTGCACGCTCGGCCGATCATCGGTAAAGAACGTCCCCGCGCGGTTCTCCGCGGTCCTGACTCCGTCGACTTTCAGGTAGTCGTATCCCCACTCCGCGAAAAGATCGACGATCGAATTCACATACTCCTGAGCGCCCGGCTTGGTGTAGTCAACCATGTAGAAGCCGTTGAACTCAGTTACCAGTGGCTGCGCGACGATCTGCTGCACGGTGTAGCCGGTGCCGAGGATTGGTGTGTTGGCCGCATAGACCTGCGGCGCCACGCCGGGTTCCCAGTAAATTCCTGCCAGTTGTCCGTTCTGGTGGATGTGGGCGGCAACCGCAGCCATGCCATGAGGAAATCGCGTGACGTTTCCCACCGGGCGCCCATAGTCGTCCCAGGAGTACGGCGGCCCACACTGGCACATCAACCCGTTGTCCCAATCACCATCAATGTTGATGTAGCGGAAGCCATGGGCCTGCAGGCCTGAAGTCAACATCGCATCGGAGTTTGCTTCCACATTGGTTTCGTTTTGAAAGGCGTCGCCGCCGGGATTCCCGACGGGATAGTTATAGGATTGCTGGGTCCAAGTGGTCCAACCCATATACGGCTTCTGACCTCCGAAGCCGATCTGAGCGCGGAGCGTTGAAACGTGAAGCACCGAGAGAGTGAAGCAGAGTCCCGCTAGAATCTTTGTCAGCTTCCAGTTGAACTTCGGGGAGAGTCCTATTCCCCCTGTTTTGCCTACTTGTAGCAACCAGCAACTGCTCGCACAGGTTTTCATTCCATTCCCCTTCCCGACTGAGCCAGTTCGGCGCCTTACTTGTCCGAAATCAGGAGACTCCCGCAGGAACGCGGGAGTCTTCCGGTTAAGCGGTGGCGCCACTGAGGTAACTGGCCTACCTACAAGACACACACACCTCCGAGATTTCCGGTTTCTGTGTAAAAGGCTCTTTCTGACCGAAGAGAGCTGTGCAGGTAAGGATTCCCCAGCGGTCCGCATATCCTCCGTTCACTGAGAGGTTTGCGGAAGTTCGCTCAGCAAATCGGCTGGATGCAACTTCGACAGGTAGCCTGCAAAAACAGCCTACAAAATTCCTGAAAAAACTTTCCGAACGAACCGGAAAACTGGGGTGCGAATGTGTCTTATACTGAAGAGGAGAATTGTCCGCGGTCAGCGGTTGAGATGTGGGCCGGAGATTCCTGGCACATGCGCTTTGTTTACCTAGCGGCCAGCGGGGGAAATCACGCGTTCGTCCTGCCGGGGCGACTCGCCGCGGCCACGACCGAGGAGCGCCGACTTCTGAGTCATCGTGAACAGATCATCGAGCTGTTCCGGGAGATTCGTACCCCCCTTTATAGTTACTTGATCTGCATCGGCTTAAAACCCCACGAAGCGGACGACATCGTACAAGAAGCTTTTTTGCGCCTCCATTGTCAGCTCGAGCGCGGAGCGAAAATTGACGAACCGCGAGCCTGGGTTTTCCGAGTCGCCCGCAACGCCTCCCTAAACATGCAACGATGCCAACGGCGTATCGTTTCGGAGACCAGCCTGGACCAGGACGAAGGCGCAAGACTCGAACGGCGGTGCGACCCGGGCAAGAATCCGGAGGAGCTATACCTCAGCAAGGAAGCCATGCAGCGATTGGACGCCGGCATCACCCGGCTGACCGAGCCCCAACGCCAGTGCTTGTATCTGAGAGCGCAAGGCCTCCGGTACAGGGAAATCGCCGTGGTGCTCGGGGTCAACGTATCGAGCGCCGCCGAACTCTTACAGCGGGCCGTCGTGCGGCTAGCAGGTGAGATCCATGGCTAGACTACTGGAAAGACTCGTGCACAAGACCGATAGGCACCTGAGCGACGAGCAAATCATTGCAGCAATCGACGGGGACAACCCTGCTCCCTTTTCCGCCGATGCGGCCCGACATCTGGAATCGTGCTGGCAGTGCATCGCCCGGAAACAACAGTTGCAAAACACCATCGTAAGAGTGGTCGACTATCAGCGGGAATTGGTCGCGCCTTTCCTGCCTCCGCCGCGGAGTGAAGAACGTTTTATTGCTAGGCTCGACGCGCAGATCCAGAGCGATGGTCAGCGCCAATGGCCGAAATTCGTTTTCTTTGTTCGATCCCTAGGAATCCCTCATATGAATCCCGTGATGGCGAGCATGATCGTGGTCCTGCTTGCGCTGACCACATTATTCGTCATTTGGAACCGGACCGGTCCAAGTGTTTCTGCTGGCGAATTTCTGGAACGCGCGAAGGCGTGGGACCAGAACCCAAGAAACGGCGAGCCCGGCGTCGTCTATCAGCGGATACGAATACAGACTCCCGAGCAGACCCTCGAAAGAACCGTCTATCGCGATGTCCAGCGACGGCGCCGAGCAAGAACCAACACACCGAACGACCAGGAGCAGCTCAAAAGAACGCTCTCCGCCGCTGGCGTAAATTGGGATGAGCCGCTCTCGGCGATCGCTTTCGAGCAGTGGCACGACCGTCAGGTACGCAAGAGAGACGAGGTTGCACGGTCCGGAGAGGATCTGGTGACGTTGACGACCACGGTAACGGAAGGATCGGTCTCCGCCGGGTCGCTGACCGTCCGAAAAGCCGATTTCCATCCTGTGGCAAGAACCGTGCAGTTCCGGGAAGCCGGAACTGTCGAGATAGCGGAACTTGATTACGCCCTTTTAGCCTGGAATGCCGTGAACGACTCTCTTTTCGAGCCAACTCCCACCGAGATTGGGACACTCCCCAATCATGTGACCCTTCCATCCATGGTGAGCCGCGAGGAGTTGGATGAAGCAGAACTCCACGCGCGGCTGGTCTTGAGCCACCTCAATGCCGATTCCACCGAGCAACTGGAGTTCTCGCGTTCTGCCACTGCGGTCATCATCAACGGAGTTGTCGAAACCAAGGACCGCAAGAATGCGCTGCTGACGCAGTTGCGCAGGCTTCCCCACGTGAGAGCCTCCATTTTCAGCCTGGAGGAGTTGACGGCGCGCAGCAGTGCCGAACGCTTCTCGCCCTCGGGCGTTCGAGAATATTCGGACGTCGGCCGGCCGTCTCCGCTCGAAGAGCTCTTTCGCCAGCATGGCAAGAGCCAGAGTGAGGTGAGTTCCGTTTCAGGACAGGTACTTGACGCAGCTCTGGAGGTTCAACAGGAGAGCAGCGCCCTCGCTGATCTGTGGCAGCGATTCAGCCCGGACGCCCTACTGAGCGAACCTGCGGGCGCCGCTTTGAAAGAGCTGTTACAAACGCACTCTAACAAACTCTCCGAGGCCCTCGATGCGGAGCAGCAGGCTATCAGCGCAATCGTTCTTCTCGCAGGCCCGGCGCCTAATTCCTCGCCCCCGGAGAGCCGATCGTTGACTCTGACCTCGGCTGCGGCGCGGAACAGGGCCTTATGCAGTGAACTGATAAGTGGTGTACAGTCTTCGCAAAGACCGGCACAGGCGATTACCTCTGACATCCTCTCGTCGATCGAGGAGGTACGCCAGCTCGCACGAGTCCGCCCCGTGCCACCGCACGACTGACGGCCCGGGCTAGCCTGCGCAGGCAGTCTGAAGTCTCCGCTCCATGAAAAGGATCTGTAAGCTCTCGCTGGTCATTATCCTTACCCTCCCGGCCAGCGGTGTATGCGTCGCACAAAACGCACAAGTTTCCGGCCGTGTCACCGACGCGCAGCAAGCCTCCGTAAGCGGTGCGACGGTTCGCGTCGTCAACCAAGCCACAGGTGTGGAGCGCAGGACCACGACGAATTCGGAAGGCCTCTTCAACGTCCCTTTTGTGCCTGCCGGGACGTATCAAATTTTCGTGCAAGCCGTTGGTTTCAGCACGGTGGCAAGTCCCGAACTGACACTCGACGTTGGCGAGGTTCTCTTGTACAACGCGCAGTTAAAGGTTGGGACCGTCTCAGAAACGGTCGAGGTGAACGGCGCGTCCCCGTTGCGGCAGACCGAGGAGGCCTCCGTCGGGCAGGTGATGTCGGCGGAAACCATTGGCATGACTCCGCTTAACGGAAGGAACTGGGTGTACATCGCACAGTTAACCGCAGGCGTGGTACCGCCCGAGGGCTCTCGTGGAAACGGGAAAGGAGATTTCAACGCCAACGGGCAAAGGGCCGAGCAGAACGACTTCGTTTTGGACGGCGTCGATGACAACACCAATGCCGTGGACTTCCTGAACGGGTCAAGTTACGTCGTCCGCCCTCCGCCCGACGCGCTTGCCGAATTCAAGATTCAGACGTCCAACTACAGCGCGGAGTTCGGCCACTCCGCCGGTGCCGTCATTAACGCCAGCCTGAAGTCCGGTAGCAATGACGTGCATGGATCTCTTTGGGAATATATGCGCAACACTGCCTTTGACGCGCGCGACTGGGAACTGAGGAGCGTTCCGAACTACCATCAGAATCAATTCGGCGCCACCCTTGGTTTTCCCATCATCAAAAACAGATTGTTTTTCTTTGGGGACCTCGAAGAAAACCGCATCGTTTTCCAGGAAACCAGCTTCCTGACCGTACCCACTCCCTTAATGCGCGAGGGGGACTTCAGCGAACTACTCAACCCGACGTTCGTCGGCGGCAGTCCCATTCTCTTAAGCGATCCTGGCACCAAGGATCGAACCATGGGATCGAGTTGC
>Ga0187782_10003640_pt1 | contig 11510 bp, 8 predicted proteins | sample 0715_SJ02_MP15_2_FD_132454 | JGI IMG/M metagenome (GOLD analysis project Ga0187782, IMG submission 132454) | Tropical peat soil microbial communities from peatlands in Department of Meta, Colombia - 0715_SJ02_MP15_20_MG | ecosystem: Environmental > Terrestrial > Soil > Wetlands > Peat | place...
GCGCAGGTGGCTGCGCTTTAATCGCACGCGTGCGCATGAACTATGGAGCATTGCGCGGGCACTGGTTTCCACCAAGCACCCCTTCCTGGCGCACATCATTCCCATGAGGCGGTGCAATCTGGATTGCACCTACTGCAACGAATATGACGACACGTCGAAGCCGGTGCCGCTCGAGGACATAAAAAGGCGGCTGGATTTGCTGGCGGAGATGGGCACGTCGATTATCACCATCAGCGGAGGCGAACCCCTGATGCATCCGGAGTTGGATGAGGTGATCCGGCACATCCGGCGGCGGAGAATGATCGCGGGGCTGATCACCAACGGGTTCTTCCTGAACAAAGAGCGTATTGAACGATTGAACGCGGCGGGGCTGCAACATTTGCAGATCAGCATTGACAACGTGATGCCCGATGAAGTGTCAAAGAAGAGCCTGAAGTCGCTCGACGGACGGCTGGAAATGCTGTCGGAGTGGTCGGTTTTTCAGGTGAACATCAATTCGGTGCTGGGCAGCGGCGTAAAGAATTCGGAGGATGCGCTGACCATTGCGCATCGCGCGCTGGAGCTGGGATTCACGAGCACGGTGGGGATCATTCACGACCATGACGGGCAGTTGAAGCCGCTGGTGCAGCGGGATCAGGATATTTTTGAAGAAATTATGACCCTGGGGAAGCGGTCGTTCTCGCGCTTCAACCAGTTTCAGCACAACGTCGCGCGCGGGCGGGAGCACGACTGGAAGTGCCGCGCAGGTGCCCGGTATCTGTACATCTGCGAGAACGGACTGGTGCACTGGTGCTCGCAGCAGCGCGGTTACCCCGGAGTGCCGCTGGAGAAATACACGGCGGAAATGCGGCGGCGGGAGTTTTTTACGCACAAGGGATGTGCGCCGATGTGCACGGTGAGTTGCGTGCAGCAAGTGGGAATTTTGGATAACTGGCGGGCGCCGCAAACGCTTCGGCACGCCGCGGTGGTGGAGCAGCACGGAGAATTGGTGCAGATCGCGAAGTCTGGGAAGTAATGAGGTAGAGGAGGTTGATGAGGTAAAGGAAGTAAAGCAAAAGAGCCAGCCGACAGCCATTAGCCGACAGCCGACAGGAATGTAGGTAAAGGAAGTTGAGGAGGCAAAGGAAATAAGGGAGAAAGCCTTCCTTTATTTCCTTTGCTTCCTTTACCTCCTTCACTTCCTTTGAGCAGCTACTGCGAAATCATCCCGAGCGTTCCCAGCCAGGTCTCCACCAACTGAGGCCATTGCGTTATCGGAAGCTCCGTGCGCCGCAGCCCGAACGCATGTCCGCCTTGCGGGTACAAATGCATCTCCACGGGAACGCCAGCTTTCTTCAGCGCAATGTAGTAAGCCAGCGAATCGTTTACATTGTCCACGTGGTCGTCCTCGGCTTGCAGCAGAAAGGTGGGAGGCGTCTGCCGGGTGACGGGGATCTCGGGATTCAACCCCAAATCTTTGTCGGCAGTCGGCGGATAATGAAGCACAAACTTTCTGGCGCCTCGCTTAGCATCCCACTCCGCCGCGGAGATCGACAGATGCCCCGGATAAATGACCACCGCGAAATCCGGGCGGCAGCTTTCTTTGTCGGCTGCATCGACAGCCGGGTACAGACGCTTCTCAAAATGAGTGCTGATTGCGGCCACTAAATGTCCACCTGCTGAGAAACCAAGGACTCCAATCTTGCGAGAATCGATATGCCACTCCGCCGCGTGTGAGCGCACCAGACCCACCGCCCTCTGGGCATCTTCCAACGCCATCGGCGATTCGGGGAATGGCCCGGAGTCTGGATATGGCGCCGACTTCGGATACAGTCCCTCACCTGGCACGCGGTACTTCAACAATACGCACGTGATCCCCCTTGCTGTGAGCCAATCACACACCTCCGTGCCTTCGAGATCGATGGCCAAAACCGTATAGCCCCCTCCAGGAAACACCACGACCGCAGCGCCGGTATTGGTCCCCTTTGGCGAATACACCGTCATCGTGGGCTGCGACACGTTGCCCACGTAAACCCAAGGCCTGTCGGCCACCAGCTTTTTCACCGTCCCCGAGACCTCCGGTCCCTCGACAGGCTGTGCGTCAGGCGGTGTCCCCGGCCATATCGGCACCTGTGAATGTCCCGGCGAAGGCTGCCAAGCAGGTGCTTGCGCTCGCAGGCCGCCAAACGCAAACACAAACCAAACAGCAAAGATCAAAGGCTTCATCACCATCCAAGCATCTCCTCGCGGGGCCGGCCTCCGCTTCGCCAGCCGAGCCCATTTTGCGGTTTCCCACGTCGCCTGTACAGGTGGCGCATGAGGTAAAGGAGGTAAAGGATGCAAAGGAGGTAAAGGACAAGAGCCAGCCGACAGGCGTTAGCCAACGGCGGATGTGCCTCGCTAGCGCGAGGCTCCTGCTTTTTTCTTTGCCCCGCTTCCTTGTCTCGTAAGCCTGTGCCTAATCACTCCCCATGAAGGGCATGTTTTCCATTGCTTCCTCCGCCTCATACACCTCCTTTACCTTCTTACTCTTGCACCTCACGAAACCTAAACGCCTGCGTGCGTTGAAAATGTGCGGCGGCTCTCCAAGAATAGGAGCATGCCCATCCCCGCGATCGAGATAGAGAGCCTTTCGAAGGAATACCCCTACGGATTCCTGAACCTGAAGAAGAGAAAATCGCTGGAAGATTTAACCATGCAAGTGCAGACGGGCGAGGTATTTGGATTCCTGGGCCCGAATGGCGCGGGGAAAACCACGACCATCAAGCTGCTGATGCGGCTGATCTTTCCCACCAGCGGCACGGCGCGGATCCTTGGTAAATCGATTGAAGACGTTTCCATGCATCAGAACATCGGCTACCTGCCGGAGCAGCCATATTTTTACGACTATCTGACTGCCACGGAGTTGCTGGAGTACTTTGCGAGGTTCCATGAACTGAGCGAGACAGACCGGCGCGACCGCGTGCAGAAGATGCTGAAAAAGGTCGGGCTGGAAACAGCAAAAAAGATTCAACTCCGGAAATACTCGAAGGGAATGTTACAGAGAGTAGGCCTGGCGCAGGCGATCCTGCACGATCCGCAGGTGGTGGTGCTCGACGAACCGATGTCCGGGCTCGATCCGCTGGGCAGGCGCGAAGTGCGTGACATCATTCTGGAATTGAAGAAAGATGGGCGGACGGTGTTCTTTTCCACGCACATTCTGTCCGATGCGGAAATGCTCTGCGATCGGGTGGGCGTGATTGTAGGCGGCAAGCTGCGAGGAGTCGGGAGTCCTGGGGAAATGGTGGGAATGCAGACGCAAGGAATGGAAGTGCTTTTCGAGCTGAACGAAGACGCTCAGACATCCCCGCTGCTGGCGAAAGCGATGAAGACGGGCGAGAGTTATCGTGTGCAATTAACCGAAGGCGAGCTATACGGCGCACTGGATGAGTTGAAGTGCGCCGGGGCGCGCATCTTGTCGGTCACGCGGCTCAAACCCACACTGGAAGAATTCTTCATGAACTTGGTGGACGCGGAACGCGCGCAGGCGAATGCGGTGGATGTGAGCGGAAAATGAGCAACGTGTGGACGGTGGCGACGAATACGTTCCGGGAGGCAGTGCGCGACCGGGTGTTGTACAACCTGGTGTTTTTTGCGCTGTTGATGATGGGCGCGGCGATCCTGGTGGGACAGATCTCCATAGGCATCGAACAAAGCGTGATCGTGAGTTTGGGTTTGACGGCCATTTCGGTGATTGGGATTTTTATCGCGGTGTTTATCGGCGTGGGACTGGTTTCGAAGGAGATGGACAAGCGCACGCTGTATTCCTTGTTGGCCAAGCCCGTGGAGCGCTGGCAGTTTCTGGTGGGGAAATTCGCCGGATTGGTGATGACGCTGACGGTGAACACTGCAGCAATGACGGTGGGATTGTACGTGGCGCTAGCAACGGTGAAGCATCCCCTTACGATGAGCGATTGGTATTTGGTAGTGGCCGTTTATCTTATTCTGCTGAAGCTGGCGCTGGTCGTGGCGTTGGCAATGCTCTTTTCCTGTTTCACCACGCCATTTCTGGCCATCCTGTTCACAATGGGGTTGTACATCGCCGGATTGTTCGCGCAAGAACTGCGCACCATGAAGGCGGTGACTCTTTCGGACTCGGCGATGAAGATGTTTCAAGGCATATCGTACCTGCTGCCGAATTTTGAAAATTTTGATGTGATGGCTGCAGTGGCGCACGGGCGAGGAGTGGCGCGATTCCTGGTGCTACAAGACACTGGGTACGCCGTGTTGTACGGAGCGATCGTGCTGGCCGCCGCAGCGATGATCTTTTCGCGCCGGAACCTGAAATGAAGACGAAAGCCGTTGGCGCATGGCTGTTGGGAATCCTGCTGATTGCAGGGTTCACCGGGGTGTGGAAACTGCAGCGAAGCATCGATGCGGAACAAGAAGCAACACGCGTGGAGATGGACGAGCTGGCGATTCGCTCGCCAAGCGTCATCAAGAGGATGAGCCTCGAATATGCGCCGCTGGCTGCGGCGGTGTATTGGACACGCGCGGTGCAATACTACGGAGAAAAACACCGGCTGAAGCAGAGAAACCTGGAATTGTTGTGGCCGTTGCTGGATATCGCGACGTCGTTGGACCCACAACTGCTCGTGGCTTACCGCTTTGGATCCATCTTTCTGGCCGAGAAATCACCGGCGGGCGCCGGGCGCCCGGACTTGGCCATTCAACTTTTGGAACGAGGCGTGAATGCAAATCCGAATGAATGGCGGCTGTATCAAGACATGGGCAATGTGTATTACTTCGATGCGCACGATTATCAAAAAGCGTCAGCCGCATTTGCGGAAGGAAGCAAGAATCCGAAGGCTTACATCTGGATGAAAGTGCTTGCGGCGAAGATCGCGGGAGAAGGCGAGTCGCCGGAGACGTCGTACTTTCTGTGGCAGCAGGTCTACACCACCACTACAGATCCTATGATCAAGCAGAACGCGGAGGATCATCTGGTGCTGATGAAGGCGGAACTGGACATGAAGGAGATTGACCACCAGGCGGATGAATACGAAAAGCAAACCGGGCACCGGGCCACACGCATCGCGGAACTGGTGCAAGCGGGGTTGCTGAAGAGCGTAATGAGAGATCCGGACGGTTATCCGTATGTTTTAGGAGAGGGCGGCAAGGCGGAACTGAATTTGAATAGCCCGCTGTTGGAGAAGATGATGCTGGAGAAGAGCAGGTAGGCAAGCTGAAAGTGCCCACAAGATTGAAAGCAGAAAATAGAAAATTGAAAATAGAAAACCGAACGCTGGATTTCTAGTCGGTGACGCAGAGAAGGGTCATGTGCGGGTCGATCAGGATTTTGTGGGGATCTGCGGCGGTGATGAAGGTGAAAGGCGTTTCCTCTCCTGTGGCGATCACGGTGCCCAGGTAATTTCCGTGGCCCGAAGCGGAGTTGGCGAAGAGAGGAACAGGAGCGATGAAGGAACGAGGTACACTCGTTTGAAATAGTTTGCCGCGCACCTGAAAACCTTTCTCGGCGTGCCGAACGGTGAATTCCACCCGATAGTGCGGGATGCCCGTGCCGTGGATGTACTGCTGGAAGAACCACTCCATGGAGCGGCCGCCCTCCAAATCCATTCTGTGAGTCATCGCCGCTTCGACTTCGCGTTGGAGGTCGTCCGTGGACAATGCTTTCTCTGCGTACTTGAAGACGAGGGTGTGGAGCAGCGCAATGAAATGTGCATCTGGCTCGTGAGAGGCGGGGTCTCGCAGCATTTCCCGGAGCATGTGAAAAATCCACGGGCCTTTGGAATAAACGACGACATCGTAGGCGTCGGGTGATTTGGAAGAGTTGAGGCGGGTGCCCATAGAGACGGGGCCGATGTCCGCAGGCGCCAGATCGGAATCGAGAGGCTTGGTCAGAAGGCGTTTGCGATAGCGGGTTAGCCAGGTGAGCAGAGCCCGGTTACTGTTCTTTTGAGAATCGGCAAATAGAAGAGCGAGGTAAACGGCCAGGCCTTCATCGATCCACTGGTCGCGGTAACTGGACCAACCGACGACGTTGCCCCACCACTGATGGGCGACTTCATGAACGGGAATAATATCGGTGTAGGATTCCTGCGTTGCAGCGCTCAGGCCGGCGCGCTGCTGGGCTTCCGCAGGCAGAAAGGCGTACGTGGAGAGATACAAAAGACCGGGCCAGCCTTGGCCGAAGGTGCCGGGTATTTGCGAAACTGCGAGATCGTGGAAAGGGAACGGCCCGCAGAACTTTTCATAGAAGGTGATCGAGGAATCCACTTCGCGGGCCAGCGATTTCAGGGCGTCGGCGGGGCTGGGGGGAGGGGGAGGGGGGAGCGCGGGGGTAGTGTGCATCCCTCCTCGGAGGGGGTCCGGCATGCCGGCGCGGCCAAAATCCTCTTGCGCCACAGCCGAATGGGAGAGGCGGGCGAGGATGGCTTCCTCGAGGAGTTTGTTGGCGTACACCGCGACGCTATGGTTGGCCGAAGAAATGGAGGCAACTGCATATTCCCCGAGATTGAAGCCCGCCTCAGAAACCTGACGATCGGATTTCCAATTGGCGACACGGAAGTCTCCTTCCTCGTGCTCGCCGGATTTTTGGCCGGTGGCTACAAGGCGAAGATGCTTGGGCCAACGAAAGGTGAGGTCGTAAAGAGCAAATTCCGAGGCATCGCCCAAATGGGGATACCAACTTTCGCGGGCGCCAACAAAGAGGACGGAATTGCCGTAATTCTCGATAACATTACCGCGGTAGCGGAAGCGAATGGTAAACGTGTCACCTGGCTTGGGAGGAGAAGGAAGAAAGACGCAAAGAATGTCATCGCCGCGCAAACGGAGTTCCTCTTCGGTGAGCCCCTCGTTCTGGAAGAAAGAAAGGGCCTCGCCGGAGGCGAGAGAAACGGTTTCGACTTTGAGAGCGCGCGAAAGGTGAACGAAGAGAACGCTTTCGCCGCCGGCGAGGGCGCGATAGTCGACGGAAGCGTCCGCCTCGATGGAGTTATCCGGACGGATGGTGGTGTTGATCTGGTAGTGCAGGGCGTCGAAGGAGATCGGCGGCGGCGTGGAGGTGGGCAAAGCATAGGAAGTCCAGACGTCGTAATACGCGGAGCCACTGGCTGCGCGGGGCTGCCCCAACAAGAAGTTCTCCGGACGCATGGAATCGACTAAGACGTCGAACGGGCCGGTAAGGATGCCGTCGATGCCCGCGTGGAAGAAGTGGCGCGGCGAAGAGGAATACTTTTCGAAGAGAATGCGGAAAGAATGGTTCGCGTTCAGGCGTTCGACATTCGGGAGCCACAAAGCGGCGAATCCGGCGTCCGGTGCAGGCTGGCGCGAAGCGTGACTCAATTGCGCCAGCAGATATGAGGCGGTGTCGTCTGTAAAACGCGCGTACACGGAGACGAATCGCTGATCGAGAATCGGCGCGGCCAGAAAGCGCGCCATTTGCTGCTTTTCTACGGGACTCCGGGGAATAGCCAGGGAGTGCCCGAGGCCCGAGAAGACGAAACCGGTGATGTGGTCTTCGAAGGGTTGGAAGAAGGCCAACTTGCCTTGATCCAGCGCGAGGACGGCGTCGCCTTCGTGAAGCTCGATGCGGTCGTCGGGCGAAATGGTGTACACGTGCTGCGAGTCCAGACGCAAGGCGTTGAGGGTGGCGAGAATGTCGCGTGGAGAAGGGTCTGCGGCGCACAGGGCAGGGCTAAGCGGGAGGGAAAGGTGAAGCAAAAGGAGGCCCAGGCGGAGACGCATAAGATGAGTGTAGTCACATTCGGCATAGCCGGACAAGGCAACCCGAAGAGCTGCACGAGCGAGGCTTAAAATAGAAGAATGAGCAGACAGAAAAGCAGAATAAGGCTGCTGGTATTGCTTTGCGCGGCGCTGGCCTGCGCTCTTCCCGCTCGTGCGGACAAGATCGTGCTGAAAAATGGTCGGCAGATTATCGCTTATAACGTCAGGGAGGATGGAGACAAGGTCCGTTACGAAACCTCGGCGGGCGAACTTTCCTTGCCGAAGAGCATTGTGGACCACATCGAAAAAGGCGGGTTGATGCCGATGGCGCAGTCGCCCGCAGCGGCAGCGGCCAGCTTGAATTTAGCGCCACCCATGGCTGAACCGAGCGCGGATGCTCCTGGGATTGACCAGGCTGCGGTACATGATGGAACCGTGGACCGCGCCTACATCGCCAAGATGGAGACCGACGCAAACGCGGGGAGTGGGGGCGCCAAAGCAAAGGCGGTGTTGGCTCACCATGCCGCGGCACAGTTCGAACTGGCGCATGGAGATTTGGAGCATGCGCTGGCGGACGAGCGCACCGCGCTTACCTTTGCACCAGAGCAGCCGGTGCTGCTGATGAACGTGGCCTACCTGTATCTGAAAAACAGCGAGTTCAAGCAATCGCTCGATTACCTGGAGAAGGCCAAGCGGTTCGCGCCAGACAATGCAGACGTGTACAAGCTCGAGGGCTGGTCGTACTACGGAATGAACAAACAGGCGCAAGCGGTAGAGGCCTGGAAAAAAGCTCTGGCGCTGCGCCCGGACGCGGATACGCAGGCGGCGCTCGACAAGGCGCTGAAGGACAAAGCCGAGGAAGACAGCTACCGGGAGAATGAAAGCGCACATTTTCAGTTGAAATACAACGGCGCATCGGAGCCGGCATTGGCGCGCGACGTTTTGCGCACCCTGGAAATGCATTTCGAGGCGATTTCGTCGGAGTTGGGTTACACACCGCCGGAGCCGATTGGCGTGGTCTTGTATACGCAGCAGGGATTTGCGGACATCACGCAGGCGCCAGGATGGGTGGGAGCGCTGAACGATGGGCGCATCCGCGTGCCGGTGCAGGGACTGACGAGCGTGAATTCGGAGTTGTCGCGCGTGCTGAAGCATGAGTTGACGCACAGCTTCATCGGACAAAAAACGCGCGGGCGCGCGCCGACCTGGATTCAGGAAGGCTTGGCGCAATGGATGGAAGGAAAGCGCAGCGACGAGAATGCGGCGGTGCTGGTGCAGGTTTACGATAACGGGCAAGCGGCGTCGCTGGGGAACCTGGAAGGCTCGTGGATGGGTTTGCCGGCAGAGGTGGTGCATTACGCGTATGCGTGGTCGCTGGCGAATGTGGAGTACATCGTGGAAACGCAAGGAATGGGAGATATGGAGAGAATCCTGGGCCGCATTGCCGAGGGCGCAAGCACGGAACAGGCGGTGCGCGATGTGCTGCATGGCGGTTACGGGGATTTGATGCAGTCGACGGCGGGGTACTTGAAGAAGAGCTATGGGCGGTGAGAAGAACAGTGGCGAGTGAGCAGTGGCGAGAGACGGAAAATAGGAGCTGGAAAGTCGAGAAGGGAAAACCGAAACGCTAAATACGAAAAGACAAGATCCTTCACTTCGCAAGACTTCGCTCGGGATGACGTGACTGCTTTTGGTTGAGATTGGAAAAGCGGCGCCGAGGCGCCGCACTCCAAAAGGGCTACGAAGTGGCGAGGAGGGCGGCTAATAGCGCGGCGCGTTGGGGCATCGTTTTTACGATGACGTGTTCGTGAGGGGAATGCGCCCCGTCGCCTACGGCGCCGAGACCGTCCAGTGTAGGAATGCCCAGGGCGGCGGTGAAATTGCCATCGGAGCCCCCGCCTGCTGCGGTCTCACCGAGTGCCAGGCCTAACTGTTTGCCAATCGATTTGGCTTGGGCGAAGAGCGCAGCGCTGTGCTTGCGTTCGAGCGGGGGACGATCGAAACCCCCGGTAACTTCCAGTTTGGCTCCGCGATGAATAGGCTTGAGGGAATGCAGGCGCTTTTCGAGCGCGTGCATGTCCGAAGTGCGCCAGGCGCGAAGATCGAGAGTGGCTTTTGCGTGTTCTGCGATGACGTTGGTGCGCGAACCGCCTTCGATGACGTCCGCGTTGATGGTGACGCCGCGGCGAAGATTGTTCCACTTTTCGATGCGCGCGATTTGCGCGGAGAGCTCGTGAATGGCGTTGATGCCTTTTTCGGGTTCCAAGCCGGCGTGAGACGCGCGGCCGTGGACGATGAGCTGGGCTTCGCCGACGCCTTTGCGCGAAGTTTTTAGCAGGCCGCGCGGGCCAAGGGAAGGTTCCATCACAAAAACGGCGTCGCTGCGTTGGGCTTCTGCTTCGATGATTTCGCGGGAGGATTCGCTGCCGATTTCTTCGTCGGAGGTCCAGAGGAACACGAGATTCTTCAGGGCTGGAAGTTTTAATTCCAGGAGAGCTTCGAAGGCAAAGAGAGCTTGGACGATGGCGGCCTTGGTGTCGAAGGTGCCGGGGCCGTAGGCTTTGCCGGCGGAAATGCGGAAGGGCACTTCGGAGAGAGTGCCGACGGGATACACGGTGTCATAGTGGCCGAGGACGAGGAGTTGGCGATGAGGACGCGCGGCAATGGGCGGCCAAATGACGCGCAGATGGTTGCCGCGAGGATTCTGCTTCAAGATGTGTACGATTCCGCCGCGAAGCAGCCACTGATCGGCAAGGAACCCGCAGCAGTGGTCGGCGGCAGCCTTTTCGAGGCTGGGCGATTCGAGCAGGACCAGCTCGCGCAAAACATCGAGCATTTGCGGGAGGCGTGGTTTGAGGAGCGAGAGAAGAGCCTTGGGAAGAGAGTTGGGAGACATTAAGAGTAATGGTAGCAATGGAAGCACAGCGAGGCAACGTTTTGCGCCACGTCGCTCAATTCCTCATCAAGGCAGCCGGAGGACCGGGTGCTAATCGGAACGGTCAGAAGATTGGACTGCGCGGGCAGTGCGGGATTGCTTATAATGAGAGGTTTGCGATATACGGAGGGAGAGGCGCCGGAGGGGCTCCACGGCGCGGGAGCGGGCATGCAACTGGATATCAACGAGATACAGAAATTTCTGCCGCACCGGTATCCGTTTTTGTTGATCGATAAAGTGGTGGAAATGGAGCGGTTCAAGCGCATCGTGGCGATTAAGAGCGTCTCGATCAACGAGGCGTTTTTTCAGGGGCATTTTCCCGGGAAGCCGGTGATGCCGGGGGTGCTGATCCTGGAATCGATGGCGCAGGCCGGCGGGTTGCTGCTGCTGCAGGAGATACCGGATCGCGACCACAAGCTTTTGTACCTGGCGACGATGAATGACGTGAAGTTCCGCCGGCCGGTGGTGCCGGGAGACCAATTGCGCGTGGAAGTGGACATCCTGATGTGGAAAGGCGACCGCTGCAAGATTCAGGGGAAGGCCCTCGTGGACGGGAATGTCGCCGCCGAAGCGACGTTGTTCTGCTTGATGGTAGATCGGGAGAAGGCCCTTAACTCAGGGACTAGCAACGCAGGGAAATGAGCTCAGCGAAAATACACGCGCAGGCAATGGTTTCGCCAGAGGCGAGGCTTGGCGTGGGATGTGAAGTGGGAGCGTTCGCCGTGGTGGAGGCGGGCGTAGAACTGGGAGAAGGCTGCGTCGTCCATCCGCACGCCGTGATTCGCGGCCCGGCGAAATTCGGCGCGAAGAATGTGTTTCATCCGTTTTGCGTTATTGGAGGAGACCCGCAGGATTACACCTATCGCGGAGA
>Ga0187782_10003641_pt1 | contig 11507 bp, 9 predicted proteins | sample 0715_SJ02_MP15_2_FD_132454 | JGI IMG/M metagenome (GOLD analysis project Ga0187782, IMG submission 132454) | Tropical peat soil microbial communities from peatlands in Department of Meta, Colombia - 0715_SJ02_MP15_20_MG | ecosystem: Environmental > Terrestrial > Soil > Wetlands > Peat | place...
AATCACCCGCACCAGGTGCGGGGCGGCAGCATCGTCGAGCTTGAGAGTGAAGTGGCCCTGGGCATCGGTTTTTGCCCGATCGGCCTCCTGCATGCCCTGGGACAGGCTCAGCAAGACCACGTCATCGCCGGCGGCCGGCTGGTTGATCGTTCGGTTGGTGACGGTTCCGCTCAGGGTAGTCTGAGCAGCAACCGGGCGGACGGACAACCAGCAGACCACTCCAAGGATGGCGAACATCGGAGGACAGGCGCTTCCCCACCCGAGTCGTGCTGATTTCAACTTCGTGCTCCTTTTTTGCGGCCCGCCGCCTGCGCCGTCTCTTCGAGGCGCGCAATTTCCGCCAGCACGGCGGCTGCCTCTTCTTCGAGCGAAGTCTTCATCGCGCGGTAATCCGCCTCGGGAAACTTGCCTGCGTGATACTCGAAGTTCAAATCGCGCAGATTCTCGTAAACCACGTCCCTGCGCTCCCGCAAATAGGACGCGCGCGTCTTTGGCTCACCCAGGTAGAGTTCCCTCGGAAGATAGAAGACGTAGATCAGGGCGGCGAAGGTAATGAGCAAGCAGACGAGAAGCACCAGCGTCATGCTTCGGTTTCCTTCCTCACCTGTTCGCGAAAACGCTCGAGCTCCGCCCCGTGAACCGCCAGCGGGAGGTCAGCCGGCCTCAGCAGCGGTCGGGAGCGCCACACGTGCGCCATGTAGCCGACCCACACGAGTCCGAGGATCAATGCGAAATAAGGCGCGATCCACGCGACCCAGTTAAAACCGCTCTTGGTCGGAGCCGGTAACACCGTCGGACCATACTTCTGCACGAACCCTTGCAGCGTCAGATCGTCGCTGTCTCCGCGATCGACGGCCTCCATGAGTTCGCCGCGCATGCGCTCCGAATAGGAGCAACCCACGTGGTTGCATTCGAGAAGAATTTGACGGCAGCCGCAGGCGCACATGAGCCGGTGCCCGAGATCCCCGAAGCGGGCCGACTCATCCCCGGCACCCATCAGGACCACGACGGCAAAAACTAAAAGCCCCGCCTGGAGCCAGCCTTTGCGAAAGGCGTAACGACGATGGATGAAAGAAGGCACTTCTAGTCGCCGACTCCCACTGGTTCGGCCTGGATATAGGCCGGAGCGGTTACGCGCTCCGGCAAGGCATTCGGGATCAGCGCGAGCGACGTTCCCAAGATCATGATCCAAACGCCCACCCAAATCCACATGACGAGCGGGTTGAGGTGCGCCTTCAGAATGGGGCGGCCGGTGTCTTGATTGATGCCCTCATAAACCAGATACAGATCCTCGGCGGCCGTGGAGCGAACTCGTGGGATGGTGGAGGTTTGCTGGCTCGCTTTGTAGAAGCGCCGCTCCGGGTACATGGTGTCAATATGCTTTCCACCTTTGAACACGTCCATGACCGCCCATTCGCTGCTGTAGTTCGGATTGTCATCCTGAGTGTAGGACTGGCAAACCAGCGTATACGGCCCAATACTCATCTTGTCGCCGAAGCCCATTTCCTTTTCTGTGTCCTGATTGAAGACCGAACCGGCGAACCCGATCATGATGACGATGACCCCGAAGTGAACGACATAGCCTCCATAGCGTCGAGTGTTTCGGCGAGCCAAGTGACCGATCGAGGCCAATAGGTTCTGGCCGGTGTGGCGGGCGATCACCCGGCCGCCACGCACAAACTCCGAGACGACGGTCAGCGCGACCATGACGGAAAGCATGATGGTCATGAGCGAATAGAAATAGGAAACATCCTTCCAGGGACGCATCCCCAGCGCGACAAGCAGCACTCCCACGCCCAGCGCCCCCAGGGCCGGCCAACGGAAGTTGCGCTTCAGGCTTTCGAGCGAAGTCTTACGCCAGGCGAGCAGCGGACCAACCGCCGTCAGCAGCAGAAGCAGCAAAGCCACGGGGATATTGACCCGATTAAAGAACGGCGGCCCGACGGTGACTTTGTTGCCTTGCACCCATTCCGAAAGGACAGGAAACAACGTTCCCCAAAGCACGGTAAAACAAGCGACCACAAACAGCAGGTTGTTGAACAAGAAGCTGGATTCTCGCGAGACCAACGACTCGAGTCTATGCTCGCTGCGTAAGTGCGAGCGGTTCTTCACATAGAAGAAGGTGCAGGTGGCAAAGATCAGGGCCAGGAAAGCGATGAACCAGTCGCCGATCGAAGACTGGGCAAACGCGTGGACCGAGCTGACCACACCGCTGCGGGTAAGGAAGGTGCCAAAGATCGAAAGCATGAAGGTCGCGAAAATCAACCACATGTTCCAGGTCTTCAGCATGCCGCGCTTCTCCTGCATCATGACCGAGTGCAGGAACGCGGTCCCCGTGAGCCAAGGCATGAGAGAGGCGTTTTCGACCGGATCCCAGCCCCAATATCCACCCCAGCCCAGCACTGAATAAGCCCAGTGCGCGCCAAGAAAGATCCCGCAGGTCAGAAACCCCCAGGTCACCATCGTCCAACGGCGCGTGATGTGGATCCATTTCTCGCCGGGGTAGCGCATGATCAGGGCCGCCAACGCAAAGGCGAAGGGAACCGTAAATCCCACGTAGCCGAGATACAGCATGGGCGGATGAATCACCATCTCGGGGTATTGCAACAAGGGATTGAGTCCGTTGCCGTCCGCCGCGAGCGAGCCCTGCATGATGGCAAACGGGTGGGCGGCGAAATTCAGCAGCAGGAGAAAGAAAACCTGCACGGCCGCCAGCAAGACCGAGGCATAGGCGAATAACCGCGGGTCGGTCTTGTACCGCAATCGAAGGACGAGACCATAGGCGGAGAGCAAGAGCGACCAGAATAGGAGCGAGCCCTCCTGGCCCGACCATAAGGTGGCGAACTTGTAGGGCGCCGGCAAGTCGCGGTTACTGTGATGGAAAATATAAGCGATCGAAAAATCATTCTGGAACGCGGCGACCACCAGCACGACGGCGGCAAGAAAAACTGCCGCGAAGCTGGCAATTCCGGCACGTCGCGCGCTCTCGCTGAGACGAGCGGCGGCTGCAGTTTGCCGGCCCAGAGCCACTGCCCCGGCCAGGAGGCAATACGCGGCCAGTGCCAGCGCAATGAGGAGGGCAAAACTGCCTATCTGTGACATGGGGAACCCTAGGGTATTTTTCCAGAAACAAAGAGGCCAATCAACCAGAAAGCCGAACCAGTAGGTTTAAGACCGGACAGACTAACACCCAGTGCCCCGGGATGAGTTTCCCGCGGCCGTCGAACCGCCTACTTGCACCCCGGGGGCGATCTTGGCAATCCTCGATAAAGGCAAGTCTGCCTTAGACTTACGCAAATTGCTGCTGGAAGCGAGCCTGCACTTCGCGCTCCGCCTGGGCCCAGTCCTCCTCCTCGTGGCCGGGGATGCGCCCCCGTTCCTCATAGATTTCGTAGGCCCGCTGACGAATCTGGACCTCCAGATCGATCGGAGTAGGGGCAGCCGGCACGACATTCTTGCGGACTGAAGGCACAGAAGTTGCTTCCGGCATGGGAATCACTTGCTTGCTGGATGGGTTGCCATTCCGTGGGGTCTTTGCTCTTGCCATGGTTACGTCACTCCTTACAGATACAGTCCGTGAGAGAACTGAATTTTATGATATCCCGGATACACTAAAGACCAGCGCTCGATTTGCGCACTCGTTCCAGTGTAATTAGGTAGATATTTATGATAAACCGAGTCTGTGTGGATGTGGGCGAAAAGTGAAGAAAAAAGTTAACTTGTCGAGGGCGGAAATCGACCGGCTGGCGCAACCAGCAAGCCCTAGGGCCACCCCTCCACCTGGACCGAGCATGGACCGCCCGCTTACGCCCTTACTCTTCGACCCATTCGACGCCGCAGGTGTAGCACTTCCAATTGCCCTTCCGAATCCGGATAGGAAACGACAGCAGTAACCACAGGCCATAGGTCCAGAAGCGGTCAATCCCCTCAAAGCCAATGTCCAGGGAGTAACAGCGTGGGCAACGCGGCTGGATGAACGGCTCTTCGAGCGCTTCGTCGCCCAATTCGGCAGGAATGGGCTCGTTCAGGACGGCGCGGGCGGACTCGAGATCCTGCGGCTCGACCTGGAGGCGGATGCCGCCGATCGCATTCGACAGCAGCCAATCCATGCGCACCAGATTGCCATCGGCGAGTACCGAGTGGATGCCGGCCGACTCCAGCTTCCCCTTCGCCAGTAAGGCTTCCGGCATGTCGCGGAAGTGCGCAAGCGTAACCAGCACACCCAAAGTAACTCCGGGAACCACAAACTGGCCTCCGCGGACGAGGCGATCGCACGAATCGGCGCTAGAACGTGATCTTGCCCACAAATTGCACGCCCCGCGGACCACCCCCTCCGAGAAACGGGTTGCCGATGCCTACATCACCCGTGGCGGTCAGGGGGTAATACCCGAGGCCACGCCCGCTCGGAGAGAGTCCATTAATCGCAGGATCGGCTATAAATGCCGGTAAGATTGGATTTGAGAAGTTCGGGTGATTGACAAAATTGAAGAATTCGGCGCGCAGCTGCAAAACCACGCGCTCGGTGATGGGCGTGTCCTTGAACACCGAGAAGTTCCACTCCTTGAAGCTCGGCCCACGCAAGGCATCCCGGCCCAGGTCTCCGAAGTGACGGCTCCCGGTCAAGCAGTTGCTGTCGCCCGATGGCGTGACCGCGGCTTTGTTGCCAAAGGTGCATGGCACTTTAAAAGAGGTGAGGTTGATAAAGTTATAGGGATCGGTACCGTATTGGATGGGGCCGACAACATCCGGACGGTCGAAACCTTCACCGCTTCCGGAGAAGTCGCCTTCAAAATTGTAATTGAAGTTGAATGGCTGCCCATCCTGCAAGGTTACGGCGCTATTGACCCCCCATCCATCTTTCAACTTGGCATGGCTTCCGCCATGCTTCGGAAACTGGTAATCGAGATTCCAACTAAAGCGGCGACGAATATCGAAATTTGAGTTGCCTCGTTCCGCGCGGGTGTTATAGCTGTTGTTCGGCTGCGACGCGTTGGGAATGAAATCCTCAAGGTCACTGGCATTATCGATCGAATGCGACCACACAAAGTTGGCCTGGGACGTCAACCCATGCCAACTGTTGGTTCGCAGACTGGTTTGCAGGGAGTTGTAATTCGAATTCGCCGTCGATTCTTCGCGATTGACGTAAAAGTAGTTAGGAAAGTTGGTTCGAGTAATAGCGCCGGCATTGATTGGCGGGACCGTGGCACCGTCGTCGAATCCCAAAATGGGGCAGTTGGGGTAGACATAGGGAGCTACGCACTGCGAAAGATCTCCGGCGGTGATTTGCTGCTGCGTAGGCTGATTGATGTCGCGAAAGCGGAACAACTTCGTGCCCCTCGAACCGACGTAGCCTACCTGCAAAACCATCTTGCTGGCCAACTGCTGTTGCACATTGAGATTAAAGTTCTGTACGTAAGGGGTGCGGATATTGGGATCGGTGCCGAAGAAGTTATCGAGCGGGGTAGGGGCCGCGTAAATAGGACCGGTGCCTAGTGCGAGGCCCGAGAGTCCCTCGGCATAAATCGCCGCCGGTCCGACGCCCGCATATGCCGGGCCTGGGCAAAAGGCGCAGTTATAAGGGATGTGACCGAGGAAAATGTCCTGCGAGAAGGCGTCGTAGAACAAGCCCCATCCCGCCCGCACCACCGTGCGGCCCTTCCCGGTGAAATCGTAGGCCAGACCGAGGCGGGGTGCGAAGTTGTTGTAGTCGGGGTTGTACAGGCTGCTGGGGCCGCCAGGGCTACCCACCTGCAACTCCGTGCCCCCGCCCGCCGGAGACATCTGGTAAAAAAGATTGTTCTCCTCGTGTACCACTCCGAAGTAATCCCACCGTAAGCCATAGTTGAAGGTGAACCGCGATGTCACACGAAACTCATCCTGAAAGTAAAGGCTGTGATTGTTTTGCGCCGTGTGGCGCAGCGTATCACCGGAGGAGATGGACCCGCTGTCCGGCGTCCCCTCAAGGAAACCGGCCAAAGAGTCGAAGCCGAGCACCCCGCGGAAGCTATTGTTCTGAGTTAGCTTAATGGTCGTTCGCCGGAACTCATAACCAAATTTGACATCATGCCGGCCCGTCTTCCACGAGTAGTTGTCGATGAAATGCCAGTTCGCGTCGACCCGCGAGCGTGGAACTGACGATGTGGAGCCAATAGGCGAAAATCCTTCTACGGTGGTCGCCGGCAGGCCAAAGTTGTAGGGGTCGGTAACACCCGTATCCAACCCGATCGAATTGGGGTTGAAGCTTCTGTCTTGCGGGTAGAAGCCCTCGGCAAACCGGTTCCAGCCTAAGCGCGCCTCGTTGATCTGCGATGCCTTCACGGTCTTGACGAAGGAGATCGAAACCAGCTGGACCCGCGTGGGAGTGACCGTGTTGAACCCCGGCAACAGACCCGCCGCGAGTTGCGCAAACGGGAAGCTCTGATTACTATTTCCGAAGTAGTAACGGCCGGTTAGCAAGCCGGACGCGAAGTTCTGGTCAATTTTGCCAATCAGACTGTCGACGCTATTGCTGAACAGCGTGTCGGTAGAAAGGTTCGGGCCGTTGGGGCAGCCGGTATCGAACGGGCTCGTGGGTCCCAGGTCTTTTATCTGGGCTGGCGACGGCCTGGCGCTCGGAACGTTAGGGGCAGGCCAGGGATTCAGATTCAACAGGGACTGCGAGACCTTGTTCGCAGCACCATCGACCGCCTCATCAGCCGCGATCTGCAGCGGGTCGGGCACACAGCTCAATCCCCCCTGCGCACCGGTCTCGCGTTGCCCTTCGTAATCGAAATAGAAGAACGTACGGTCTTTGACAATGGGGCCGCCGAGCGAAGCACCGAACTGATTGTTGTGAAAGGGATTCTTGCCGCCAACGTTGTTGAAGTAGTTGCGCGCGCCCAGCTGGCCCGATCGCCAGTATTCAAGAGCCGAGCCGTGCAGTGCATTGGTACCGCTCTTAGTGACGATGTCGATCACCGCGCCGCTGTTTCGGCCGTATTCCGCCTCGTAATTGGATATCACTTTCAGCTCGGCCACGGCATCGAGTGGCAAGATGGTCGCCGGGTCCCCAAACACGCCCGCTTCGTTGATCGCCGGATCGTTGCGATAGCCGTCGTTCATGTCGGTTCCATCCAGCAGAAAGTTGTTCGCCCGGCCCCGCGAGCCATTCATGGAAAAGGTTCCGTAAGAACCGGGAGAGTCGGTAATCTGGTCGGGCGACCCAGCCACTCCGGGATTCATAAAGATCAGTTTTTGATAGTCGCGCCCGTTGACCGGAAGAGCCTCAATTGTGTCCGAGGTCAAAGTACCGCCGATCGAGGTGGAGGTCGTTTCCACTTGAGGCAACAGCTCTCCCGAGACTTCCACCGTGGTGGCTACCTGGCCCGTCTTCATCACGGCATCCACGCGCCGTTCGCTCGACACGTCCACGACCACGTCGGTGGTTACAAAGGTCGAAAAGCCGCTCATCTTGATCGTCACCGTGTAGGTGCCGATCGGCAGCTCAGACAACGCATAGCTGCCGTTGGCGCTGGTTTCGCCGGTGCGCTCGAGTCCCGTGCCCACGTTCTTGACGGTTACCGTAGCTCCGCCCAGGACCGCGCCAGAGGGATCCGTCACCGTGCCGAGAATCGTGCCGCGGAAGGTTTGTGCCCCAAGGTTAACTGCCGCCAAGAGCACAGCGACGAGCGCGATGCGTGCTTTCATAGAACCTCCTCCTTGGGCTGCGACTCAGAAGGGAGTCTCGTCCGATGCCGCAAGCCGAATGTTCGAGGACTCGAATCAAAAACGGCGCAATCACTTGCCGTAGTGCGAGGGCCCTATTGGACAGCAAACAGTAACGAAACCCAATCGCAAGAGTCAACCAGGGAAGTTGCCGCGAAGGCATGAATTTGAATAATGACGAGTTCATCGGCAAAACTAGGCTGAAGGTAGGGTTTTCCTGTCATCGAAGGATCCCGCCGAGGTCACAGGCACATCCACGGGATCCCAACCCCAAGCTGGAAGGAGCGAATGAGGCCCGCCGAACCTCGCATCGACCCGAACGAAACTTGTCAGCCAGAAACGCTGCCACGTATGTGTGAGACCGTGGCTTGATCCTGCGCGACAGAAGTTCCTGGATGGCTGGAGAAGCGGCCAGGAGGGTTTCGGAATGAATCTCCAGAATCCCCTTCCAGAGCAGCTCCCTGCGGCCATCAGGGTTGGCGAGGCACTCTTCCGCTGTTCTGCAGACGGATCCAACTCGACAGAGCCGGCACGTGCCGATTACTTCGCGGGAGGCGACACGTCCGGCAGGGCCGCTATGAATTGTTGCAGTTTGACGGTGTCTTCGGAAGTCATGCTCGCAAACTTTATGCCATTTCCGACTTGTAGGTCGCGGGTTACGACAACGCTGTCGATGGTTAGCTTGACGTCATCGGTCCAGAGCAGGATCTTAAGCTTGGTTCCTACCTCAAAGGTGAACATCATGTCGAGGTAACAGCCGCCAAGGCTGAGATCTGCGGTCTTGGCACGAAGCGGTGTGGTCTGTTTTTCAAGCAATAACTCTACCTCGACCACCGCCTTGGTTCGCAGATGCCGCCTGCGCTCCTTGGGGGACTCCGAGGGACTATTAGGCTCGGTTGAATCCATCGTTCATCTTCCTTTGCGCTTTAAGCTGACTGCAAACCGAACCGCATTCGTCGCAGTCGTGCATGTTTTGATTTTACCGCTCTCAGCATGCGCCATCATATGGCGTCCGAAGAGCGGGCCTTGACTTCAACCAAGTGCTTCGATCACAGAGGCCGCGCGAGGACTTTGGCTCCATGATTTCCACCACGTGAAATCGTCTTGCCGCGTCGATGGCACGAAAGGGCCCCTCGGGAAACTCTTTGGCTCTGGTAGAATCAGCAGCGACGGTCGCGATTGAATGCTTTCAAGTGTTTCTTGGGGCGCCCCGCGAAAGCGTCGACGTTTCGCCCCATGAATGGGATGTTTTATCCACTCGCTCTCTGAGCCGGCGGATGGCCTGCGCCGTTGGCATCGGCGGTGAAAACTTAGAATCACGACGACGAGTGCGACCGATGTCTGACGCAATTCAAGTCCTAGTCAGAAGTCATCCGCGAATCGGCTGAAGGGCCAAGGGAGACGGTGTGGAGGGATCAATCATTCGAGTTCTTGTGGTGGATGATTTTGAACCTTGGCGGCGCTCGACGCGATTGATGCTCCAACAACATTCTGGATTGCGAGTCGTCGGCGAGGCGTCGGATGGACTCGAAGCCGTTCGCCAAGCCCAAGAATTGCAAGTTGACCTGATCCTGCTCGACATCGGACTTCCGTCGCTGAACGGAATTGCGGCTGCGAAGCAAATACGGAAGCTTTCCCCGAAATCGAAAATACTCTTCGTAAGCCAAGAATCCTCCCCGGACGTGGTGCGAGAGGCGCTCAGCACCGGCGAAGGCTACGTTGTAAAAACCGAGGCCGGACGGGAATTGCTGACCGCTGTCGACGCCGTTCTTCGGGGCGAAAGGTTTGTGGGCAGCAAATTGGCGGGTCAGGTTTTCCCGGAAGCTGCCAGCGACCGAATACCCGAGGGCGCCGGAGGCGAGAATGTTTCCACGTCGCTCGCACAAAACAAACCGATCGCCCATCGCCACGAGGTGGTGTTCTATTCCGATGAACAATCGTTCTTAGGTGAGCTTGCCGAGTTCATCGAGCGCGCTCTCAAAGCCGGCAAAGCCGCGATCGCGGTGGCGAATGAGTCAGACCGCAATAGCCTTCGCCTGAGACTCGAGGCCAGCGGCTTGGATGTCGCTGCTGCAGCGGACGAAGGCCGATATATCGTCTTGGATGCCGCGGACACGCTCTTGGGCTTCATAGTCGATGGCGCCCCCAATGCCGTTCGCCTCTTAGAGGGCTTTGGAAACCTCATCTTGACCGCAGAAAAGACCGCACAAGGGGAGCATCCTCGGGTGGTAGCTGGCGGACAGATTGCCCCTCTGCTCTGGGCGCAAGGGCAAGCAGAAGCGGCCATTCAAGTCGAAAAGCTCACTAACCGTCTGGTCAAGACCTACGGGGTTGAGATTCTGTGCGGGTATCCGCGGCATAGCTTTGAGAGCGACCTGGGCCGTCGTGTCTTCCAGGAGATCTGCGCCGAGCATTCCTGCGTCTACTTCCGCTAAGAACGTCCACTGTCCTTCTGTGGCGGTTATGCCGGGGCAAAATCAGGCCTCGCCGGAATCTGCTGGATACAAACTGTTATCGAGCAGAGGACCCATTTTTCGTGCTGACCCAATCCTCGGTGCCAGTCGAGGACTGACCCCATCCAATCACTCCTCGATAGCCTGATCCAAGCGCCTGGGTTTTCGAGGGTTTGCCTGCGGAAAGCGGCGACTCTCAGGCTTGAATGTCTGGCTGGCGGCGCAAGCACGTCTCTCGGGACCTCCGCCAGACGATCTCTACCTTATTAAGCGGATGCAATCGGATTAGCAATATTGACAGTCGAACCGGCAGGCGTCGAGGACTTACACATGAAGCAGCGCATTCGTCCGGAGTGATACCCGCAAGGGTGCATCAGGGCGTGGACCTCAACCGCAATATCCAGCCGCGTTTCTTAAGGAGGAACCGACTATGTTTCTTTCCACCGAACAGCGTGAACAGGTAGCAGGCGAACTGAAGAGATTCGCTACTGAATTGAATCTCTCGGAGGACCAGAAGCAGAAACTGCACTACTTTCTGACCGACGCCTACCAGAAGCTGCAAGAATATCGGGAGCAGAATCCCACCGTGTCCAAGGAAGATCTGATCCGGCGAGTTGCGGAGAATCGCACGGGGATTCGCGAACGGCTTGTAAGCTTCCTCACCCCCGACCAACTCACGAAGTGGGACGCCGAGGTGGCAAAGGCTAAGGAGTTCCTGGGCCAGAAGCTCGCCGCTTAGCCGGGCAATGCCAGTGTTTTCTGTCCTTTCCTCTGGTCGGGGAGCGACGGCTGCCTGGATGCGAAAGCCGATGTCCAGAGCTCCGGCAGCCGTCGTTTCTGCCCCGGACTTTGGAGGTGTGGGAAGGGTTCGACGGGGGGAGAATGAGTCGATGAGGAGACTCGAAGCGATAGAGTCTGCTCGCTCGGAGTTTAGCCAGCCGCCCGTTGCGAGGCGCGCTCCGATCTGACCGGTACGCGAACATGGATGGTGGTGCCCCCCATCGGCTTGGATTGAATCATGAGCGTTCCGTTCAACACCCGCACGCGCTCCTGCATGCTGGTAAGGCCGAGACCTCGGCCTTTCAGGGCGGCGTTGAGCTCGAATCCCTTGCCCAAGTCACTGACGGTGAGCTGAACCTCCTCGGTGGTTCCGCGTAGTTGCACATCCACGTTTTTGACTCCGCTGTGTTTGGCGGCGTTCTGTAGGGCTTCCTGTAGTACCCGGCTGAGGCAAAGGGAAGTTTCCGACGGCAACGGGTTGGGCAAATTGTTAACCCTAAAGCTAATCTCCATTCTCTGGTGCTCCCCGAACTCATGGCACATGCTCCGCATGGCCGCCACTAAGCCCAA
>Ga0187782_10003642_pt1 | contig 11507 bp, 12 predicted proteins | sample 0715_SJ02_MP15_2_FD_132454 | JGI IMG/M metagenome (GOLD analysis project Ga0187782, IMG submission 132454) | Tropical peat soil microbial communities from peatlands in Department of Meta, Colombia - 0715_SJ02_MP15_20_MG | ecosystem: Environmental > Terrestrial > Soil > Wetlands > Peat | place...
CTGCTTGGATGGCTGCAATGATCTGTTGTTCGGTGACAGAGCCAGCAAGGGTCTGCCCTCCCTGAATGACTATCGTCGGTGTTTCAGTAACACCATTTGCTTGCGCGATCCCGGCTCCAGGTGACGTGGCCACGTTGTATTCGATGAGATTTACGCCGGTCTGCGCAGCCGCGCTCTCCATAAGCGGCTTTACCTGATCGCAGATGCCGCACAGCGGCGAATAAAAGAATAGCACTTGGATGTTGCTTGTTTGGGCCGATGCAACAACTCCCGAAAATGCCACGCATGCAATAAGGATTGCAGATAACGCTAATAAGCCAATTTGCTTTTTCATCTATTTTTGGCACCTCTTCGTGATGGTTGTCTTCCTTACGTATACCCAATATTGCCGATTTATCTTATAAATAATGATCGATCTCGACCAAATGCGAAAATCAAGCGTGAACTGTGCAGGTCTTATCAAAGGAAAAGAACACCATATTGACCACACACTCAGACTGCATCGGATCGATTGAAGAAGTAGTAAGCCAGTATCAACGGAATGACGATCGAGACGATTAGGAAAATCACATTCACCGAATAATTAAGTCCTGAAGTCAGTTTAAAGAAGTCTCCCGCGAGCGACTGGAGAGCGACGTTATGACTTCCAGGATTGATCCAAACTAATATTTTCGCATACTCAGGGAACTGCTCGTACGGAATATCTGAAGTGGGGCTTAAGTTTATCGCGCCTAGTCCGAGGGCGATGCCTGCGTAGGTGAATATCAAGAGCAGGATCCAGATGAATACGGCGCCAAGCAGGGAGTCGAGGCTGGTCCGCGTTAAACTTGAGATCAGGAGCCCTATCGCGATGAAGGACATAACGTACAACAGTATAATGCCCATAGAGAGGATCAGATAGCCTACATCGCCCGAGCTTGGAAGTGTCCGCATGCTGACCGATAGACCCACATAGAGCACGAGCGTCGTGACAACAAACAGTCCGCCTGTGGCTGCGAGATACGCAACAAACTTGCCAAAAAGTATCGTTCTGCGCGTGATGGGTCGCACCACAAGCTGTACCAAGGTCCGTGCTGCCCGCTCACCGCTCAGGCCGTCGTAGGAAAGCGCAAGCGCGAGTATTGTCAGAACAATTTCGCCGTATGAATACGACACGCTAATCGCATAATTGACTGGCTGCGTGGCGGGATTTGGCGCCCCGCTTATTGGCGTAATCGATTGTGCGACGCCGACATAGCCGTAGTACGCGCCGACAAGCGCCAGCAACACGAATATGACTCCCAAGATAATGAAGCGCTTCGTCTTCACCGTGGACTCAAAATCCTTTTGTGCGATGGCAAGAAACTTGTACGCAGACTCCGTGAACTCACTCAACGCGTTCTTCCTCCCATCTTGCGAACATAAGCCTCTTCGAGCGACGGCGATTCGCGCAGGGAGCGCAAACGGCCTCCTGCGCGCGTGATCACGTAGTTTACGTCCTCGTTGATGCCAGGGCGGTACTCAAGACTTATCTTGAGTCCTTCGCATTGGATCGATTTGACGCCTTTCACGGATCTGATGGCCTGGAGAATGCGTTCGTTTATGTTGGCGACGTCAGCTTCGAGTTCCACAGTCTTGCCGCGCACGTCCGCCACGAAGTCCTTAGTATTGGTCGGCGCAGCAACGTGCCCGCCCCTCATTGTCGCCACCACGTCGCATATTTCTGCGATGTCTCTAACGTTGTGCGTGGCGAGAAACAGCGTGACCTCATGGACGTTGAGTTCGTGTATGAGCGCCATTATGTCGCGCCTTCCCTGGGGGTCAAGCCCCGTGCTGGGTTCATCAAGAATAAGCAATTCTGGCTCGTATAGCATCGCTGCAGCGATGCCGAGTCGCTTCCGATCGCCAAGTGAAAAGGCGCGGACGAGGGTTGTCTCCTTGCCCTCAAGTCCTGCTAGGTTAAAGAGCTTCTCGATCTTCTCTTCGCGCTCTTCGCGCACGTCCGAGAGATTGGCAAAGAATCTGAGGTTCCTTTCTGCAGAGAAATTGTCGTAGAAGCCGGGGCGCTCGGGCAGGTACCCGATCCTGTGTTGCACGTCGTGAAACTGTGCGGGGATCTCACGATCGAGTATCTTAATCGTTCCGGCGCTAGGCTGAATGAAATTGAGCAGCATGTTGATGATGCTTGATTTCCCGGAGCCGATCGGTCCAAGAAGCCCAAACGCCGTTCCTTGTTGTACGGTGAAGGTTGCGTCGTCGACGGCAACCACGCCCCTCCTATAGCGCTTTGTAAGCCTTTCGACCTCTATCGCGTTCATGACAGCTCACCGCTAAGAGCGGTCGTATGCATGCAAGACCAAATACTATTATATAAACTAGGCGCATTGAAGCGTGAGCTCGCCTTACTGCGGGCGACGCTCAAACGCATCGGTTCCGCTGAGAGGCAACAAACGGTCTCGGTTATCCAAACTCCTTGAATATCCGATCGACTGCTTTAGACGTCGCTGCCTCCTCAGCTGCGTAGCGCGTGCGCAGATCGAGCTCGAAAAGGCGCAGTGACACATCAGTCCTGACAGCTACATATTCTTTGATTAGGGCCGCCACGCTGTCACCGAGGCTATCTTGGAGTGATGTGAGCAAGGCGCTCTCTCGCTCTTTCAGCTTCTTGATCTCGGCTTCGTACTCCCGTATGAGATCGAGCAAGTCCTCTGCAACTTCCTCCTCAGCGTAGTTTCTATCTTGAATCATAATCTGACGTATAAATTGATTGATTTAAATCCTTTGGGGGATGCGCTTGCGTTCGTTCGACAGACAGCACGAGAGGCACTAGCAGTCGTCTGCCTTCAGCGGCTGGCCGCGAGGTACTAACACGGATGCGAGCCCCCTGAGACACGATTTTTTCGTTTCTGCCTCACACGAAGGCGAATTGCGTAAAACCATGTATAAATAGCATCGTCGATGAAGCAATCATGCGTGGAGCTCGATTTCATCGGCAGGCCTGCAAGAAACCGAAGCCCATTAGGCCTAGCTAGGAGATTGTTATGCGCCTTTTGAAGAAATCTCTTGTGAAGCTTGAGGGGGAAATCACTCTTCTTCCCGAGTCAATCGATGATCTGTGGCATTTGAGGCACCTCGTTGAGAAGGGTGACCTCGTTTTTGCGCTCGCCTTTCGAAAAGTTGAAAGCGCGAGCGACAAGTTGCGGCCGGAGAAGACAGAGCGAAAACCCATGCGTCTCGGCGTGCGCGTCGATTCGGTCGAGTTTCATCGGTTTGCCAACCGTCTCCGCATTAGCGGGATCATAGAGTCCGGCCAAGACGTGGGCTCACATCACACACTAAGTATCGAACCGCTGCGAGACCTTTCGATAATCAAGCGGTGGCGACGAGACCAGTTAGATCGCATCACAAAAGCGATACAGGAATCAAATCGCCCTGAAATCGCCATCGTTACCATTGAGTCAGGACAAGCCCATATTGGCGTGCTGCGGCAGTATGGCATTGAGGAGGTAGCAAGCATAGCGCAAAGCACTGGTAAGCTGGACGAGTGCTCACAATCCGAGTTCTTCGTGCAGATATACGATCAGTTGCTCAACACAGGTGCTGATGACTACATTGTCGCTGGTCCAGGGTTTATCAAAGACGATTTTGTTCGGTTCGCGACACAGAAGGACACCAGCTTTCCAGATCGGCTGATCATCGAAAACACAACGTCAGTCGGTGTCTCTGGCTTCCAAGAGGTGCTGCGCCGCGGCGCCGTAGACAGGCTCATCACGGATGCCCATTTGGTGCGTGAGACGCGCCTCATCGACGCCTTGCTTCGGGAGATTGCCGTCAATGGTAAAGCAGCGTACGGAATGGCCGAGGTCGCAAAAGCGCACGAATGGGGCGCCATCGACACGCTACTCATAGGCGACGAGACCTTACGAGGCGAACGGGAAAAGGGAACGGCCATTGACGACCTACTGACGGCAGTTAATAATTCGAACGGCCACGTGGTCGTTTTTAGCACCGAGTTCGAGCCAGGAAAGCGCTTAGAGAAACTAGGGGGCATCGCTGCGCTATTGCGGTTCAAATTGTAGGACGATAAAGCGTGTCGACGACGCCCCCAACGTATTGCGAAGGCCTTTCCGGCTGACTCAATACTCCTCGCATTTTAGCTCATAATAGGCCCGGTCATGGTCGCAAGCGGGACACTTTTCCGGCGGCTCTTCACCAACGTGCACATAGCCGCATTCTCGGCACACCCACTCCACCTTCCGATCCTTCTTGAAGAAGGTGCCTGCTTCCACTTGGGCGAGCATTTTCTTATTTTTCTCTTCGTGGTGAGCTTCAGCTACGCCGATTGCCCGTAGCCTTTTAGCGATTTCAGGCAATCCTTCGCGGTCGGCAACATCAGCGAATTCAGGATACATCGTAGTTGTTTCGTAGTGCTCACCTGCTATCGTCGCTCTGAGATTCGCGGCTGTGTCGCCCAGCGATGTGTCGACGGTGGTTTCGATGTGTATTTCGTCAGTATTTCCTGCAGCGCCTGTTTTGAGGGCGTTGATCAGCTTGAGAGTCCAGCTCGCGTGCTCGCGTTCATTGTCTGCTGTCGTGAGTAACGCGTCGGCGATCTGTTCATAGCCTTCTTTCTTCGCGATCTTGGCGAAGGACGTATACCGATTTCGTGCTACGCTTTCACCCGCAAAGGCTTTTGCAAGATTTTCCAATGTTCTTTGCATTGTTTTACCTCAGAGTTCTCAATGCCAGCAACGCTCATAAAAACAACGATGGGAGCTACTACTGTAGCCCCTTTCTTTTGATAGAGCGCGGCTTACAACAGCAGCTAACGTCCAACCATCGTTATAGCAAGAGCCTAATAGCCTAAAGCCACAGGCGTGCAAACCGTGCATAGAGTCACCGGGCGATCGCGTCAATGGCGATTGCCTCCCATTCGCGCTTCCATTTTTAAGCTCAGCAGGGTCACGTCAGCAATTAGCAAAAAAAATCGAAGCTGCACTGGCCCTTTTCATCGGGGCGCAGGCTATTCCGAAACGTCCACAGTGATTATTCCCGTCTTTAACTGGTGAGCTTCGCCTTCAGAGAGCGCTCTATGCTGAGCTCGCGGCGAAATAATAGCGCTGTTTCCGAACGGGTCATCAATAACAAGGGTCATCGCCCCTTCGCCCCGTCGCACGGCATCGATCCTCTCAAGCAGTTGGTTCCCCAGCTCGAACTTTGTGGGATCGTCTGACGACCACTTGGTGGCCATTCGGATGACGTCTTGTACTCTGCAGAGCACGCCTTCTACGTTGGAAATGAAAGCCTCCGATGCGGAGCCCGGTTCGATAGTCACACCTAGTTCAGGAATCTGTACGGTGCCTGATGACGACCTGATCACCCGAGTCGCAAAGTCATTGCTGTCAAATTCCAATTCATAACGTGCGGCTTCGCGTTCGCGAAGCGATATTGTGTCTGCGTACTTGAAACCACACCCGCAGCTCGCACTTACGAGCATTATTTCACCGAAAAAGGGTACCTCATCGGTATTGAACCTAAAGGTGAGCTCCTGTGCACATAGAGGGCACGCGCTCACGATCGATGCTTTCTGTGTCATGCTCGAAAAGGTGGCGTAACGCGGGCTTATCTAAAACTAATAGGAGCCTGCCCCGAGCTTCTTGCGGTCGATCTTGATCGACATCGGGGTCACAACTATTTGGTCATCTCCAAGCCCCGCGATATCGCCGTGAATATCCGTTGCTACTTGTCTCAGTTCCTTGACGATTCGGTCGAGGGCGACGCGATCTTGCTTCACGTGGGATATGTCAATGATGACGATGTTGCCTTTATAGACCTCATCTTTTAGTTGCGTGAGATTGCTCACGTTGATCAACTCCGCTACCTTGACATACGTGCCTGCAGGTTCCTCCTCAAACACCTCTTCGTACTCTCCAAGGTCCAGCTCCAGATATTCATCTGGTTCTGCGTGAGGGCGACTCCCAAAAATTCTATCGATCAGACTTTTTTGCGCCATTTGGAACTTTCACCTACAATCGATGCTAACCATGTTAGTAAATTTGCATCTTATAGTTTTTGTACTTGCTTGTTAGAAGTCTCGTGCAGATATATAGCGCTGCTACCCCTGATATAGTTACCTCGGCCCTCAGCGGCAGCGCACTATCTCTTTCGGTTGAATTGCAAGGACACGAGCTAAGGCGACACATACCAGATCTTGTCGCCTACGTAGTGCACGATCCGCACCGCCTTCCCCTTCCGCGCGCGAACCATTTCGACGCCAGGGATGAGCGCCGTTCCGATGCCGAGCGGCTTCTTGTGTCTTTCATCAACGACGACAACCAGGTCGTCGGGCTCTATGCTCCCATCGGCATCTACGATACCGGGACTCATAACGTCCGCACCGTTTCTGATGAATCGCACGGCGCCCATATCAACGGTGACGAGGTTTTTTCGGGGCTTGAGTTCCGCGGCGCCGCGTACCGTAAAAAAGGGCGTGTTGTTAATGCATAGAGCCACAGGCACTCCGTTCAAAAGAATGAGAGTGCGCTCCGGTGTCTCGAGTACTTCGAACCTCCCCTCTAACGTGCTCGCGGTGTCGTACGCGCTGAGCGCGGCCACTATGCTCCGTGCCGCGTCTGCCTTCATGAAATGTCGTTGCTTGCCAGCCACGCATGCAGACGTTAAAAGGCGCTTAAAGATAAACTTAAGTATCTTATCAGGGAAGAACTACTTACGAGAGGCATGGAATGAGTCAGAGGCCGCTTGATATCTTGAATGAATCTTTGGAAACGCCAGTGATCGTGCGACTCAAAGGGGGCAGAGATTTTAGAGGGGAGCTTCAGGGATATGACGTCCATCTCAATCTTGTTCTCGACAAGGCAGAAGAGCTCAAAGATGGTGAGGCCATAAAGAAGTTTGGCACCATCGTAGTCCGTGGTGACAACGTCGTTTACATCTCACCTTAGGGACGCTCTACGAGGCAACTGAATGACAAAGGGAACTCCTTCGATGGGCAAGCGGCAAAAACGCTCGCACGTGATGTGTAGGCGTTGCGGCTCTGTCTCTTATAACTTCCGCAAGAAAACGTGCGTTCACTGCGGATTTGGTCGCTCCAGGAGGCTTCGGAAGTATAGCTTCCTCAATAAGTACTGATTTTATCCTTGAAAAGGGACAGGGATGAAAGATAAGTGTGGTGTGTTTGGAATCGCCTTGGATTCCAAAAATGCCGCATTACCTATTTACTACGGGCTTTACGCGCTGCAGCACCGGGGTCAAGAATCGGCCGGTATCGCCACGCACGACTCGGCAATCCACATCGAGCGCGGCATGGGCCTGGTGCACGAGGTATTCGACGAACATCGACTCGGGCATCTCAAGGGAAGTCGCGGGATCGGTCACGTGCGGTACTCCACCACGGGCCTCAGCAGGATGGAAAACTGTCAGCCTGCCCTCGTGAACTATCGGGGAGGCACCATTGCCATCGCGCACAATGGTGACATCGTCAACTCTTTTGATATTAGACAGGCGCTTGAGGCCGAGGGTCGCATTTTTGTGTCAGATTCAGACACTGAGGTCATCGCGCACCTGCTTGTGAAGGAACTCATGCGGTACGACACCATCACTGCCGTTCAAGAGCTGATGAATAAGCTGCGTGGGTCCTATTCGCTTACGCTGCTCGTAAACGATACCGTCATAGGCGTCCGTGACCCCTTCGGGATAAAGCCGCTTTGCATCGGCAGGTTCGACGATGGTTACGTCTTGTCGAGCGAGAGCGCTGCCATCGACACGCTTGGAGGGGAGCTTCTTAGAGACGTCCGCCCGGGAGAGATTATCGTCCTTCATCCAGACGGGTTCGTGAGCCAAAGGGTTTCAAAAAAGGCCGTGACAGCGCACTGTATGTTCGAGTATGTCTACTTCGCCCGCCCGGATTCGATACTGGACGGATCTTTGATCTACGAGGTGCGGCGCAAAATCGGTCAAACGCTCGCAGAGGGTGACGTTGAGGCAGATATCATCATTCCAGTTCCTGATTCGGGAATCGCTTTTGCTATCGGCTACGCCGAAAAATCTAAACTGCCTTACACCGAGGGCTTGATAAAGAACCGCTACGTCGGCAGGACCTTCATCATGCCAGGCCAGGATCTACGCGAAACCGCCGTGCGTCTGAAGCTGAACGTGATCAAGAAACACATCGTGGGCAAGCGGGTTGTCATGATCGACGATTCAATTGTGCGCGGAACGACGTCGCGGAAGATCGTCGACATGTTGCGGGCAGCCGGGGCAGAGGAAGTGCACATGCGTATAGGAACGCCGCCAATCGTCTCTCCGTGTTATCTAGGGATCGACATGCCGACGTACGGAGAGCTCATTGCCGCCCGTAAAAGTGTGGACGGCGTAAAACTGATGATTGGCGTTGATTCACTCAAGTACATTACTCTCGCTGGCCTCATCGACTCTATCGGGCTTCCCCATGAGAAGCTCTGTCTGGGCTGTCTGACAGGCATGTACCCGATCGAGAGGCCTCTCGAACGAGCGATGCAGCTGAAACTCGATGCGTTCGCCAACAACACGAAGAAGAAAGGTGACCGCGTTCCTGCTTCTCCGGTACCATCTCCTTAGGCGCTGACCATCGGTGAGGGCAGCGTAAGTAAGCCGTTCAGCGTGTTTCAGCCGCCTGTGAACTCGTCTAAAGCGTACTCATGCAGATCCCGCTTCCCGAGCACCATCTCAAACTCGATTGGCGTCAGCATCGGGGCTTTAAAAAGGCTTGCATCATCTATAGCTATGCGCGGGCAGGCTGTGTTGACGTACGCTTCTGCGGGAAAATGGTAAAGCGTCCACGGAGTCAGTTCGTTTATCGTTACTGTGTACGCGTCGTAGCCGCGCTCCACGGCCTGTTCGACGAGTTCGAAGGCACGGTCGAGCCGCTGTTGTCCCGTTTTAGTGCCAGCGAGAACGCAAAATGTACGTGCTTCGAGCGCCTTCGCAATGAGGGCATAACGCTGCTTGACGATGATGTCAGCGTCAGGAATAGAGGTTCTGTGTAGAAACGGATCAGCGGCGATGACCCGCTTGCCCGTTGCCAGCGCGACGCCGAGAGCGTGAAAGGCGCCGCCTCCAATGTAAAGATACTCGTCAACGTCGACGGCGCGTGCAGATGAAAAATTGCAGCCTAAGACCTGGCCTGGGTATTTGATTCTCCCGTCACCAGATCCGATGGAACACTGTAGCCCCGCCAATTCGAGACGGCTGCAGACGGAGCACAACGTATGGACGTGTTGGACGTTCGTCACAACGCCCACCCGAGGGCCTTTGATAAGTCCGAGCGCCGCATTTACGACTGGAATGACATCGACGTCACTTCGCACCTCGACGAAATGTACCTTTTGAGCTGCGAGTGCAGGAATCTCCGCGTGACCAAAATGAACCAGCAAGTCTGCTTCTGCGGAATAGTCAAGATCGCACGCCCCGTAACACGGATTGCCTGAGAGTAACACGGTCACGTCGATCTGTTGCTTAATGCGCTTCGCTACGTGAGACCCGTAACGCTTCAGTCCTTCAGGAAATTGAAGCTGTATAACGCGGGCTTCTCTCTCCTCCACGAGTTCAGCGATTCGTTCAATTTCAAAGTCCATTCTACTCATCGAGGTCAAATTCGTTCTCCGCACGGGTGTCGGAGTAAATGAGATCACGGGCCTAGTTTCACTATTTCCCTTAAGTCGTCGACAAATTGCAGGATCGTTGCTTCATCGATGTGCGGCATAATTACGAGCCGCAATGCACCGCCCATTACTGATACGCGCCAGCCGCGCGCCGTGAGTCGTAGTGCGACCCGCTGCAGGTTAGGCAACTTAAGTGCCACGATGTTCATCACGGGCGTGACCATGGGATAGACCCCAAATTCCGCAGCTCTTTCAGCACACAGGTTGGTCAGCCGCACACATTCACGCACTACTTCTCTATATCCGTCGAACCCAAGATGCTCGAGCACAGCTAGCGTCGCAGCTACCGAAGCGCCGCTTCGTGTGCCCGTCATGGAGCGCTCCACTGAGTAGAACGTGTTCGTGCTCAGGGCGTCGAAATCAGTTGGGTTCTTGAATAGGAGCCCGCCTGACGGTATCGTGCTCATCCCCATTTTGTGCGGATCGACGGCTATTGATCGCACGCCCTCTACTCGGAAGTCAAAATGGTACTTTTTTTCGAGGAATGGGAGAACGAAGCCCCCAAATGCAGCATCAACGTGCAGAAAGGCGTTGTTCTCACGCGCCACGCGCGCTAAAGCGGGAATCGGATCAACAACGCCGAGAGCCGTAGAACCGGCGATGCCTACGACGCACACGGTGTTCTCGTCAACGAGCTCTTCGACGGAGCTTACGTCAACGGCATAGCGCTCGTCTAGCCGTGCTTGCCGCACCTCTACTCCGGCAAAGTCTCGCGCCTTGGCAAACGACTGGTGCGCGGATTCAGGAACAACAATGTTTGGTTTTCGTGTTCCGCAGATCAGCTTGCTCGCTCGTACCGCTTGGATGTTCGACTCGGTGCCGCCGGAAGTGATGTACCCGACAACGTCAGCATCGCCGAGCAAAGACCCGAGGATGGCAATGGCACGTCGTTCGAGAGCGGCCATTTCAGGGAATAGGTTGGGATCACCTAAGTTCGTGTGGATGTGGTCGATATGTGCGCGGACGGCGGCTGGGTGCGGGTATGTACACATAGAGCTGAGGACTCGCTCGTAGCCTCTATTTAACCGTCTTAGTTCCCTGGTATCGTGCATTGCTCAATTATGGCTGAACGAAGCTGCCTAGTCTTCGTCCGACAGATCACGTGAAGCCTCAAGGATGATACGCATCTCCGTTCGCGCTACAGCTTCCCTGACGCGTTCGACTGCATCAATGTTCGACGAAATGCTGCTAATGCCCATACGCACTAGTTTCTCCGCCATTTTTGGATTTGAGCCTGCCTGACCGCATATTGACGTGACAACGCCCGCTTTGTTGCAGGATTGAATAACGTAGTCTATCAGCTTCAGTACTGCCGGATGCTGCTCGTTGTAGAGGGCGGCGACATTTTCGTTGTTACGATCGACTGCGAGCGTATATTGGGTGAGATCATTCGTCCCGAACGAGACGAAATCGATTCCTTCGGCGATGAGGTCTTCAATAATGAGCGCCGATGCTGGAATCTCGATCATGATACCGACGTCCACCTGTTCAAAATCAATGCCTATCTCTGCAATCTTCTCTTTCGCTGCTCGCACTTCGTCCTGGTGTTGAACGAGGGGCAGCATGATGCCGATGTTCGTATAGCCGTCATCGATAAGGTTCTTGAACGTCTGGAGCTGCATCTTGAAGACTTCAACGTCACGCAGATCGCGCCGTATGCCACGCCAGCCGAGCATCGGATTCGGCTCGATCGGTTCCTCCTCGCCGCCCATCATTTGCCGGAACTCGTCGGTAGGGGCGTCGAGAGTGCGCACCCAGACGGGTCTTGGGAAGAACGCGTCGACCACCGTTCTGATGCCCTTTTCTAGC
>Ga0187782_10003643_pt1 | contig 11506 bp, 10 predicted proteins | sample 0715_SJ02_MP15_2_FD_132454 | JGI IMG/M metagenome (GOLD analysis project Ga0187782, IMG submission 132454) | Tropical peat soil microbial communities from peatlands in Department of Meta, Colombia - 0715_SJ02_MP15_20_MG | ecosystem: Environmental > Terrestrial > Soil > Wetlands > Peat | place...
AAGGTGAGCGGTCGAATGTGGCTCAGCATGGCGAAAAAGGCGCATCGGATCGGACTGCGCACAAATGCCACCATGCTTTATGGCCACGTCGAAACTCTGGAAGAACGGGTAGATCACCTGGTGCTATTGCGGGAGGCGCAAGACGAAACGCATGGGTTCGTCGCGTTCATTCCGCTGGCGTTTCATCCCGCCAACACGCCCCTGGCGCACATTCCCAATCCAACGGGCTACGATGATTTGCGCACCATGGCGGTCTCACGCCTGCTGTTGGATAATTTCGATCACATCAAAGCGTATTGGATCATGCTGACGCCAAGCATCGCGCAAATTGCGTTGCGATTCGGCGCCGACGATATGGATGGCACGGTGGTGGAAGAAAAAATCTACCACGATGCGGGCGCTACCACGGCGGAGTTCACGCCACGCGCAGAACTGGAGCGCCTGATTTGCGCCGCGGGACGCATTCCCGTCGAACGCGATACCCTGTATAACCCCATCGATCGAAGCAAAATGCCGCCCATCCTGCCGGCTACTCCACCTGGCTTGATAAGTTTGAACGCTTGACCGTAAGCGCACGCATTCGCATGCGGTTTCTGTAAATGTTCCGGCATGGTCTCGTCGAAATTGTCCAGGAAATTTCTTTCCCAGAACGCTTCTGACGCGCCAGGCGTGCATTCTTGCGTTCGGTGATAGAATTGCTCCTCGCCTAAGTAACCCGCCCTTCCCTCGGCGAATCCAATCCATGCTTCACCCATCGGGCGACATGAGAAATGTGAAGGAGAGTCACAGATGCAACGCAAAGCTTCGGCAGTATGGCAAGGGGACCTGAAGTCCGGCAAAGGCACCATCTCGACGGACAGCGGCACTCTGAAAAACACACAATATTCGTTCAGCACGCGGTTCGAGAATGGCGTGGGCACCAATCCGGAAGAATTGCTGGCCGCGGCTCACGCGGGTTGTTTCACCATGGCGCTTTCGGCGCAACTGGGCAACGCCGGGCTGACCGCGACCAAGCTGGAAACCAACTGCACGGTGTCCCTGGAGAAAGTCGGCGAGGGTTTCTCGATCACGAAAAGCCATTTGGAAGTGGTCGCGCATGTACCCAGTGCGGACAAAGCTAAATTCGATGCCGCAGTTAAGGCTGCGGAAACCGGATGCCCGGTTTCGAAACTGTTCAAGACGGAAATCAGCGTCACCTCACAATTGGTCAGCTCAAGATCCGCTTAATTAGCGGCTTCCGTTCGACCCGAGTACAATGCTGCGTATGCTGCCCGTCCCGGGTGTATTTATTGCTGGCGTCATCGTTCTCCTGGTAGTGCTCTGGGATGCGTTTGAATCCATTATTCTGCCGCGTCGCGTCACCCGGAGATTCCGGCTGACCCGCGTCTATTACCGGTTCACCTGGATGAGTTGGAAGCTGTATGCGCGGCTGATTCCGGGCCGCAAAGCACGGGAAGCGTTTTTGGGATTCTTTGGGCCGATGTCATTGTTGTTTCTGATCGGGGTGTGGGCGATTGGATTGGTGTTGGCATTTGGACTGATGCAGTATGGAGCAGGTTCCGCCGTCAACGTGACAGGCGCGAATTCGAGTCTGTATACCGACATTTATCTGAGCGGCACCACCTTTTTTACTCTGGGACTGGGCGACGTGGTGCCGCGTTCGGGCCTGGCGCGCTTTCTGGTAGTCACCGAAGCCGGGCTCGGATTCGGCTTTCTTGCCGCGGTGATTGGGTATCTTCCTTTCATTTATGGGGCATTTGGCAGGCGCGAAACTGATATTTCCCTGCTAGACGCCCGCGCGGGCACCCCGCCTACCGCCGGCGAACTGCTGCGCCGCCACAGCTATCTTGGCGGTACGGAAGCTCTTCACGATCTGCTGAAGGATTGGGAACGCTGGTGCGCCGAGCTCCTGGAATCCCATCTTTCCTATCCGGTTCTGGCGTACTTTCGATCGCAGCACGACAATCAATCCTGGATCGGGTCGCTCACCGCGATTCTGGATACCTGCGCACTGACTATCGCGGGCATTGAGGGGGCCTGCGCGAGACAGGCCGAGCTGACTTTCGCCATTGCACGCCATGCGCTTGTGGATCTTTCCCAGATATTCAGCGCTGCTCCCAAACCGCCAGGCAAGAATCGTCTGGATCCCGAAACACTGGCGAAACTGCGCGCCAAGCTTTCGCAACACGGCACGGTCCTATCTTCGACTCCGGAAGCGGAAGAGAAACTGCTGGAACTGCGCGGAATGTATGAGCCATACGCTTTTGCCCTGGCGAATCACCTCAGCCAAACGCTGCCACCCTGGATTCCAGATCACAAAGGCAAAGATAATTGGCAGACGACCGCGTGGGCGCAAACGTCGGGGGCCATCACCAAGGAAGCCATCTCGCTGGTACAAGATGACCATTTTTGAGCGCTTCGCGGTATTGCCTGGGCGAAACTCCGAATTCACCGCAAAACGCGTGATGAGAATCGGACTCATCGCCAAATCCGCTATGTCATCGAGGTCGCGCATACACCAAACATGACGTTCTGACTGAATTGCCGCCCAGCAAATCGGATCGGCATGTCTCTCTGGCGTGCTTGCCGGAGCGACTAGACCTTGCGACAATTGCGCTCCGGGCATCATGCAATGCATCTAATGCGAGTCGAGCGACCTCATCGCAGTTTAGCTCGGCCAAGGGAGAGTCTCATGAAGGCCATCCAAGTTCACCGTTTCGGTGGTCCTGAAGTCCTTGAGCTTCGCGAGATTCCAACCCCCAAACCAGGTCCAGGACAAATCCTGGTGCGCGTACACGCCGCTGGCGTGAATCCGTATGACACGTATATGCGCGCTGGAGGGTATGCGATAAAACCGCAGCTGCCCTACACGCCTGGGTCCGACGCCGCGGGGGTGGTCGAATCCGCCGGGGAGGGAGTGAAAAAGGTCAAACCGGGCGATCGAGTCTACACCGCCAAGACTCTGACCGGAGCGTATGCCGAATACGCACTTGCCGACGAGTCCCAGCTTTATCCTCTCCCGGAAAAAATTTCTTTCGCGCAGGGCGCGGGCCTCTGGGTGCCTTATGGCACGGCATTCACGGCGCTGCATCATCACGGCAAGGCACGGGCAGGAGAGACTCTGCTAATTCACGGAGCTAGCGGAGGTGTGGGTATCGCCGCAATTCAATTCGCGCGGGCCATGGGTATGACCATACTAGGCACCGCTGGAACACAGCGCGGTTTGGACCTCGTGAAGAAAGAAGGAGCGCATCAAGCGTTCGATCATAGCAAGCCCGGACACGCTGAGGAGATCATGAAATTCACGGCAGGGCGCGGCGTCGACCTGATCCTGGAGATGCTCGCAAACGTGAACCTGGCTACCGATCTCAGTGTGGTGGCCACGCGTGGCCGAGTTGTGATCATCGGCAATCGCGGAGAAATTACGATTAACCCGCGAGAATTGATGTCGCATACTTCCACGGTTCGAGGTTTCACGTTGTGGGGAGCTACCGAATCCGAGGCGAAAGAAATCCATGCGGCCATTGCCGCTGGTTTGGAAAACGGCACATTGCGGCCCATCGTTGCGAAAGAACTGCCACTGAAGGATGCGCCGGTCGCGCATCAAGACGTCCTGGCTCCGGGCGCCGCCGGCAAGATTGTGTTGCTGGCCTGAGCTCCGGTTTGCCAGGCAGCCGACGCACAGCTTGCTTACGCGCGAACAAACAGGCGAATCAACATGCCCGCAACTCCCCCGCCAAGAACCAGCCAGGCGGAATTGACTTTGTAGCGAAAAATCAAAAACAGGCTGGCCAGCGCCAGAACAATAGCTGGAATACTGACCAGCGCGGCGCGTGCGAACTGCCAGGCCACAAACCCCATCAACGCCACTGCCGCAGCGTTGACACCGTCCAAAAAGGCTCCGGCCAACGGAGACCGGCGGAGCCGGGGCAGGAATCTTGCGGTCACCGCGACAAAAATGAAGGCCGGCAAAAACATGCCGAGCGTGGCGAGCGCCGCCCCTTTCCAGCCACCCAACAGGTATCCAATGAAGGTCGAAACCGTGAAGAACGGACCTGGAGTGGCCTGGCTGACCGCGATCGCGTCCAGCAACTGTGCATCGGTAAGCCAGTGGAGCCGGACCACTAAATCCGCGCGCAGCACAGCCAACAGCACGTAGCCACTACCGAAAACCACCGCGCCGATCTTCAGGAAATACAGCAGCAGCGCGGTCAGACCGACTGAGCCACTCCCACCGAGAGGCAACAAAGCAAGAATTGCCGAATGTTTTGCCCTGGTTAGATTCCTAACCTCGCGAACGATCATCCAGAAAATGCCCCCACAAATCAGCAAGGTGATCACATTAAAGCCGAGGGCCGCCAAAACGACTACGGCGATCGCGAGCATGGCAAGACCGACGCGTTTCAGCGCCACTTTGCCCAGATTCCACAAAGCGGGCACGATCAGCGCCACAACCACCGGCTTGATGCCAAACAGCAGGCCTTCCACCTGCGGCAACTTCCCAAATCTCTGGTAGGCCCACGCCAAACCCGCGACCATCACCGCTGCCGGCAGAATAAAACCCGCGCCTGCCGAGATCAGTCCGGCAATCCCTCCGCGAAGCTCGCCAAGATAGATGGTCAGTTCGGTTGAACTCGGTCCTGGCAGCAGGCTCACCGCGCCGATCAAGTCGAGGAAGCGCTCGCGACTGAGCCATTTCTTGTTGCGCACAAACCGCTCTTCCATCATGGCGAAATGCACCGGGGGCCCGCCAAAAGCGACAAAGCCCAGGCGCAGAAACTCCTTGGCGATTTCGGCGAGCGAACCGCGAACCATGGTTTGCGTGGTTGAAGGAGCCGCCATATTCGAGGCGGACATTATCGCTCAACAATTGCTGGCGAAGTGTGTACCGCGGGAAGGCCTTTGAAGTTTGACCGATGTTTCTGCGAGTGTAGCCATCCCAAGATCAGAAGGGCATAGAACGGTCCATAAACCAGCCATTGCATGAAAGGGTCGAATCGGAATACCCCCAAAATGCCGTATCCGATCAGAACGTTGTAGGAGAGAAATTGCAGAACCGTAAGCATCAGCCAAGCGGGACTGGGAAAGAAACACAGCAGCGGCACCATCCAGGTGAAATACCAGGAATAGCCATTGGGAGCGAAGACCAGAACCGTTCCAATCAATAGGTAGGCTGTTCGCGCGGGCTCGGCGTTTTTCCACATCAGCCAGAACGCCAGACCCCAAGTGGCCAGGACACCGACGATCGCCGGCACTTCCGTTTTTCCGCCGGTGAGCCAGTCGATTACCGTGTACAAGCTGGCGTGGTAGTTTTTCCACGTCGCCTCGTAGTAGCTCATATTGGCGTGGAACATTCCAAGGGCGTGCCAATACGGTAGGGTAACTGCGAGCGCTGCAACCAGGGCCAACCCAGCAGCCCACCATCCGGCTTTTTTTCGCGGCCAGCCAGCCCCGCGAATCCACACGGGCAACAAGAGCACAGGGAATACTTTTGCCATGGCCGCCAGCGCGATGGGCACGCTGGCAATCGACGGCCATTTCTTGACCAAGGCCAACCCGGCGACTATGCCGAGCAGCGCCAGGACATCATTGTGCCCGCTTCCGGCAAACTCAACGATCACCAGCGGATTCCAGGCGTAAACGGCCAAGCGAAAGTCGCGATCCTTCTGGCCACGGAAGATGTAAAAGAGCAGCAGCAACACCAGCACATCAGCAACCGCGAACGGCGTCTTGAAGGCGATCGGTCCAGGAAAAAGTTTATAGCTGGCGCGAAAAAGCAGTTCGGTGGCGGGTGGATAGATAGCCGGCACTTCGCGGCCTGGCATGATCTGATAGTACTTGTCGCGCAACTGCACTAATCGTGGATCATTGGGCGCAATGCTGTAAGGATTCCAACCCGCGGCTTGCTCCTTTGCTTCCCAGCGATATCGCTGCAGGTCGTCGGAAAGCGTGGGTTCCATGGGCCACAGAGGGGCACGAAATGCAATAGCCGCAAAAATCAGTAGAATAGTGGTGGTGCGCGTCGCCCGCGTTTGCGCGAAAGCATACAATGCCAACAGGTAGACCACACCTGCTGCCAGCGCCAGTTCGATAAAGCTGATGGCGTGGTTTTTCAGGTAATACAAGCTGTGCATGCGCACAAAAAACGCTTCCAGCGCAATAGCTGCGGCCCACGGCCACAGTGCGTTCCACCGCGTTCCAATGTTTTCGGATGGCATTTGGAGAAGGTAGAGTTTTGCTAAGTCTGGCTCCATATCTGCTCGCGGCACAAGAAGGGCCGGTTAGCCACTATTGGCACAAGCTGACGGATCGGACTTTCAGCGGGGTGTATCACGCCAATGCCTTCGACCTGGCCATGATGATCCCCTACTTTATCGTGCTGTTCATCCTGGCGACCTATGGGATGCACCGCTACGCGCTCCTTTATGATTACTTCGCGTTCCGCAAGAACGTTCCCCCGAAGCCCCCGGAGGTGGCGCATTGGCCAAAGGTTACCATACAGCTTCCCATCTTCAACGAGCGGTACGTCATCGAGAGGTTGGTGGACGCGGTATCGCAATTTGACTATCCGCGCGAGTTGCTGGACATCCAGGTGCTCGACGATTCCACCGACGAGACCCGCGAGGTGGCCCGGGCCTGCGTGGAACGCCATGCCGCACAAGGCTTGCCGATCGTCTATATTCACCGCAGCAATCGGCAAGGCTACAAAGCTGGCGCTCTGGAAAACGGTTTACGCAGCGCGCAAGGGGAGTTTATCGCCATTTTCGATGCGGATTTCCTTCCTCCGAGCGATTTCCTTCGGCGAACCATTCCCTACTTTTTAGATCCCAACGGCGGCCAGGAAATCGGCATGGTGCAAACGCGCTGGACCTATCTCAACGGCGATTACTCATTACTGACGCGCGTGGAAACTATTCTGCTGGACGGGCACTTCGTGATCGAACACGGGGGACGCTCGCGACGCGGCACATTTTTTAACTTTAACGGTACGGCCGGGGTGTGGCGGCGCGCCGCGATTGATGCCGCTGGTGGTTGGGAACACGATACCCTCACCGAAGACACGGATCTTTCCTACCGCGCCCAACTGCGGGGCTGGAAATTTCTGTACCTCCCGGAAATCGAATGCCCTTCCGAGCTGCCGGTGGACATGAATGGGTTCAAGGCTCAGCAAGCGCGGTGGGCCAAAGGGTTGATGCAAACGGCGAAAAAGATTCTCCCCAAGGTGTTCCGAGCCAAGGTGCCGGGGCGGGTGAAAACCGAGGCGTTTTTCCATCTGACCGCTAACATCTCGTATCCGCTGATGGTGTTATTGTCGACCATGCTGCTGCCGGCCATGATTGTGCGGTTTTATCAAGGCTGGTTTCAGATGTTGGTGATCGACCTGCCTCTGTTTCTGGCTTCCACCTGCTCGATTTCCAGTTTCTACCTGGCGGCACAAAAAGAATTGCGCCCGAGGACCTGGCTGACCACGCTCTTGTACATGCCCTTCGTCATGGCCACGGGCATCGGCATAAGCGTGCGCAACGCCCAAGGCGTGCTGGAGGCGATCTTCGGCAAACCATCGGAGTTCGCGCGAACGCCTAAGTTCAAAATCGAGGGCAAGACGGGCACGTTCGTGGCAAAGAAATACAAGAACAAGTCCGGGTGGATGCCCTATGTGGAAATTGGTTTGGGAATTTATTTCGCTTTTACCGTTGTGTACGCGATCAGCAACGAGAACTACGCCACGGTGCCCTTCCTGCTTCTGTTCGTTTGGGGCTATCTGTACACCGGCTTTATGTCTCTCAGTCAATCCTGGTACGCGCAATTGCGTTTCGGCGTGAATGCCCCGGAGATGCGCCCGGCCTCCAGTGGAGCGCCGGGATTCTAGCGGCTCGCGGGCTAGGATGGTTCGGAGCGGATTGCCTATTTTCGTGTGTCCAGCGCCTGCAATTCGCGCGCAGCCAAATCCGCCGGTAGCGGCGCATAACCAAACAGCTGGCATTGCTTTTGCCCGCTGGTAAGCATCCATCGCGCTAAGTCGTGCAAGGCGTGGTCTTTCCTGGATTGCTTTTCAATCGCGGGAATCAGAATCCATGTGAATGTAGCGATGGGATAAGCATACTTTCCATTGGCATTGGTAATCGAGGTCTGAAATCCCTTTCCGCTTTCAGCAACAGCTCCTTTTGCCGCGGCAGTAACGCTGTCGAGATCCGCTTTAACGTATTCTCCGGAAGCATTGCGCACGGCGCCAAAGCTAAGTTCATGCTGCAGCGCGTAGATGAACTCCACATATCCGATGGAACTGGGGGTCTTGGCAACCGTATCGGCGACACCACTGTTGCCCTCAGCGCCAACGCCCACAGGCCACGAAACGGTCGTTTCTGCGCCAATGGCATTCCGCCAACTCTCGCTCACTTTGGACAGATAATCTGTCCAGGCATAGGTCGTGCCGCTTCCGTCTGAACGGTGTACCAGCACGATTTTGTCTGCCGGCAGCCGCACGTGCTTATTGAGGGCGCGAATCTCCGGCGCATTCCAAAACTGAATTTTGCCAAGGTAGATTCCGGCCAACACTTCGGGAGTGAAATTCAAAGAGTCTGGAGCACCCTTTACGTTATAAATCGGCACAACCGCTCCGACCACGGTGGCAAACTGAAGTAACTGCTGATGCGGGTTCTGCAACTGCTCATCCGGCAACGGCATGTCCGAAGCGCCGAAATCCACCAACTCCGCGCGGATCTGGCGCAGGCCTTCTTGCGATCCGACCGCGTCGTAATTCACCTTTAGACCAGGCTGGGTCTGCTCAAAGCTCTCAAACCACTTCCGGTAAATCGGTGCGGGGAAAGTGGCGCCGGCGCCCTTCAGCGTTTGATCGCCAGCCGAGGTCCCGCGCCTTTCATCTGAATTTGCCGCTCGGGTGCTTTTCGAAGCGACATTGAGTTGTTGGACTGCGGCAATCAGTGCGGTCGCCAATTGGTCGCCCAAGTCATCGCTAATTCTCTTCCAACCCGAGCGGCGTGGCGTAGCCAGATAGGACCACAGTGCTTGTCCGCTCTGGTCGCTCAACTCCACCGAAGCGTAGCCCTGATAGGTGGCTTCCTTTGCGGCTTGGGAACGAGGACTGGTGGAGACGTAGCCAGTTCGCCAAATCGTGGCGGAACCGTGCAGGATCGCGTCTGGGCGCGCAGAGTTGTCGATAACCTGAATCGTTTCCGTGGAACTCAGCTTTTGCAGCACACGGTCCCGCACCGCGCTGGAAGCTCGAGCGCTCTCGGGCCAATCTATGGCAATGCGCAAGATGTTCGAGACTTGCTCAGGCTTTTGCGCGGCAGACTGTTTGCCAGCGATTAGGCACGCCAGGCACAGCCAACACACCAGCCACAGGGGCTTTTGTGCGAATTGCGACCATTCGGCAAATCGATTCACGGCGTTTACCAGAGCATTCGAGGGTATTACAACCTAATCGCAACTTCCTACAAGAATTCATGTTCCGATGTGCAAACGTTTGTTCATAATTGAGGTCAGCTGTTCAGCAATCGGAAGCGAGTAGATGAGTCACACAAGACGAAATTTGGAAGAACTGGCCAACACCGTCACGCATGGCATTGGCCTTGTGTTTAGCGTGGCTGGCTTCGCGCTGCTATTGGCGTTCGCCCTGCTACGCGGAAGCGTCAGCCAGATTGCCGCTTGCTCAATTTATGGCGCAACGCTCGTATGTCTTTATGCTGCCTCGACATCGTATCACTCCGCAACTTCAGCCCGTTGGAAACGCACTTTGAGAATTTTTGATCATTCGGCGATTTACTTGCTTATTGCCGGAACGTACACGCCTTTCTTGCTGTTGTATCTGCGCGGCCCCTGGGGCTGGTCGTTGTTTGCGGTGATATGGGGGCTGGCTTTTGCGGGCATTGTCTTCAAATTGTGGTTGGTGGACCACTTTCACAAGACGTCCACGGCACTCTACGTCGCGATGGGATGGATCGTAGTCATAGCCGCTAAACCGGTATTGAGTCATGTTCCTGGACTGACTCTGCTGTGGCTGCTATTGGGCGGGATTTTATACACGCTTGGCGTCGTGTTTTTTGTATGGAGGCGACTGCCATACAGTCATGCGGTATGGCATGTTTTCGTTCTCGCGGGAAGCGGGTGCCACTACTTCGCGGTGTTGCGTTCGGTGCTCGGCGCGCGCGTTTAAACCGCTCTTCTGCCATGCAGCCTCTTCTCTGCCGACCGACGCAGCGGGAATTGCGATCGGACAGTCAACTGAAACTACCGAGACGGTATTCCCGTTGCCTTCCATTTGGCTAACTTTGGGCCATTGTTATGCGATAGAGTCAAACGGCCGTGCCCCCGGGGGTTTGCCATGAACGCTATGCAGTTTATTTCGATTGTATTGTTCTCGAGTTTTCTCCTGATTCCCCAAAAAACGTTCGAAGATGCCCCTGTGCCCGTGGAACAGGAACCTCATCATCACACCGTACTGAAAAACGATTCGGTGGTGGTCATGCGCGTGACTCTGCGGGAAGGTGAACGGACGCTGTATCACATCCATGCCCGTGATCGCGTGGCGGTTGAGTTATCGAACTGCAACATCTCGCAGCAAAATCTGAATGAGCCGGAAGGCCCCTCGGCGCCCACCAAACCGGGCGACGTCTCCGCTTCCACAGCAGGTGCAACGCCGCTGATCCATCGCGTGCACAATTTTGGGCCTGGCACTTTCGAAGTGTTGGACGTGGAATTCCTGCATCGTCCCGAGCCGCCTTCGAGCGCAGAAGCGGCGTCCGCGGCAGGGGAAAACCCCAGCGCCCGGGTGTACCGGTGGGAATTGGCTCCAGGAGCTGCATTAGCGATGCACACTCATGCGCGGCCTTATCTAATCGTCGCGACTACAAAGATGACGTTGAAAATGACCGGAGCGGACGGGCAGACGATGACGCACCAGGTTCAGGCCGGCGACTTTCATTGGATTGATGCCCAGGTCACGCACTCGCTGGCAAACGAAGGAACGGAGCCAGGCCAGATCATTGAGGTGGAATTGAAATAGCGCCAGCCGCATGGCCTGCTGTAGTTGTTGTATTATCCCCGCGCCTGCAATTGGATCGAGGTCAGCTATGAATGCAAGAATGTGCGTGCGGTTGTTTCTCTTGTTTGTTGCGGTGCTGTGCTTAGCGACGGCTGACTTCGCCCAGCGCCCTCATTTCGATTACATCATTTCGGGTGGGCATGTTGTCGATGGCACCGGAGCCACGTGGTTCACAGCAGATGTCGGAGTTGTGGGCGATCGGATCGCAGCCATCGGTGATCTGCACGGCGAAAATGCGGACACTCGCGTGAATGCATCGGGATTGGTGGTCTCACCCGGCTTCATTGACCTGCAAGGGCAATCGGAGTTCAACATACTGGTCGACAATCGCGCGGCCAGCAAAATCACCCAGGGCGTTACCACGGAAATAACCGGGGAAGGCACTTCCATCGCGCCGCTCAACGACCGCATGCGCCAGGACCTGGAAGATCAAGCGAAGAA
>Ga0187782_10003644_pt1 | contig 11506 bp, 10 predicted proteins | sample 0715_SJ02_MP15_2_FD_132454 | JGI IMG/M metagenome (GOLD analysis project Ga0187782, IMG submission 132454) | Tropical peat soil microbial communities from peatlands in Department of Meta, Colombia - 0715_SJ02_MP15_20_MG | ecosystem: Environmental > Terrestrial > Soil > Wetlands > Peat | place...
AACGGCTCGCGAAGACCATTTTCCCGAAGCTACGCGTAGGCCTGCTACACGGCCGACTGAAGAACGAGGAGAAAGACGCGGTGATGGAGCAGTTCCGGCGCGGCGTGCTTCAGATCCTCGTTGCGACCACCGTAATCGAGGTCGGCGTGGATGTGCCGAACGCGACTGTGATGGTGATCGAGCATGCCGATCGCTTCGGGCTGGCGCAGCTCCACCAGCTCCGTGGTCGGATTGGCCGAGGCTCGGAGAAGTCGTACTGCATTCTGGTGGCGCCGAAATCCGTCAAAGATGAGGCGCGCGAACGCATCGAGACGATGGTGGCCACGTCCAACGGCTTCGAGATCGCCGAGCGCGATTTGAAACAGCGCGGGCCCGGAGAATTTTTCGGAACGCGCCAGCACGGCGATGCCGCTTTTTCGTTCGCGCAGCCGCTGCGCGACCACGGATTGCTCGAACTCGCGCGGCGCGACGCATTCGCTCTGGCGGAAGATCCATCGCGCGCGGCCGAAGTGGTCGCGCGGCTCGAAGCGGCCAGTCCGGCGTGGCAGAAACGCTATCAATTAGCGGCCGTGGGATGACCTAGAAGCAGGAATCAAACCGTGCGCGTGATCGCAGGAAAATTTCGCAGCCGCAGACTGAAGGGACCGGGTACGCTACGCGTCCGGCCGACCAGCGATCGCCTGCGCGAAACGCTGTTCAACATTCTCGGCCCGGCTGTGGAGGACTCTCTTTTTGTCGATCTCTATGCGGGCACAGGTGCGATTGGCGTCGAAGCCGTCAGCCGCGGCGCGCGGCAAGTCATACTTGTCGAGTCGCATGCCAAGGCAGCGGGGCTGATCCGCGAGAATCTGGCAGCGCTGGGGATTCGCGCCGGAGCGGAATTGATCGAAGCAGATGCTTTGTCCGGCCTCGAGAAAATCGCCAAGCGGCACTTGATCGCGGACTTCATTTTTCTCGATCCTCCTTACGAAAAGACTGCGGAACATCTTCAAGTGCTCGAGTTTCTCGACGCTTCGCACCTGGTCGCACCGCGCGGTATTGTGGTCGTTGAACACCGATCCGGCATGGAAGTACCAGAACGCTTGGACCGCTTGGAGTGTTCACGACAGGTCGAACAGGGTGACGCCACGCTCAGTTTCTATCGCCTAGCAGCTGCTGCGTGACCTTCAGTCCTGTAACCGGGCCCTGCATCTCATCAAGGTATAATGGCCGGACCCATGCACCCCCTTCTGCAACGCGAGGCCGATCCGCCCGTTGACGCCCTGATCGAGCTTTCGCCGCACGCGCGCTTGCCTAGGCTCGACCTGGGAATCGATTGGGAGACACCCGGACAAGAATTCCGAACAAGCCTCGCCAGCGTTTTCAAGGGGCCGCATCCGCCGGCGGACAGCGAACTCGCGGAGATCCGCGACTTTCGCGTCGATTGGATTCGCGGGCGATTGCCCTTCCGCGCATTCACGGCTTCGAGCGTGTGGCACATCGGACTGGTGTGGCTGCTGCTTCTGCCGATCTGGGGCTTTCTGCCGCGGAGCACGCCCACACTCGCGCCGGTGCATATCGAGCTGGCGTGGTACAGCGCGCCGGCGGATTTGCCTCCGATCTCGCTTCCCGCCGCAACGCTGAAGCGCGTCGCACCGCGCAGCCACCGGACTGAGGCAACCAAGCCTGCGGACGAGCGAGGGGCGGACGCGCTTCATCCGCGGCAGACGATTCTCTCGATTCCGGTGCGTGTCACACATCCGCGGCAGACGTTGATTCGTCCCGATGCGCCGGACGCACCCCCGAAAATCGTTCCGCAATTGCCGAATATCGTGCAGTGGAACGCGCCGCAACTGCAGATGCCAAAGTTCCAGCTTTCGGCTTCCGCTGTGGCGCCGAAGCTTCAGCAGCGAGCTCTGCAAGAATCCGCAGTACCGGAAGTGCCCAACACGCAAAAAACTTCCGGACCGCTCAATATCGCCCCGACTGCGGTGGTGATCGCACGCCCTCAGATTCCCTTGAGCGCGATGTCCGCGCCGGTGGCTCGTCAGCATGACGCGGTTACGAACGCAGCGGCGCCGGAGATTGGCGGGGCGCCGAACGAATCGAGCCCGCGAAATGTGATCGCTCTCTCGGCCACGCCGGGTCCTCCGATTCCTGTTCCCAGCGTACCGGAGGGAAATCTCGCTGCGCGCATTTCCATTTCGCCCGCGGGCACGAAACCCGGCGAGCCGGGTGGCTCAGAAAATCGGACGGCGGGCGGCGCGACGGGCGGAGGAGGTGCAACGCCGGGCGCAGGTTCTTTGCCGGCGGCAATCAGCATCAGCGGCGGCATCGAGCCGCGCACGACCGGTGGTGGCGGAATCGCGGCGGGAGGAGGCCGCTCCGGAAGGTTGAACCTGAAGCCGACGACACCGTACCAACCGTCCATCGACACACGGCGTGTTCCGATCAATGCGGTTGCGCTCGACCCAACTCTGCCGCCGGAGAAGATTCTCGGCAGTGAAGTCTATACGATGCACGTCAACCGGCCGAACCTGACCAGCGCGACGGGAAGCTGGATTCTAAGTTTCGCCGAACTTGACGAAGGCAAAGACCCGTCTCTCAAGCACAAGGATCCGCTCGCGGGGCCTGTCGCGATGCAGACGGCGGACCCGAAATACCCGCCGGAGTTAATTAAGGGCCACGTGAAAGGCGAAGTCGTCCTCTACGCGATCATCCGCAAGGACGGGTCGGTCGATAGCATTCAGATCGTGCGCGGGCTGGACCCCCAGCTCGACCGAAACGCCATCGACGCTTTCAAGCAGTGGACGTTCCTGCCAGCGACGCGAGCCAAGGCTCCGGTGGATGCCGAGGTCGTGATCCACGTGCCGTTCCAGTATCGGGACCCGCACGACTACGCGCCGCAGCAATAAGAACCGGCGCTCAAACCGATAGAACTCCCATCAATCGGGAAACATCTTCCGGCGTGTTGTAGATGTGCGGCGCGATGCGCACCGCGTTTTCGCGCAAGCTGATGGAGATCTGCGCCGCGCGCAGCTTCTCGTAGAGCGCCCGCGTGTCATTCGCATTGCGAGCGGCTATGCAAATGTACGGTCCACGCCGGTCGCGTTCTTCGGGCGAAGCGAGCACGCAGCGAGTGGCCGGCAAGCGCACGATGATTTCAGCCGTGAGCGTGTCGATATAGCGCTGAACCGAATCAACGCCGATGCGTAGCAGGAAATCGAGCGACGAATCGAACGCCGCGAGATTTGTGAAATTCGCCGTCTCCGCCGAATCCCAGCGTCGCGCTCCCGGTGCCGGGCACATATTGTCGCCGGTCGGCATCGCTTGGAGATTTCTCGCACCCTCCAGCGCCATGAAGTAGACGGCGCCAAGCGGCAGCCGCTCCGTCCACTCGCTGGCAACCCAGAAGAAGCCCGTGCCGTACGGCCCAAGCAGCCATTTGTAACCGCTGCAAACAGCCACAGACGCGCCGAGATCGCGAATGTTCATCGTCATGGCCCCGGCGCATTGTGTAACGTCGAGCAGCAGAGCGGCACCGACCTTCTCGCACTCTCGCGCCACGCGAGCCGCGTCGAGCTTTGCGCCATTGTCGAATCGCACGAGGCTCGCCGAGACCACGCGCGTCTGCGGCCCGATCTGCTCGACGTAGTCCTCGGCAGAAATGAATCGGCCGCGCGGTTCGACGACTCGAACGCGCAACTTTCCAGTCTGCTGGTAATTCAGCCACGTGGAGAAATGCGCAGGAAATTCGCCGCGTCCAACCAGCACTTCGTCGCCGGGCTTCCAGTCGATTCCGGCGGCCAAGGCGGCAAGCCCCGCGCTTGCGCCCGTTGTAACTGCGATCTCTCCGGGACGGCCGCCGATCATGGCCGCAATCCTTTCGCGGATGCGATCGGGCAAATCGAAATAGGCGCTGTCGGGCAGCCGGTACGGGTGCTTCTTCCACTCCAGCGCAGCTTGCGCCTCGCGGGCCGCGCAGAGAGGCATGGGCCCCTGCAGCGCCGCATCCAGATACGTCACGCCCTCGAAATCGGCGAATTCGCTTCGGTAGTTGGTCGCCAGCATCATTGTTTCGGCTGTCATGGCTCGATTCTATCGAGCAGGAAGGGTTACGGGTAGTCGGCAAGGAGCGCGCGTTCCGGACAATTTGGACTGCCGTGGGGCGACCCGTCTTGCACCGATAGCGCCGCTAGAAGTGGCCGCGCAACTCGCGAAACGCCGAGAGAATCAGGAGCTTGCCGGTGCCGCTTTCCAGCTCTGACTTTTCCAGCTCCCACGTGGCGGAATGAGGGATGAAGACGGCGTTTAATCCGGATTGCAGCGCCGGGTTGATGTCGCTGCGCGGGCTATTTCCAACCATCCAGCCGTACGATTTCACGATCTTGAATTGCTCGATCATCCGCCCGTACGTGTCCGAGTCTTTTTCGAGCACGATTTCGATCGCTTCGAAATACGGCTGCAGGCCCGAACGCTCAAGCTTGGCTGCTTGCTCGGCCGGTTCTCCCTTGGTCAGCAGAATCAGCCGGTGGCGCCTGGCCAGATACACCAGCGTTTCAGGAACGCCTTCGAGAATGTGGGGCGGCGTGCTTTCGAGCTCCTTGGCCATGCGCTCGATTTCCTGCACGATCTCGCGCCGCGCGGAATTTCCGGCCAGTTTCAGATAGGTGTCTTCGAGCGACCTTCGGAAGCTCCGCACGCCGTAGCCGTGCTGGCGGATGTTGCGGCGTTCAGTTTCGTTCAGGATGTGGCGGATATAGTCGCGCGTGTAGCCAAGATGCTCCAACGTGGAAATAAAGTCATCGATCGCCTTCTCGAAGAAAATGTTGTTTTCCCAGAGAGTGTCGTCGGCATCAATCAGAAGTGTGTGGCGCGCCATCCTTTGACCCTAAACCTAAATCTTGCGTCAGCAGGAAGGATAAAAGAAGGAGTTTTTTGCGGTGCGCGATGCGCTGGTTAGCGCCCGAAAGAACAATCAGACCGGAGCAGGGAGAAATTCGTAGCGCTCGATGCGCGCGGCAACGCCGCGACGCCCATTGTGCGCCTCGACGCGCAGCACGCGGCCATAGCAGCGAATGTGCACGTCGCCGGCCAGGGTAATCTGTTGCGGGAGCGTGAGGACGAACTCAATCGCGCTGCCGGTCTCCAGCGCTGCCTCAATCATGAAATAGAGACCCCGGAAGCTGACATCCCGCGTCTCACCCGTCTTTTCTGTCACGCCGTCTTCGGCGGTAAAGCGGACCTTCAACGGAAGCATCATCGAAAACCGCCGGGCGGCGCGCCGCTCCACACCGTTTTCCATGAGACCTCCATCCGTCGCAGGCTGCCCAAACCTACCATCGGTCCGTTGATGGCGCAACGGCTTTCCCCGGGCGAAAAAGGCGAAACCGGGTACCAAAACTCACATTTCGCCAGATCGCTGCGGGAATGGGCCACCAAACGCGGCCTGGATGCGCTGGTTTGACCTATCCGCGCGCAGCCGTTAGGATGAAATGCAATGGAGTGCTCCAGCGCCTGCACCGAACGACGGAAACACCCCCGCGCACCGCTCCGGCTTCCCGCACGGATGCGCTGGCAGGGACCTTTGGGTATGCGGATTGAAATGGCGGAAACGGTGGACGTGTCGCGCGAAGGCGTCCTCGTTCATCGCAATGAGCCGTGCGAGCAGATGGCGCGCGTATGGATCGTATTCCCGTACGAGCGCAACGGGGGTGCTTCGGTGCAACCGGAGACTCCCGGCCGGATCGCCCGCGTCGAGCGCGATGAGGCCGGTGGCTACTGGGTGGCGATTCGTCTGGAGCCGCAACAGCGTGGAGCAACGCGGCCGGCCGGACAGGAGCGGCGGCGTTCCGAGCGCATCCCGTTCGCGCTGCCCATTTTCGTCCGCCTCGAGGGTACGCCCTGGCCCGAGGAATCGATGACGCACGACCTCTCGCGCAACGGCGCGCGCTTTGAGACCTCGCACATTTACGCCGCCGGTGAGACTGTAATTGCGCAAATCCCGTGGGGCGATTGGTCGAAGAAGGGCGAGATCCACGGACGCGTCGTGAGGGTCGAAAACGTGCCAGACTCGCCCGGGCCCGCGCCGCTGGCCAACCCTGAGAAGGGCGCGAGCGCGATTGTGACGTCCGTCGCAGTGGAATGGCTGAATGGCGATGGTCCCTCGCTTTCCGGGAAATCGGAACCCGGATGAACTGCCGGCCTGCCAGAGCGCCCGCCAATGGCTGACGTTTTTCACCGCAGCCTCTTTCTTTCAGGACCCACCGGACGTCTCGAAGCCCTTCTCTGGACTTCGCCAGTAGTCGATCCGGATTTCGTGGCGCTGGTGTGCCACCCGCATCCGCTTTACGGCGGTACGATGCACAACAAGGTCGTGTACCAAGCCGCCAAGGCGCTCCACCAGCGGGGCGCGCCGGTGTTGCGGTTCAATTTTCGTGGCGTGGGACAAAGTGAAGGCGAGCACGACCGCGGCGTGGGCGAACAGGACGACGTGCGCGCGGCGCTCGACTATCTCGCCGAGGAATTCCCGAATAAACCAATCGTGCTGGCCGGATTCAGTTTTGGCTCGTGGGTCGGCCTGCGCGTTGGCTGCGAAGATGGGCGCGTATCGCGCTTGATCGGTCTCGGTTTACCCGTGAACAATGTCGATGCGTCCTGCCTACGCCGGTGCGCGAAGCCAAAGCTCTTCATTCAAGGTGGCGAAGACCAGTTCGGGTCGCGCGAGAATCTGGAAGCGCTGTTCGCCACATTACCGGAGCCAAAGCGGCTCGTCTTCGTCGAGGGCGCCGACCATTTCTTCGCGGGCCATCTCGACGAGATCGGACCGGCGATCGACGCCTGGCTCGATTCCCACCCGCCGGAAAGTTGACTGTCCGCAATACTCAGCTGCGAGGTCCGAACAGCTTCAGAAACTGGTCCCGCGGCGCAGGTTCGACCGCGATCACTTCAAGGTTCGCGCGCACGTGGTCGACGCGGCTCATGCCCACGAGCGCCGTCGTAACTCCGGGTGCCGAACGCGCAAATTGGAGCGCTTGCAATGAATTGCTTTTGAGCCCGAGCGCCGCGCCAATGTACGCGGGCAGGTTTTGCGTCAGTTGTCCTTGCAGCAGAGCCGCGCTCGTGACCAGCGTGATTCCCAGAGCGCGTGCCGCCTGCACCGTCGCCATGGTCTTTCCGGCCACGACTTGGTTGGGCCGCACGAGCGCCTCGGGCATCGCCAGATTCAGCGGCAACTGCGCGAAGCGAAAGTGATGCTCCTTGCCGCCGGCCTCGCGCGCAATTTCTTCCATCGCTGCCAGCGACAGATAGCCCGCCTTCTTTGGATCCTCGCGAAAAGCGTTCCACGTGGCGAGTCCATAGGCGCCGACCTTCCCTGCCGCGACCGCGGATTCAAAAAACTCGAATGCATCGGTGATTCGCCGACGAAATTCCTCGACGGGAATCTCATCCAACTGCGTCTCCGGATTGTGGAGGTAGAAAACGTCCACGCACTCGACTCCCAGATTCGCCAGGCTGCGGTCGAGCTGGTCGGCCAGGTAGCGCGGGGTCATACAGTGGCATCCGGCCGCGATATCCTCGGGGCGGAAGATTCCGCGCCCGACAAATTCGCGTGAGAAGTATCCCTCTGCGTCGTCCGGCATCGCGCCATCGGGAGTCAGAAAGCCCGCTTTGGTGCAAAGGACGACTTCCTCGCGCGAAAAGCCTTGGGCCGCGAGAGCCTTGAGCGCCGCGCCAATCGAGCGCTCGCTGCGCTGCAGGCGGTAGTTGATCGCGGAATCGATCAGGTTGATGCCGCCTTCAACGGCGGCGATGATGGCATCCGTGTAGGACTTGTCGGTCGCGGCGTCCGGTTCGCCGAGGTAGGTCCCGATCCCAATCGAGGAGAGCACCAGCCCGCCCGAGGCCTCGCGAAAATGTCCGGCCGCTGCTCGCCCCTGAAATCGCGCGGCGTAGCGCAGGGTACCTTGCGGCGTTGCCCGGCCGGGCATGCGTTGGCCTGCGGTTGCGGTCGACGGCATGAAGACCTCGTTGCGATACGTGGCGTGAAAGTCGGCGCAGTATAGCAGAACGGTGCGAGTCAAACGGCAACCAGAAACAGTCTACGAAGCGGCGCGAGCCGTCACTTCCTCACCTGAGAGTCCCTGCTCGCTGAGGAGTTGGCGAGTCTCCATGCGAATCTTCGGCAAGTGCCGCGCGAAAAGGATCGCCCCGACGATCGCCAGCGCTCCGCCCAGAGCTACCGTCAGCGGCGCTCCGATTCTGTCCGCCGCGGCCCCCGCCAGCAGCGCGCCAAGCGGCGACATTCCCATGAACATCATCGAATAGACCGCCATCGTCCTGCCGCGCAGACGGTCAGGAACCATCGATTGCACCAGCGTGTTCGTTGCGCCCATCTGCGTCATCAGCGAAAAGCCGACCGGCACCAGCAGCAGCACCGAAAGCGCATAGTGATGCGAGAACGAAAACAGAATCAAGAATGTGCCAAACGACGCACACGCCATCCACACCACCCTGCCAAGCCCGTGAACACGCGTGCGCGATGCCAGCGCCAGCGCACCCGTGAGCGCGCCGATGCCCGCCGCACTGCCGAGAACACCGAGCGTGGTGGCGTCGCCGTGCAAGATCTGCTTCGCGAAGACAGGCATCAGCACGCTATAGGGCATGCCGACAAGACTCACGAGCCCCAACATCGTCAGCAGCGCCCGGATCGGCGCGGTCTTGCGAACAAAACGGAATCCTTCCGCGATATGGTCGTAGGCGGATTTAATGGCGCGCTCCGCCTGCCGCGCTGGAATCCTCATCATGAATAAACCAGCAATCACGGCAATGTAGCTGACGCCGTTCGCGAAGAAGCACCATCCCTCGCCGATGCTCGCCACGAGAATGCCCGCGATTGCGGGACCAATGATGCGCGCGCCGTTGAAAATCGAAGAATTCAGGGCGATCGCGTTCATCAAATCCTCGCGCCCTACCATTTCGACAAGAAACGATTGCCGCGCGGGAATGTCGAACGCGTTTACGACGCCCAGCAGCGCCGCCAACACGATCACTTCCCACACGGTCACGCGATTGAGCAGCGTTGAAACCGCCAGTATGAACGCGAGAATCATCGACGCGGTCTGCGTGATAATCACGATCGTGCGCCGGTTCCAGCGGTCCGCCACCATACCGGCTACCGGCGCCATCGGAAACACCGGAATCTGCCCCGCAAATGAAACGGCGCCGAGCAGAAGGGGCGAGTTCGTCATGCGGTATACGAGCCACGACTGCGCGACCGTCTGCATCCACGTGCCGATCAGCGAAATCAACTGGCCGCTGAAGAAAAGCTGAAAATTGCGGTGCCGCAGCGAACGGATCGTGTCGCGGAAACGCGAGCGCTCCGCGGCGGGAGTAGCCACGGCCGGCTGGGTTGTGTCTGCCTGTGCCATGAATTCTCTATTGTACGACGCAACTCAAGCGCTCTGCCTTTGCTCGCGGCCGCGCGTGCCCTAAGGAGTCGGCGGATTGGGAGGCGCAACAGCTGCCGGCGCCAGAACTCGGCCGCAGGCCCGAAGAATCCGGCGGTAAGGCCAGCCATCCTCGCGAAAGAGAATTTCGCCCTCGCGCGGGCTCGAGTAGAACCAGCGCGCCACCAGGGACAGGTGCTCAGCCAGCTCCGGCGGAGCAGTTCGCAAGCCGTAGCGCTCCCGCCAGCTCATATCCGTCTTCGCGCCCGCTTCTAACGCTCCGTCAGCGGTTGAAGATCCTTGGGGCTCCAAGGCCTGACGCAAGATGGCTTCCACCGATCGCGGCTGGCTCGATAGCTCGCCGAAATCCAAGAACAATGGCTCCGCGAGCAGGCCGCCGCGCAGCGGGAAAACAGCGACAGTCTTTTCGTCGGCGGCGCGCTGCAAGATCACCGCGTCGAGTTCCTCGATTCTCCGCGCGAGTTCCGGCATTCCGCGCAACACTCCTGAAATCTTCTCCAAACGCTTGTGCAGAGTCGCAGCTCGCTCGAAATCGAGGGCTTCGCTGGCGGCTTCACGCTCGCGCTGGACTTGATTGGTCAAGGCCTCGCCCGACGTCGCCAGCGCCTCCACAAGACGGAGCGCCTCGGCGTCATATTCCTGCGGCGTGCAGCCAGCAAAGCAGGGCGCAAGACACATCTTCATCTCCGAATAGATGCACCCGGGAAAATTCGGATCCCGGCGAATGCGAATCTGGCAGCGGCGCGTCTTGAAGAGATCGAGAAAGCCTTCGGAAAACGCTTCGGCCGCTCGCCGCGACGCGAACGGCCCGAAATAGAATCCTTCGTCCGCGCGAATCCGGCGCGTGATGTAGCACCGCGGATACTCATTTCGCAGGTTTACCTTGAGCACAGCGGGCGGACGCAATCGCAGCAAATCCCGGTAGCGTCCCGGGGCGTGCTTCTTTGAATTTTCGTAGAGCGTTAGCGTCTGTTCGAATTTCGAGCCCGCGACCCGATAGCGGATTCGCGCCGCCACCTCGCGCAGATTCAATCGCTTGTAACCGGGTTCCGGCAAGCGAAGCAGCCGCTCGGCGGCGCGACGCAAGTCTGCTGTCCGCAAGATGTGAGGGTGCCCACCCTCGGCGCGCATTTCGATCAGCAGAACGCCGGGCCGCTGCGGCACCGCGGCGAAAAAATCTTCTTCGCGCGAGAAATCGACTTCCTGCCCTGCGTCGAGCTCCAGCATTGCGCCAGCATACCAGCACTGCGAGCACGTGACTCCGGCGCGGGTCGAATGGGCCAGGCTGGTCAGGATGCAGTGCGCGGCCGGCTATTGAGCGGCGTCGACTTTTCTCAGAATCGCTTCGCTTTCCAACCTCTTCCGCCAACGGCGCAGCCACGGCATCGGCCAGATCGATCGCCACCCTCCGACGATCGAGCCTTTCCAGGTCAAGCGATACACCTTACCCGCCGAGTCGAGGTACATGTATCCGCGCGCCTGCTGCGACGGCCCAAAACGCTCCAGCCGCCGCTGCAGCTCGGCAATTTCCTGGCCGCGAGGCGGCAAAACCGGCCGGTCGCCGTTGACGTTTTGCTGCACCAGCATCCGGTGAACGCGATAGAGCGTGAACACGTCGTCGACTTGCGGAAACGCAAACACGCGGTAATTCGGCAACGGGAATAGCACAGGCAAAGTCGCGTTCGTGTTCGTATCGACCTGCAAGTCGCCCGAACACCGCGTAACGAATCCCATGTAACCGCGGGACTTCCGCCAGGATACGACGTAGGAAACGTCCGCCCACTCGTTCGTGTGCGGATTGCTGAGAAGCGCCACAAAGGCTTGGCTGCCCGGAACGAGTTCTCCGACGTTCAGATAAGCCACAAGGTCGAAGCCCCACAGCAGGATGGCGTCCACCTTTGGCTGCATGAAATCCCGAACTGCGGCGGGCAATTCTTCAAATGAAACGGTACGGGGAAAGACTTTGGACTGATGCTTAAAGGTGAGCCGCAGCGCCACGGGCGCTAGCACGAGCATGACGCCGTAGAACAAGAGAACGACGAGCATGACCTGCCCGG
>Ga0187782_10003645_pt1 | contig 11504 bp, 10 predicted proteins | sample 0715_SJ02_MP15_2_FD_132454 | JGI IMG/M metagenome (GOLD analysis project Ga0187782, IMG submission 132454) | Tropical peat soil microbial communities from peatlands in Department of Meta, Colombia - 0715_SJ02_MP15_20_MG | ecosystem: Environmental > Terrestrial > Soil > Wetlands > Peat | place...
GGGCGGGAGTTTTTCCCGCACCTGATCACGGCACCGTTCCACAGCGGTCTCGGCGTGGCCTTCGGGTTCGCCATCGCGGCCAACGTGATCGCGGCTGTCGCCTCGGCGCTGACGGGCCGGCGCACGCCGGCCCCTGCCGCGCACGAGTCACTGGGTTACGAACTGGCCGCCGTGGCCGGCGAAGGCGGCTTCGAGCCCAGCGAACTCGTCGTCCCCGGCGTCCCGGAACAGAGCACCGAACCGCCTCACAAGCCCGACTAGGGCCGGTGCTGGTTGCGTTCTCGTGACCCGCTAGCGGCGCCCGCCGACTGAGCGCGCGCCAAATCAGTCCCACTGAACTTCTCCAGACCTTGGGCATGCTTGGTCGCTGCGGGATGCGCTTCTACCGCTGAGAACCCATAGTCCGCACCTCCAAGGCATGATCGTGCTGAGGATCGCGATCACGCTGTCGCTGAATGCCTCGGGTCCCTGCTTGGACATGGTCTGTCCGGGGCGGCTAGGTGACGGAGTATCGGCGATACGGGAGCGGTTGGTTGCCTGGCTGCTGTTCGGTTTGCGGGTTTGTCGTGGTGCGTGGCCCATCGCGCTGGCGGTCAGGGGCGGGATGAGGGACGCCAGGCCGAGGCCGAACAGCAAGGCCACCGGCAATACCGCCGTCCAGTAGCCGGCGTCGGGGCCGATGCGCACGGCGAGCATGAACGCAACCGTGCACAACAGGCAGCCCGCCACCAGTTGCGGCCGGGGGCCAATCCGCTGAGCCAGCTGGCCGCTGGCTCCTGACAGCAGCAAGGTCACGACGGTGACCGGCACCAGCGCCGAACCCGCCTCCACCGGGCTGTAGCCGGCAATGATCTCCAGGGCGGGGATGAAGACGAACGCGAAGCCGCCAAGGGCGCCATTGACGACGAAGGTGACGGCATTGGCGGCGCGGAACTGGGCCGGAGCGAAGATCGCCGGCGGGAGCATGGGATGGCTCTTGCGCCGTTCGGTGATGGCGAAGGTGGCCGAGGATCCCACGGCGAGCACCGCGGCAGCGGCGAACCCCGGCGACCTGACGCCCCCGCCAGGCAGGACGATGATCGCGTAAGTGATCGTGGCCAGCGCAGTGACGCCGGCCAGCGCGCCGGGCCAGTCGGCGCTCCCGGACGACGAGGTGTCCCGGGATTCGGGGACGTGGCGTCGGGTCATCCACGCGACCGCCGCGGCGACCGGGACGTTGATCAGGAAGATCGGCCGCCAGCTGCCGGCTTGCAGCAGCCACCCGCCCAGGAAGGGGGCGATCGCGGAGGATACCCCGCTGAATCCGGCCCACGTCCCGATCGCGTGGGTGCGGTCGCCGGGCTGGAAGGCCGCCTCGATGATGGCCAGGCTGGCCGGTGTCATCAGCGCGCCCCCGATGCCTTGCACGGCCCGCGCGGCGATGAGCCATCCGATGCCGGGCGCGGCCGCGCACAGCACCGACGCCAAGGTGAACCAGCCCAGCCCGGCCAGGAACACCCGCCGCCGCCCCCAGCGGTCGCTGAGCGAGCCGGCCAGCAACATCAGCGAGGCCAGGGTCAGCGTGTAGCTCGTGACGATCCACTGCAGGTCCCCGAAGCCGGCGTGCAGGTTCCGCCCGATCGCGGGCAGCGCGACGGCGACCACTGTGGAGTCGATCCCGGCCACCGACGATCCCAAGATCATCGCCGCGACCACCCACCGGCCCCGCGCGGAGCGATAGGCGAGCAGTTCGCGCGGGCCGGAGCCCTCAGCCGGGCTCAGCCCACCCGGCTGCGCGCCCGGATCTGGTGTCACTGGCCGGACCCGGACCGTCTGACCTGTATCTGGCCGAGCGCGAAGGTTGACATCGTGCCGACCCTCTAGCCCGGGCCGGCGCGGCGGGCCTGACGAAACGGCGGCACAGAGATCTCCCAGCGGTCGGGGGACACGACGATGTTCATGGGATCCGGTTACCTGGATTCCGCTTCGGCGTTTGACGCCGAGATCGCCTTCACAGTCTTGTGACGAGGCAGGTGAGCGATCGTCGCCTGATCTAGGTGATTCGCCGGCCCTGCCCCCGGGACCCTGGCCCGGTCACGGTATCGGGCGGAATGACCGTCAGGGGCGTGCGCCCCGGCGATGCCGGTATGGGCAGTGCTCCGGGAATGACTTTCCGGTAGCGACCTGGCCTAGATCTTGGGCTTGATCTCGACGCGGCGCGCCGCGCGGTGCTGGGCCGCATCCCGGACGGCTCGCTGGTGATGACCCACGCCTCGGTGACGCTGGAGGAGACCGGGATCGCGGACGCGGTCAATGGCGGCGGCGGCCGGTGGGAGTCGGCGCGGAACATGATGTTCGCGCTGGACTTCGCGACCCAGGCGCAGCAGATGAAGGCGATCGGCGGGCAGCCGGATTACGCGCTGGGCAGCGTGCACGCGATCACCGCGGGCGACACGCTGGTGATCGCGTCGGCGTCGGGCAGCCAGCTGGCCTCTTACGCCTGGGGCGCGGCCAACGTGATCTTCGTGGCCGGCGCGCACAAGCTGGTGCCCACGCTGGCCGCGGCGCGCCGGCGGATCTACGCCCACAGCCTGCCGCTGGAGGACGCCCGCGCGCAGGCCGCCTACGGCCAGCACAGCCAGGTCGGCAAGATCCTGGAGATCCACGCCGAGCTGCCCGGCCGCATCCACGTCGTCCTGATCCGCCAGCGCGTCGGCTACTGAGCGCCCCGGGCCCGCCGGATCCGCCCTGCCCCGGGAGGTGTCCCGTGACTGTCCACGCGAGGCCGGAGGGCCGCGAGCTGGCCCTGGCGCCGCTGGAGGAGAACGCCGATCATGTCCGCGGCGCGCCCGCCGACCGGCTCATCATCGAGTACGGCGACTACCAGTGCCCGTACTCGCGGCAGGCCTTCCGCGCGATTGAGCGGGCCGGCCGCGAGCCCGGCGGGACACCGCGGCGGCTACGACCCGCCCACCCTGCTCGCCGCGCTGGCCCGATGAGCCGCCCCGCCCGCATGCCACGAAGAGCAGTCCGAGAGTGATGCAACGGCTCGTTCGGGATAATCTCGCTGATTTCCCGACAGCCGGGAGAGCCACTCCGCCATTCCAGCGGGCGAGGGCGTGCCTGCCCCATGTCAGTACGGTGCGGGTCAGCTCGTAGGTGCCGGGTCGGCGCTGTACGGGGTGCTGGCCGAGGTCGAGGCGCTCGGCCTGGACCTGCTCGAGGTCCGCCGGCTCACCCCATACGCAAATCACCAAGATCAGGTGACAGCTGCTCACCGTGACCGCCGCTACTGTCGAGGGCGCATCCATCGTCAGACCTGAGCATGATGACGATGACCGGCGTACCACCGGGAAAGGAGCGGGTTCCGTGACCGAAGATCCCAGCCGCGCCGCGTGGCTGACGCAGGCGCGTTCCTACCTGCGCGACGCCGACCCGGTGCTGGCGCGGCTCATCAGCGACCGGCCGGACTTCGACCCGCGGGCGTGGATGACCCAGCTGCCGCCGATGGACCTGTACGGTGCGCTGTTGTTCCAGGTCACCGGCCAGCAGCTATCCGTCCCGGCGACCCGGCGGACCCTGGCCCGCATCCAGGCTCTGTTCGGTGGCCACCTCCCCTCACCCGCCGAACTGCTGGCCGTCGATCCCGGCCAGCTCCGCGAGGCCGGGCTCTCGTGGCGGAAGATCAGCACCCTCCGCGACCTCGCCGAGCGGCTGACGGACGGCAGGCTGGACTCGAACGAACTGAGCAGCCTGCCGGATGACGAAGTCATGGCCGAACTCACTGCGGTTCCAGGGATAGGCCCGTGGACCGTGCAAGGCGTGCTGCTCATCGCGCTGCGGCGCGAGGACGTCGTGCTGCCGGGCGACCTGGCGCTGCGAAAGGCCGTACAGGCCGCCTACCGGCTGGATCACCTGCCCAGCCAGCAGGAGGTCCTGGCCGTCGCCGAGAAGTGGCGGCCCTACCGCAGCCTGGCCACCAGCTACCTGTTCTCCGCCGCCGTCGAGTCGGCCGAGGCACCGCCAGCCGCCTCGTCGGCGCCGTCGCACCCGTGAGATAGGGCCGCACCTATGTCGATGTTCGGCTACGACGCCCGGCCGGTCACTCCGTTGCCCGTTCTGATCGGCACGACGGCATCGCCCGGCGCGTACGCGATCCGTGACTTCCTCAGCCGCAACGGCTACCCGTTCCAGTGGGTCGATGCCGACCAGCCCGAAGCGGTGCGCGCGGTGGCGGGGGTAGCCGAGGCTGAGCCGTCAGCGCGGCCGTTGTGTATCTTGCCCGACGGGTCGCGGCTGGCAGCTGCGACGGTGGAACAGGTCGCCGCCGACCTGGGCATGGTCGCGGCCCCGTCGCGGTCGGAAACCTAGGTCACGAAATCCGACCTAAAGGCTTAAGGAGCTCCCTGAAAATCCATAGTCGGCTGGGCCGCCACCATGCACCTGGCTGGCTGGCCGAGCGTGCTGTCGAGCGGGACTGTGACCGTCCACGAACCTTTCCCCTCAATAAATGGGGAGTGCCGGGTGAAGGGCTCGTTGGCTAGCTGGATCCCCTCGGGGTAGCCGGTCGTCGGCCGGCTGAACACGTAGAGGTCAATCACGTCTGCGTAGCGCCCGTATACCTCGGCTGCGAACCCATCCCGATAGACGCCCGTCGCCGTGACACTCGTCGCAGTGACTTTGCAGGATGAGGGCACCAGGATGGACGAGGAAGGGCCCTCGTTGCCAGCAGCGCGCATCGCGGCGTCAGACTGGACCGACACGGGCACGGAATGACTGCGCACAGCAGTCACTGCTGTTGCCGCCGTTACCGATCCGGCTCGGGTCGCAATCGTCGTGATGTCCGCGGCGTGCACTTTCGACGATCCTCCGCACCCCGCGATCAGAAGGGACAGCGCCGAAACCAGTACCGCCCCCGAGCCAATGGTCATCACACGTCTCATCATCGATTCCACCACACAGGGTTATGGCCGCGGGTACTGACCCCGCGGCGACCAGAACGAGATATCTCCACGTCTTAGAGACGCTTCGGCTCCCGATCGGTTGCGTCCACTGATCCCTGGGGCACACTCACCTCGGCATGACCGTCAGGCTGCTTCTCCTTACGAACCGGACATGGGCGGCGGCTGATGATATCGACGGCCTCGGCGAGCATCTCGTGACGTAACTGGGCCAGTGGCCGTTGCCGGCCGACGATGTGCTCGTTGAGATTTTCGCCCACGCCAGGCCGAGGGTGAACCGGCTGTCGCAGACCAGCCGCATGGTTGCCGCCTTTGGCGCGACAACGGCCGGTTGATACCGGCGGATCGGGCACGTGGCATGCATCATCAGCGGAATCCTCTGGGTCACCTGCGCGGCCGCGCCGAGCCAATCAGGGTCATGGTGATCTTGCCTACTGTCCGATCGTCCGCGCTAGGACGGTCAGATCCTGCCCGCCGAGGCCTTGATCAACGGCCTGCTGCCATTCGTCAGCCAGGCAAGCCAGGACGGGCAGCCGGCCGTCGCCGGCGGCCTGCAGGGCCAGGTGCACGTCCTTGAGCGCGAGCGACAGTGCGAACTGGGCCGAGAACTCGCTGTCGGCGATGCGTTGCAGCTTGGCTTCCTGCCACGGCGAGACCAGCGAGCTACCGCCCAGCGCATCTACGATCGTCGTGGTCGCCAGGCCCAGCCGACGGCCCAGGGCCACCGACGCGGCCACCGCTTCGTTCGCGAACGCGAGCCAGGTGTTGTTCACCAGCTTCAGCCGCGTTCCCGCTCCGGCCTGCCCGACCCAGAACGTGTGCTGGCCGAGCGCGCCGAACAGCGGACCGATCCGCGAACGCGCCTCAGCGGGCCCGGAGGCGAAGATCGTCAGCTGGCCGCGTTCGGCCGGATCCCGGCTTCCCGACACCGGCGCGTCCAGCAGAAGCACGTCCGGACGCTCGCCACCCACCATGGCCGCGACACGGTCGATCCCGGCCACGCCGATGGTGCTCATCTGGGCCCAGATCGCGCCCGGAGCCAGCGCAGCGAGCATGCCCTGGTCGCGAGCGATCGAAATGACAGCATCGGCGTCGGTCACCATCGTCACCACGATCGCAGCGCGCCGCGCCGCATCGGCTACGGACCCGGCGACCTGGGCGCCGAGCCCCTCCAGGTCCTGGGCCGCCTCCATCCGGCGGTCCCAGACGATCACCGGGATGCCAGCGCGCAACGCACTGGCGGCCATCCCGTGGCCCATCGCTCCCATGCCGAGCACCGCAACCGGCTCGTCCGTCCCGGCCATTGCTCTTCTCCTTCCCCAGTGCCTGCTTGTCGGGTCCGGTCAGCATCGCGCCGCGCGGCCGCCGCGGTCAATGGCTGGCCCGGGGACGTCCCCGCCCTGGCGTTCAGGCCGTGACCATCCCGGCTGAAGGATTGCCTTGATGCCACATCTGCCTGCCGAAACTGCTTTAGAGGCCGGGTGCGTCACCGTGGGCCCGGCCTGCTACTGGCCGAGGAGCCAGCGTCCGGGTGCGATGAGGTCACATGCTTGTGCTGGCCCCCATGATCCGGGCGTATAGGCGCTGACTGGGGGCGGCGTGGACAGCAGCGGCCCGGCCACGTCCCAGACCGCGGCGAGCCCATCCGGGCGGGTAAACAGCGAGCGGTCACCCAGGAGCACGTCATGGATCAGCCGGACGTAGGGCGGCAGCGGATCGGCGCCGTGCAGGCTCGCCAGCGGGATCGACGCGTGGGCCACGTCGAGCTCCAGCGCCGGGCCGGGCTTCTTGGCCACCAGGGACAGGTCGATTTCGCCGTCGCCGGCCAGGGAGAAGGACAGCACGTTCGAGTCGCGCGGCAGCTGGCCGGACAGCGGCCCGGGCGGATCGCGGAGGACCAGGCTGACCAGCTGCGCTGACGCGGCCATCCGCTTGCCGGTGCGCAGGTAGAACGGCACGTCACGCCAGCGGGGGTTGTCGATCCACAGCCGCGCCGCGACGAAGGTGTCCCGACTGGATTGCGGATCGACCCCGGGCACCTCCCGGTACCCGTCGAACTGCCCCAGCACCACCTCAGCCGGGTCAAGCGGCCGGAAACAGCCGATGACCCTCTCCCGGGCATCTTGCAGGCCGACCGTGCTCAAGCTGGCCGGCGGCTCCATGGCGACCTCGGCGGCCACCTGGAACAGGTGGGTGACCAGCATGTCCAGCACCGCGCCGGTGGCGTCGTAGAACTGCGCCCGGTCCTCGATGCCGAGCGTCTCGGGCACGTCGATCTGCACCGACTCGACATGCTCGCGGTTCCAGTACGCGGCCGACGACCCGTTGGCGAACCGCAGCAGGTGCAGATCCTGGGTGGCCTCCTTGCCCAGGAAATGGTCGATCCGGTACACCTGCTGCTCGTCCAGCACCGAACGGACGACCCGGTCCAGCTCGCGGAAACTCGCCCGCGACGTGCCGAACGGCTTCTCGTAGACCACGCGGGCACCTCGGGCGAGCCCGTGCTGGCCCAGCGCCTTGGTCAGCCCGGCAAAGGCCACGGGCGGAACAGCCAGGTAACAGATCAGCTGCGGGGCGCCGCCAAGTGCCCGGCGGGCCCCGCCCAGCACCTCCGGCAGGCGCCCGGGGTTGTCGGTGCTGAACCCGCCGCCGGCGAAAAACACCCGCTCGGCGAAGGCGTGCCACTGCCTCGGCTCCGGCTTGGGGCCGAATTCGGCCAGCGCGTCATGGACGTGAGCGCGGAAGCTCTCGTCCGTGACGTCGCCGCGGCCATTGCCCACCAGCCGCCACTGCCTGGGCAGCAGCCCATCGCATGCCAGCCGGTACAACGCCGGCAACACCATCCTCCTGGCCAGGTCCCCGGTCGCCCCGAAAAGGACAAACACCACCGGTCCAAGATCGCTCGCGAACTCGCCGTGTCGCTCACGGTCCATCACGTGTCCGCTCCTCAATCACGCACCGGATCAGTGGCCAGCTGGTGCCCGTCATCCCGGCCGGCACGGTGTGCCCGCGCCTCGCCGGAGCGCTGAGACGACCTTAACCCCGGCACTGCGGCTAGCCCGCCTCCAGGCCACGGTGCCTGCGACACGCGGCCAAGGCCATTAGGATCGACGACCTTGGGAGCGAGGCCGACACGCGGCTGGTGCGGCCGTTGACCGAGGCGCCAGACCGGGACTGGCGGGTCGTCGGCTCACTAGGGCCGGTGGAAGAATGGGCGTGATCTGCTGGAGATGCGTCGCAGCCGGGCTACGCCGATTCAGGTGATAGCGGCTGCGGGAGCGTAGCCGAGCCCAGGCTGAAGGAGCCGGCGATGTCCGCAGCAAACGATGACAACAGAGACGCGCAGGACCGGATGCTCGGCCCGGTGCCGGGCGCCGAGGCGCTGGGCCGCGGGCCCGTCCCGGACGGCGGGTTCTCCCGGCACGAGTATCATCATCCGGCCGCGGGGTGGGGCGCGGCGAGAAGCGTCGGGCACGTGCTGGAGGAGCGGGGCACGCCGGCCGAGGGGGTCCGCGCGCTGTTCGTGATGAACCAGGAGGACGGCGGCTTCGACTGTCCCGGGTGCGCGTGGCCGGATGACCCAACCGGTCTGTACCTGGACATCTGCGAGAACGGCGTCAAGCACGTGACCTGGGAGCTGACCCGCAAGCAGGTCGGCCGGGACTTCTTCGCCGCCCACACCGTCAGCGAGCTCGCCGGCTGGACGGACTATGACCTGGAAAGTGCCGGGCGGCTGTCCGAGCCGGTGCGCTACGACGCTGCCAGCGACCGGTACCTGCCGGTCTCGTGGCAGGACGCGTTCGAGCTGGCGGGGAGCACGCTGCGCGGGCTGGGCAGCCCGCACGAGGCGGCGTTTTACACCTCCGGGCGGCTGAGCAACGAGGCGACGTTCTTGTATCAGCTGTGGGCGCGGGAGTTCGGCACCAACAACCTGCCGGACTGCTCGAACATGTGCCACGAGGCCAGCGGCCGGGCGCTGACGGCCGCGATCGGGACCGGCAAGGGCACGGTCGACCTGGGTGACTGGGAGAAGGCGGACGCGATCTGGCTGATGGGCGACAACGCGGCCACCAACGCGCCGCGGATGCTGACCTGGCTGGCCGAGGCCGACCGGCGCGGCGCCGCGCTGGTGCACATCAACCCGCTGATCGAGGCGGCGTCGCGGCGGACGATCGTGCCGCACGAGTTCGCCGACATGGCGACCTTCCGCACCACGACGATCGGCACGATGAACGTACAGGTGCGCATCGGCGGGGACATGGCCCTGCTGCGGGGGGTGGCCAAGGCCGTATTCGAGGCGGCGGCGGCCGACCCGGCGGTCCTCGACGGGGAGTTCCTGGAGAGCTTCACCCACGGCCTGGATGAGTACCGGGCGCTGTGCCAGGCCACGCCGTGGGACGAGCTCGCGCGAGCCTCCGGCGTGGACGAATCGGCCATCCGGCGGCTGGCCGATTCGTACATCAAGTCCGGACGGGTGATCATCGCCTGGTGCCTGGGCATCACCCAGCATGAGCACGGCGTGGACACGTGCCGGGAGATCGTCAACCTGCTGCTGCTGCGCGGCAACATCGGCCGCGAAGGCGCGGGGCCGTGCCCCGTGCGCGGCCACAGTAACGTCCAGGGCAACCGCACCTGCGGGATCAACGCACCTGCGGTCGGAATGCGCGATCCTGGCCGGCCTGGCCCGGGCCACGCTGCCCGGCAGCAGCACGCCCTGGCAGTGGTACGCCGAGGACTACGACCGGATCCGCGACACGATGGCCCAGGTGCTCGACGGCTTCGAGGACTTCAACGAGCGGGTCCGCCACCCGCACGGCTTCCGCCTCAGCCAGCCCGCCCGCGAACGCGGGTTCGTCACCCCCTCCGGCCGCGCCGAGTTCGGCCTCGCGCCGCTGCCCGACGACACCCATCCCGGCCCGGGACGGCTGATGCTGGCCACGGTCCGCTCATACGACCAGTTCAACACCACCATCTACTCCAACGACGACCGCTACCGCGGGCTGAAGGGCCTGCGCACCGTGGTGTTCATGAACGACGGCGACATGCGCGACCGCGGCCTGGGCGAATTCGACCTGGTCGACATCACCAGCTACAGCAAGGACGGCAGCAGGCGGGCCGTCTACGGTTACCGCGCCGTCCGCTACGAGATCCCGCGCGGCTGCGCGGCGGGGTACATGCCCGAGCTGAACGTCCTGTGCGGCATCGTCGACTACAGCACGCAAAGCGGGCAACCCGTCACCAAGCACCTCCAAGTCGAGATCACAGCCAGCCGACCCCGGCAAGGGGCTGGGGAGCCGCATACGCGCTAGCGGAATGATGCTGCGCGCCGCGCAGGCGAGCGGGCAGGTGGTCCCGGCGCGCGCGCAGATGGCGACGACGCTGGGGTTCCACATCAGCCCGGCCTGCCTTGGCGTGGCGACGGGCGGGGCTACCCAGGATGTGCGGCGAGATCGCGGTTCGCGTCTGGGTGCCGGGTGGGCTCGCCTCGGCCAGTTGTGCTCGCGGCTGGCCGGTGCGCGAACCGGGCGGCGTAGGCGGGGTTGGATTTCAGCGTGCCCCAGCTCCAGTCGGCCAGCAGCAGCCCGGCGCGTACCCGGCGCGCCGCGGCGCATCGCGGTACCCCGCAACAGCGCATCAGGAGGACGTCTTCACATTCCGGACCGACACGCAAAACCATTTACTATGCCGCATATGCGGCTGGCGCACTTGCATCCCCTGCGGTGGCTCGGCCAGCGCGACCGCGGCTTCGCCGCACTGCGCCGTGCCACCCGGACGGCGATCATCATGCCGGCCATGTTCGCCTTGGGCGACAAGGTCATCGGCAACCCGCAGGTGGCCACGTTCGCGGCGTTCGGGTCTTTCGCGATGCTGCTCCTGGTCGACTTCGGCGGCCCCATGGCGGAACGGCTCCAGGCGCAGGCAGCGCTCGCCGTAACCGGCGGGGTGTTCGTCTGCCTGGCCACGCTGGCCTCGCGGACCGCGTGGCTGGCGGCGGTTGCGATGGCGGTGGTGGGGTTCGGCGTGATCTTTGCTGGCGTGGTCAGCTCGGTGCTGGCCGGGGCGACCACGGCGCTGCTGCTGGCGTTCATCTTGCCGGTGTCGCTGGCCGCTCCGGCATCGGCCGTGCCCGACCGGCTGGCCGGCTGGGGGATGGCCGCAGGCGCCGCGCTGGCCGCGACGGCGCTCCTGTGGCCCGCGCCAGCGCGGGACCGGCTGCGTGGTGCCGCGGCCGCCGCCTGCCGGGCGCTGGCCGCCCGGCTGCGTGCGGGGCTCGCGTACCTGCTCAGCGGCATGGACAAACAATCTGAGATGGATCGCGATCACGCGGCTGCGCAGGCGGACCAGGCAGTCGAGGCACTGCGTAGTGCCTTCCTGGCGACACCCTACCGCCCAACCGGGTTGAGCACTCCCGCCCGGACGACCGTGCGCCTGGTAGACGAGCTGAACTGGCTGAACAGCATCGTCATTCAGCCGGGGCTGCACCGCGACGGCGCCATCCGCGCCGTGCTGAGGGTCAAGCAGGCCGCGGCCGCGGTTCTGGACCGTGCCGCGGATCTCCTGGAC
>Ga0187782_10003647_pt1 | contig 11497 bp, 11 predicted proteins | sample 0715_SJ02_MP15_2_FD_132454 | JGI IMG/M metagenome (GOLD analysis project Ga0187782, IMG submission 132454) | Tropical peat soil microbial communities from peatlands in Department of Meta, Colombia - 0715_SJ02_MP15_20_MG | ecosystem: Environmental > Terrestrial > Soil > Wetlands > Peat | place...
CCGAGGAGGATCACCCCGTCCGCGACGTACTCGGTGAGCCCGTCGCGGCTGATCTCGGGATGGATCGGGTCCGCCTCGGCCGTGAGCAGCGTCGTCGCCGAGGCCTGGCGGCACGCGGCGGCGAGGGCGAAGAGCGTCGAGCGGCGTCCGGCTTCGTCGTCGCTCAGCATGTTCAACAGCGAGACCGAGTCGACGACGATCCGGCGCGCGCCGCTCGCCTTGAGCTCGCGCCCGAGGTCGCCCTGGATCTTCGCGAGCGATTGGCGGGTCTCCTTAGGGTCGAGGTGGAGGACCTTGAGGGTCCCCTTCTCGACCGCCGCGTCGACCGGCCAGCGGAACTGGCGGGCGTTCTCGAGCAGCCGCGGCGCGTCCTCCTCGAGCGACAGGAAGACCCCCTTCTCGCCGGCGGCGGCGCCCGCGAGGAGGAACTGGAGGCCGAGACAGGTTTTGCCCGTGCCCGGAAGCCCGGTCACGAGCACGACGTGCCCGCTCGGGAACCCGCCGCCGAGCATCTCGTCGAGCCCGGTGACCCCGCTCGGGACCCGGGGGGAAACGAGCTCAGACACGCTCATACTGCGTCGTCACCAACCCTGTGCCGGCGTTCACCCGGATCACGAATCGACCGTGGTACTCCGCGGGAAGGTGCGCGAGCACGGGCATCGACTTCACGATCACCATCGCCCGCTGCCGATGCGAGCGTCCGGGATTCGCGACCCAGTTGAACTCGAGGACGCCGTCGACCGAATCGATGACCGCCTGCTCGACCGCCGGAGGCGCGACGCCCTTCGAGAGCAGCAGGTAGACGAGGCCGTTCCAGACCTTCGCCCGTCGCCGGAGACCCTTCAGAAGCGTGAGCAGGTCCGCCGAGACCGCGCCGGGCCGGACCAGGAGGTCCGTGAGCGGGTCGAGGATCACGAGGTTGCGCGTGCCGTCCAGATCGGCCGCGTCGGCGATCGCGCGGACCGGGCCGTCCCCCGGCGCGGTGTCGGCCGCCGCGTCCCCGAGGAGGGGCCGCGCGATGGAGGCCCACTCCGCCGGCACCACGGTATCGGAGAAGTACGTCGGCGACAGGTCGTGGAACTTCAGGTGGCGGGAGAGGACGTCCGGATACGTCCCGACGAACGCCGCGCGGATCTCGGAGATCACCTGATCCTCCGAGCGGCTGGTGCTGAGGTACACGACGCCCTCGGGGTAGAAGAACGGGCCCTTCGCGCTGCCGAGGTAGAGCTGGTGGAGCCGCGGGTCGTCGTAGTGGAGCATCAGGTGGACCGCCGACGTGAGCGCGAACTCCTGGTGGCCGGCGCCGGCTTCCCCCAATAGCAGGATGACCGAGCCCGAGGGGACCCCACCGGTCAGGTAGTCGAAGTCGGGGACCCCGGTCGGTACCCGGGCGGTCCCGCCCGGGGGAACCGGTCGCGGCCTCGAGGCCGCCGGCATCGTCGGGTAGAGGAACGGACGGGGAGTCGTCGTCGCGGTTGCCATGTCTGACGCTGGTCGGACAAATGGACGCCGGGCCGTGGTACTAATAGACTTGGCTCCAGAGCGCGTGGTTCAATCCCGAGCGGCGCCGACCTTGAGATATTCGCGCAGGAGGACCGTCGCGTAGGCCCCCTTCGGCAGGGCGAAGCGGAACCAAACTCCGGCCGCATCCGGCGTGCGCGCCAGGGGGGGAAGCGGCAGCAGGACCGGGCGCCAGGCGCCGCGGCTCGAGATCTCGGGGGCGAAGGGGATCCGGAACGCGGTCGGAGAGATCGCCTCCTCCGTGAGGAGGTCACCGAGGAGCCGGCCGACCGGTCCCTCCTCGATCGGAGTTTCGTAGCCGACGAGCGGCCCGGCGAGCAGCGCGCCACCGCGCGCGACGAGCGCGGCGCACTCCTCCCGGTTGTCCGCGTCGACCGGTACCGCGTCCAGCCCGCGCACCGTCCCGTCGCGGCCGAGACGGAGCACGCGGTCGCCCGCGACCGGCCCTGTCAACGGAAGGCCGGCCCGGTGCCGTGCGCCGACCCAGCGGTTGAAGAGGTACGATTGATACGCGTGCACGAAGAGCAGTCGCAGGTCGCGGGAGAGACCCCGCAGCGCCTGCGTCGCCGACCGGCCGCGCGCGAGACGCTCGAGGAGCGCGCGCTCGAACCGATACTCTGTCGGCATCTCGCGCAGCGCTCGGACCGGGTCCCGATGGGAGGCGTAGGCCGCGCGCGCCGCGTCGCCCCGGCCGGGGGCCGTGCCCGGAGGTACGGCGACCAGGTACACGTCGACGGCCGCCGCGGGATCGCCCCGGACCAGCGCCCGTCCGACCTCGTGCGTGATCGGCCGGACCTCCCCGAACCGCTGGGGCCCGAAGAAGTTCGGGAAACCCCCCGCCGCCCGCAGCGCGGATTCGGTCGCGGCGTACGACCGATCGGCGGACCCCGGGTCGGCATCGACCGGTGCGACGTGGATCTCGAACGCATTCCCGAAATGGTGGCCGAGGACCAGCCCGTCCCGGGCCCGGTAGGCCTCGAGCAGCTCGACCCGGGGAAGTCCGAGCTCGCCGTCGGGCGGCGGGCCCCGGTAGGAGAGCAGCCGCTCGGCGACGGCCCGGCGGTCCTTCGTCCCCGACCAGGCGATCGCGTGGGGCGCGAGCCCGAGCCGACGGGCGAGCGCGGCACCGAGCTCGTGCTGTTCCCAGTCGTGGCTCGTGATCCGGAGGATGGTGAACGCGCCGGCGGGATCGGGCCGCGGGTAGCTCGAGATCTCGGTGACGCGGAACTCCTCGGGCGAGCCCTTGAGGAGCGCCGGGGCCCCCGGAGTGTCCGTGAGGTAGAACTCGAGGCCGACCGCGCGCTCCGCCGGCGGCGGGACGAGCGCGCTCCCGGGCACCCCGGGACGAGCGACCCCGGCATTAATACGTAGGGGGCGCTCCCGAGCGAGGGCGCTGGATGATCCAGGCGACCGCCCGCGTGCTGAAGAACATCATTGAGGTCCAGGTCGGCGGCGAGACCTGGGTCGGCCGGCCGTCGGCCGCCGGCCAGTCCGGGCTCGGGCGCCGGCTGGCCGCGCTGTTCTCGACGGACTACGTGACGTTCCGGCCGAGCGCTCCGACGGAGCCGTTCTCGTCGGTCACCTACCACCCGAAGAGCGACGAAATCCGGATCCAGGTCGGCGAGGACCACTGGCGCACCCAATCGACCACGTTCGGGCCGATGACGATCGAGTACGGCGGCGTGAAGTTCATCATCCTCGAGCGGCTCACCGGAAAGTTCGCGGTCCTGCGCGGGGCCGAACCGGTCGCCCTCGGGCAGCTCGGCTTCCGCTCGTGCGTGATCCGGGAGTATCCGGCGGAGCTCGAGCAGTTCCTCGCGAACCTCGCGCTCGGCTACGTCATCCGCACGCTCACGTGGGAGATCTTCGGCTGGGGCGCCTAGGGCTCACGGTCGGCGACCCACCGCGACGTACGTCGGCTGGCGGCTCGAGGCCCGCGTGCTCGCCGCGAGGCGATGACGGCGCGGCGCGTGGTGGGGCAGCTGGAAGGTGTGGTACGGGATCGGGAGCAGGAGCGCGGCGCCCGCGAGGACGGTGACCGCGGCGATCGAATAGGCGAAGTGGACGCCGTAGGTGGCGAAGAGCCAGCCGCCGGCGAGGGTCCCGATCAGGCTGCCCGCGCCGGCGAAGGCGTTGTACAGACCGAGCGCGCGACCGCGGGCGGAGCGGCCGACGAGCCGCATGAGGAACAGCGTGCTCGCCGTGCTGATGAACGCCCACGTGACGCCCATGAGGCAGTTCAGGAGCGTGACCCAGCCGAGCAGGGCGGGGGTACCGAGTCCGAACAGGACGTAGACGGGTCCCCAGAGGAAGAGCAGCATCAGGAGGACACGGCCGCCGAGCGAGCCGAGGAAGACGCTCTTCGGGGAGTGTTCCTCGACGGCCTTTCCGGAGTGGAAGAAGAGCGCGGTCGACGCGGCGGCCGATCCGAGGTAGACGATGAAGACGCCCGCGTCGGTGAACTTCGCGGTCTGCCACAGGAAGACGGGGAACGGCCCGTAGAAGATGTCGAACCCGACGCTCATGAGACCGAGGGCGGCGAGGAACAGGAACTCCCGGCCCGGGAGCCGATCCGCCTTCGAGCGGGTGAGATCGATGAGGCCGACGACCCGCAGGCGGAACTGGCGGATCCGCTCGACGACCCCCCGATGGAGGTGGACGAGGTCGGACACGCTGCGGCGGTCCACTCGCGCGGCCGGCTCCTCGATCCACGCCCAGGCGATGCCGGCCGAGACGAGCGCGAGGAGTCCCGAGACGATCAGGAGCGCGGTCATCGCCTGGATCGCCGGCTGGTTGTAGCCGACGACGAACAGCCAGACGAACCCCACCGCGAGCCCGACCGTGGTGCCGAGCCCCGAGATCAGCCCGAAGAGGCCGATGTCGGTGGGCCACCAGCGCTTGTGCCGCGTCTCGAGCAGGAGCATCGTGCCGATCGGCGCGCTCGCGGCCGACGCGAGGCCCTCGACCACGTTGAGCCAGAAGTACGTGGACAGATCGGTCGCGAGCGCGATGAGGATGATGCTCGCGCCGGTCGCGAGGAACGACCCGACGAGGAAGTACTTGCGGTGCGCGACGCGGTCGGAGAGGTTCCCCCAGAGGATCGTGAACGGGACCTGGCTCATCGCGCTCGCGGCGATGATGATCGTGACGACGAACGCGCTCGCGCCGAACTTCTGGAGCGCGAGGAGCGGGATGAGGGGCGTCGCGATGCCGTCGGAGATGGCGAGCGGAAGGTACGCGAGGAACCAGAGGTCGTTCTTGGACGGCCGGAGGACCGGATGGGCCTTGATGTCGATCGCCACGTCCGCCCGGCTCCGGTGGACCGTAGAGAGCCGGAGAGTGGGGGATAAAGGGTCGGTTCTTCTCGCAACGCGCGCGGCCGGACGAGCGTCCGGCCGGCGAGAGATCGGCTAGTCCGACAGCGTCACGCCGAGCGAACGCAAGAGCTGTCCGTGCTCGTCGTCCGTGATCCACTCGACCCGCAGGTAGTCGCGAAGGTACTCGTCCGGCACCCCCATGCGCCGGGCCTCGTCGACGACGAACCGGTACGCCTCGACCTCGGTCCATCGCTCGACGTAGCTGACGCCGGGCGGCCAGAGGTCCGCACCCCCCTGCCGCTGGAGGACGTGGCCGAGCTCGTGGTAGATGTCGAGGAAGAGCGTGAGCAGCGGGCTCGTGCGCAGGTGGCCGGCGCCGACCACGATGCAGTCGACGTCGGGCGAGATCACCGGCTTCCACCCCCGCCGCCGGACGACCTTCGGCGGCTCCTTCGGCGCGACGTACATCCAGAGGTCCTCGTCGACGAGCTCGATCTCGGTGCGGGCGAAGAGACGTTCGCGCGCCGGCGGTTCGCGGACGAGGCGCCCCGCGGTCTCGAGCGAACCGAGATCCGGGAACACCTCGAGAATCGCGTGGCGCCCCACCGACGACCGGCGCTCGGCGCGGAAGCCGTCCGGGACGAACTCCTCCGCTCGGAACTTTCCCGGCGACCGAGCCATGACGCGTTCCGGCACGCCCGCCGGGAGATAAGCGCGCACCAGCGCGAGGTTATTTTTGGCCCTGGGTTCGCCGCGCGATGGCGTCGGAGTCCCGGGACTTCGGGCGGATCCGGGGCGTGGCCGTGGGCCAGGCAGAGTCGGACGACGTCACGACCGGGGTCACGGTCGTGACGTTTGACGGCCCGGTGCCCACGGTGGTCGACGTCCGCGGGGGAGCGTCCGGGACGTACGACACCGCCTCGCTCTCGCTGGATGCCACCTTCGGCGGCCGCTGGGCGCTCTTCCTGACGGGAGGGAGCCTCTTCGGGCTCGATGCCGCCCGGGGGATCCGCACGCAGATCCTCGAGCGCGGCGGCGGGGTGCGTCCGTTCGGCAACCCCAACCTCCTGGTGCCCGTCTCGGGCGCGGTGCTGTTCGATCTTCCTCGGCGGCGCTCGCAGATCCCGGACTACGCCGAGCTGGGATACCGCGCCGCGCGGCGGGCCCGGCGGGGTCCGGTCGCGATCGGACCGGTCGGCGCCGGGGCCGGCGCTACGGTGGGCAAATACCTGGGACGCGACCGGGCGATGCCCGGAGGGCTCGGGGTCGCGGTCGGTCCGGCAGGAACTCGGGGGACGATCGGTGTGATCGTGGCGGTCAACTCGGTCGGAGCGATCCGGGATCCGTCGAACGGCGCGTGGGTGGCGGGGGCCCGGGGTCGCAACGGAGGGATCGTCCCCCCCGGGAGCGAGGACAGCACGACCGGACGCGCCCGGGGTACGACGATCGGCATCGTGGTCACGGATCTCGCGATCGAGCGCGGGGGCCTCGCTCGGATCGCCGCCGAGGTACATTCCGGCCTCGCGACGGCGATCTCGCCGTACCAGTGCGCGCTCGACGGCGACACGCTGTTCGTCTCGACGACCGAGAAGATCCGGCGCGCCGGTGCCGAAGCGTGGCCCGGGGAGCTCGCCGACGACCTGGGCCGTCGGGGCGCGGAGCTCGCGGCCCGGGCGGTGCTCGCCGCGGTCCGGCCCGCGCCGAATCGACCTCGCGCGGCGCGGTCGGGACGTCGCCGGCGCGCCCGGTAGCCGGGGGAGCGCCCGGCCGGGCGCAGCCCCCGATCTAAGGATCGAAGGCCGCCCCCGGGGTCGGGCGATCCGGGGGGATCGACGCCGAGGGGCTCTCGAAGCTCCTCGGCGGGATCGGAATCCTCACGCGCCGGAACTGGCGCCCGGCCGCCCGGGGAGCGGCCCCTTGCGGTGGAGCGGCGTCCCGCGCAGGCCCCGGATGAGGTCGGCCTTCGTCACGATCCCGGTGAGCTCGCCCCGGTGCGCGACCAGCACGGCCGGATACCGTCCCAGGATCGGCGGCAGGAGATCGGCGGGAAAGCTTTCGTCGACGACGGGGTAGGCGGTCTCGAGGACCTCGCGCACGCGGATACGGCGGTTCGACGGCTGGCCGAGGGCGCGCAAGAGCGCGGATTCCGAGACCGCGCCGACGACCCGCCCGTCGTCGACGACGGGGAGCTGGGAGAACCCGCCGCTCTCCATCCGCTGGGCCGCGTCGGTCAGGTACGTGCTCGAGCTGACGGTCACGAGCGCGCGGCTGCGCAGATCGCCGACCGTGAGCTTCGGGGTCGCGAGCCCTTCCCGCGCCTCGAGGAAAGCGAGGATCCGCTGGACGAGCTCGTACGACGGCTTGATCTGCCCGCGCTCGATCCGGGAGAGCGTGGCATCGCTGCGGCCCACCGCCTGGGCGAGGTCGCCCAGGGAGACCCCGAGCGCGAGGCGCCGTCGACGGATCTCGGTGAAGGTGTCCACGTCGCCGGACACCGCCCCCGGCGGATAAGCGGTCCCTGACGGCCGGGACGGATTCCGCCGGTCCGAAAAGTAAAGGACGGGCAGACCCATGACGGAACGGGGATTGCCATGGACTCTCGGGCCCGGCGGATCTCGTGGATCAGCCCGCCGCCGGAGATCTGCAGCCTGTGCAAGGAGCCGCTCGGCGACCCTGCGGAAACGAGCTCCTGGAACGGGAACCCGGCGCACCGGGATTGCGTCCGGGTGCGTCTCATGCAGCGCGACCCCGCCTTCCGTGAATCGAGCGACGGCGAGGAACCCGCCGAGGAGTCCTCGGAATCGCTCGACGGCGTCCTTCCGCGGGACGACGACGAGATGGACTTTGAGTAACTAGCTTCCCCGCCGGGGTCGTCGCGCCGGCGACCGGGGGAGCGGGCGTGTCGCGCTGCGCGCGCCACAACTAATAAAAACCCCCGGTTCGTGGACGAACCGTCCTCGGACACGGGGAGAGGTCGTTCTTTGCCGGAAGTCGTCATTACCTGCGACTGGACGATGATGAGCAACCACCACGGGAAGGAGTTCCTGGGCTTCGGCACGACCACGCCGGCCTACGTCTTCCCGGAGACCGTCTATCAGCGCCTGTTCTACCCCGTGATGAAGACGGACGAGAACGGGTTCCCCGTCCAGGCTCCCTACGGGATGCGCAAGATCGAAGCCGCGCTCATCGACGGCGGTTACGACGCCCGGATCGTCCACCCCGGCCACCTCGCGAAGTACATGCCCGGCGAGGCGAAGGTCCTCCTCGTCTCGGGCCACGACTACTTCGGCCTCAACCCGCCGAGCTCCACGTTCGGCGGCGTGATGCGCAAGGAGCCGCTCAATTGCGTGAACTTCAAGCGGATGCTCACCCAGCCGGCGGTCGTCGAGGCGCGGAAGCGGGGCCTCAAGATCATCGCGGGCGGACCGTGCGCCTGGCAGCTGTCGCCGGCGACGCGGATGAAGCTCCCCTGGATCCAGGAGTTCCTCGATTCGTTCGGCGGGATCGACTCCGTCGTCGAGGGCGAGAGCGACATCTTCGTCAAGGAGATCGTGGGCAAGGCGCTGCGCGACGAGTTCCTCCCGCCGCACGTCGTCCTCGGCGCGAAGGAGGCGCCGAAGGTCGAGCAGATCTCCTCGATCCGCTACCCGAGCGTCAACGGGCTCATCGAGATCGGTCGGGGCTGCTGCCGCGGCTGCTCGTTCTGCTCGGTCACGACGCGCCCGACGCGCTGGTACTCCCTCGACAAGATCGAGGAGGAGCTCAAGGTCAACGCGCGGATCGGGGTCCGCAAGGGGATCCTCCACTCGGACGACGTCTACTTCTACGGTAGCCCGAACGTGATGCCGCACGAGGAGAAGCTCATCCCGCTCCTCCAGCTCGCGAAGCGCTACTACGAGCAGGTCGGCTGGTCGCACGTCGCGATCGCCTCCCTGATGACCAAGCCGAAGCTGCTCCAGAAGTGCGCCGAGGTCCTCATCGACGACAAGCAGAAGTGGTGGGGCGTCGAGGTCGGCGTCGAGACCGGCTCCCCGCACATGATCACCGCGGCGATGCCGGGCAAGGTCGCGCCGTTCAAGGCGTCCCAGTGGCCCGAGCTGGTCGTCCAGGCGGCCGGGCTGATGAACGACAACCACGTCTACCCGGCGTGCACGTTCATCGTCGGGCTCCCGCAGGAGACGGAGGACGACGTCGCGCGGACGATCGATCTCATCGACGATCTCTGGGACTTCAAGGCGCTCCTCGTGCCGATGTTCTTCGTCCCGCTCGGGCACTTGAAGTCGCGCGACTGGTTCCGACGGGACCGCCTGAGCCCGCTCCAGGAGGAGCTCCTGAAGCGCGCGATGACGCACGGCCTGCGCCAATCGAAGAAGATGCTCAACGACTTCTTCGACTGGGAGGGGGCGCACACCGAGCTCTACCGCAGCACGTTCCGCGGGTTCATCGGCTTCCTCGAGCTCGTCGCGAAGATGCACGGGCTGTGGAGCCCGGCGCAGCGGCCGGGCCGGACGATCGCCGACCCGAACCTCACCCCGGACCACCTTCCCGTGCCCACGATCCCCGTGCGCGAGTGATCGGCCGGTCCTAGGCGTCCCCCTCCGGGAACTCCTCGACGGCCGGCCGGCTCGCCGGCCGGTGGACCGCGCGGGGGCGATATTCCTCGACGCGCGAGGAGTCCGCGCCGCGACCTCCGACGACCTCGAGGCTCGTCTCCTCGCCGTTCCCGTCGTACGCCCGCCAGGACCCCGGGCCGAAGGGGGCGCCGAGGATCAGGTGCCGACGGCCCCAGTTGCGGAAGAGGCGCACGTCGGCGTCGGAGGGGTGCAGCGCCCCGGACGGGTGCGAGTGCACCGTGCCCACGACCGTGAGGTCCGCGGGCAGCATGTAGAGCTGGAAGTTCGCGTGGCGACGGCCCGCGGTCGTGCCGGGCAGGAGGAGGAGCTCGCCGATCACGCCGGGCGGTTCGGCCCGCAGGACGCCGCCGAACTCGTTGGGGAACGAGGAGCGGGCCGACGCGAGCGCACTGTCGAGCACCCGGCGCGAGATCGCGGTCGGGGTCGAGCCGAGCGAGGGGCCGCCCGGGGCGCGCTTACGGCCGGGCCGGAAGAACGGCACCGGTCCCTCCTTCGCCGGCGATCTCCTCGCTCCAGGGGAGGATGCGCTTGCCCCGCATCCGGTCGAAGTAGCGGTCGCCGAACCGCACGAGCCGCGCGCGGCGCGGCGAGCGGTAGAACGTCGCGGACGCGCCGTCCTGGATGGGATGCGCCTCCTGGCCGTCGGGGATCACGACCGCGCCGCGGCCGGTATCGATCGCGCGCAGCTGGATCGTGCGCAGCGGATCGACGATCAGCGCGCGCGCCTCGATGCGGAACGGGGCGATGGTGGTCACGACGATCGCGTCCAGGTCCGGGTCGACGATCGGGCCGAGGGAGCTGAGCGAGTAGCCGGTCGATCCCGTCGGGGTGGCGAGGATGATCCCGTCCGCCTGGATGCGGCCGACGACCTCGCCGTCGAACGCGATCTCGAAGAGCCCCATCTTGCCGACCTGGGCGGCGTGCGCGACGTATTCGTTGACCGCGTCGGGGAGCGGGGCGCTCCCGAGCTGCGCCGCGAGCTTCATGCGCTCCTCGAGGTGGTAGCGACCCTGCACGAGCCGGTCGATCGCGGCGGCGAGCTGCGCCGAGGAGAGCGCCGTCAGCTCCGCGAGGACTCCCACGGTGCCGGCGTTGATGGGGAGCAGCGGGACCTCGCTGCGGCGCATGGCGTAGAGGAACGTGCCGTCGCCGCCGATCCCGATGAGCACGTCCGCCCGCAACCGCTCGAGGGGCACGTGCGCGCGGGCCGCCCCGACGCCGGGGATGTCCTCCGAGATCTCGAGCTCGGCCCGGTCCCCGACGAGCTCGACGACGCGCTGGGCGAGCTCGAGCGCCGGCGGCTTGCGCGGATTCGCCGTCAGCCCGAGCTTCATCGCGCCCGACCCTCCACGAGTCCGTCGGGAATTCGGTCATCGCCCCAGGCGAGCACGCTCGTCCGCTGCTCCACGCCGAGGGGGAAGTCGTCGAGCGGGCGGCGGTGCCCGTCGGCGACGCCCCCCCCGGCCTCGAGCAGGATCCGGTACGCGCCGGCGATGTCGGTGGCCCGGAGGTTCCGGGTCTCCTCGTGGTTCTCGAAGAGGTAGGCGTCCGCGCTGCCCTGGGCGACCATCATCATCTCGAGCGACGCGCACCCGAGCGAGCGGATCCGACGGGCCTGGCCCGCGAGCGCGACGGCGCGCGGAGTGGCGCGCTGGCCGAGGTTGAGGAGCAGGACGTCCGCGCGAGGGTCCCAGCGACGGGTGCGGATCGGACGGCCGTCGCAGTACGCCCCGCCGCCGCGCTCCGCCCAGTAGGTCGTGCCCCGGAACAGGTCGTGCACGAGGCCGATCTCGATGCCGTCGAGGGTCCCGGTACCGAGCGCGAGCGACACGGCGGAGAACGGGAGGTAGCGCAGGGCGTTCAACGTCCCGTCGATCGGGTCGACGACGAGCGTGCGATCGCCGCCGCGGGCGATGTGGCCGGCCTCCTCCGAGATCAGGTCCCACCGCACCCCCTCCGCGTCGAGCACGCGGAGGATCTCGTTCTCGGCGAGCCGGTCAAGCTCCTCGGTCGGGGTCCCGTCCG
>Ga0187782_10003650_pt1 | contig 11492 bp, 13 predicted proteins | sample 0715_SJ02_MP15_2_FD_132454 | JGI IMG/M metagenome (GOLD analysis project Ga0187782, IMG submission 132454) | Tropical peat soil microbial communities from peatlands in Department of Meta, Colombia - 0715_SJ02_MP15_20_MG | ecosystem: Environmental > Terrestrial > Soil > Wetlands > Peat | place...
AGGAGACAAGTTCGCTGGACCGAAATTTCGCTCTTGAGCGCCGGCAGCGTGCCCCTGGACGAGGGCCAGCGTCTCCCACCCGAGCCTCAAGTCGTGCTACACGCGGCTCCAAATCCGCATCGGGCGGTGGCTGAGGTCACACGGCGGCCGGGGCTGATCTTGTGGATGGTGTGCGAGCGCCCGTGGGAGGTTTTTCGGTTCGTGCACAATCAAATGAGTTACGAGCATTTAGGAGAACGGAAGACTGCCTCCTCAATGCGAAATTTCACCCTGTTTCTCGAAGACCTCGCCAGCCATGCCCCACAGGCGTATTTGACACCCGCGACGCGGGCGTTGTTACACCACGGGATCAGCCGGCACTTCGAGTTTCATTCGAGTCAAGAGCTCCGCGACTACACGGTCTTTCACATCCTTGCGCAGCGACAGGTCGCCCGAATGGGGACTCCAGTTGCTCCCGCCGGCCACCCGGAAGAAATTCACCAGTGATCCAGACCTCACTCAGTGGAGCGTATCGCAACCGAGCCACGGTCATGACAACGCCATCGGTTTCCGAGATTCAGTTCGACCACAGACAGTGGTTTCATGACATCGACCGCTGGAACTTCTACCTGCAAGCCTGGCAACAGCAGATTCAGGAGATCACCCGCGAATACCGGAGGTTGCAGACGACGGTCGAGCAGTATACAGACGATCTTCAGGAATTCGCCGGTGAGGTCGGAGCACACCGCAACAAGCTGCTTGCTGATGAACGCGCCGTGCTCGAACATCGTCGGCCTGCGCCGCTCGACGAGCAGCTTGCGAAAAGGCACAAATCGAATGCGGCGAAGCATGGCGACTTGTATCAAATGCACGAGAGCTTACAACAGATGCAGCGCACTCTCCAAAGTGGACTTTCGCTGTGTCGCCAGGAGTTGTTTCGCGCTGAACCCTAGCTCAACGAAGGACCGCCTTCGAGGCAGTGGTTCCTCCGCGTAACGCCAGCAACACAAGGTCGCCATAGGTACCTCGTTCTTCGTCAAAAAGAACCGCTTTAACCAGACCAATCGATCGGATTAGGAGACGCCATGCGATTTCGCAGCAAGGGAACGCCGTTCGTCGTCGCTTTCGTGGTTTGTACGTTGGGAGTCTGGCTGGGTTGCCGCGGCGACGAGCCGCCGCAAAACATGCGCGGCGTTCGCCCGTTTATGCGGATGAAACTTGATGCATCGAGCAAGGTGCTCGAGGGGCTTACCACTGAAAACTTCCGTTTGATTGGCGAAGGTGCCCGCGCTCTCAAGAAGATGAGCACCGCCGAAAAATGGCGGGTGTCGAACGACGCCCTCTATCGACAGTACAGCGCAGAGTTCACTCAACGGGTCGCAAGGCTCGAGGAAAAGGCAAACGCGGGAAGCCTCGACGGGGCGCTGCTGGCCTGGGTCGAGTGCGAAATGGCCTGCGTTCGCTGCCACAATCACGCGCGCGCGATCAAGATCGCCGTTCACTAGACGGTCTCGCGGGAGAGGCGCCTGTGCCACTTGCTCGCGACTATTGAGAGCCGGGGCGCGGGCGTTAGACTCAAGGCGCAGACACGCGACTCAGCGAGACGGAGCGAATATGAAAGCCACTGCGGTCCTCGCTCTGGGAAGCCCCCACGGCGACGACAGCGTGGCCTGGCACGCGGCAGATCGATTGAAAGGCGACGCTGGGCTGCCTTGCGTTGTTGAAAAAATCGTCTCGCCGTGGGAATTGATCGAATACCTGCGGAGCGACCGCAAAGTTATCATCCTCGACGCCTGCTCTTCGGGCGCGCCTTTGGGGACGGTAGTTCAGTTGCGGGAGCAAGAACTCGCGAACGTCCACACTCACGACAGGTCAACCCACGGGGGGAGCATTGGCGAAAGCCTTCGTCTAGCTCGCGCCTTGGGCGGAGGGAGCGATGACCTGGTCGTGCTCGCCGTCGAAATCGACGAACGAAACGGGCCCGAGATGAGTCGCGCGGGGCAGGAAGCCGTCCATCGATTGGAGGCTGCGACCCGTCACATCTTGTCGCGATGGCGCCTGGTTGAATGAGTCGAGTCTCTCCGCGGTACGCGATAGTTGCCGGCGTTTTTCGCGATCGGCGACGGAGGGCTGCAAAATGACCGAATCGGTGGCAACGGCGCTACGCCGCGTGCAGTTCCTGGATCAAGTCGCTGACGAGTTTCTCGATCGCCTCGCGCCCCTGGCGCGAACAGTCTCGATTCCATCGGGCGGCATCCTTTTTCGCCAGGGGGATGTCGCGAGCGAGTTTTTTCTGCTCGTCGAGGGAAATGCCTCGCTGGAGATTTGCGCGCCGGCAATTGGCTGCAAACGGATCCTGACCGTCGAGTTGGGCGAACTGCTCGGTTGGTCGCCGGCGCTCGGGCAGCCCCGCGTGACCGCCACCGCCCGGGCGCTGACCCACGTGCTGGCCGTCGCCATCGATTCGGCCGGCTGTCTGGAACTGTGCGAGAACGAGCCGCGGCTCGGCTACGAGCTCATGAAACGCACGGCTCTGGCGATCGCCAAACGGCTGGACGCGACGCGACTTCAGCTGCTCAACGTTTACGGCGACGAAATGCCGCAGGTATCGGACGAACGAATGGCCGGCAGCAAGTCGCACAACGGACATGCGACCTAGGACCAGACAGGGTGGGCCATGGCTGATGATATGCAGCCAGGAGAATGGGTCTCAATTGAAAAGCACGATCTCCAGTGCGTGATTCAGGCACTGGTTGATTTGGGCTATCGTGTCGTCGGCCCTCAGGTCCGAGATGGGGCGGTTGTCTATGACGATCTCGACGACATCCGGAAACTCCCGATTGGTCTCCTTGACGTTCAAGACGGCGGCACCTATCGCCTGCATGGGGATTCCAATGCGGGTTATTTCGACTTTGTCGTCGGTCCGCATTCGCTGAAGAATTTCTTGTTTCCGCCGCGAGAAACGTTGGTCGAACTGACCCGGGCCAATGGATCGTGGCAGTCGCAACCTGCGACGGCCCCTGGGCCCCCTTTGGCGATGATCGGCGCTCGCTCCTGTGACCTGCATGCATTGGAAATCCAGGACCGTGTGTTCCTACACGGGCCTTATGTTGATACGGGCTATCGCGCCAGACGGGAACAACTCTTTCTCGCCGCAGTGAACTGTCGTCGCGCGGCAGCCACGTGTTTCTGTCATTCGATGCAGACCGGCCCGGCTGTTCGCAGCAGCGTCGATCTGGCACTGACCGAGATCGATAATCGCTTTTTCGTGCAAATCGGCTCGCCGCGCGGTGCGCAGGCGATGCGCAAAGTCCCCTCAGCGGCGGCAACCAAGGAGGAAATCGAGCGGGCGAAGCAAATTCCTCGAGATCTCGAGCGGCAGATGCACGCCCGTTCGGCAGCGACCGCCCCCCCGGACGGACCGCGGCCCCGCCACCTTGATACGACCGACATCCGCAATTTGCTGCTGGGGAATTTGAATCATCCACGATGGGCCGGAGTCGCTCAGCGATGCCTGGCCTGCGCCAACTGCACGATGGTCTGCCCGACGTGCTTTTGTAGCTCAGTAGACGAAGTTGCCGATCTGGCGGGGGACAATGTTCGGCGCGAGCGCTCCTGGGCGTCCTGTTTTTCGAGCGAACATTCGGCGATGAACTCGGGCGTCGTACGAAAATCGATCGCCTCCCAATACCGCCAGTGGCTGACGCACAAGCTGGCGAGTTGGATCGATCAGTTCGGCACGTCGGGCTGTGTTGGCTGCGGCCGCTGCATTACGTGGTGTCCAGTGGGCATCGACCTCACAGAAGAGGTGGCCGCCATCCGCGGAGAGCCGGGGAAATGAGCGCACTCGGCACTGCGGTCGTCTCTGGCTCAGACGCGTGGGCCATGTTTCCGGCCCGCATCAAAGCGGTTCGGCCCGAGATTCAATTGGTCTCAACGTACGAACTGGAACTGGAGAACGCCGAGGTCCGTCGTCGATTCGCGTTCCGATCCGGCCAGTTCAACATGCTCTATTTGCCAGGCATCGGCGAGGCGGCCATCTCGATCAGCTCCGATCCCGACGATAATGATTCACTTCTGCACACCGTTCGCGCGGTGGGCAACGTTACGCGCGCCCTCGCGCGACTTGACGTCGGCGACCAGATTATGCTGCGCGGGCCGTTTGGCTCGCATTGGCCGGAGGCGGAGGCCGTTGGTCACGACCTGGTAATCGCCGCCGGCGGATTGGGGCTGGCCCCGCTGCGCCCGGTGATCTACGAGGTCGTGCGACATCGCGATCGCTACCGTCGGGTGACCATCCTGTACGGAGCACGGACACCAGCAGACCTGCTCTATGCGCACGAATACGAGGCTTGGCGAGGCGCGGGCCTCGACGTGCGAACGACGGTCGATTTAGGTGACGACCAATGGAAGGGGCGGATCGGCGTGGTCACGACGCTCCTCGATAGCCTCACTTTCGATCCCTCCGAGACGCGGCTGTTCACCTGCGGTCCCGAAATCATGATGCGCTTCGTGATCTACGCGGCCTTAGACCGCAAGCTAAGCCGCGAGCACATCTTTCTCTCGATGGAACGCAACATGAACTGTGCCGTCGGGCTCTGCGGACACTGCCAGTTTGGTCCAGTGTTTGTCTGCAAAGAGGGGCCCGTCTTCCGATACGATCGGATGGAGCCGTTTCTGGCGGTTGAGGATTTTTAAGCATCGAGGATCGTGATGGTGGAGCGGATTCGCCTGGCCGTTTTCAAATTTGCGTCGTGCGATGGATGCCAACTGTCGCTGCTCGACGCGGAAGACGAACTGCTGCAGATCGCAGAAAAGGTGGAGATTGCCCACTTCCTCGAGGCGCGCACCCGCGCACTCGAGGGCCCTTACGATGTCGCTTTGGTCGAAGGCTCGGTAACGACGGCTCACGACGTCGAACGAATCCACGACATCCGCAAGAACTCCCGCTTTCTCGTGACCATCGGGGCCTGCGCGACCGCGGGCGGGATTCAGGCTCTTCGCAACTGGGCGAACGTCGACGAATTCATCAGCCAGGTTTACGCGGAGCCGACCTATATTCAGACGCTGGCGACGAGCACGCCGATCTCCGATCACGTAAAAGTCGATTTCGAATTGCGTGGCTGTCCGATCAACACGAAACAGCTTGTCGAAGTGATCACTGCGTTTGTGCTCGGACGTGTACCGCGAGTTCCACGATACAGCGTCTGCATCGAGTGCAAACGCCGGGAAACGGTCTGCGTCGCCGTCGCCCGTGGCATCACCTGCCTGGGCCCCGTCACGCAGGCGGGTTGCGGCGCCATCTGCCCGGCTTATCGCCGGGAATGTTTTGGATGCTTCGGGCCGAAGGAAGAGCCGAACCTCGTCAGCCTTACCGACTATTACAAGAACAACGGTGCTCCCACAGGTCAACTTGTGCGACTCGTGCGCAATTTCAACGGCTACGCGCCCGAATTCAAAACAGCCAGCGACGCGCTCGAGGGCGCTGCGACCTGAAAGCCCAGCCGGATGAAAGATGGCCAAGACGCGACGAATCGAGGTGAGTGCTCTCAGCCGAGTGGAAGGCGAGGGAGCGATTCGCGTGACGGTGAAGGGAAAAACCGTCCAGCACGTTGAGCTCAATATCTACGAGCCGCCGCGTTTCTTCGAGAGCTTTCTGCGGGGCCGGGCAATTCACGAGGTGCCGGATATTACCTCGCGGATTTGCGGCATCTGTCCCGTGGCTTACCAAATGAGCTCCTGCCACGCCCTGGAGAAAGCCCTCAAGCTCGCTATTCCGCCCGAGCTTCGGACCCTCCGCCGCCTGCTCTATTGCGGCGAGTGGATCGAAAGCCACGCCCTGCACGTCTACATGCTGCACGCCCCCGATTTCTTGGGCTACGAGAGCGGGATCAGTATGGCAGCCGACCGACGAGCCGACGTCGAGCGCGGCTTGCGTATGAAAAAAATTGGCAACGAGCTTCTTGGCATTCTGGGGGGCCGAGCAATTCATCCGATCAACGTGACGGTCGGCGGCTTTTACCGGGCTCCCTCGCGACGCGACCTCAAAGCCCTGCTTCCCGATTTGGAATGGGGGCTCAATGCGGCCATTGAGACGCTCCACTTCGTGTCGAACTTTGATTTTCCCGCATTTGAGCAATCGTACGAATTCGTCGCCCTCAAGCATGCGGACGAATATCCGATGAACGACGGGCGCGTTGTCTCGTCGGAAGGGCTCGATATCCCGGTCGATGAATACGAACAGCATTTCTCGGAGCGGCATCGGCCGCAGAGCACGGCCCTGCACAGTGTCAGGCTGCCGCGTGAGACGCACTATCTGTGTGGTCCGCTGGCCCGTCTTAACCTGTGCCGGGAACAACTACCGCCGATTGCTCGCCGCGAAGCCGACGCCTGCGGGACTGCCTGGCCGTCATTCAACAGTTTCAAGAGCATCGTGGCCCGCGCTGTCGAGATGATCGCCGCCTTCGAGACGGCCATCGAGATCATCAAGGACTACAATGCCGAGCCTGCGCAAAGCCGCGTTGAGTTCACCCCTCGCGCCGGCCAGGGCTGCCACGCGACGGAGGCTCCGCGGGGACTGCTCTACCATCGCTACCGGATTGGCGACGACGGCCTGATCGCCGAGGCCAAGATCGTCCCGCCGACGTCGCAGAACCAGGGGCAGATCGAGGATGATCTCCGGAGCTTTGTTCCGAGCATTCTCGACTGCGACGACGCCGAGGCAACGCGCCGATGCGAACACCTGATCCGCAACTACGATCCCTGCATCAGCTGCGCCACGCACTTTCTGAGGCTGACCATCGAGCGGCACGCTTCCGTCGATGGCCGCTAACCCGTGCGTGAGACCGCCCACTGACGGAGCAGCGCAACATGCAGACCGACTCTGGGACAACCACAATCCGACGCCGCCGAGAGAATAATCACGGCATGGCGGTAGAACGGCTTCCCTGATTGAAGAAGGGAAACGCCTGTTGAAATATCGACCGCGGAACTGCGGGATTTCGGTGCTCGAGTCGTTGCAGCGGCGTTGCAGTCGCGCCGTTGATCCTCGATAATCGCCGGCGCAACGGAGCCGGGGAGCTCGTCGAGAAGTTGAGCAGTTGAGCGTTTCAGCGCCGCTCCTCCTCCCCTGCAGTGCCTGATTTTGGTTCAACCGGAAGGACACGCCGCTCATGCCGATCTTCAGCGACAATCCCGAATCGATCGGTCGCACGCCGCTCGTCAAAATCAATCGGATCTCCAAGGGGCTCAAATGCACGGTCCTCGCCAAGATTGAGGGGCGCGGTCCCGGTTACAGTGTCAAAGACCGCATCGGCGCGGCCATGATTTGGGACGGCGAGAAGAAGGGCAAACTCAAGCCCGGCATGCAGGTGGTTGAGCCGACCAGCGGCAACACCGGCATCGCACTGGCTTACGTCTGCGCCGCGAAGGGTTATCCGCTCACGCTCACCATGCCCGACACGATGTCGATGGAGCGGCGAATGATGCTCAAGGCGTTCGGGGCGCACCTCGTGCTGACGCCGGGTGCCGAGGGCATGAAAGGGGCGATCGCGAAGGCGGAAGAGCTGGCGAAGGACCCGAACTTTTTCATCCCTCAGCAGTTCAACAACCCGGCCAACCCGGAGATTCACTTCAAGACCACCGGCCCCGAGATCTGGAACGACACCGACGGCAAAGTCGACATCCTGATTTCGGGCATCGGCACGGGCGGCACGATTACCGGCGTCTGCCGCTACATCAAGGGTGAAAAGAAACATCCTCTCAAAGCGGTCGCGGTCGAGCCGGTCAACAGTCCCGTCCTTTCTGGCGGGGCGCCCGGCAAGCATCGCATCCAAGGAATCGGCGCTGGCTTTATCCCTGCGGTGCTCGACATGAAGCTCGTCGACGAAGTCGTGAAGGTCAGCGACGAAGAAGCCTTCGAGATGGCGCCGCGTCTCGCGAAAGAGGAAGGCATCATCTCGGGCATCAGCTGCGGAGCCGCGATGGCCGCCGCCCTCAAAGTCGCCGCCCGACCGGAATCGGAAGGCAAGGTGATGGTCGTGATCCTACCCGACTCCGGCGAGCGCTACCTGTCGACGCCTCTGTTCGAATACGCCCGCGCCTGAATCACGATTTTAAGGATCATCGAACCCACCGGCGGCGCTTTGCCGCCGGTTTTTTTGTTAGCCTGAGTTGGTCGACGACGGTTGCGATTCCCATTCCTCAGCCCTACGTGGGCTCCGTCACGCTACAAGACGGTAAGTCGAATAAGCTCGAGCCGGGGCAAAATCCGGAGCTAGCCCTTGTGATTGAAGTGCGCCGGGACTGATTCCGGCCGCGTGGGCCTCGATTCAGTGCTGCCGAAGAGTGTACTCCGGTGTTCGAGCCTCCGATACGTGCGCCACAACGAGCGTGTGCGGACGGCTGAGAACGCCAGAAGCGGCAACCAGCGCCTTAGCGAATCCGTGGCAGGCCGCACCGGGTGCAGGGGCATGCCCCTGCTACTTCGTCAGTTCCAGCGTCGACCACAGGCTCGGATCGTGGTCGAAGGGAAACTCGCGGCCGACTGTCAGGAATTGTTCGCCGAGTTCTGCGTCTCGGACGACATAATAAAAACCCAAGAGCGGATTCGACTCACGGTCGTAACCCTGCAGGCACTCGGCCGGGATCCACAGCTCGAGTTCATATCCGCCGCGCCTCGCGCGCGAGGTTGCTTGCAAGAGTCCGGCGCGACTCATGGGCGCATCCTCTTTGGCCAGCGCGATCGCCAATTGCTGCGATCCGGCCTTTGCACTGCCGCCGTTCTTGGAATTGGCTTTGGGCCAGTTGTTCGGGATCGGCCAAAAGGCGAACTGGTGGCAAAAGCGGGTGGCGCGGTGGATCGACTGCGTGTTGCGGGTGTCGATCCACAGCTGCAAGCCGTCGTTTTCGGTTGGGTCGGTCGACTCGGCGAAGACAGGCATTTTCTTGCCGCTCACTTCCAGCCGGAATCCCAGCCCCGCGTCATTCCAGCCGGCGCGTAGCGTCGCGAAAGGGGCCGCGGCGTCCAATCCGCCGAGGTCGGGCAGGGGAGCAATTCCGTCGAGATCGAGAAACGCCTTGCGCGTTGCCGACTGCGCGACCTCTCGCACCGGAAACGAGAAGCGGAACAAGAATCGGTGCGGGACGACAGGCATACGGGCCGATCAAGCCGCAGATTCGGCGGCTGAGATCTTTGCGTGGCGAATCGCTTGACCGGTCCCGCGTGAGATGCGTTGCCGGCGAAGAAAATTATTCCGCGGCAGCTTCGGCGACTTGCTGCCAGCTCATCAGGTGCGATTCCATCGACTTGATCACGACGGAGCCGCGCTTGCCCTTGGCTTCTTCAAATTCGTAGCCCGATTCGCGAAGCTTGGTCTCCTGCTCCGATTCCTTGGGAAGCAGCCCGTCGTCGCTGATGGCCCGCCACCATTCGAGATGCGGCCAATCGCGACGGATCGTGCGAATGGTCGTGGCCATGGTGCGTCCGTTCATGCCCGCGCTAAAGCCCGCCTGCTTGGCAAGCGTGCTGTACGTCGCGACCTTCTTTGCCCTTTTGAGCTCCCAAAGGAGCTCCGCTACTTCCGACGCTCTGCTCGAGACCATGGGGATCCCCTTGGATAGGGACAAGGCCGTCCGGGGCCCGCGGAATCCGGTTCAGGAAAAGGTCTTCGTCATTGACCCGAACCGACGGGAGGACTGCCGCAAACGGAACTTCAAATTTCTTTTTGCGACCTTTGAAATCCGAGACGCGCTGATGTCCACCAGAAGCCAATCTTGGGATAATTCTAAGGTAATCGATCCGCCGCCCCCCTCACAAGGCCTGAAGTCGATCCGCGGCGGTTCGACGGAGCCGGGAACATGGAGGAAATCTACGAAGGCCACGGGATCAGCTTTCGCTACCCCGCGTACTGGGAGCTGACCGAGCAAGAGGATGAGGAGGCGACCTCGATCACGGTTGCCAGTCCCGAGACGTCGTTCTGGTCGATTTCGTTGTTCCATCACGGCCCCCCGCCGCAGCAAGTTCTCGACTCGGCGATCGAGGCGTTTCGCGAGGAGTACGACGAAGTCGACGTGTATGCCTCGACGGCGCGGACGGGGGAACGGGCCGGCGTGGCCCGCGACGTCGACTTTGTCTGTTTCGAGCTGATCAACAGCGCGTTTCTGCGCTCGTTCCAGACGGATCGCTTTACCGTGCTGGTGCTCTACCAGGGATTCGATGGCGAACTCGAGATCACGCGTCCGCTGTTGGAAGCCATTTCCGCCAGCCTGGCTTTCGCGGGAGAAGACGAGCCCTGAGCGGGTCCGGCGCCGAGTCGACCCCAAGGGCTTTGCTCGCACGCCGCGGCCCTGAATATAATCGGAGGCGCCGGATTTGGCCGCACAGGCCTTGTGTGAGCCGGGCCGAAGAATCAACGGACTGCTCGGAGGAAGCACGCGCATGGCTGCGGAGATCTTTTCGCACCAGGTGGAGAGCGTGGGGACGGTTGCCGGCCACGTCTGGCGTTACTTGAACGAAAACGGCCCGGTGACCCTCAGCAAGTTGGCCCGCGAGATCGAAGCTCCGCGGGATTTAGTGATGCAAGGAGTTGGCTGGCTCGCCCGCGAGGGAAAAATCGCCTTTCATGAAGGCCCCAGAAGCAAGACGATCTCGCTTTTGTGATCGACCCCCGGCCAGGAGGGCGCTACCTTCGGAATCCCCATTGATGGCTGCCACCACCGAGTTTGACAACCTGTGCGACGAAGGGCGTCGTTGCGTCCGCCACCAGGACGCCGATGCGGCGATCGCGGCTTTTTCCAAGGCCCTGGCGCTCGACGAGCGGTCAATCATCGTGCATGAGGGGCTGGCAGCTGCCTACTTCCTGAAGAAGGACTACGAGAACGCGGCCGAGCACTTCAAAAAAGTGACGCTGCTCGACCCGCGGCAATCCAAGGCCCTGGTCAACCTCGGCGCCGTCTACAACCGCATGAAGGACTACAACAAAGCGGTCACGATCCTGCGCAAGGCCGTTGGAAAGGATAAGAATTCGGGCGAAGGCCACTACAACCTGGGGCTGGCCTACCGCGGCCTCGACCAGCAGGCGATGGCCGTCTCCGCCTACAAGGAAGCCGTTCGCGTCGCGCCGGAAATGGCGGCTGCCCACCAGAATCTGGCCAACGTTTACGTCGACATGGGCAACTTTCAGCAAGCCATCATTCATTACAAACGAGCGCTCGAGATCAATCCGGAGTTCGAGCGGGCCCGCAGGGGGTTGGAAGAGGCCCAGGCCATCAGCAGCCAGGCCAAAAAATCGATCAGCCCCTTTGGACGTCTGGTGGACCCCAATGCAATCGGCGCCAAAGCGGCTCCGCGAGTCGAGCGCCGGATGACCGATATCGAACGGGCCCAGGATCGGATGACCGTCTTCAACGTGCTCAGCGAAGTGGACGACACTGCCAATTTGCTGTTGAAGCAGATGACCGACGCGTTCGAACCCTCACTCTTGACGTTGGCCCGCACGCTTTCGGAGCGCATC
>Ga0187782_10003651_pt1 | contig 11488 bp, 15 predicted proteins | sample 0715_SJ02_MP15_2_FD_132454 | JGI IMG/M metagenome (GOLD analysis project Ga0187782, IMG submission 132454) | Tropical peat soil microbial communities from peatlands in Department of Meta, Colombia - 0715_SJ02_MP15_20_MG | ecosystem: Environmental > Terrestrial > Soil > Wetlands > Peat | place...
CATCATTCGCTTGGCGCGCCTCTGCTGATTGAGCGGCGTCCCGTCGGGCTCGCGCGCCTCGGGAAAGATGCGCGCGCCGAGACGCAAAATCTTTCCTTGCTTGCTCACATCATCCCAGTTGATGACGGCGAAACCGATCGACGTGACGCCCACGTCGAAGCCGAAGATCAATTGCATGTTTCGCTCCATAAAAAAGCTTGTTGCGCTCCAGGCGCGTTCAAGCTATCGTAAAAATTGTAGCGAAACGAGAGGCGGTCGCTTTCCGCAAGCAAAACGACCCTTCGCGCGGGCTGGGCGTCCCAAGGTCAACCGCCCATCTTCTTCCCGCGCTACGCCAGCAGCACTTTCGACGCCACGGTCGAATCCGCGTTCAGCGTATAGATCAGCGGAACGCCGGTCGCGAGCTCCAGGCTTGGAACGCTTTCCGGCGTGAGCTGGTCGAGCACCATCGCCAGCGCCCGCAGCGAATTGCCGTGGGCGGCGACCAGAGCCCGCTCGCCGCGCATAACCGGCGGCAAGATGCGCTGGCAATAAAACGGCAGCACGCGCGCCACCGTGTCCTTGAGGCTCTCGCCGCCAGGCGGCGCGACGTCATAGGAGCGTCGCCACAGCCGCACCTGCTCCTCCCCCCATTGCTCGCGCGCCTCGTCCTTGTTCAGCCCGGAAAGGTCGCCGTAGTGGCGCTCGTTCAGGGCGCGGTCGCGCACGACCGGAACATTGGGCTGTCCGAGCTCGGAGAGAATGAGGTCCAGCGTGCGCTGGGCGCGCACGAGCGCCGAGGTGAAGCCGATGCTGAACAGAATGTCGCGCTCGCGGAGCTGCCGCCCCGCGCGCCGCGCCTCCTCCACGCCCTTCTGCGTGAGGTCGGGGTTCTTCCATCCGGTGAAGAGGTTCTTCGCGTTCCATTCGCTTTCGCCGTGACGGACGAGCACCAGCATGCGGTTCATCTCAAGCGGTCCCCGCCGAGGAGAGCCCCAAGACGTCGGCCATCGAATAGAAGCCCGGCGACCGTTCGCGCGTCCAAAGCGCTGCGGCCAAAGCGCCGCGCGCGAAGATGCCGCGGTCCTCGGCGCGATGCGCGAGCTCGAGCCGCTCGCCGGCGCCCGCGAAGATCACCGTATGTTCGCCGACGACCGTGCCGCCGCGGAGCGAGGCGAAGCCGATGTCGCCGGCTTTGCGCGGACCCGTGAGGCCGTCGCGCGCCCGCGCCGAATGGTCCGCAAGCGACACGCCGCGCGCGCGCGCCGCGGCTTCGCCCAGCAGCAGCGCCGTGCCCGAGGGGGCGTCGACCTTCATGCGATGGTGCATCTCGACGATCTCGGCATCCCAGGCCGGCCCCAGCGCGGCCGCCGCGCGCTCGACGAGCACAGCGAGCAGGTTGAGCCCGAGGCTCATATTGCCGGAGCGTACGATCACGGTCTTTTGCGCCGCCGCGATGAGCGCCTGCAAATCCTCGTCCGCGAGCCCCGTCGTGCCGACGATGTGCGCGACGCGGCGCGCCGCGGCGAGGCCAGCAAGCGTGACCGTGGTCGCGGGCGAGGAGAAGTCGATGAGCGCGTCGCAATCCGTGAGCGCGGCCTCCGCGTCGGCGATCACCGGCACGCCACTGGCGGCGGATCCGACGAGCTCCCCAGAATCGCGACCGATCTCGGGGGAGTCCGCCCGCTCGAGCGCGGCGACGAGACGCACGCCGAGCGTGTCGGGGATCGTCTGAATGAGCATCCGGCCCATGCGGCCGGCGGCGCCGACGACGGCCAGCCGCATGTCGTTCATGATCTGTCGACCCTCAATCCCAAGCTCACGTTTGAAGAGCTATACAAGCGGCGGCGGCGGATGAGAAGCGGCGCCGAGGTCACAGCGGCGCCAACGCGTCGTCGTCCTTAGCGAGATCTTCAGCGAGCCGCTCCAATCGCCTCGCCGCCGCCTCGAAGTCCCGAGCGAGGCGCGTCGTCAGAGCCGCCTGACGCGACTCCAGCGTGGCGATCCGCTCGCGCAGCGCCTTGATCTCCCCTTCCAGCGCCTCGACGCGGCCCTTGGACTCGTCGGCCTCGTCGGCTGTTTCGAGCGCCGCCATGACGATAAGCCGCTGGTCGCCGATTTCGCCGAAATTCTTGCGCATCGCGGCGACCTTGCGGTCGAGCGCGGCTCCGAGCTCTTCGAGCCGGGCTTCCTCCCCATCCTCGCAACCGACGCGGTAGGAGCGTCCGGCGACCGTGACGACGGCGACGCCCATGCGCTCACGCCTCTCCGTCGAGCGCCGGGGGAAGATTCAACACAGCCGCGACGCCGGCGCTCGCGCGCTCGACGCGGCGCAGCACTTCGTCGCGCGTCTTTTCCACCGCGGCGGCGCGCGTCAGCGCCGAGTCGAGCTCCTGCGCCAGGCGGCTGCGGTCGTCTTGCGTGACCGCGAGCTCCTCCTCGAGATCAGCGCGGGTCAGCTCGCGCGCGAGCCGGTCGGCGACGCTCCCCTCGAGCCGCTCGAGCGCCGCGAAGAAGCGCGCCGCCGCCGTCTGCAGGCTCGGCGAAAGTTCGGCGTCTTCGGAAGGCGCGGCGGTCATCGGCTCGACAAGCGTCCTGCAAGGCGCGGAGCGGCGAAAGGCCGCGCCCGGCCCGGGCGAAGCGAATCGCGGGGGCTCACTAGCTAGCACGAAACGCCAACCTTAGCCTATTCCTGCGCTGCGGCGCCGCGTCCGGGGCGTTTGACAGTCGCTCCGTGTTGCTATCATACCGCATGGCAGGCCGGCGCGGACGCGCTCGATGCAACGATTATCAAGGCTGCGCGCGACGCGGCTTCCGGGAGACGACACATGGCGGTCAGGGCGGCTATCAACGGCTTCGGAAGGATCGGGCGCAACATCCTGCGCTACATCGTCGAGTCGGGCCGCGCTGACATCGAGATCGTCGCCATCAACGATCTCGGCCCGGTCGAGACCAACGCGCATCTGCTGCGCTACGACTCCGTGCATGGACGATTTCCGCACAAGGTGACGGTCTCCGGAGACACGCTCGACGCGGGGCGCGGCCCGATCAAGGTCACGGCGATCAGGGAGCCCGCCGATTTGCCTTACAAGGCGCTCGGCGTCGACGTGGCGCTCGAGTGCACGGGCCATTTCACGACGCGCGACAAGGCCAAACTGCTGCTCGACGCCGGCGCGAAGCGCGTGCTCGTCTCGGCGCCGGCGGACGGCGCGGACATCACCGTCGTCTACGGCGTCAACCATCACAAGATCGCGCGCGAGCATCTCGTGATCTCCAACGCCTCCTGCACGACGAACTGCCTCGCGCCGGTGGTGAAGGCGCTGCATGACGCGATCGGCGTCGACAAGGGGATCATGACGACGATCCACTCCTACACCGGCGATCAGCCGACGCTCGACACGCTGCACAAGGACCTCTACCGCGCCCGCGCCGCGGCTCTATCGATGATTCCGACGTCTACCGGCGCCGCAAAGGCGGTGGGGCTCGTGCTGCCGGAGCTCAACGGGCGGCTCGACGGCTACTCGGTGCGCGTGCCGACCCCGAACGTCTCGCTTGTCGACTTGAAGTTCGTGGCGAAGCGGGCGACGTCGAAAGCGGAGGTGAACGCCGCGATCAAGGCCGCGGCGGAAGGGCCGCTCAAGGGCGTTCTGGATTACACGGAGGAGAAGCTCGTCTCGTCGGACTTCAACCACTGCCCGGCGTCCTCGACCTTCCACATGGACGAGACGAAGGTCGTCGACGGGACGTTCGTCTCGGTGCTGTCCTGGTACGACAACGAGTGGGGCTTTTCGGCGCGGATGACGGATGTCGCGGTTGCGATCGGGAAGGTGATATAGTCCCTCCCCAGGACGATATAGAGGGCGCGATCATGGGAGAGCCTCGCGAAGTCGATGACCCCAACTCGGAGGAGGCGGCGGCGGTCGCTTCCTTTCGGAAAAAATTTGAAGAGGGTCGCCGCCATCTATCTACGGAAATGGTCAGTGAGGCGCTCGATTTGATGTTTCCAGATTTTGCCTGTCTTCGTTGCGGACACAAGGAATTTATTGTCGGCTCCACCCACGACATCCAAACCTTTCGTCCCGTGAAAAGATACGCGCCTCATAGTCGAACCGAGATCATCTGCGCGAAATGCGGCATGATCGAGAGTCATTCGGCCATCGCATTGATAGCAGGTCTGCTCAAGATTCCATTGGAGACGGAGTGATGAGCGGCTCGGAAACGCGCAAGTTCAGTGTGGTCCCGGGCGGGAAAGGAACGGACGGCGGCGGCCCGGAGGATCCAATGCTCGAGACGCGTGTGGCGCGACTGGAAGAAGATATCACCGAGATAAAGTCCCTGCTCAAGGAATTGAGCAAGGATTTGAAGGAACAGGCCAAGGACACCAGCGCGATCAAGCTGACGATGGTTGGCCTGGATGGCAAGATCGCTGCTCTCGACGGCAAGCTCACGGTCGTCGACGAGCGCCTGAGCGATAAGATTCAGAGCGTTGACAATGGCCTGAACGCAAGAATTCAGGGCGTCAGCGACGGCTTGAGCACGAAAATTCAGGGCGTCAGCGACGGCTTGAGCTCGAAAATTCAGAGCGTCAGCGACGGCTTGAGCACGAAAATTCAGAGCGTCGACGATGGCTTGAGCGCGAGAATTCAGAGCGTCAACGATAGCTTGAGCGCGAGAATTCAGAGCGTCAACGATAGCTTGAGCGCGAAAATCGAAGGCGTCGAGGGGCGTTTGAATGCAAAAATCGACAGCGTCGACGGGGGTCTGAACGCGAAATTCGAGAGCGCTGAAGAACGTTTGAACGCGAAGATCATTACAGGTGAAGAGCGCCTGAACATTAAGATCGTCACGGTCGAAGAACGTCTGGGCGGCAAGCTCGGCGCGATCGAAGGCCGTCTGTCCGGCATCGAGGGACGCATCACCACCGTGGAAGGCCGCTTCAACCAGATCCCGACCATTTGGGGCATGCTCGGCCTTATCGCGACGCTATTGATCGGCCTTGCCGGTCTCATGTTCACCGCAGGAAAGTTTCTACACCCATGACCGCCTTCAAAACCCTCGACCAAGCCGACCTCAAGGGCAAGCGCGTGCTCCTGCGCGTTGATCTCAACGTGCCGATGGAGAACGGCGTCGTCGCCGACGCGACCCGAATCGATCGCGTGCTCCCGACGATCACGGAGATCGCCGACAAGGGCGGGAGGGTCATCCTCCTCGCGCATTTCGGACGTCCCAAAGGCGGGCGCAACGAGGAGGACTCGCTGCGCCCCGTCGCCAAGGCCCTCGCGGAACATCTGCGGCGTCCGGTGGCCTTCGCGGACGACTGCATTGGCGCCGCCGCCGCCCAAGCCGTCGCGGCGCTCGTTGACGGCGACGTGCTGCTGCTCGAGAACACGCGCTTCCACAAGGGCGAGGAGGAGAACGATCCCGCCTTCGTCGCCGCGCTTGCCGAAAACGGCGACCTCTATGTCAACGACGCTTTCTCGGCGGCGCATCGCGCCCATGCCTCGACCGAGGGCCTCGCGCATAAGCTCCCGGCCTACGCGGGGCGCGCGATGCAGGCGGAGCTCGAAGCGTTGCACCAGGCCTTGGGCCAGCCGCAGCGCCCCGTCATGGCGGTCGTCGGCGGCGCCAAGATTTCGACGAAACTCGAGCTGCTCGGCAATCTGCTCTCCAAGGTCGACTATCTCGTCATCGGCGGCGGCATGGCCAACACTTTTCTCGCCGCGCAGGGCAAGGCGGTCGGCAAGTCGCTCTGCGAGGACGACCTGCTCGACACGGCGCGAGCGATCCTGGAGAAGGCCGAGGCGAGCGGGTGCCAGATCGTGCTGCCGGAGGACGTGACGGTCGCGAAGAAATTCGCCTCGCATGCGCCGGCCCATTTCGTCACCGTCGACCACGTTGCGCCGGACGACATGATCCTCGACGTCGGCCCCAAGGCCGTCGCTCATGTCGAAAGCCTGCTCGAAAAGACCAGGACGCTCGTCTGGAACGGTCCTTTCGGCGCCTTCGAGCGTCCGCCTTTCGACGAGGGCACCAACGCCGTCGCGCTGACCGCCGCCCGGCTCACGAGCGAGGGCAGGCTGCTCTCGGTCGCGGGCGGCGGCGACACGGTCTCGGCGTTGAACCAGGCCCACGCCGCGGCGCAGTTCACCTATGTGTCGACAGCCGGCGGCGCCTTTCTCGAGTGGCTCGAAGGCAAGGAGCTGCCGGGCGTCAAGGCGCTCGCGGGCTAGCCAATCTCGATCACCACGCGCCCGCGCGTGCGGCCTTCGAGGATCGCTCGCGCCCGCTCCAGCGCCGCATGGAACGGGATCGTCTCGGTCATGCGCGCGAGCAGCTGCTTGTCGAGATCGCGAGCGAGCCTCGCCCAGGCCTCGCGGCGCAGCGGAAGGCGCGGGCGCACGCACTCGACGCCGATGAGCGCCACGCCGCGCAGGATGAACGGCGCGACCGTCGTTTGGAGCTCGAGACCGCCGGCGTTGCCGCAAGCGGCGACCGCGCCGTCGAACTGCGTCTGCGCGAGAATGCTGGCGAGCGTCGCTCCGCCGACCGCATCGACGCCTGCGGCGAATCGCTGGCTTTGCAACGGCTTGCCGGGCGCGGCGAATTCGGCGCGGTCGAGGATCTCGGCGGCGCCGAGGCTTTCGAGATAGTCCGCTTCTTCAGGCCGCCCGGTGGCTGCGGCGACGCGAAAGCCCAGCCGCGCGAGCAGGGCGACCGCGACCGAGCCGACTCCGCCTGCGGCGCCCGTGACGACGATCGGGCCGCCCTCCGGCGTGACGCCGAAGCGCTCCAGCGCCAGCACGCAGAACATGGCCGTGAGCCCCGCGGTGCCGATCGCCATGGCCTGCTGCGGCGAGAGCCCTTCGGGCAGCGCCACGAGCCAGTCGCCGGGGAGCCGCGCCCTTTGTGCGAAGCCGCCGAGATGCGTCTCGCCGAGCCCGCAGCCTCCGGCGATCACGAGGTCGCCGGGCTTAAAATCCTTGTGCGCCGAGGCGGTCGCGCGGCCCGCGAAGTCGACGCCAGGGACCATCGGGAAGCGACGCACGATTCGATTGCGCCCGGAGACGGCGAGACCGTCCTTGTAGTTGATGGTCGAATGGCTGACGGCGACATCGACGTCGCCCGCCATGAGGTCGGCGTCCGTCATTCCGACATAGCCGACGCATTGGCCGGCATCCGTCGCGTCGATGCGGATGGCTTCGAAACGGTTGGGCAATCGTGTCTCCGTGTCGGGTGCGGTCTTACAGCGTCAAGCCCTCGTCTGCGCCTTCTCTTCCGGCTCGCTCAACCCAAACAACCGGTTCGCGGTCCTGACGATGCCCGGCGCGCGCGCGTCGTCAGGATCGTCGATCAGCCACTGCAGGCCGACGAGCGCGCCATATTGCACATAGGCGAAGGATTGCGGATCCTCGATCTCGGGCCGCATCTGCTTGATCAGGCAGGCGAGCCCCTCGATGCGGGCGCGGTCGACCTCCATCAGAATCTCGCGAACGATCGGCTCGCTCGCCGCCAGCCGCCGCGCTTCGCGCTCGAACCGGAAGTCGAGCTCCAACGGATGCTCGCGCATGCGCTTGCGCCAACTCTCGGGCGAGGCGTCCTGGGCGTAACGCTGGCCCTCGATGACGATCTCGCGCTCCCGCCAGCGCTGCATGAGCGCGCGCACGAAGGCGTCGCGGTCCGTGAAGTGGTGATAGAAGCTGCCGCGCGTGCGTCCCGCCGCCGCTGTCAGCCGCTCGAGAGTCAGCGCCGACGGCCCCTCCTGTCCGAGGAGCCGCGCGCCAAGGTCCAGCCAGTCCTCTTTTTTGAATCGGCTCATGGCGTCCAGCTTTCGCACAGGCGCAGCCGCTTGCCAATCACATACTATATGGTATGGTCTGTTTCGAGCGTAACCCGAGCGTTTGGATCCCCACGACCAAGGAGCGCCTCACGATGTTTCACGATCCCGACTTCACGCCCTTCACGCCGCGCGAGACTCCTTCCTACGCAGCTGCTCTCAGCAACTACATGGAGAACTGGCCGCCATCGGCCTACCGTGAAGGTTTTTGGAGCCTCCCCGGCCTGTGGCGGCTGGTACCAAAAACGGTCTATCTGACCAACCCGGCGCTCATCGAGGAGATGCTCGTCACGCGCGCCGAGACCTTCACGCGCGACGTCATTACGCGTCGGTCGCTCGGGTCCGTGGACAACCGCACGAGCCTGTTCTTCGCCGAGGACGCGGACTGGAAGTGGCAGCGGCGCGCGCTTTCTTCCGCCTTTCGCCACGAGAATCTGCTGGCGCTGGTCCCAACCTTCGCCGAATGCGCCGACGCGACCGCCAAGGCGTGGCGCGCCGCGACGCCCGGCGCGCCGGTCGAGATCATGACGGCGATGTCGCAGACGACCTTCGCCGTCATCGAGCGGGCCGTTCTCGGGGGAACGGGGGCGCTCGACCACGACAAATATCTCGCTGCGCTCGCACCGGTCCTGAAGGCGACGGGATGGCGGCGCATGATCGCTTTATTCAACCTCCCCGCCTGGACGCCTTTCTTCGGCGCCAGGCGCGCGCGAGCGGCGTCGGCGCGGATTTTCGCCGAAATCGACCGGATTATAGAGGCGCGCCGCGCAGAGGGCGAGACGCGGCGCGACCTGCTCGGGCTGCTGCTCTCGGCGCGCGATCCCGAGAGCGGCCGCGTCATGACGGACGCGGAGCTCTCAGGCAATCTCAACGGGCTGCTCATCGCCGGGCACGAGACTTCAGCCGTCGCGCTCGGCTGGTCGCTGTGGCTCCTCGCCAAGGACCAGGCCTCGCAGGAGCTCCTGCGCCGCGAGGTCGTCGAGGTCGCGGGCTCGGACGAGATCGGTCCGCAGACAGTCGAGAAGCTCGTCTTCACACGGCAGGTCCTGCAGGAGGCGATGAGGCTCTTTCCGCCCTTCGGCGCGCTCGGACGCCAGCCGAAGCGGGACACGACGCTCGGCCCGCACGCGGTCTCGAAGCGCGAGCCGATCTTCGTCGCGATCTGGGCCTTGCATCGTCACGAAAAGCTGTGGGACGATCCGAACGGTTTCGACCCCGACCGCTTTTCGCCCGAGAGGTCGAAAGGGCGCCATCGATACGCTTATCTGCCTTTCGGCGCGGGCCCGCGAATTTGCATCGGTATGACCTTCGCGATGCTGGAGATGATGACGATCCTCGCGACGCTCGCGCGCGAATTCCGCTTCAGGACTGTTCCGGGTCATCGCCTGGAGCTCGACCCGAGCTTCGCGACGCGCGCCAGGGGCGGCTTGCCGCTCCTGATCGAGCCGGCGGCGGACTCCGAGGCTCTCTCGATCGCCGCCGAATGAGGCGTCGCGATGTTTTACGACCCCGAGCTTACGCCGTTTGAGCCGCGCCAAAACACCGGCCCGATGGCCAATGCGCGCAACTATATCGAGGGCTGGCCGGTTTCCGTCTATCGCGAGGGCTTCGTGGTCAAGCCCCGCCAATGGGGCCTCGCTCCGGAACAGATCTTCCTGACCGACCCGCAACTGATCGAGGACGTGCTGCTCACGCGCGCCGAGCTCTTCCGTCGCGATCGGATCTCGACCGAAGCGCTCTCGGCGCGCGTAAACCGCGACAGCCTGTTCTTCGCGGAGGGCGCCGGGTGGCGCTGGCAGAGGCGGGCGGCGGCGTCCGCCTTCCGCCACGAGAATCTCCTGGCGCTCGTTCCGACATTCGCCGAATGCGCCCAGGCGCAGGCGCAGGCGTGGCGCGATGCGCCGAGCGGCGAAGCGATTGATGTGAGCCTTGCGATGTCGCGCACGACCTTCGCGATCATCGAGCGGGTCGTGCTTGGCGAAGCGACGACGCTCGATCGCGACCGGTTCCTCGCCGCGCTCGTTTCCGCTTTGGGCAGCGTGCGGTGGCGGTTCGTGATCGCGTTGCTCCGCTTGCCCGGCTTCACGCCCTTTCCGGGCTTCCTGCGCGCGAACGCCGCCGAGCGCTATCTCTACGAAGAGACGGTCAAGGCCGTGGAAGCGCGTCGCGCCTGCCCGACGGAGCGGCGCGACATCCTGGGACTCCTGCTCTCGGCGCGCGACCCCGAGACCGGGCGCGTCATGACTGACGCCGAACTCGTCAGCAATCTCTACACATTCATGATCGCCGGACACGAGACCTCCGCTGTCGCGCTCGCCTGGACGCTGTGGCTCGTCGCCAAGGATCAGGCGACGCAGACGCGCCTGCGTGCAGAAGTCGGCGCGGTCGCGGGAGATCGCGCGATCGGACCGGAGGAAGTCGAGAAGCTCGCCTTCGCGCGGCAGACGATATGCGAATCGATGCGGTTGTTTCCGCCCGGCGCGGCGATCGGGCGCGAGCCCAAGGAGGACGTGCGCCTCGGCCCGCATTTCGTTCGATAAGGCGCGCGCCGGTCTATGTTGCGGTATGGGCGCTGCACCGCCACGAGAAGCTCTGGGACGAGCCCGCGGCCTTCGACCCCGACCGCTTCGTGCCCGAGAAGGCGAAGAGCCGCCATCGCTGCGCCTATCTCCCCTTCGGCGCGGGGCCGCGCGTTTGCATCGGCCAGTCCTTCGCCATGCTGGAGATGATCGCGGTGCTGGCGACGCTCGTTCGATCGTTCCGCTTTGCGACCGTTCCGGGCCACAGGGTCGAGCTCATGCCGAGCGTCACGGTGCGCCCGAAAGGCGGGCTGCCGCTGTTGATCGAGCGTGTTTGAGCGGCGCTCGCCCTCGCCTGATGCATGCTGCCGCTATTTGTCCAGCGGGGCGTTTCAGTCTGGGCCGCCGAGGAGCGTCTCGTAGTCTCTTCCACCATAGAATATGCGACCGATCCGGACGCATTTGTCGTCGAAGGTGAAGGCGATGACGATGCGGCGTTCGAACCCGACGATCCGTAGCCCGAGGCGGAGGTCGTCGCGCTTCGAACCGCGTTCGGGAAAATCGGCGAGCCCTTCGCAATATTCCCGGATGCGCCTGACGTAGCCGGACGCGACTGTCGTCTCGCCTCGACTGAAAGCTATGCTTCGATAAAGCTTGATCAGATCCTTTTCTGCGGCGGGACGGAAGACGACCCTATGCGCCACGGCCCGCGGCGCCTCCATCCTTGGCGCAAAGCCTTTCGATCCGGCCCAAGACCTCGTCCGCAGAAATGTCGTCGCCGGGCTCGTCGAACGCCTCGTTGATCTCTTGAGCGAGACGCCCTTCCCGTTCCGCTCGGCCTTCCTCGTGGTCTTCAAGGAGGCGCAGGCCGGCGCTGACGACCGCGCTGGCGTCACGATAGCGACCGGACTTGATTTGTGATTCGATGAAGTCTTCGAGCTCGGTCGCAAGTTTCACGCTCGGCATCACAATCCTCCGTCGGTGAGATGCTTCCCAAAGATTACTCTCGTTCTTGGAACAACGCCAGCGATACGCCGGAGAGCGTGCAGGCCGCGTTGTCCGCTGTAGAGGGCCTCATGCCGTGGACCGCCTAAGCCTCGTCACGCCTGGGCCTCGCAACGCCGCACGCGGCGAAGAAAGCGTTCACACGCTCCGC
>Ga0187782_10003655_pt1 | contig 11477 bp, 9 predicted proteins | sample 0715_SJ02_MP15_2_FD_132454 | JGI IMG/M metagenome (GOLD analysis project Ga0187782, IMG submission 132454) | Tropical peat soil microbial communities from peatlands in Department of Meta, Colombia - 0715_SJ02_MP15_20_MG | ecosystem: Environmental > Terrestrial > Soil > Wetlands > Peat | place...
CAGAATCCGCCGCGCCGCTCGACGATCGCGCCCTAGCGGCCGCGCTCTGTCCGATTGTCTACCAGGTCGATCGCTTCCCCTCGCCGCGAGGCTACCGCTACATTTTTTACGGCAACGGCTTCTTCATCAACAAGAGTGGCTACCTTCTCACGGCCGCGCACGTCTTGAGCCAGCTTCGCGGAGGTCAGCCGGCTCTTTTGTTGCGCAGTCCGGGAGCGCCGCCGCGGTTCGTGCAGGCGTCCGTGATTGCGGTCGACCGCGATCACGACGTTGCGCTGCTGCTGGCCACGCCGAATCCGTTCACGGGCAACTTCGCGGTTTCGTCGCTGCCGCTCGCGCAGGAAAATCCGGCGCCGGGGCGGACGGTCGTCGCGGCCGCGTCGCGTCCTGAAATTCCGCGCAATGCGTACACGCTCGACCCGGTCGTCGCGGAGCGGCCGTCGGGCGACGTGCTCGATTACGAGTTTTCGCAACTTGCGAAGGGGCCGGTCGATACGGAGCTGTTTCTCTTTGGCCACGCCGTGCAACCGGGGCAGAGCGGCGCGCCGGTGATTTCCCTCGATTCGCAGAAAGTGGTCGGCATCGTCGAAGGGCAATGGCTGCGCGACAGCGCCACGGCGCTCGGCGGGTGGGCTTCGTTTGCACCGAGCGAGGCTGCGCCGATTCCGGGCGCTGTGATTCCGATTCACTACGCGATCGCACTGCTCCAGCAGAGAGGAATCGCGTGGAGCGCGTCACCGGGCGGCGTCGAAAGCGGAGCGCAAACCGGAGATGGAGGCGAGGCGTCTACGCTGCCAGCGCCGCTCTCGCTCGTTCCACCGCCGTACCCGCAATCGCTCTTTGGCGGCGAAGTGCTGCTCGACGCCCGCGTTGGCCGCACCGGCACCCTCTCGGACGTTCGCGTCGTGCACGGCGACGAGCCGTTTCTCGACAAGGCGCTGGCAGCGGCCCGCAGCTGGACGTTCGTGCCCGCGCTCTCGGCCGGCAGCGTGAGCGATGCGCGAATCGCGATCGCGTTTCAGTTCGCGCAGCCCTACGCTCCGCCGCGTTCGCCCACCGTGCATCACTACGATGAGGATGCGCGCGCGCTGGCGCAGGACGGCGCGGCGCATCCGCTCACGACTGTCGAGCCGACCTACGCGGCAGCGAGCAGCGCGGAAGGCAGCGTGATTCTGTATGAGTCGATTGGCAGCGACGGGCAAATCGCATCGGTGCAGGTTGTGCAGGAACTTGAACCGCTTACGGCGGCGACAGTCGCCGCTGCGCGCCAGTGGAAGTTTGCATCCGCAAAGCAATCAGGTGCGGCGATCGATTCGGCTGCGATCGTCGTGGTCACGTTTCGCCATCCGCTCGCAACCGGCCGTGCGCCGAAGTAGCGCGGAGCGCTTGCGCGAACTAAGTTGGCCGCTAGACCGATTGCAGGAAGCCGCCCGCGGCGGACTCGAGCTCGATGCGCAGCAGCCAATCGAAATGATACTTCTCGGCGGCGAACCACTTTTCGAGGTCCTCGCGGCTCGGCGCCTCGAATTCGACCAGCATCTTCCCTTCGTGCATGTTGACGAGGACGCGCCGCGCCGACACATCTCCCGGCCGGTGCATCCGCTTCGAAAGCTCTTCGGCACCCTGACGGGTCAAGCAGGCCAGCGTGTGCTGCGAAAGGTAGCGAGGCATCGAGTCTCCTGGTCGCGAAGTGTGATCGGCGGCGCGAGCATCTCGAATACAACGGCCACGGCGAAAAAGCAAACGCGCCGCTTGCGAACAGAAGTCCAACTGAACAATGGGACAGGTGACCGGGCGGAAAACGAGGTCTTGAAATCGAAGCCCGCTACGCCAGCGCTCACTAAAATGGACGCAGGGAAACGCGAGGTGCCTATGACGAAGCGAGCGATATTTCCGGTGCTGATTTTGATGCTCGGCCTTACCTCGCCCTTGCAGGCGGGAGTTGCGATCGGAACGATGGCGGGCACCGTGGTCGACGCGCACGGCAAGCCGGTCGCGGGCGCGACCGTTACGATGCAGACATCCGACGCCGCGCGTCCTTACGCCACGCACACCGACGCAAACGGCCACTTCGAGTTTGCGCGCTACGAGACCGGACAATACGATCTGCGCGCCTATTGGCATGGCATGTTCTCCGACTGGGTGAAGCGCATCTCGATCCGTTCGGGCAAAACCACGGAAGTCACCCTACATATGCCGCCGGCTGCGGACGAATCGGTGAGCGTCTCGAAGTAGTTTCAGTCCGCCGCCACGATGGATGCGATCTAACCTCCACAGTGAGAATGGGTTAGAAGGATTCGGATGGATCGGATTTCGGATGGTAGTGTGGTAGTACCCCGGTACTTTGCAGACCATACCTTCGCGTCATTGGGCCGTTCTGCTCGGTTTCCTAAGCTAAAAACGCGGGTTGGGAGCTGCGTTGCGGGGACGACGGTTCTGAAAAGAGCCGTAGCACGCTGACCAACCCGTCCAAGCCCTCCTGCCGACGATCCTCCTGACCCCCGTTAGCAGGCAGGGCTTTGCCTGCTCGAACCACCGCTCGATCACTCATCGCGAGCGCTATTTGGTAGGCGCGATGCATGGACTCACGATGGTGCGTGCGTTTCGCATCATAAGTTCTGAGGAATCCGCGGCACGTCACTGTTTCGGGGGCGCGCAATTGCGACAGGTGAAGGGCAAATCCGACAGAACGGTTCTAACGGCGATCGCCGTTGTCATGGCTGCCCTGTCTGGGCTGGCGCCGACTACGCGTGCTACTGATCTCGAACCTAAGACGGTCGATGCGTTCGATCGCTACGTGCAGGTCGCCGAGACGCGAATTAACGCGGAGCTCGCGGACCACGGCCCATACCTCTGGGTGGAGCATTTGCCCGCGGAGCGTCGCGCCGCTGCCGAGGCACAATTGCGCGCGGGACAGGTCGTCATCGAGCGCGTGAATGCGTCCGAGCCTGACGGCCAAGCCGACGCCAACAAGCCCATCGCCGTGCTAGATGGGATGATCCATCACTGGATCGGTACGGTGTTCATTCCCGGCGCAACGCTCGCTCAAACGCTCGCGCTCGAAGAGGATTACGATCATCATCAGGAATATTTCCGCCCGGATGTGATGCGCTCGAAGATTCTGCGGCATGATGGGAACGATTTCACGATCGAATTGCGCCTGTACAAGAAGAAGGTCATCGCGACAATTCTCGATACCGAGCACGAGGTGCACTATGCGCTGGTCGATGCAACGCATGCCTGGAGCCGCTCGCGCACCACACGCATTCAGGAAGTGGACAACGCCGGCGAATCAAGCGAGCGGCTGGAGCTTGCGGGGCACGACCGAGGATTTCTTTGGCGCATGAACACGTACTGGCGCTTCGAGGAGAAGGACGGAGGGACGTACGTGGAGTGCCAGTCGATTTCGCTGACGCGCGACATTCCGACAGGACTCGGCTGGCTGATTGGGCCGTACGTGAACAGCGTGCCGCGCGAGTCTCTCACATTTACGCTGGCCACCACGCGCAGCGCCGTGTTGAAGCGCATCTCTTCACACGCAGTTCCATAGAAACCACCGAGGATTTGATCGCTACTTGAACGTCGCCGTGGCGGTGTTGTTCGTGATCTCTCCGAACGTGCACGTGCCGCTGGTTGTGCTACCCGTGGTGACCGAGCAAGTGGCGTTCGTGACATTCGGGGCAGTGCCACCCCATCCCGTGAAGGTATACGAGGGTTCTGCCGAAGCGGTGAGGGTCACAGTGGTACCGCTATCATACTGCGCCGAACAAGTTCCCGATTCTGTGAGCGGACTGGTGGATGTCGCGGCCGTTTGGACGCAGTTGATCTGGCCGGAACTGTCTGTGACCGTTCCGGAACCTGTGCCTTGCAGAGTCACGGCGAGGTTGAAGATGAGATTGGCTCCGGCCAAAAAGAAGTCGGGCAGGGCGTTCGTGTCGTGCGCCACGAGGTTTGTGGCCGACGATATGAAACCGACCGTGTGACCGTCGCCGCTGATGGAGGGTGCGATGCTCGCGCCGTTGGCCGGCGCCGGCGAGGTGCCGCCCGGCTGAGAGGCGAGGACGGTATAGGTCGCGCAAAGAGTGGTGCTGGTGCTAACGATCGTGATGCCGTTGCAGGTGTCGCGAGTGAAGACGTTCTCGACACCGTTCTCGACGTTCGTACCCAGGTTCGATGCGAGAGAAGCGAACGCGACGTACTGCCCCGAGACGCACGGGTTCGTCGTGGCCGTAGTCGTGGTGGTGCACGTTCCATTGATGCTCGGATTCTCGCTCAAGGAGTTCGCGGCCGTGACACCGTCGGGGGTGGAAATCAACTGCGTCGAGGGAGAGCAAGCCGGCACAGTCAGCTGCCCCGTGCAGGTGTCGCGCAGGTAGATTTCCTGCGTCGGGCCCACGCCCACGATAAGGTTGGTGCCGGTAGAGGCAAAAGCGATGAAGCGCCCATCGGTGGAGATGGCCGGTTCGGTGCTCGCGCCATCCGCCGGCGTGACGCCATCGGGCGTAGAAGCGAGGGAGGTTGCCGGCACGCACGTGTTGCCCGTTGCGTTGATGGTTGTGACGCACGTGGAACGGACGAATACCTGCGAAGTGCCGCTGAGACCGTTTTGCCCGGCCAGCAAGTTCGTCGCCTGCGAGACGAAAGCGACGAAGAGGCCCGTATTTGCAATGGCCGGATCTGAGCTTGAAGCGTTCGCCGGGGTGGTGCCATCCGGGGTCGAGACGAGATACGTGGTCGGCGTGCAGGAGCTACTAGTAGTGGCGGGCGGTACGACGCTGCAGGTATTGCTAACGTAGACTTGCGGCGTGACGCCATCCACCGTGACATTGCTCACCAAGTTCGTGGCGAGCGACACAAACGCGACGTACTGCCCATCGGGACTGATCACCGGGTTGTAGCTGTCGCCGTTGCCCTCGCTTAACCCGTCCGCGGAGATCGACACAAGCGCCGCAGAGGCGCTCGTGCCAGTGCAGCCGGCGGTTCCCGAAGCGGCTGCGCAGGTCTGCTGCCAATAGACCTGCTGGTGGGTTCCGGAAACAGCCACATAGTTCACGAGGTTGCTTGCGGTAGATGTGTAGGTAACGTGAGCACCGCCGCCGTCGATGGTCGGTTCGGAACTGGGGCCGTTGGCGCCTGCGCTATTGGGCGCCTGGCTGACCAGCAACGTTTTCGGGCTGCACGCCGAGGTGCTACTGGTGCTGGTTGTCGTCGTGACGAGGCACGTGCTGCGCAGGAAAATGTTGCTTACGCCGCTCGCTTGATTCAGGACAAGGTTGGTTGAATCCGAAGCGAAGGCCACGAACTGGCCGTTCTCGCTCACCGAAGGGCCGGCCGTTGTGAGCGTAGGAACGCCGCTGCACGTTGGCCCGCAAACGCCATCGTTGGCCTGGGTGCCATCCGGCGCGATGTCGAGGAGCACCGGCAGTCCAGCCAAGGGCGTCGGATCAACGGCAAACGTGACCGCAGTAGAGGTGCCGCCACCGGGCGCGGGGTTCACAACTTCCACGGAATTGATTCCGGCAGCCGCTACGTCGCCTGCGGTGAGGGAAACCTGGACCTGCGTGCTGCTGCCGAACGTGGTGGTTCGCGGCGCGCCATTGATATAGACGACTGAGGTTGAGACGAAGCCAGTGCCCGCCACAGTCAGAGATCCGCCCGTGCCGCCGGCCGTGAAAGCGGCCGGGCTCACGGACGCAACCGTAGGCGCCTGATTCTTGACGGTGAACTGAAAGTTGTCGGAGGCGCCACCATTCGGCTCCGGATTGATCACGGCGATTTGCAGCGTGCCCGCTTGAGCGACATCGGAAGCGAGAATCAAGGCGGTGAGCGTGGTTGAATTCGTGAAGCCCGTCGAGCGGGGATTGCCGTTGACGGTGACCACAGCCAGCGAAGCGAAGTTGCTGCCCGTCAGGGTCAGAATGAAGCCCGCGCTCCCGGCGAAAACGCCGGATGGAGAAAGAGACGTGATCTGCGGAATTGGGTTCGATACCGCGTCGATCGTGAAGATAAGCGGGGATTGCGACGGCTGGGGAGACGTTCCGCCACCGGGCTGCGGCGTGAAAACCAAGACATTCGCTTGGCCTGCATTTTGGATTTCGATCGCCGGGACCTGCGCCGTCAGAGTTGTTGTGCCGGCGAAAAGAGTGCTCAGGGGTAGTGTGCTGGTCCCAACATTCCACTCGACGACCGACGATGGGGTAAAGTCCGAGCCTGTTACCGTGAGTGTGAACGCGGGCTGGCCAGCGGATATGTGAGTCGGTGAAATGGCCTTCGCCACCGGCGCCGGGTAATTGAGCTGCTCCTGACAGCCCGCGAACAGCACCGCCAGCAATCCAGCCAGCAGCCACAAATTAGGACGAGACTTTCCCTGCAAATCCCTCACCTCTGAGCCCGCAGGTTGGAGCAGGCGGTTAAGAGCAATCGTAAAGACTACTAAAGATGACCCTGACGGGCAATCGGGATGCCTCGGCTGAGGAAAGAATCCCTATTGTGCGGGCTTGCCTGCACCGTCCGACTCGAGGGATGAACCAGCAAGCTACAGCACGGCGTAGTAGGTGAAGATCGTGTAGTCGGGCTTCGCGTGACGCTTTCCCGTACCGACGATCACGGTACGCGTCAGCCAGTCATGCGGGCCGACGGGCGTATCGAACACGGGCGTGATGCGGAAGTAGAACTCGCGGTCGCCACCCCAGCTCGGATCATTGCGATCGATAGGCTTGCCGTCCAATGGATAGAGATAGCCCTCGTTATGGATATAGATCATCGTACCGTCAGAGGCCTTGAGCATATAGTGCGCATTGAGGCGGCCATTACCGGCGTAGTCCGCGCCGCTGTGCGGCACGACAATGCCCTGCAGGCGCGGGCCTTCGATCACGCCGGAGACAGCGGGGACGTAGGCGCGGCGGCCATTCGGAGTTTCGAACGAGACGCGTTCGCTGAAGTCGATGCGGATCTGAAACACGTACTCGAGCTTGATCGGCACAATTTCGCCGAGCGACTTCGGTTCGGCCTGAGGCGCGGGCGCGGCGTTTTGCGGCGCGGCCAGCGCCGGATCGGGAAGAAAATTAAAGAGACTCTCGGCAAGCGCGGCGCCGCCGAGCACGGAACCCTTCAGCATTGAGCGACGATCGATGGGATTTTGCGTTCTCACACGAGCCTCCTGATTCCAGAAATGTTTTCAAGAGTGTTCGGACGCTAGCCGAAAACCCTCGGGCCGTCCCGGCAAAAACCGCCGGAACCACCTGAGCTATATGAAACCGCTCTATTTCACACACTCGAAGCTGCCCGCATCCTCGGGATTTCCCTGTCCCTTGTACTGCGCGTGCCTCGGATAGGCACAGAGCGGACGGCTGCGGCCCGGAAACGCTTTGCCTGTGGCGATCACGGAGTCGGGCGCTTTGCCGTTTTCGACCCAATCGACCACCGCGCCGAGCAGATCGAACTTGTCGAGCGTCGCTGCGCCTCCTTCGCAATGGAGCATTCCCGGCACGAGATAGAAGCGGCTCGAATTCATCACTTGATCGAGGCCCCCATTCGCCTCTGCCATCCTTTCGTAGTAGGCGAGCGTGTCGAACGGACTGAAAACCGGATCGCTCGTGCCGTGGTAGAAAACGAGCTTTCCGCCATGTCCGAAGAACGAAGTGAGGTTCGTCCAAGTCGTGTCGGTGAGAGTTTGCTCTTCGTTGGCGCGGACGCGCGCCGCCAGCGTATCGATATCGACGTCCGTCGGCTGCTCGACGCTGGCCAAAATGTTTGGTCCGGCATTCGGCAGGAAGCTCATGAACGGGCCGCCGGAGCCCTGCACGTAATCGCTGTCCCACGGGAATCGTGCATAGACTGGATTGCCGTGGGAATCCTTCGGGCCCACGAACGCCTTCTGCAATGCACCCACCTGCTGCGACGTGAGACAGGAGTCCGTCTTCGCGCCTTTGCACTGGAGCACGGCCGGATCGTACTGGCAGGCTTGCGGGTTGAAAATCATGCCGTCCTTGAGCCCGTCTTTTTCATCGCAGGTCTTCATGATCGATTCGGCGAGCAGCTTCTTATCGCCATCGGAAAAATCCTTCGTGGGATCGGGCTTGCCGGAGGCGTCTTTCGGCGCGATCTTTGCGAAGGCACCACGCGCGTAGGCTAGCCCGATATTCGAATAGCCGGTGCGCATCGCCGGATCGCCCACGATGATGCCGTCGAAGTAGGTGGGATAGCGCTGCGACATCATCATGCCCTCGCGTCCGCCGGTCGAGCAGCCGCCGAAATAGGAGCGTTTCGCGGGCTGGCCGTAATACTGCGCGATGATCTCCTTGGAGAGCACCGCGACGCGGCCAATCGCAACGTATGCGAAATCCAGGCTGGCGATCTGATCCTTCATGAATGACGCATCGAAGACCGCGCCCCTGTGCCCCGTGTCGGTTGAGACGACCGCGAATCCGCGCGCGAGCGCCGGATTTTCGCCCGCGCCCGGCATGCCAAGGGGCGGAATGATGGTTCCGTTGAGTCCCCCGCCTCCCTGTTGCAGGAATCGTCTGTTCCAATTGTCGGGCAGCCGAAGCTCGAATCCGATGGCGTACGGTTTGCCGTCGACGCCTGTACGCGGATCGATCACACCCTCAACGCGGCAGTACGGAGGGATTGCAACAGAAATGAATGTTGGCGTCAGCGAAGGCGTGCGCAGAGTGTTCGCGGGCGTCGTGGGGACGGCTTCGGCTTTGGTGATCTGCATGTTGGTGCCAGCAATCCTCAGTTTGACCAAATCCGCGCACTTCTGCGCGGGTGCGATCCCGCCCGCCGCCTGCGCATGGCACGACGCAGCAGCCACCAAAGCCAGGCAAACAAGAAATGTCACTCTCCCGACGTATCCCATGATCGATCCCCCCTGCGCGCCGCGCTCCTTGGCGAGTGCACACTCTCGATTACGCGCGGGGCGAAAATACATCACGGATACGTCGAATCGCAAATAGAAAGAGGTTACGGGCGACAGCAGCAGTCAACTAGTTGCTAGGCGTGGGCGGTGCAGCCGAGTGCCAGTCATGTTGCGCGAATTCGACGCCCCAGAAGTGCGGGCTCGGGCAGAGAAATTCAACGCCGACGCGTGTGCCCTTGTCGGTGGTATCGCCGAGGTAGACGATGCGGCATTCCTGCTCTTCTTCGGTGGCGGGATTGATGAGGACCAGTTCGCAGCCGATCTCAAGAGGTTCGTTCAGGTAGAGGAGTCCGCCATGCGCGTTGATGACGATCGTCTGGCTCTTGGCGTGGAATTTCCGGCCTTCCACGTTTTTCCCCGTAGCGTGCACGGGAATACGCGTGAAGACGCGGGAGCTGCGGCGTTCTTTCGTGATTTGCGTTTCTGGCATCGTCACAACTATCGTGCAATGCGCCCTGCAGCGAGTCAATTGCGCAAGTGCGCGTCGTGCCCAAAAGAGCAGTTTCGCAAAACCCTGTTGAATTGGAGGAGGCTTGCGTAGTATGTGAGCTGTACCCAGCCGCGCAGCAGGAGGCATCGCGCCGAGGCTCTTCGAACGGTGCGAGTGGTTTTATCCCCGACAGTGCAGGAGCCCGGCCATGGACTTGATCGGTTACATCGAGTCGAAGCAGGAAGACCATCTGAACGAGTTGAAGGAGCTGCTGCGGATTCCCAGCGTCAGCGCCAAGAGCGAACACAAGCCGGATATCGAGCGCGCGGCGCATTGGGTGGCGGAAAAACTGCGGGCCGCGGGCCTGGAGAACGTGGAAATCGTTCCCACGAAGGTGCACCCGCTGGTGTACGGGGAGTCGCTGCGAGCGCCGGGCAAGCCGACGGTTCTCTTCTACGGTCACTACGACGTGCAACCGGCCGAACCCCTCGAATTATGGACCACGCCCGCTTTTGAACCGACCGTGCGCGGCGGCAATCTCTACGGCCGCGGTACTGCCGACGACAAAGGACAAGTTCACATCCACCTCAAGGCGCTCGAGGCATTGCGGAACACGGCCGGAAAGCTGCCAATCAATGTGAAGGTGATGATCGAGGGCGAGGAAGAAGTCGGAAGCGTCAGCTTGTGGGATTTCGTGAGGCAGAATCGGGAAAGGCTGAAAGCCGACGCACTGGTCGTTTCCGATACGTCGATGCTCGCCAGAGGCGTGCCCTCGATCACATATGGTCTGCGCGGGCTGAATTACTATCAGCTCGAAATCACAGGCCCGGCGCAGGACTTGCACTCGGGCGTCTTTGGAGGCGCCGTCCCAAATCCCATCACGATCTTGGCGGAAACGATCGCAAAGCTTCACGACCGAAACTTCCGCGTAACGGTTCCTGGTTTCTATGACGATGTCGCGACGGTCTCGCGTGAAGAACGCAGGGCGCTCAACTCGCTTCCTTGGAAGGAAAAAGAGTTTCGCAAGACGGTCGGCGCGCCGGCGCTTTGCGGTGAGAAAGGTTTCACGATTGTCGAGCAGGTTTGGATTCGGCCGACGCTTGAAGTGAACGGCATCTGGGGCGGTTACACGGGCGAAGGCTCCAAGACGGTGATCGCTTCCAAAGCGCACGCCAAGCTATCAACGCGATTGGTTCCCAATCAGGATCCCGCGAAGATCGCGAAGATGGTCGAGCGGCACATCCGCAAGCTGTTGCCGAAGACGGCGACGCACAAGTTCGAAGTCCTCAGCACCGGCAAGCCCTGGGTTGCGCCTTACAATCATCCAATCTTCCAGAAGGCATTGCACGCGCTCGAAGCGGGCTTCGGCAAGAAAGCCGTGTTCATCCGCGAAGGCGGATCGATACCGTTCGTCACACAGATGCACGACACATTCAAGATCCCGTGCGTTCTGCTGGGCTTCGGTTTGCCGGATGAGAACGCACACGCTCCGGACGAACACATCGCGCTGGAGAATTATTTCGGCGGCATCAAGTCGGTTGCTCTGTTCTACGAGCAACTCGCAAGCCTGTAGATCGCGGACAGTGGTTCCCAGAATGGAAAATGAGCGTTTTTGGGGGCTTTTTTGAACATTTATGCTTGCGTTCGACTGACTGGACGGCTATAGTCGCTCGCGGCCTCCGGGACACCGGGAGCCGACGAGCAATTCATTCTGAGGAGGAAAGACACACTCGATGGCAACTCCGCTGAGCAAATCCAAAATCATCACGCACCTGGCTGAGAAGGTGAGCACGAAAGACAAGCCGGTGTCCAAGAAACAGGTCGCATCGTTCTTTGACGAGCTGTTCAACCTCGCGGTCAAAGAGGCGAAGGGCTCGGGCAAGTTCGTGATCCCTGGATTGGGACGCGCGGTGAAAGCACATCGCAAGGCGCGCATGGGCCGCAATCCGGCCACCGGCGAACCCATTAAAATCAAGGCCAAGACCGTTGTGCGCTTGCGCGCAGCCAAGTCGTTCAAAGACGCCGTTTTGAAGTAGTCCGGCCCGGCGCAGAGATTTGCGGCGAACCCCCAGGCGTGCTCGGTCCCGCATTGCGGGACGGAGGCTTGGGGGTTTTGTCTTTTCATCC
>Ga0187782_10003656_pt1 | contig 11475 bp, 8 predicted proteins | sample 0715_SJ02_MP15_2_FD_132454 | JGI IMG/M metagenome (GOLD analysis project Ga0187782, IMG submission 132454) | Tropical peat soil microbial communities from peatlands in Department of Meta, Colombia - 0715_SJ02_MP15_20_MG | ecosystem: Environmental > Terrestrial > Soil > Wetlands > Peat | place...
ATGCCGGTCAGGTCGATGTCGAGCAGCAACGACGAGGTGAAGTCGCCCACTAGGCTCTCCACGTCGGGATGCAGGACCTCGCGGCCAAATAGCGGCACGTTCAACAGGAATCGCGGGCGGCTCGACCAGCACGCCACGGTGTGGGCGAACGCTGCAGCGAACATCATCGCGGGGGTGACACCGCGGAACCGGGCGTTCGCGAACAGTGCATCCCGGGTTCGGGGATCTAGCCACTGCCAGCGCCGAGTGCTATTGCACGAGAGGTGTTTTCGAGTCGCGGACGGAAGCCTGGGCGGGTCCGGGAGTTCGGGAATGCGCTGCGCCCACCAGTCCCGGTCAGCTTCACGGATGGGCTGCGGCCCGGATTCCCGCCGCGCTATCTCTTGACGGTATTCCCGGTAGGTGTAGCGCAATTCCGGCAGCTGCCGACCCTGATAGAGGGTCGCCAAGTCCGCCATCAGGGTGCGGTAGCTCATCGCGTCGGCGGCTTGCATGTCCAGGTCGACGTGTAGCCGCGACCGCCGGCCAGGCAGCAACGACACGGCCAGCTCGAAGACCGCGTCATCGAGCTGCTGGTGCGACTTGGCAGCTTGGATGTCAGCCAGCCGCTGGTCGACGGCGTCGGGCTCGAGGGCGCGAAGGTCGTGCACGGTGACCGGGACGCTCGAATCTTGCGTCGCAGGACGGACCAGCTGAGTGCCGTCGGGCAGGAATTGCACCCGCAGCATCGGGTGGCGCAGCGCCAGCTTGGTGGCCGCGGCTTGCAATCGCTCTGGATCGATCGCGGCGCCGTCGAACTCAACGTATAGGTGCCCGGCCACTCCACCGAGCTGCTGGTGCTCCTGGCGACCCACCCACATCGCGTGCTGCATGGGAGCTAGCGGAAACGGCTCGGGCGAAGGCTCCGCCGAACGAGGTTCTGGAGTCTGCGACTCAAAGGCGGCTGCAACATCCGACGGGTTTGATAGCAGGTCTGACCAGGCCTCAATTGTCGGGGCGGCGACCAGCGTGGCGAAGTCAACCGCGAAACCCAGGCGCCGCCAGCGACCTGCCAACGCCATCATCCGGATCGAATCAACGCCCTGGCTGACGAGGTCGCTTTCGGGGTCGATGGCCTCGATACCGACACCTAGCAGCTCGGCGACCTCGCCGCGGATAGAGCCCGCGCTGACGGCCGTAGAAACCACAACCCCTCCTAACTAATTAGCGAAGGCTGTCCTAATTTGGGCTACCTTACCCTGGGGCCCCCTAAGCGAGGAGTGCTTGTGTCACTGAGGAACAATTGCGGCTTGGACGGCTTTGTGCCGTTCCCCGCCGATCGGGCCAGGCGGTATCGCTCGGCCGGCTACTGGACCGGCCGCACCGTCGACTCGATGTTGTCCGACGCAGCGCAGCGGTGGCCAGATCGTGTCGCGGTCCTCGACGCCGACGCAACGCCCCACCCACCACAGCGCCTGAGCTACGCCGAGCTTGACGAGCGCGCCGACCACGCCGCGGCCGGGCTGGTGGCGCTCGGCGTCGCCCCGGGCGACCGGGTGCTGTTACAGCTGCCGAACGGCTGCGAGTTCGCGACGGCGTTGTTCGCGTTGCTGCGCGCCGGCGCGATCCCGGTGATGTGCCTGCCCGGTCACCGCGCAGCCGAGTTGGGCCACTTCGCCGCCGTCAGCGAGGCTACGGCTCTGCTAATCCCTGATGCTGCAAAAGGATTCGACTATCGGCCGATGGCGCAGGCAGTGGTGGCGGATCAGCTCACGCTGCGCCATGTCATCGTCGACGGCGATCCTGGACCATTCGTGTCCTGGTCGCAGGTGTGCGCGCACGGCGGCCCAAGCCCAATACCGGGCAACGCGGATCCCGCGTTCCCGGCGCTGCTGCTGGTCTCCGGCGGCACTACCGGGACACCCAAGCTCATCCCCCGCACCCATGACGACTATGTCTATAACGCCACCGCCAGCGCCGAGGTCTGTCGGCTCAGCGCTGACGACGTCTATCTGGTGGCGTTGCCGGCCGCCCACAACTTCCCGTTGGCCTGCCCCGGTTTGCTCGGCGCCGTCGCGGTCGGTGCAACCAGCGTGTTCCTCACCGACCCCAGCCCCGAGTCGGCGTTCGGCGCCATCGCACGCCACGGTGTCACCGTGACCGCGTTGGTTCCGGCGTTGGCTAACCTGTGGGCGCAGGCCACCGAGTGGGAGCCGGAGACGCCGACCTCGTTGCGGCTGCTGCAAGTCGGCGGCACGAAGCTGCAAGCCGACGATGCCCGGCGGATCCGCGAGACACTGACACCGGGACTCCAGCAGGTTTTCGGGATGGCCGAAGGGCTGCTGTGCTACACGCGACCGGGCGATCCGCCGTCGGTGGTCGACCGTACCCAGGGCCGGCCGCTGTCTGCCGATGACGAACTGCGCATCGTCGACGAGGCCGGCCGACCCGTCCCGGACGGCACCGAGGGAGAACTGCTGGTGCGGGGTCCGTACACGTTCAACGGATACTTCCGCGCCGAGAGTGACAACGCGCGCTGCTTCGACCCGGACGGTTTTTACCGCAGCGGAGACCTGGTCCGCCAACACGGTGACGGCTACCTGGAGGTCACCGGCCGGGTGAAAGACGTCATCCACCGCGGCGGCGAGACCGTCGCCGCCGGCGATCTCGAACAGCAGCTGCGTGCGCACCCGGCGATCTCGTCGGCAGCGGCGGTAGCGCTGCCGGACCCTTACCTAGGCGAAAAGATCTGCGCAGCAGTTGTTTTCGCGGGTGGCCCGTTGACGCTGACGGAGTTGAACGACTACCTCGACCAACGAGGAGTGGCCAAGCACGCTCGGCCCGATGTGCTGGCAGCGATGACCTCGTTGCCGACAACCGCGGTCGGCAAGGTCGACAAAAAGGCTATCGCTCGGCAATTGCAAGCTTGAGCCCTACGTGGCGGAGTCCAGCAGTTCGACCGTGGCGGCCCACAGCCGTGCCTCACGTACCGGGTCATTCGAGAACGGTTTCACCTCACGGTCGGCGTCCCGGTCGAAGGACGCCGTCGCGCGGCGGGGCTGCGCCGAGAAGAGCTGGCCGAGGACCCTCGTCGTCGCCAACGCGCCGTACGACGCGCTGATGGGCCCCACGACGAGTTGGCGGGGAATCGAACGTAACAGCGTTTGGCAGCACCCTGTCGGTCCGTCGCGCCGTCCACACCCGCGAGCAGAAAGCCGAATTCGAGGCCGCGTTGGTCGCCGACCTGTGTCTGACCGCCGCTCAAAGCTCTGGGAATCAGGTGCCCTCGAGCCGCACCCGGACTTCGGGCGCCGCAAGGTCATCGACCACCCCGACGTCGGGCCCATCACGGTGGACTGCGACACGCTCATCGTGGCCGCCGACGACCTGCGCATGATGATCTACACCGCCGAACCCGACACGGAAGACGCCGAGCGGCCCGCCCTCGCAGTCGTTCTGGGCACACCGTCGCTGATCGACTGAGCCTGACAGCTGGTTGGCACGAGAGTTGTTTCAGCACATCTGATTTCACTTGGGCGACCGGCCATGTACACGCGCACGTTGGCGCCTGCTCACTTGACCGTCATCCGAGCGATCTGCGCGGGCATAAACGCTGCGGACCGCGCGCTCGCGGTATTAAATCAGACCGTGGTCGAAACCCTAGACCGGACCGTGCCGGTCCATCGGATCCCCGATCGTCGCCTCCGCCGACATCACCGTGGCGAATCGCACCGGCTGACCGCCGTCGGTGGTCTCGCCGCGATGTCGCTAGACGCCTTGTCCAGCGTCGCGTACGGCCCGGAAGCGATCGTGCTCGGTTTGGTCGCAGCGGGCGCTGCCGCCGTGGACTGGACCGTGCCGATCTCGCTGGCGATCGCCGTGCTGCTGCTGGTGCTGGTGGTGTCCTACCGGCAGGTGATCGCCGCACACCCCGACGGTGGCGGGGCGTACGCGGTGGCAAAGAAGGACTTGGGCCGATGGGCAAGTCTGCTGGCCGCGGCGAGTCTGGTCGTCGACTACGTGTTGACTGTGGCGGTGAGCTTGGCGGCGGGGGCAGCCAGCCTGGGGAGCGTGTTTCCACCCCTGGCGCATCACTTGCTCGCGGTGACAATGGCGGGCCTCGTCGTGCTCACCGTGATCAATCTGATCGGCATTGCCGAGTCGGCCAAAGTGTTGATGCTCCCGACCCTGGTGTTCATCGTTGGGATCTTCGCCGTCATCGTCGGCGCCTTCCTCGAACCACATCCGGTGGCCGTGATCGGCGATGATCTCGGCCCGATCCGCGCGACCGAGGCACTCGGAGTGGTGGTGATTCTCAAGGCCTTTTCGGCCGGCTGCTCCTCGCTTACCGGGGTGGAGGCGATTGCCAACGCGGTGCCCGCGTTCCGCTCGCCCGCGGTGAAGCGCGCCCAGCACTGCGAGGTCGCGCTGGGGGTCTTGCTCGGGGCCATGCTTTTGGGTCTGGCCACGCAAATCCGACACCACCATGTCGTGCCCCGCGGCAACGTCACCGTGCTGGCACAGCTCTCGGCGGGCGCGTTCGGGACCGGCTGGGTGTTTTACGTCGTCAACTTGACTGTGACCCTGGTGCTGGCCTTCGCGGCCAATACCAGCTTTGGCGGCCTACCGGTGCTGATGCAGCTGCTGGCCAAGGATCACCGCTTGCCGCATATGTTCGCGCTGCGGGCAGAGAAACCGGTGTTCCGATACGGTGTCTCGACATTGGCGTTCCTCGCCGCTGTGGTTTTGCTCATCGTCGATGCCGACACCCAGCGACTCTTGCCGGTATTCGCGATCGGGGTGTTCATCGGGTTCACCATCAGCCAAACCGGTCTGGTGTTGCACTGGCGCAAGGAACGCGGGCGCGGGTGGCTGGGTAAGGTCGTGCTGAACGGCAGCGGAGCGGTGCTTACCGCTGTGGCCGGGATCGTTTTGCTAGCAAGCAAATTCACCGAAGGCGCCTGGCTGCTCGTGTTCCTGGTACCCGGGCTGGTCGCGCTCTTCAACGGAATCGAGCGCTATTACCAGCGCGCCGGCGAGCAATTGGGGCTGGGGCAGGTACCCGCTAAACCGGTGCCGGGTATCGACGCGAAGGCCCTGGTCATCGTCCCAATTGTCGCGGTCAGCTCGGTGGCCCAGCGCGCGTTGCAGGTCGCGATGCGGATCGGCCCCGAAGTCGTGCCGGTTACAGTCGATATCGACCCGGACTCGACTCGGCGGCTGCGCCAGCAGTGGGAAGATTGGGACCCGGGGTTGGAGCTCAAAGTGTTGGACAGCCCACACCGTAGCCTGGTCGCGCCCACACTCGATTTCGTGCGAGAAGAGATCGAAAAAGGCCGCCACGTCACCGTGTTGCTCGCGCAGGTCGAGCCCCGCCGCTGGCGCCACCGGTTGCTGTACAACCAGCGCGGCTCCATCCTCGGGGCCGCGCTTCGGTTACGCACCAAGGCGCTCGTTGCATCGCTGGGTTTTCCTATCGACTGACGGCCAGGGTCATACGTCGTAGTAGAGCGCGAACTTCGTTCTGCGCGTTTGTATCTGTTAGCTGCGTTGGCCGCGTGCGAAATCAGCTGGTCAAAGCGTTGGGAACGTTGGTTAATGAGAGCTGTCGTTAATTCTGCTGCGTACTGGCGGCGTACTGGCGGCGCCTTCAGATCAAGAGCCGCTTTTGGTCGGGTGGTTCTACGGCGTGGCCGATCGGCTGTGGCCGGCGGCCGATTCGTGGTGTAGTGGATCATCTCGTCGCCGGTGATCTCGCCGGGCGTCGTCGTGTCAAGCGCACACCGCCCGCGTTACTACCGATCCCAACATCAGCATCCCAGAGACGTTTATGCCCCTATTGGTCCTCTCGCGCGGCTCGTTGGCGCGCCAGACTTTTGCGATCCGCCCACCGCACTGTGCTTTTCGAAGGCAGCGGCGCGGAAACCTAGTGGCCCCGGGCTGTGAGCCAGCCGTCGATTCTTTCGGCGACTGCCTGCCATCCAGGCTCAAGCATCATGTTGTGGCCCATGTCGGGGAAGAACTCGGCCTCAGTGCGATATGCACGTGCCGTTGCGCGCACCTGTTTGGGTGCGACGCCAAAGTCACACTCCGCACCTAATACGAGCAGAGGGGCATCAATCAGTTCCGGTCGTGTCCGGCGAAACATCGTTTCAGCCAGAGCTTTTGGACTCTCTTCCTGCAACCGTTCGAGACAGCGCACCACGTTCAATTCCGGAGTCTTTGCGGAAAAGAAAGCTTCACGCGCAAGCTCGGGTGTATTGAGGGCAGGCAACATCTTGCCCGTCAGCGCGGTCTTCGCGAATAGCCAGGGGTGGGATTTCATCCGGCGCAGTGATAGTCCGAGACTGCCGCCTGCCGGAAACGACCCCATCAACACGCCAGCCGGGGCGTCGTGTCCCTCCAGGTACTTCTGCACGACGAAGCCGCCCAGGGAGTGCCCGATAACCACAGGCCGAGCCGGCAGGCTGTCGGCAACTGAGCCCACATCATCGACATAGTCGGCCAACGAACAAGATCGCAGCGGCTTGGAGCTAGGGCTGTTCCCGTGACCGCGAAGGCTCAGCGCCAACGCCCGGTAACCCTTATCGGCAAAATAGTCGAGAAAGTGTTCGTCCCAGCACCACGCTCCGTGTCCGACTCCGTGAACGAACAGCAGCGGCGCACGGTGCTCCTCTGTGCAGTGGCCTTTATCAATCACTTCGAGCATCGCCGCGTCCTCCGTTTCGGGTCAGCATCGCTGGAGCATCTTCTCAGGTGCCCTGCAATTGGTGGCGGCTCTTCGCCGTGCGGCTGGGAGCGGGGTGGGCCACTGCCTTCGGTAGCCCGTGGCGGATGCGCTGCTGGATGAACGCCTAGCGCACCGCGGGCCGGGCCGGCGAGGATGCGGCAGTCGACACGTAGCGGCGGCGCGTAGACCACCGCGCCGCATTCGAGGCACCCCAGATCGTGTGGCCGTTAGGACAGCTCCCGTCATCCTGAAGGCGGCAGACCATAATGAGCCATGCTCACTGTTGAACCATTCCGGATTGCTGTCCCGGACGACGATCTCGTCGACCTACGTGACCGCCTGCACCGCACTCGATGGCCGGAGCGTGAGTGCGTCAACGACTGGAGTCAGGGCATCCCGTTGGCCTACACCCGCGAGCTGGCCGGCTACTGGGCCGATGTTTACGACTGGCGCGCCAGGGAGGCGGCGCTCAATCGCTTCGACCAGTTCATGACTGAAATCGACGGGCTGGATATTCATTTCATCCACCAGCGATCGCCACACGCCCACGCCCTCCCGCTGATCATCACCCACGGCTGGCCGGGCTCAATCGTCGAGTTCCACAAGGTGATCGAGCCGCTCACCGATCCGACCGCGCACGGCGGCCAAGCGGATGACGCGTTCCACGTCGTGTGCCCGTCATTGCCGGGCTACGGGTTTTCCGGCAAGCCGACGAGCACGGGCTGGGACGTCGGCAAGGTCGCCGACGCGTGGGAAACGCTGATGACCCGGCTCGGCTATGACCGTTATGGCGCGCAGGGCGGCGACTGGGGCGCCGCGGTCACCACCGCGATCGGACACAACCTCGGGCACTGCATTGCCATACACGTGAACATGCCAATCGCGTTGCCTCCCGCCGAAGGACTGGACAATCCGAGCGCCGAGGAGCAGCGGGCACTCGCCGCTTGGGCGCACTACGAAGAGTGGGACTCGGGTTACTCGAAGCAGCAGTCGACACGACCGCAAACCCTCGGCTACGGCCTCGTCGACTCGCCGGTCGGCCAACTCGCGTGGATCGTCGAGAAGTTCTGGTCATGGATGGACTGCGACGGCCACCCCGAGAACGTGCTGACCAGGGACGAACTCCTCGACAACGTGATGATGTACTGGGTCACCGCGTCGGCCGCGTCGTCGGCGCGGATGTACTGGGAGAGCTTCAGAGTCTTCGGCGGGCTCGCTCGCGTCGAGGTGCCCACCGGCGTCGCTCAATTCCCAAAGGAGATCGCCTTGGCACCGCGCCACTGGGCCGAGGCCAATTACAACATCACTCACTGGACACAGATGCCGCGCGGCGGCCACTTCGCCGCCTTCGAACAACCCGAGCTGTTCGTCGACGACGTGCGGACGTTCTTCGCGACGGTGCGGTGACGACTTGGTCATGCGCGTCGGCCACTCCTCTTAGTGTGTGACCCCGGCGCGGGCTGGATGCTCGGGGCCGTGAATCGTGAGAAACCCACCCCTCGCCGCAGCCCGCGCCGAGGTAGCTTCAATCAGCCAGGGAATGCATAGCTGACTGTGGCCGTGCCCGAACTGGTAACCCCGTACACCGCAACCGGTTCTGCCCCCGTGGTGGGAATCAGAACCGGCGTATTAGCGGCGACGGGAAACCCGTCGAGGCCGTGACCCCCGAGCCGCCGATGAACGCGGCCGCCGAGCTCGCCAGGCGGCCCGGGAGCGGGGTGGGCCGCTGCCGTCGATAGAGGTGGCTGATGCGCTGCTGGATGACCGCCACGAGTTGACCGAACGCGTGCGCAATTAGCGGTGTGCCACTAGTTCAATCCCAACTTGTTGAATGTTGGCCAGGAGGGTGTGGTCTGCAGCCATGCTCTTCGAGGCGGTGATTGGGTGTGGCTCGCTCAATCCCTGTCGCCTGTTGGCTGACTACTTACTGGCTTGCCGGCCCGTCACCGCCGCCCACAGTCACATGGGCGCAGGACCTTACTCGCCAAGCCCTCGCGCGGGATCGTCAGGCCCGGTATCGCGTCGGGAACCGCGACGAGGAAGACGCCAAGCCCCACCAGGATTGCGGCAGTGCCATACGTGACCGCGCGGCCCCATGGAAGCGTCTTCTCCGCGGCGATCAGCCCTGCAACGAACGCCATCCAGACGATGCTCATCACCCCGAGTGCAAAGAGCGATGCCATGAGCGCCCAGCAGCACCCCAGACACCAGGCGCCATGTTTTGCCCCCATTACCAACGCTCCAGACAAGCCATCACGCCAGGAGCCGAGCAGGAAGCCGAGCGGGCTGCGGCAATGCCTGAGGCAGACCGTCTTCAGTGGCGTCAGTTCGTAAGCGGCAGCAACCACAAGGGTTCCGCCCGCCACCCATCGGCCGGCGCGATCCCAGGACAGCACATCGCCAAAAACGCGACCACCGGCTTCAGAAACGGCGAAGGCGACCAGCCCGGCCCCGGCCCAGGTCAGCAGATAACCGGACACGAAAACGACCGGGGCAACCGGAGACCGCCGTTTCGTCATGCGTGAATACAGAGCGACTGTCGGCGAAACCGACGGCAGCATCATCGCGGCCATCATGACGATCCAGACGCCGAGAAACCAGCCCAAGGTTCCGAGGTCGGTGCCCGGCCCTTCGTCCATGCCGCGCATGCGGTCGACCGTCCACCACCAGCCGGCCGCCGCGAGCGCGAACAGCAGCGCGATCAGCCCAAGCCGGCTGCGCGCTGCCGCGAACGCCGGCCGGAGCCCACCGCCGTCGGCAGCCTGATGGGCCGAGGCCACCATTATGTTCAAGCGGCCCACGAGAACGACGGTGCCGACAAGGCTGACTTGCCCTGGTACTCAATGCCGAACCCGTTGATCTTCGTCCGCTTCGCCTCGGCTACGTGGAATTCCGAGCCTGCAGGATGGAACATCCCCACGATTCGCACGGGCTCGCCTGTCTCGACGCCGAACGGTACAACGTCCTCGATCTCGAAATCGACCGCGTCGCCGATCCTCACACTGTGGCGCAGGCCGTCCTCTTGGACTTCGATCGGCACACGCTGGACACCCAGATTCTCACCGATCAGCGGCCCCAATGCGGCCATCGGTCCGCCGAGTTGCCCGCTGAAAACCCCCAGCAACTTCTCGGCCTGCACGTCCGACGCCTTGTCGTCGACGAACACACCGAGCCGCCAGTTGCCCTCGGCCATGACCTTCGGCGTGTCGGCGATAACCGCCACAACGAGGCCGCTTACGTCGGTTCCCTCGACAATGCCTTCAGTCACATTAAAAACGAGGGTGACGCGGCAGCGGTCGTAATCGGCGCCGTGCGCGAAAGAAAAGTTGCATGGGCAAAAAAACTCGCAGGAGCACGTCTCGAGGTATGTCCCCTTCACGTTCCACGTCATAACGCGCCCTTCCAAGAAGTAAGCCAGCACCACGATTCTCCGCCGTTTGTGATCCCGTCGGGGCAGTTCGGTCGTTTGCGCCGACTTCGCACTGGATCACACGAATTTCAACGGCCCGATACGGTGTGCCGCCCGGCGTCACCGTGGCCGATCCAGTGTTGTTCGAGACCCCGCCTGCACCAGCAACGATGCCGCCACGTGCGGGTGGGTGATCAACGACTGGTTTGCGAAGCTGCACGTCCGAACGTCGAAACCTGGTTGGACCCATCGTCTGGCGCGGTCTCAGAACTAACGTTCTCGGTTTCTCAGATATCGCCTCAAAGCTGCGGGTTTCCAACCGTGCCGAACCTTTCAGATTCTGAGCCAGGGCGCTGCCGACCCCACACCCCAGGCCAAGTCGGACACGAATTTCTATGAGCCCTGTGTGAGGCGGGAGATTCAGCCCTGCTGAAACCAGCGGCCCCCTACGCTTCTCTCCGGCCAGCAACGCAGAGATGACTAGCCCAGAAGGAGCCTCCATGCTCGAAGTGATTGACAAGGGCCGTAGCACCGACGAGCACCCGGTACCGCTGCTGTTTGTCCACGGTATATTGCATGCAGCGTGGTGCTGGGATGAGCATTTCCTGGATTTCTTCGCGGCTCGCGGATACCGCGCCATCGCGGTGAGCCTGCGCGGCCACGGAAAGAGCCCCGGCGGGGAGCGTCTGCGTTGGACACGAATTCAGGAATACGCGGACGATGTCGCCGAGACGGTGGCGCAACTACCGACTCAGCCAGTTCTGGTCGGGCATTCGATGGGTGGCTTCGTAGTTCAGAAATACCTGGAACGCCGCGCCACTGCCGGGGCCATTCTCGTCGCAGCCGCTCCGCCTACCGGCGTACTTCGGGTGACCCTGTACATCGCGCGCCACTACCCTGTGACATTCGCCAAAGTCAACGCCTTGTTGAAGCTTGCCCCGCTGGTTGCCACCCCGGAGCTCTCGCGAGACCTATTCTTCTCCGCGTCCATGCCGGATGAGCAGGTCAACGCGTATCAGCAGCGACTCCAAGACGAGTCCTACCGGGCCTTCCTTGACATGCTCGCCCTCGATCTGGTCAAGACTCGGCAAGTCAACCGGGTCCCGATGCTGGTATTGGGAGCCGAGCACGACATCCTCTTCCCACAGCGCCAAATTCACCGCACCGCTGCGGTATACGGCGCTGAGGCCGAGATCTTCCCGGACATGGCCCACGACATGATGCTTGAGCCCGGATGGCAGGCGGTCGCCGAAAGAATCGACAGTTGGCTCACAGGCCGGGGGCTGTGAGAGCCGATTGTGTCGAGCGGTGCAGTCTCAGAACTAAAGTTGTGAGACGCATAGGGCGAATGCCTCAG
>Ga0187782_10003657_pt1 | contig 11474 bp, 9 predicted proteins | sample 0715_SJ02_MP15_2_FD_132454 | JGI IMG/M metagenome (GOLD analysis project Ga0187782, IMG submission 132454) | Tropical peat soil microbial communities from peatlands in Department of Meta, Colombia - 0715_SJ02_MP15_20_MG | ecosystem: Environmental > Terrestrial > Soil > Wetlands > Peat | place...
ATCACCACCACATTCTCGGCAACAAACGCAGAAAAAAAGTGGTGGATGAGAATGGCTCCCGCGCTGACCAGCAGGCCCACAACCGGGAAGAAGACAGCCGAGTGGGGAGTTTTGGTGCCCTGGCGATTGTGCTCGCCCTGCTGGCCCGATTCGTTTTTCTGAGTGAGCTATCGCCGAAACGGCTGGATAGTTATCTGATCGCGGGACAAGTGACTTGCCGTTGGACGGCTCTGCCGCTGGCATTCTTCCTGCCTCCAGCCCGAAATCAAAGCGGGCAAGGCGCGCGGCTGGCTAAGAGAATCACGACCTCGTCCCTGATCGCGGGAACTCTCCTGACCGGCATCATTTTGGGAGTGGCTCTGCGCGCGAAGGCGTTGTGGGTGGGGTTGGCTGCCATCGTCATGACTGCGGCAACCGGCGCCTACTATCGCCGCCGGATCGGGGGTGTCACCGGCGATTGCCTGGGCGCCACCATCCAGCTCACCGAAGTAGCAGTCTACTTTGCCGGCGTCATCCTGCGATGAAGGGGGATAACAACCTAATGCGCAATCCGTCCCTCGAGTTTGGAGCAAGCGAAAAGCAAGGCGTCTACGACGCGATTTACAAGCGTCGGGATGTGCGGAGGGAATTTCTTCCCGATCCCATCCCCGACGCCCTGCTCCACAAACTTTTGGATGCCGCTCATCATAGCGGCTCGGTGGGCTTCATGCAGCCCTGGTCGTTCATCATCGTCCGCAGTGAGGAAGTGAAGAAGCAGGTGAAGACTGTTTTCGAGGAGGCCAATGAGGCGGCGAGCAAAGTGTTTGAGGGTGAGAAGCGGCAGCTTTACTCGCGGCTGAAACTCCAGGGCATCATGGAGTCCCCCCTCAACCTCTGCTTCACCTGTGATCCCACACGCAACGGACCTCACGTGCTGGGGCGCCACACCATTCCGGAAACCGACGTCTACAGCACGGTTTGCGCGGTGCAATCGTTCTGGCTGGCGGCGCGGGCGGAGGGAATCGGCGTGGGGTGGGTGAGCATTTTTGAGCCGGCCAGGCTGCGGCAGGTTCTGGGGATTCCTTCACACGTCATTCCCGTTGCTTACCTTTGCGTGGGTTATGTGTCGGAATTCGCCTCCCAGCCGGACTTGGAACGCTCCGGCTGGCTGGCGCGACTGCCGCTGGAGGACCTGATCTTTTACGAGCAGTGGGGCAAGAAAGCAGTTGCGGAGGCCCGTCCCCTGACGGGCACCCAGAAATGATGAAAATGCGCGCAGCGCCTTGGAATCGGCACGGCCCGCCGAGTGCGCACGGGCGGCGGAAAGGCGGCGTCAAGCCGCCGCACTCCAGGGCGCCTTCGGCGCAAGAATTCTCTGAGCAATGGAGTCGAAACGCTGCACCGTCTTTGAGGGGGGAACTGCCGGTCTCAGGGCCGGCGCTTCCCCGGCAGGAATGAGCGATGCCAGCACGTGTCGATTGCTGCTGGTCCGGCACGCGACGTCGGAGGGCAGAGGACGCTTCGCGGGACATTGGGATGCCTCGCTCAGCAAGTCTGGGCGGCAAGAGCTGGAATGGCTTGGCGAGAAGTGTCTGCGGCACCCGGTGCGCGCAATCTATTCCAGCGATTTGAGGCGGGCGCGCGAAACCGCCGAAGCCGTGGCGCGCCAGTTCGGGTTACCCGTGGACCTCCGGCCGGACTTGCGGGAGATCCATTTCGGCGAGTGGGAGGGACTCGAGTGGAAGCAGATTGCCCAACGCCATCCCCGGCTGGCCGCGCGGTGGATGGATCGATTCCCGTTCCAATCGATCCCCGGCGGCGAGCCCTTCCGGCAATTCCAGAGGCGCGTCGCCGCGGCGGTGGGCGAGATCGTCGAGGCGAACCGCGGGCAATGCGCTCTGATCGTCACGCACGCGGGCGTAATTCGCCTCGCGCTGGGAAAGGCGCTGGGCTTACCGGCGCGCAATGTGTTTCGCCTGGCTCAGGATCCCGCGGCGATGAACATTATTGATTATGTGCAAGACAGTGCGATCGTGCGGTGTATAAATGGCTGACGCGAAGCAAATCACGCTTCTGCTGGCAGCGTGTGCATTCGTCTGCGTCCCACGATTGGCGGGGCGGGAACTGAAGGACGAATTGGGGCGTCTGGTGCGTCTACCCGAACATCCCCAGCGCGTGGTGTGTCTTGCGCCCAGCCTCACCGAAACCGTTTACGCTCTGGGCCTGGGCGATAGCGTGGTGGGGGTGACGGATTTTACCGATGATCCGCCGGAGGCGCGGACGAAACCGAGCGTGGGAGGCCTGACGGACGCCAGCCTGGAGAAAATCGTTTCGCTTCGCCCGGATTTGGTCTTGGCCATGGGCACGCTGAACCGGGAAGAAACTGTGGACGAACTCGAACGTGACGGGATACCGGTCTTCGTCGTGGATCCCCAGGGATTGCAAGGTATTCTGAAATCGATCGTAGACATCGGGGAGGCGCTTAACCATAGCGCTGAAGCGGCGCGGTTGGTCAAGCGCCTGGAAAGCCAACAGGCGGCGGTGGCGGCGCGCGTGGCAGGGCGGCCGCGCGTCAAAGTGCTCTTCGTAGTTTGGTATGACCCCGTGGTCACCTCCGGCAGCAAATCCTTCCTTACCGATGTTATCGCCGCGGCCGGAGGCCAGTCTGTTACCGCCGATATGGCGCAGGCGTGGCCACAGATCAGCCTTGAGGAAGTGATGCGCCGCTCGCCCGACTTCCTCCTGCTGGTGCGAGCGGCCCATGGCGGCGTCACCGAGGAAGATCTTGCGGCCCACGCCGGATGGGACCAGCTCGCCGCCATCCGCCGCCATCACGTGATTTACATGGACGAGAAGCTCATTCATCCCAGTCCCATCGTATTTGAGGCTCTAGAATCATTGGCAAAACAGCTTCATCCGGATGCTTTCTGAGACAGGAGAGGTAAGCGATGAAAGTGAGTATTGAGCGGGCCGGCGCCTCGGCCAAAAAGAAAAAAGGGCTCATTATCGTCAACACCGGAAACGGCAAAGGCAAGACTACCGCGGCGCTCGGAGTGGCGCTGCGCGCCTGCGGTTACGGGATGAAGGTCAGCATGCTCCAGTTCTTCAAAGGCAAGTGGAAGTACGGGGAACTGCGCAGCGCTCCCAAGCTCGGCAGCTTCGAAATTCGCGCCATGGGACACGGTTTTACTTGGGAAAGTAAAGATATTGAAATTGACAAGCGTATGGTTCGAGAAGCCTGGCAGGAGGCGAAAGCTGAGATTCTATCGGCAAAGTATGACCTGGTCATTCTGGATGAAATCAACTACGCACTCCACTATGGCTTTCTGCCCGTGGAAGACGTCGTGGACTTCTTGAAGAACAAGCCACCCATGCTTCATGTCATCCTGACGGGGCGCAACGCCAAGCCGGAGATCATCGAGGTCGCCGACATGGTGACGGAAATGCGCGAAATCAAGCACCCCTTCAACGAAGGGATCGTGGCGCAAAAGGGAATCGAGTTTTAGGCCGCAAGGAACATTGACGGAAAACTCATGGTGAGATGCACGGGAAGCGCGGTGAAAGTCCGCCACTGCCCCGCAACTGTAAGCGATGGTCGAGGCCTGCCAAATGCCACTGCCCGCATGAGTGGGAAGGCACAGGCGAAGGGAAAGCGTCGCGAGTCAGGAGACCGGTCTTGCCAGAGCGGTTGAACGTCCACTCTTTCGAGGGAAAAGGAGGACATCATGCTTGAGGTGAAATTCCGCTTTCTGACACAGCTTCTGATTTCGATGTTTTTCATCATTTCTCCTGCGCTTATCGCCAGAGCCAATACGACCGGAGCAGTGGAAGGCAAGGTGGTCGATCCGCTCGGCGCGGTTGTTCCCGGCGCGGAGGCGACTTTGCTCCGGAATGGAAATGCGATCAGCAGCGCCAAGACGGACCGGGAAGGCAGTTTTGTGTTCTCTGCGGTGCCTGTGGGCCAATACTTCGTCCAGGTCACGGCCCCCGGGTTCGCCCGCCAGGAAAGTCAAACGGTGAACATGACGGCGGGTGGGACCGCCCGTATCGAGGTGACCCTTCAGGTGGGCGCCTTGCGGCAGCAAATTGTGGTGTCGGACACCGGCACCGCTTTGCCCGAGTCACAGGTGGGCGCCTCGGTGACCGTGCTGGATCAATCGGAACTCGAGGCCTTCAACAAACTCGATCTGCTCGACGTCCTTCGCCAGGTTCCGGGTCTGGCGGTAGTGCAAACGGGCCAACGCGGCGGGACCACCTCCGTTTTCGCGCGCGGCGGAACCAGTGACTTTAATAAGGTACTGATCGACGGCATCCCCGCCAATGACATCGGCGGCGCCTTCGAGTTTGCCGACCTCTCCGCCAGTGGCGCCAATCAGGTGGAGGTTTTTCGCGGCGCGAATAGCGTGCTCTATGGCGCTGACGCGCTCGGCAGCGTCATTCAGGTGACCACTCGCCGCGGTTCATCTACCAGTCCTCAGCTTACCTTCGCGGCCGATGGTGGAAACTTCAACACTCAACGCCAGGAAGCTACGCTGGGAGGAATCTTCCACCACTTAGACTATTTCACGGATTTCATGGATTTCGAAACCTCCAATAGCCTTCCCAATAGCTCCTATCACAACGAGACCTTTTCAGGAAATTTCGGATGGAAGGCGAATCAAAACACCGACCTACGCTTCACCGTTCGCCACACGGCCACCGGACTGGGTGATCCCAACGCCCTGGCGTTCTACGGGATTACCGACGATGCTTTCCAGCGGGCGCAAGATACCTACCTGGGGCTCAAATTTCAGAATCAGACCAGGTCCCAGTGGCGGAATACCGTTCAAATCGCCTCTACCCAGCTTCGCTACAGTTATGACGAACCCAACCCGGTGGGAATTCCCTTCGAAGGGAATTATCTGGGGAACCCGGTGACGCTCTGCGGCGCCAACGGATATTGCTCCAGCGGTCAAGCGATTCTGGACTATGGCGTGGCCAATGGCGCCGTTTATCCCAACCTGTTCAACTCCCACACTGCGGTGCAATCCCTTTTCGGCATGTCCAGCTATGAGATCAATCCGGATTTCAGCGCCAGCGCGGGCATTCGCTACGACCACGAAAGTGGATACACGAACTCCGCCGGCTCCCTGACGCCTACGACGCGAAACAACATCGACTCCTTTGTGGAAGCGCATGGCGCATTAGGCCATCGCGCCTTTGCCACTGCCGGAGTGGGAATCGAAGACAATGCCGTTTACGGGTTGGCCGACACTCCCCGCGTTTCTGCGGCTTATTATCTCCGCCGGTTCTCTTCCGGCCCGTTTTTCAACGGTACCAAATTGCGATTCAATTTCGGCACAGGAATCGACGAACCCAGCATCCTGAATCAGAGCGAGTCTCTCTACAACCTGCTCTCGACCTTACCCAACGGGTCACAGTTGATTTCGCAATATCACGTTTCTCCGATTGGGCCGGAGCGAAGCCGTGACTTTGATTGGGGGATCGAGCAATTGTTGTGCGGCGGAAGGGTCCGCCTGGACGTGACGGGTTTTCACGAGAGGTTCTTTGACCTCGTGGCGTTCGTCGATAACAACTTCCTTCCGGAGCTCGGCGTTCCCACTGCGGTTGCCGCGGCGGCGCCACTGGGAGCCACCGTCAACTCGGACTCCTATCGCAGCGTGGGCGCCGAAGTCGAGATCGAGGCACGGCTGAGGCGGGACTTGCGCCTGCAGGGCACGTACACCCACACGGATGCCTTGGTCACGCAGTCATTCGCCAGCAGCGCGCAGGCCCCATCTTACAACCCGGCTTTTCCCACCATCGCCATCGGAGCTTACACGCCTCTCATTGGTGGACGGCCTTTCGGTGTCCCGCGCAATGCCGGGAGCATGGGAATTATCTATTCAAGAAGGCGGTTCGGCGTATCCGCCACCGGTTATTTCGTCAGCCGGTCCGATGACAGCACTTTTCTGTCGGATGAAAACTATGGCAACACGCTGCTTTTGCCCAACCGGAATTTGCTGAACGCCTATCAACTTGTGGATTGGAGCGGCTGGCTCGACGTCCACCGCGGGGTCACCCTCTACGCCAGCCTGGGCAATCTGCTGGATGAACATTATCAAGGCAGCTTTGGATATCCCGCGCTTCCCTTTAATTTCCGCGCCGGGGTCAGATTCACCCTGGGCGGAGAAGGCGTAAAACTCAGGTAACGTTTGATGCCGGCATCAACCGACAACGCGCCACCACGGACCAAAGAAGCGTCGAGCCGCGCCCCCGGGGCAGTTCTGTCTCCCACTCTGCGGTTTCGCGCGGGAGTGGCGGTGCTGTTGGTGCTCCTGGCCGCCAGCATCGTCCTGGCATCCGGGTTTGGCGCCGTGCATATCCCTTCCCGGGTGATCATGAGCATGCTCCTTCACCGCGCGGGCGTGGTTCACCTCGCTCCAGTTTGGCCGCCCAGCGATGAAACCATCGTTTTCCAGATCCGGCTGCCGCGGGTTCTGGCGGCGGCGATGGTGGGTGCGGCACTCTCGCTGGCCGGTGTGCTTTTTCAGGGGCTACTCCGCAATCCTCTGGCCGACCCCTATGTCATTGGCACTTCCGGAGGAGCGGCTTTTGGCGCCAGTCTGGGCGCCGTCCTGTTTTCCCATTTCTCGCTTCTCGGCTTCGGCGCCATCCCCGCCCTGGCTTTCCTTGGGGCCATGGGCACCATGGTGTTGGTCTTTCGCTTCTCGCGGGTTGGGGGGCGTACTCCCGTGGTGACGCTTTTGCTGGTGGGATTCGCGTTCAGTGTGCTGCTGGGCTACACCGTCTCGTTGTTGCTGATTGTGAACGAACGCTTCGAGTTCAACACGCGCATCATTTATGCCTGGCTGTTAGGGGGAATTTGGATTGAACACTGGGGCCAGCTTGGCCTCATCGCCCTTCTCATTGCCGCCGGTACGGCGGGCGCCCTCATGCTGTCGCGGAGTTTGAACGCCTTCGCGCTGGGCGAGGAAGTCGCGGAGTACCTCGGCGTTGCGGTGGAACGCCAGAAGGCTGCTGTGATTGTAGTGGGCTCGCTGCTCACGGCCTCGGCGGTCTCGGCGGGCGGATTGATCGGTTTTGTGGGGCTCATCATACCCCACATCCTGCGCTTGCTGTTTGGACCCAACCATGCCCGCCTGCTGGTGTTGGCCGCGCTGGGAGGCGCGGCGTTCCTGGTGACCGCCGACTTGCTCGCCCGCATCGTCATGCCCCCCAACGAGCTCCCGGTGGGAATCCTGACGGCGCTGGTGGGTGGCCCGGCTTTCCTCCTGCTCCTGCGCCGGACCAAGCGCGAGTACAGGTTTTGAGTATGGCTTCGCTGGGCGTTTCTCAAGTTTGCTTCAGCTACGATGGCCAGGAGGTGCTGACGGGCCTCTCGCTCGAGATTGGCGCCGGCGAGCGTGTCGCCATCCTGGGTCCCAACGGCGTGGGAAAGACGACCTTGCTCCGCCTCCTGAGCGGTGCACGAACCCCAAGCCAAGGCTCTATTCTCCTGGACGGACGCCCGCTCGATACCGTGCCTCGCCATGATGTGGCTCGTAAGATTGCCGTCGTTCCCCAGGAGGTAACCATCCCATTCGCCTTCACCGTGCGCGAAGTGGTGGAGCTCGGACGCACCCCCCACCTGCGTTGGCTTGGAGGGTTCCGTTCGCAAGACCGCCGGGCTGTGGCGCAGGCCATGGAGCTGACCGATACGACCCACCTCGGCGACAGGATCATCAACGAGCTGAGCGGCGGGGAGCGTCAGCGAGTGATCATCGCCATGGCGCTCGCTCAGGAACCGGAGATCCTCTTGCTGGATGAACCGACCCATCTGCTCGACATCGCCCGGCAGGCGGAAATCCTGGATTTGATCGCTGAACTCAACCTGCGCCACGGTCTCACGGTCGTGGCGGCCATTCATGACTTGAATCTGGCCGGGCGGTACTTTGATCGCTTGCTGATTCTTCATCGAGGCGCCGTGCTGGCGGAGGGCCCGCCGGAGGCGGTCTTGCGGTCCGACATCGTGGAGGAGGCTTACGGCGGGCCGGTGGAAATTGTGCGGACTGCCAATGCCCGTGCGCCCATCGTCCTTCCTGCATCGCGACACGGCCAGTCCCGGAATACGCAATAGGTTAGATAGTCCGTCGTATTTCAGCCAGCCTTTTTGACCACGGTTGGAAGGGCGGGGCTTCAGTCCCGCCGCTTTGGGGCCGGACAAAGTCGGGGGCCTTTAGGCCCTGAAGCCGCCTCGCTTCAGGGGCTAAAGCCCCTTCGCATTCGGGCGCGTCGCGCGGCGGGGCTGAAGCCCCGCCCTTCCGTCTGACTTTCATCGCCCCGGGTGGGCCGGAGGCCCATGAGAACTCCTCGGAACGACATGCACAGGAAATTGTCACACAGTCGCCCATGCCCGTCCGCTGACGGGCACCCAGAAACCATGAAAATGCGCGAAGCGCCTTGGAGTGCGGCGGCTTGACGCGGCTTCTCCTTCCTCAAAACCGAAGTGATGTCACGGCATGGATGCCGGTCGCACCACTTCCAGCATCGCCTGATTGAACTTGACCGGTTCGTCCACAAACGGCTCGTGTCCCGATTCTTCAAACCAGACCATTTTCTTCGCCGGCGCCGTCAGGGCATCGAAATAGGCGACGCTGGTTTCAGGGGGAACCCAATGATCGCGGCGCCCAAGAAAGAAGAAAACCGGCATCTGCAACACGGGTGCTGCCTTCAGGAGATTCAGCCTCGAAACCTCGGCCCAGAGGGAATCGAGGGAAAACCGGAAGCCACGCAGGGCCTTGGGCAGATCAAGAATCGATGCTTCCGGGCTGCTGAGAACGATCCTTCCGATTTTCCACAAAGCTTTAATCCCCATTTGGCCCTCCAAGCGTTGCAGCCATGTGCGCTCTGTCCACACGCTCTGGGCCGTGTGAGGCGGCGGGCCGATGGCGCGCGGCTTTGTCACGGCTTGGTGGTGGTTGAGCCGGTGGGCTTCGGAGAGCGCGAAAGCATACGATAAGGCCTCGCCCCTCATCCAGTCACCAATCTGCCCGCTCCCGACGTAAGCTGCGACCTTTTCAGGGAAGCGCGCAGCATAGAGCACGCCGAGGGCGGAGCCCCAGGAATGTCCCAAGATCGCAACCTTGTTCTTCCCCAACCGTTTGCAGACGGCCTCGACCAGTTCGTCGAAATCCGCAAGGAACCGCTCGATCGTCATGGAGGATCTGGGGATCGTGGGGTCGTACGACCTGCCCGCGCCGCGCTGGTCCCAGTAGACGACCGTGAAGCTATGCTCGAGCGGTGCGTTGAAATGGCGGAAGAGCGCGGTCTCGGAAAAACCCGGCCCGCCGTGCAGGAAAATGAGTGCCGGATTGACGAGTCTTTCGCCACGCATCATCACCCATTGATCGAGGCCGCCGATATGCAGATAACCTGCCTCCGCGATGCTGCCTGGAATCAGCTCGCCCTTGGGCCCGCGGAAATGCGGCGTCTTCCCCGGTCGTTTCATTCATACAGTTTATGAGTTTTCAAATCGAATTCAATGGGGACCTCCAAATCTATTCTTTTAGCATCGCCCTGCGTCTTTATACTACAATCGGAAACAGTTCGCAGGGCCCCAGGGAGTCTGAAAATGCGGAAGAGCGCTTATTGGTGGATGATTGTGGTAGCAGCCGGCACGTTTGCGTCGATCTCTGTGATCCTGGCGCAAGGCGGCGATACGGCGCTGGCCTACCTTGATCCGAAGCGGCCGATCGAGGAACGCGTTGACGACCTCATCAGCAGGATGACGCTGAAGGAAAAAGTCGGGCAGCTTAACTTGCCGTGTGTTTACGTTGGCGAGTTGGGGACGACCATTCCGGCAAAGACGGAGGCTTGCAAGCGGTTCACTGCGGGAACGTACACCCAGGAAATCGGCCCAGCCTGCGGGTTTTTCACACTCGCCAACGAGATCCTGAAGGAGGGCCCGCGCCAGCAGGCGGAATACTTCAACGAGCTGCAGAAAATCGCGCTCAACCAGACCCGCCTGAAGATTCCGGTAATGGAAGACGAGGAGGGCACGCACGGCGCGATGTTCCCCGGCGCTACGGTCTTCCCGGAGGGCCTGGCGGTGGGCAGTTCGTTTGATATGGATCTGGTGAAGTCGATTTATGCCACGGCGGCGGCGGAGGCGCGTGCGGTTGGGATCCACATGCTGTCGACGCTGGTGATGGAAGTGCATCGCGATCCGCGCATGGGCCGGAACGAAGAGGCCTACACCGAAGATCCTTATCTCTACATGCGCATCGGCGAAACCATTGTGCGGGCGACCCAGGGCTACGACATCTCCGCTCCGGACAAGGTCATCGCCGTGTTGACGGATTTCCCCACCCAGAGCGAACCCGCAAGCGGCCTCGAGCGGGGAGCCATCGAACTCTCGGATCGTTCTTTACGCGAGAACTTCATGCCCCCCTGGATCGGGTCGATCTCGAAAGCCGGAGGCCTGGGGGTGATGGCGGGTTATCCGGAAGTTGAAGATGTGCCGTCGCACGCTTCAGTGAAATGGATGAACGACGTTTTGCGGCAGGAAATTGGTTTCAAAGGAGTGGTCGAGAGTGAGGGCCACGGCTTCCGGACCTTGCAGTATGAGCACATTGTTCCCACTCAGAAGGAAGCCGGCCTGTTGGGCTTACGGGCCGGAGTCGACCTGAACATCACTTACGAACCCGCCTACATGGGGCCGTTGGTCGAGAGCGTGGAAGAGGGTCGAGTCCCCATGGCTTTGGTGGACCGCGCTCTGCGCAGGGTTCTGAAACTGAAGTTCCGCCTCGGGCTCTTTGAGAATCCGTACGTCAATGCGGAGCGGGCTGTCCATCTAGTTCATTCGCAGGCCAATCAGGAGTTGGCCCTGCGCGCCGGCCGCGAAGGCATCGTGCTGCTCAAGAACGACAACAACCTGCTGCCTCTGAAAAGGGATTTGAAATCGGTGGCGGTGATTGGTCCCAACGCCGATGACGTCATGAACCAACTGGGTGACTACTCGCCGAAGGGCATTTTGCAGCACGTGACGACCGTGCTGGAGGGAATCAAGGCCGCCGTTTCACCCCAAACCAAAGTCACTTACCTCCTTGGTTGCGATATCACCGATACCGACAAGAGCGGGTTCGCCGAAGCCGTGAAAGCCGCCAAAAGCGCCGCCGTTGCCATTCTGGTGGTGGGGGAGAGGCAGCACCAGACGAACGGGCGCGATCTGCGCGGCCGGCCCACCGACGGAGAGGGGCACGACGTGGCCAGCCTGGATCTCACGGGAGTGCAGGAGGAGTTGATTCAGGCTGTGTTCGAGACCGGGACTCCCACCGTGGTGGTGCTCATCAACGGCCGGCCGCTCTCGACACGATGGACTTCCGAGCACGTGCCCGCTCTCGTCGAAGCGTGGGAGCCCGGTGAGCGGGGCGGCGAAGCCGTGGCCGATGTGCTCTTTGGAAATTTCAATCCCTCCGGGCGCTTGCCCATCTCGGTGCCCCGGCACTCCGGCC
>Ga0187782_10003658_pt1 | contig 11473 bp, 12 predicted proteins | sample 0715_SJ02_MP15_2_FD_132454 | JGI IMG/M metagenome (GOLD analysis project Ga0187782, IMG submission 132454) | Tropical peat soil microbial communities from peatlands in Department of Meta, Colombia - 0715_SJ02_MP15_20_MG | ecosystem: Environmental > Terrestrial > Soil > Wetlands > Peat | place...
GGGCGGCGGGCACCACATCCCGGCGCCCTACTGCTACCGTTGCCCGTACAAGATGGAGTATCCGAGCTGCGACCTCTATTGCGCCAAGATCCTGAAGGAACTCTACTTCCAGACGTCCATCCCGCCGGAGGATGTCGCGGCGTTCCTCGCCGAGCCGGTCATGGGCGAGGGGGGGTACGTCGTGCCTCCGAAAGGCTGGCACGTCGCCCTGAAGGCGATCCTGGACGAGTACAAGATCCTCCTCATCGACGACGAGGTTCAGGCCGGCATGGGCCGGACCGGTAAGTGGTTCGCGATCGAGCACCACGGCGTGACGCCCGACATCACCACGATGGCGAAGGCGCTGGGCGGAGGCTTCCCGCTCGGCGCGATCGCGTTCCGCAAGGAGCTCGACTTCACGAGCCCGGGAGCTCACTCGAACACGTTCGGGGGGAACCTCGCGGCGGTGGCCGCCTCGCTCGCCACCATCCGGGTGATCGAGAAGGAACACCTCCTCGACAACGCCCGCGACCAGGGAGCGTACCTTCTCGGCCGACTGCGCGAGCTCCAGTCGAAGTTCGACGAGATCGGTGACGTCCGGGGCCTCGGCCTCATGACCGCCACCGAATTCGTCAAGGACCGCAGGACGAAGGAGCCCGCCGTGGCGTTCCGCGACAAGGTCCTCGAGGAGGCGTACAAGCGCGGCCTCATCCTCCTCCCCTGCGGGCGTTCCTCGATCCGGTACATCCCGCCGCTCATCGTCCGCCGGGAAGAGATCGACGAGGCGATGGAGATCCTGGAGGCGGCTCTCCGGGCGGCGCACAGCGCGGCATGAGGTTCGGTCGGCTCGCCGGACCCGGTTCGCTCGTCCTCGACGAGCGCCCCGAGCCGTCGCCCGGCGACGGCGAGGTGACGGTCACCCTCGCCGCGTGCGGAGTCTGCGGCACGGACCTCGAGAAGCTGCGAGGCAACTATCGGACCGCCGGCGTGATCGGCCACGAACCGGTCGGTCGGGTCGCGCGCGTCGGGGCCGGCGTGCGCGGTCTCGCGGTCGGCGACCGGGTGTTCGTGCATCACCATGTCCCGTGCTACGCGTGCGAGGTCTGCGCGCGCGGTGACTACACGTTCTGCCCGAGCTACTCCAAAACGAACATCGACCCGGGCGGCTTTGCCGAGACGTTCCGCGTCCCGCGCGAGAACGTCGAGCGGAAGGCGGTCCTCCAGCTCGACCCGAAGGTCGACTGGGATTCCGGCGCCCTCCTCGAACCGGCCGGATGCGCCCGGACCGCGATCCGGAGGGTGGGGCTTCCCGAGCGCGCTTCGGTGTTCATTCTCGGGCTCGGCCCGGTCGGCCTCCTCTACGCCCGCCTCGTCCGGGCACTCGGCGCCGGCTGGGTCGGCGGGACCGAGATCGCGCCGCTGCGTCGCTCCGCAGCCGAACGGGGCGGGATCGAGGTGGCGCTCGACCCGCGCGAACCCGAGCTGGTTCGCCGGACGGTCGAGAAGGCGACGGACGGACGGGGCGTCGACCTAGCGGTCGTCGCGACCGGGCATCCCTCGGTCGCGAAGACGGCGACCGAGCTCGTCCGCCGCGGTGGCACCGTCAACCTCTTTGGGCTTCCCGAATCCGGGAGCCGGCTCGACGCCGACCTTCAGGACCTCTACCTGCGCGGCGTACGGCTCGTGCCGTCCTACGCCACGACCGAACCGGACCTCGCCGAGGTGCACCGGTTGGTCGTCGACGGAAAGCTTCGTCTCGCGGACCTCGTGACCCACCGCGTGCCGCTCGCCCGCATCGACGAGGCGTTCCGCCTCGCGAGCCGCCCGGACGAGGCGGTGAAGGTCACCGTCACCGGCCCGGCCGCGGACTAGCGCGGGGCCCGGGGTTCACGCCTCGACGCCCTCGCCGAGGATCTGGCCGGCCACGCGGTGCCCCGACCGGACCCTCACCTTCGGGCCGAGGACGCTTCCCGCGACGGTGGCGTCCCGCTCGACATAGACCCCGTCCATCAGGATCGCGTTCTCGACGTGCGCGCCGGCTTCGATGGTGGCGCCGGGTCCGACGGTCACGTACGGACCGAACGACGCACCTTTCGCCCGAGCCCCCTCCATCAGGGCCACGGGCCCCTTCCCGAAGGCGCCGCTCGGCAGCGTGCCCTTGCCCCCGCGTCCGTCGTCGAACAGGAGCCGCTGGGAACGCAGGAGACGCTCGGGGGTGCCAGCATCGTCGAAATACCCGGACATCCGGAAACCGTAGACCCCCCGCCCCAAGAGCCCCGGCAACACCTCCCGTTCGAAGCTCACGGGCCGCCCCGGGGGTACCGCATCCATTACCGCAAGGTTCCAGACCGCGAACCCCGCGTTGATCCAGTGGGACGGTGCCTCCGCGGGCTCGGGTTTCTCCACGAACCCCTCGATTCGGTCGTTCGCGTCCAGCGCCGCGACCCCGTAGGGGCGGGTGTCATCGACCTCGGAGAGTCCCATCGTACCGAGGCCGCCGTGGGCCGTGTGCTGCCGGGCCATGTCGGCGAGGTCGGGTCGGGCGATGACGTCCGAATTGAGGAGAAAGAACGGGTCGCTCATCCCGTCGCCGGCGTTCTTCATGCCGCCGCCCGTGCCGAGCGGCTCCGCCTCGGCGACCGTCCGCACCGGCATCCGGGGCGGATGCCCCCGGACGACCGCGTCGATCATCTCGGCCTTGTAGCCGGTCGCAAGAACCACCTCCTCCACGTCGCTCGGGAGCAAATCGAGCACGTGGAACAGCATCGGCTTACCCGCGAGCGGGATCAGCTGCTTCGGCAGGGTGTAGGTGATCGGCCGAAGGCGGGTGCCGAAGCCGCCGATCAGCACGAGGGCCTTCATCGCCCGAGGAGATGAGCTCGGCGACAAATTTCCTTCGGTGGGCCGGACCCAGGGCCGATACGTCCTCCGCGCGCAGAACCGATATCAACCCCCCTCGCCTTTCGGCGAGCGATGACCTTCCGCTCGATCCTGCTAGCCGACGACATGCTCGAAACGTCCCAGTCCGCCCTCGACGAGGCGGTGAACCTCGCGAAGCTCTGGAAAGCGAAGCTGACGATCGTGACCGCAATCCCGCTGGTCTCGCCGGCGTTCGGGGTGCCGGTCCCGATCGGCGAGTCGTTCGCGGCCCTCCTCGACTCGGCGACGAAACGGATGGATGCGATCAAGGAGAAACTGCTCGCCGAGGGGGTGCCGGAGGTCGAGACGGCGCTGCTCGAAGGGGACCCCGTCGAGGGGGCGGTCCAGTTCGTGGAGAAGAACAAGCCCGAGCTGATCGTCGTCAGCTCCCGCGGACTTTCGCCCGCCGGTCGGTTCTTCCTCGGAAGCGTTTCGGACGGAATCCTCCACCACACGCACTGCTCGGTGCTCGTGGTTCGTCACCCCACCAGCCCGAAGCCCGCCTCCGGATAGCGAGCCGGACCGACGGCGGGACGCGTCACTCGTCGGTCGGAGCTCCGCACGACGTGCAACGGGTCGACCCCGGGGGGCTTGACCGACCGCAGTAGTCGCAGTGAACCGGAGCGGCTCGTCCGCCCATCCCCATCATGCCGGGCGGCGGCGGTGGCGCCGATGCCCGCGCCTGGCGGATGGCGGCGGCCCACGTATCGGCCTCGGACGTGCGCAGCAGGAAACTTCGGCGCAGCAGCTGGACCCCGAGGTCGCTCCCCGACGGTCCCGGAATGGACGCGGCCCCCCGGCACCGCCAGAGCGGAATGCGCAAGGTTCCCGGCGCCAGCGGCGGGGGACCGGCCCGCGGCCATCCTCCGGCCCGACGACCCATCGGGCCCGGCCCCCCGCCCCCGGGGCCGAACTGGGGCACCGGACCTTCGAAGATCAGGGCGTGATTCGTGAGCGTGAGCACGCCGGGGCGCTCGCCCTCCCGCCCGACCCAGCGCACCGGGCCGGTCTTGATGACCGACTCCCCGACCTCGACCGACACCATCGGTGCGGGGTCGATGCGACGCCGAGGGTAAGAACCTAGCTTTCGTCGTCCGACGGCGTCAGCCCTTCTTCGGGGCGTATCGGGCGGTGAAGTGGGGGAGCCGCTCGGGACGGTACGTCATCGTGACACCCTTCACGCTCGCCCGACGGTCGTACACCTTCCCCACGACGTCCGCGACGAACGCGAGATGGCTCGCCGAGTAGACCCGCCGCGGGATTGCCAACCGGACGAGCTCGAGGGGGCGCCGGGAGCCGGAACCGGTCGGGAACATGATCGACCCGACCTCCACCGTGCGAATCCCTCCTTCCCGGTACAGCTAGACTGCGAGCGCCTGTCCGGGGAGGTCGTCCTCGCTGAGATGCGGTAGGAAACGGTCGACGTCAAGGTAGATCGCGTGACCCCCCGGAGGGTGCAGGAACGGCACTCCGTGCCGGTCGAGAAGGGCGCCGAGGAAGCGGACCTGGCCGATCCGGTGCTCGAGGTACGCCAGGTCCATCGCCTCGTCGAGTCCGATCGCCATCGCCTCCAGGTCGCGCCGAGCGAGGCCTCCGTACGACGGGAACCCCTCGAACAGGATCAGCGCCGCCCGGAGTTGCTCGGCCAACGCGGCGTCCCGGACCGCCACGAACCCACCGATGTTGACGAGCCCGTCCTTCTTCGCGCTCATCGTCGCGCCGTCGGCGAGGTCGAAGAAGGCGCGCCCGATCTCCGCAACCGTCTTCGCGCCCATCCCCGGTTCGCGTTCTCGGACGAAGTAGGCGTTCTCGGCCCAGCGGCACATGTCGAGGTAGACCGGCACCCCGTGCGCGTGCGCCACGTGGACGACCTCGGTGAAGTTCGCGAGCGACACCGGCTGGCCTCCGCCCGTGTTGTTCGTGATCGTGACCATCACGAGCGGGATGTGCTCCTTCCCCTCCACGGTGAGCAATCGGTCGAGCGACGCGGTGTCTACGTTCCCCTTGAACGGGTAGTCGCTCACCGCGTCGTACGCCTCGGCCCCCGCGAGGTTCACGGGCGTGCCGCCGGCGTGGACGACGTGGGCCTGCGTCGTGTCGAAATGCATGTTGTTCGGGATGATCTGGCCAGGTTTGCAGAGCGTCGAGAAGAGCAGGTGCTCCGCGGCGCGGCCCTGGTGAGCCGGGACGATGTGCGGGAATCCGGTGATCTCGCGCACCTTCGCTTCAAAGTGGGCGTAGTTGCGGCTGCCGGCGTACGTCTCGTCGCCGACCATCATGGCGGCCCACTGCCGGTCGCTCATCGCGCCCGTACCGGAGTCGGTGAGCAGGTCGATCCGCACCTCGTCCGAGTGCAGGTTGAACAGGTTGAAGCCGGCTCGCTCGAGCGCGGCCTCCCGTTCTCGGCGCGACGGGTTCGGGATTCGCTCGACGACCTTCGTCTTGAACGGCTCGAACGGTAGCGGAGGCTCCATCGGGGTCACCCACTTAGGAAGCGGAACGGCGTACTTGACGCCGGCCCGACCGCGTGGGGACGCACGACCCGACTTTTGCGGGAATGCTCAACGGGATTTGACCCGCGAGCGCGGTCCGGAGTCGGCCCGCGAGTTCGTTCGGACCGCCCGAGCTGTTCGGTTCGATCCGGCTCGGCGCTGAGTCGCTCGAAGCTCGCGCTTGAGCACGGTGAAGAACTTCGCGCGCGCGTGTCGCTCCCACCACGGCTCGTGACCGCATCGCTCCAACCGAATCACCCGCACGTCGAGCCCGACCCGGCGGAGCGGTTCAACCACTCCCTCGATCGGGTGGGGGTCATTCGCCCCGTGCACGACCATGACGGGAGCGCGAACCCGACGCGCGGCGCGTAGGAGTACCCCGGTCCTCCTCATTTCCGCCGCTTCGCGGCCGATTTGCCGGAAGGCCTTCGGGTCCATCCTCCCACGGACGGTGGGATGCACAATGGGGTCGTAGGCGTCGGTGCGTTCGCTGAGCTCCCCGAGGCGGCGCATCGCGGCCGGTCGGCCGCGGCCTCCACGCCCGGAGAGGACGCGGCTTAGTGCGACGTACTCCGCCCATTCACCTTCGGAGAGCCGCGACCTACGGCGGCGAGGGATTGCGCGGCCATACCGGGCTTGCAACGGCCCCGAGCCGACGAGCACGACCCGAGTGACCAACTCCGGGCGTTCCCCGGCGAGCAACAACGCGAGCCAAGCCCCCCACGAGTGACCGATGAGAACGACCGGCGGGGACGCCCAGCGGTCGATCTGGCGCGAAAGCTCGCGGACCTGGCCCGCGACCGAAGGGACGCTCTGCCACGGCTCCAACGCCCCGCACGTCGACCCGAGTTCCCGGGCCACCGGCTCGAGACTTCCGGCAGCCCCAGGCCCCCCGTGCACCAGGACGACGGAGTACGGGGGGTGGCCGTAGCGGCGCGGGGCGCGCAAGCTCATGCCGGGGCGACCGGCACGGGGTTTCCATGAAGGGCCGGGGACCAGCCGAGCCCTCGCAATCGCTTATCGACCTCTTCGAAGGCGTGCAGGTGATGGGCGCAGAACTCGACCTCGCGCACCTCCGCGCCGTCCCGATGGTTCCCCCGCTCCATGCCTCGGACCGAGCAACGGAACTCCGCGGGAAGCGAACAGGTCACGTCGATGTCCGAGACCTCGTAGTGAGAAAAATAGCCGGCGGGGATGGAGTGGCGGTACGCGGTTCGCACGTCGCAGAGGCCCATGGTGGGCGACTCCGACGGGCTAGTAAATGACCCTGACGCTGGAGCGGGCCGGTGGAGCTCTTCGGCAAGGCAGCAACGATGGGCGCTTGCCCGAAACGCGTAATCGAAGAAAGTTAGGAAATGGTTGCACCCGCCTCCCCGGATGAGGAAGCGGGTGGAGGCGCTTGCGCGCCTAAGCGGTCGCTGTCGGCTCCATAGCCGGGTCGACTTGGGGCTCGGCCTTCCTCCGGGTGCCGAACGACCGCAGGATCTTCCCCCATCGGGCCCGGAAGTTCGCCCTGCGGCGAGCCCCCGAAACCGACGAGGCTACCCAACGGCTGTCCTCGTTGGGGAATTCGCGTGCCGCGAACTCCCTAATGCTGACACCCCGAGGAAGGGAGCGCGCCGCGAAGTCGGCTCGTGCGATCTGATCCGCCAGCATTCTCTCCCTCCTCGGTCATTGCCTCACCGTTTCCACCCCGGCCGCCTACATAAGGACGCCGTCAAACCGGAAAGGGTAGACCCCCCGGAGTAACCTGCCCACCCGGCCTTGACACCCCTTGCGTGCGATTCTCACGCACAGCGCGTTTCACGTGTCGGACAAACGTCCGACACGCCTCATACGGTCAGAAACTCGCGTCCCAGGGAGGCTCGGGCCTAGATCGGTGGGGGTGTGCTCAACGCCGAGAACCGCGGCATCCGAGCGAGGTGGAGCCCGACCACAACCGCCCACAGGAGAATCGGGTAGACGATCAATCGCTCGATGAGGCCGGGGTCCCAGGTCGTGCTGAACGTCTGGGTCGGAGCGTAATAGGCGAGGGAGAGGAGGACCACGAGACCCAGAACCAGCGAGAACGCGCGGTACCCGTACCACATCGTTCGGGTGCTCATCCCGCTCGATAGGATGACGAGGGCGAGACCGCCCGGTAGGAAGACGAGCAAGGAAGCCGTGTCGTGTACGGTGGCGTTCACGTTCTCCGGAAATAGCCCCACGAGGATCGCGGCGACACTGGCGATTAAGAGCAGGAAGAGGCCGACCACCCGGGACCCGCCGCGGGGAAATCCGCCCCAGGCGAGCAGGATGCCGAAGAAGGCGAGGAGGCCGAGGAGGATGATCGAGATGTTGAACACGATGTGGAGCGGCGAGGTCGATGTGTTGCCGAGGTCGCTGATGTAGTTGGTCAACAGGGAATAGCCCGCGTACCGGCTCTGGACGACGGCGTTCGCGACCGCGAACTGGACGGCGCCGACCACGATCAGCAGGCCGCCCCAGCGGACCGATCGACCGACGTGCGTGGGCGGGAGGCTCACCATGGACCGTTCCTTCGCGGCGCTACGAACCTGCGTCCGGATTGGGAATCAGCGTCGCAGGGGGTATGAAAACCTCCCGCTCGACTGGCGAAGGGGGTCCGCACGGAGACCTCGCCCGAAAATTGCCTAACCGCTCGACCGCGGCCGCGCACTACGCCGGCGGCAGCTCGACGAGTTCACCGGTACCATCCTCGGCTACGAAGAGGTCGCCCGTCGCGGGATCGACCACCACGGGACCCGGCAACGTCGTTGGACCGAGCGAGATCGTGTCGACCAACTTGTTCGTCAGGTCGTCGATCACGGAGATGTTGCCGGTCGCCGCGCACGACACGTAGAGAAGGTGCCGGGCGGAGTCGTAGCCGAAGGTGGACGGGAACCCGCCCACGGTGACGTTCGCGACCTCGGTTCCCGAGGTCACGTTGAACACGACGAGCAGGTTCCCGGGTCCCGTGTAGAGCCAGCCCCCGTCCGCGACGTAGAGGAGCTGGTTCGATGGGTCGAAGAACGTGTTCGTGGGGCCAAAGGTCGTCCCCGTGGGAAGGTAGCCCAGGGCGGCTCCGGTGAGCTCGTCGATCTCTTCGACGTCGAAGTTCCCTCGGGCCGCGTAGTAGAGCACATGGGTGGCGGTATCCACACCGGCGATCGGACCGGAGCCGCCTCCGGTGTTCTCGTCGATGGGAATCGCCATGACGAGCGAGCCGTCCGCGGGACCGATCGAAAGGATGCTGTTCGGGGGATTGTTGGCAAGCAAGAACAGCTGATTCGTCGTAGGGTCGTACTGGGCTCCCACCATGTACCCGTAGCCGGGGAACGCCCACGTGGTCGTCACGACGTTCGTGGATGTGCTGATGACCGTCACGTTGTCCCCAAACCCGTTCCCGACGTACAGGTAGCCGTTGTTCGGGTCGAGGGCGAGCCCACGGGCGTCATTGTAGGTCGGAATCGTGGCCACGAGGCTCAGCCCGGTCGGTTGGACCACCGAGACGATCCCGGAGTTCTGGACTGAGACATAGATCAGTTGATTGCTCGGGTCGTAGAGCATCGCTTCGGGCCAGCTCCCGACGCAGGTCTGCCCAATCTCCCCGGTCGGCGCGGGAACGGGCGTGCACGAGAGTTTGACGGGCGGGACCCCACCTGGAGATTTCGCGGCTCCCGACGTCGAGGGCCAAACGGCGCCCAACAGAAGCACCGAGGCCAGGACCAGGGCAGTGGCCACCAGGCCCACGAACAACGCCGTCCGGGGATTGACTTCGGAGACCATGGGTCCCTGCTCCGTTCCTTCGGTCACCCGAGACGGACCGGGGATGGCCGTGCCGACCATAAACCCGCCTCAGGAACCGCCCATGGGCCCCGCTACCGGGGTGCGTTGACGACACGAAGGTAGGCTATCGCGGAGAGCGCCCAGGACGGAAGGAGATTGACGAGGTACATCGGAAACCCGAGGCCAATTCACGACACGAGCTGCCCGTGGGGAATTTGTCTCCTGCCGACGACCCACCTCCGAGATTCCGGTCACGGAGGTCCCGGGCCGAAGCACCCAGTTTTTAGCATGGTCGGAGTTCGACCTCCCGTGGCGACGAGCCGAAAACTTACCGCCATCATGTTCACGGACATCGTAGATTCGACGAAGCTCGCCCAGAAGGACGAACGTTCGGCGCTCTCGTTGATCGAGGAGCAAGAGACGCTCGCGCGACCGCTCGTGACGGACCACCATGGAAGGTTGGTGAAGTCCACCGGGGATGGTCTCCTGGTGGAGTTTCCGAGCGCGCTCGACGCGATCGAGTGTGCGGTGGAGTTCCAACGTCGCGTGCACGAGCGAAATGGCCGCCCGGGCGCAGTGCCGCTTCGGGTCCGGGTCGGGGTGCACCTAGGGGACGTCCAAAGCCGGGGGGACGACATCTTCGGCGACGCGGTCAACGTCGCCGCCCGCGTGGAGTCCGTGGCGGAGCCGGAAGGGATCTGCGTTTCCGAGTCGGTGTTCAATCAGGTCCGGAACAAGGTCCCGTACAGCCTCGACCGGCTCGGCGCGCGGAGCCTCAAAGGTCTCGTCGGACCCCTCGAGCTCTACCGAGTCGTACTCCCGTGGTCGGGAACGGGTAGTCGAGCGGCCCCGTCGACAGTTCCCCGTCTCGCCGTCCTCCCGCTTACGAACATCAGCCCCGATGCGAAGGACGAATACTTCGCCGATGGCCTGACCGAGGAGCTGATCGCGGTGCTGTCCAAGATCCCCGGGCTACGCGTGATTGCGCGGACGTCGGTGGCCCCCTACAAGTCCGCTTCGAAGTCGGTGACCCAAATCGGGGAGGAGCTCGGCGTCAGCTCGATTCTGGAAGGGAGCGTTCGCAAGGCGGGCGACCGGCTTCGGATCACCCTGCAACTGATCGATGTGTCGACCCAGGAGCATATCTGGTCCGAGAAGTACGACCGGCAGCTCGCGGACGTCTTTGCCATCCAGACCGAAGTCGCCGAGAACACGGCGAAGGCGATTCGGGTCGAGCTCTCGGACCATGCGCGCGAGTTTCTTCACCGGGCCCCGACCACGGACCTCGCCGCGTACGAGCTCTACCTCCGGGCCATTCCTCTCGAGGTCGAACTCGAACCCGAGAGGTTTCGGGAATCGGTCGCTCTACTCGAGGAGGCCATCCAGAAGGACCCTCAGTTCGCGCTGGCCATTGCTCACCTAGGAAACCGGTTTGTGCAAGGCGCCGGAGACTACCTACCTCATCGCGAGGGCTTCGCGCGGGCCCGAGCCCTCGTGACCCGGGCCTTGGAGCTCGACCCCGACCTGTCCGAGGCGCATTCCGCGCTCGGCAACCTCGTGATGCAGGAGGAGCATGACTGGGCTCGCGCCGAGACGGAATTCGAGCGGGCGTTGTCCCTCAACCCGAGCAACGCCGTGGCCCGGCTCAGCTACTCCACCCTTTTGAGGGTGCTCGGAAGGGACGAGGAGGCCGAACATCAGATTCGGGCCGCCATCGAGATCAACCCCACGTGGTGGGTTCCTCGTTGGGTTTTGGTGGACATCGCCCTGGGCGACCGAGATACCGCTCTCGCCGAAGAGAGGGTCCGGCAGCTACTCACTCCGGACCCCAACCCTTCCTTGACCCACCTCTCGTTCGCCATGGCCTATGCCGATGGCGCTCGATGGACCGAAGCCCACCGCGAGCTCGAGCTCGCCGGCCCGCTCTCGGGCTGGCCGTACCGATTCGCCCGGGCACTGGTCCTCGCCGCGATGGACGAACCCGAAGAGGCGCGCACGCTCCTGACCGAACACGCGGAAGGTCCGTCCCGGGAGTTCATGTCGCAGGACTACCTGGCGGCGCTCTATGCGGCCCTCGGGGAGAGGGAGAAGGCTCTGACGCTCATTGAATCGAACGCCCGGGCAGGAGAGAGCGGGCTCTGGCTGCGCTATCGGATCCCCGCCTTCAGCTCAATTCGGGACGACCCCCGATTCGAGGCCGTCATCCGGTCGTTCCATCTCCCAGAAGAAGTTACCCGTAAGGCGTTGGGCGCCCGCCCCGACCGATCATGAACGGGCATTCGGGCGTTCGCGACGGA
>Ga0187782_10003661_pt1 | contig 11470 bp, 9 predicted proteins | sample 0715_SJ02_MP15_2_FD_132454 | JGI IMG/M metagenome (GOLD analysis project Ga0187782, IMG submission 132454) | Tropical peat soil microbial communities from peatlands in Department of Meta, Colombia - 0715_SJ02_MP15_20_MG | ecosystem: Environmental > Terrestrial > Soil > Wetlands > Peat | place...
GGCAACGGGCCGGCGGTCGCGCCGTCGACCGCCACCCGCGGCGACTTTGCCATAAGCGTCTTCGACTGGGTGACGAACCGGTGGCAAGCCCTCGACCCGTCCATCGCCCCAAACGACATCTCTGTGCGCATCGATCACCCCGCGGCCTACTTCGAGCCCGGCGGCACGCTCGAGGTGAGCCAGACGTTCCCACCGATCACGCTGTCGTGGCCGATATGGGCGTAGGCCATGATCAGAGTGTGGCTGCCGACTCTGGTGAGGCCGCCGCCTTTCACGGTGCCCCGGCTGATAGTGACGCATTCGCGAATCTCGTTGTGGTCGCCGATTTCGAGGCGAGTGAGCTCGCCCTTATAAGTGACATCCTGCGGCGCCATGCCGATCGCGCAAAAGGGAAAGAAGCTGTTATCGGCGCCGATTTTGCTCGGTCCACCGAGAGCGACGTGGGAAACAAGCTTGCAGTTCTCACCCAGTTCGACATCCGCATCGATCACGCAGTAGGGGCCTACTTTGCAGGATGCGGGAACCTTGGCGCGGGGATCGATGATGGCGGTGGGATGGACGTTCATGATCGGACGTTTATGTCGCACCCCGCGCCAGGACTCGTTGAATCCGGGCGCCCGAGGTCTGCGGGAATGGGGTTCATTCGGCGGTTGCGTCGTTTCCGGAGTCTAAGTTGTTGCGGCCCCGGGCGCTGTCAATCAACTGGCAGGACACCGTCGCCTCGGCCACACGCTTGCCCTCAACATAGGCGATGCCGTGCATCTTGGCGGCAATAAAACGCGGGACGGCACGCCAACCCACCAACTCTACTTCAATGCGCAGTTGGTCGCCGGGGCCGACTGGACGGCGAAACTTGGCGCGGTCGATTCCGGTGAACACCATGATTTTCTGGTCGCGGCTGTCGACTTCGGTAAGCAGCAGCGCGCCACCGGCCTGGGCAATGGCCTCCACGATCAGCACGCCCGGCATGATGGGCAATCCCGGGAAATGGCCCTTGAAAAAAGGTTCGTTGATGGTGACGTTCTTGATGGCCACGATGCGCTCTTTGCGCTTCAATTCGAGGACGCGGTCAATCAGCAGGAGCGGGTAGCGGTGCGGAAGTATCTTCAGGATTTCGTGAATATCCAGCACCGTTTTCGACGCGGCAGCCTCGGTCACGGTGGAAGTGCTCTCAGTCATAATTCGTCCCAAGCAGCCTGAAGATTATACTGTACCGCGTTGCCACCGCGACGCAGCAGAGGAGATTGAATCGACCTCTGCTTAAATCGGGCGGCACTCGAGCAGAGCCTCTTTCAAAAATCAGCTAACTGTGCGGCTGGAAGCCGCGCCGATTCAAAGCTCATTTTTGAAACACGCTGTATGGAGGGAAATTGCCGGGCAAGAAGGCAAAAAAGACTGCGCCAGCGGCGCCCCACGGCATCTGGTGTGACCGTCTGTGCTATTTCGAAGCCCGCTGCAATGAGATGGCGGAGACGATCCGCGAACTCGTGAAAATCGAATCCCCGAGCGACAACAAGCCGGCCTGCGACCGCATGGCTGCCTTTCTCGCGCAAAGGTTCGAGTACCTGGGTGGATGGGTTCAACTTCACCGCAGCACCAACTACGGCGACAGCTTGCAGGTTGATTTTGCAGATGGACGGCGCGCGGGATCGGCCACCAAGCCGCCAGTGCTGCTTCTCGGACATTACGACACCGTTTATCCATTAGGGACGCTGGCACAAATGCCATGCAAAATGGAAGACGGCCGCCTGCGGGGGCCGGGCGTTCTCGATATGAAGTCAGGGATCGCGCTCATGCTTTACGCCATCGAAGCGTGGCAAACATGGCACGGCGGGCTGCCGCGGCCGGTAACGGTTTTTCTGGTTTCCGATGAAGAAGTCGGCAGCCATTCTTCGCGAAAAATCACGGAGGCGTTGGCGCAAAAATCCGCCGGAGTGCTGGTGCTGGAACCCGCCGCCGGTCTCACGGGCGCGGTCAAGACCGCGCGCAAGGGCGTGGGCGAGTACACACTGCGGGTGAAGGGCATCGCCTCCCATGCGGGGCTCGATCCGGGCTCGGGTCACAGCGCCATTCTCGAACTGGCGCGGCAGATCGCGGTCCTGGCCAGGATGAATGATCTCCGCCAGGGGGTGTCGGTGAATCCTGGGGTCATCAGCGGTGGAACACGAACCAACGTGGTCGCGGCGGAAGCGTCGGTCGGTATTGATGTACGCATCAAGAGTGCGAAACAGGCCTCCGGCGTCGATCGTAAACTGCGATCCCTCAAGCCATTTGACAGGCACTGCCAACTCGAACTCACAGGCCGCATCAACCGCCTGCCTATGGAGCGAACGGCCGGCGTGGCGGCTCTTTACAAGAAAGCTCAGGCCATTGCCCGCGAGATTGGATGGGAGCTCGCGGAAGCGGCCGTGGGCGGCGGTTCCGATGGAAACTTCACGGCGGGCTTGGGCATTCCTACGCTCGATGGCATGGGTGGGGTGGGAGACGGCGCACACGCCGTACACGAATTCATCGTGATTTCCGAACTGCCGCGCAGGGCGCTGTTGTTGGCGGGCATGATGGAGAGTGTTTAAGGAGAAGCCGCGTGCTCTTTGACTGCGCCGGTAGGGTGGCCTAGAATTTTCATAGTAGGGACGCGCGGAGCATCCCGGCGAATACCCTGGGGCCGAACAAGGAGGAGTTATGGGTGAGTTTTCTATTTGGCATTGGTTGCTGGTTCTGGCGATCGCCCTCCTGCTCTTCGGCACCAGCAAGTTTGCCGCGGTCGGCAAAGGGTTGGGCGAAGGCATCCGTAACTTCAAGGCCGCGATGAAGGAACCGGAAGAGAAGAAGGACGAAAAGAAGGAAGAGGAGAAGAAAGCCTAGTTTGGTTTTCAACCGCCCTTGCTTTCGGCAGCGATCCTTCGCTTCGCTCTGGATGACAAAATAACTAATCTTCTGAAATAACCAGCCTTCTGAGACGATTTCAAAGCACGCCTTGTTCCCGCAACATCCTGCAAACCAAATCTAGGGGCAGCCCCACGACGTTGCTGTAATCGCCGGCAATGCGCGGAATCCAGCGCGCGGCGATGCCCTGGATGGCATAGGCTCCGGCCTTGTCCATGGGCTCGCCGGTAGCGATGTAGTTGCGGATTTCCTCGTCGCTCAACTCGTTCATGGTTACGAGCGTCGACTCGGAAGCAGTTCTCAGTTCCCAGTTCTCGGTTCTCAGTTCCCGGCTCTCAGTTCTCAGTTCTTGGTTCTCAGTTCTCAGTTCCCGGTTCTTAGTTCTCATTTCCTGGTTCTTAGTTCTCAGCCTTTCGTCTTCACTGGTAACGGGGCTCACGAGGCAAACCCCGGTAATCACCGCATGGGTGCGCCCAGAGAGCATGCGCAACATGCGCCGTGCATCGCCGGCGTCGATTGGCTTGTTCAAGATTTCTTCACCGACCACCACAATGGTGTCTGCCCCCAGCACATAGTCGTGCGGCCGCGTTTGAGCAACGGCCAGCGCTTTTTCGCGCGCCAGGCGCTCGGCGCAATTTCGCGGAGACTCGCCGGGAAATGGAGTTTCGTCGATATCGGAGGCCTGTACGGTGAACTGGATGCCGGCGTTGCGCAACAACTCCTGGCGGCGCGGGGAAGCAGAAGCGAGAACGAGCATGACTCAGCGATTCTAATTCCTGCCGACGTGTCCGCCCACGAACAATCAGTTTGAGATGTGAGTCCTGAGCCTTGATAATTTCGCGGCGCAAGATTCGCCGTCGCGCCGTTTGGGGCGAGACCGGTCGACAAAACAATAGGCCTCGAACTTCGAGGCCTCTTTCACTCTTGGTAAAACGGCACCCCGCAACACAATCAGTATGATCTTGCCAATCCAAACAATCAAGTTACTTTTGTTGGGAGCTTATCCTCGCAATTTGCCCCCACAGAACCTACGCTCCACACAGCCGAAGCGTGGACCCGGCGGGACTCGAACTTGAGGCGCTTGGCGGGCGTGAGCGAAGCGGGAGCCCGCTGCCGAAATCCTGAGCGAAGCCGAAGGACCCTGCCTGTTAAAATCTAGTGTTAACCGCGCTCTCATGGACTCGCAGCACATCCGCAACTTTGCCATCATCGCGCACATCGACCATGGCAAATCCACGCTGGCCGACCGCCTGCTGGAGCTGACTGGCGCGCTCACCGCGCGCGAGATGCAGGCGCAAGTGCTCGACTCCATGGATCTGGAGCGCGAGCGCGGCATCACCATCAAGGCCCACGCCGTGCGCATGATGTACACGGCGCGCGATGGCCAGACTTACCAGCTCAATTTGATCGACACGCCCGGCCATGTGGATTTTTCCTACGAGGTCTCGCGTTCGCTGGCTTCGTGCGAGGGCGCGCTGCTGGTGGTTGACGCCTCGCAGGGCGTCGAAGCGCAAACCCTGGCCAACGCCTATCTCGCCATCAACCACGGCCTCGAGATCATTCCGGTCATCAACAAAATCGATTTGCAAAGCGCCGACATCCCCCGCACCAAAGAAATGATTGAAGGAGCAGTGGGACTGGACGCCTCGAATGCGGTATTGATCAGCGCCAAGACCGGCCAGGGCGTGCCTGAAGTGCTCGAAGCGATTGTGCAGCGCGTGCCGCCGCCCAAGGGAAATCCGGAAAACCGGCTCCAGGCGCTGATTTTCGACTCCTGGTTCGATGCTTACCGCGGCGTGATCGTGCTGACGCGCGTCTTTCAGGGCACGCTGCGCAAAGGAGAAAAAATTCGCCTGTGGTCGAACAACCGTGTGTTCGACATTGAAGCCCTGGGAGTGATGACTCCAAAGCCGGTGGATGTCGATGAACTGAAAGCCGGAGAAGCCGGATTCCTGATTGCCAATATCAAGAATGTCGCCGACACCAAAATCGGCGACACGATTACCGACGATGCCAATCCCGCGATTGAAGCGCTTCCCGGATTCGAAGAGATCAAGCCGATGGTGTTCGCCGGCCTGTATACCGTCGACGCCCACGAGCACACCCGCCTGCGCGAGGCGCTGGAAAAACTGCGCCTGAACGACTCCTCTTTCTTTTTTGAGCCGGAGAGTTCCGCCGCGCTCGGCTTCGGCTTCCGCTGCGGCTTTCTCGGGCTGCTGCACATGGAAATCATCCAGGAGCGCCTGGAACGCGAATTCGCGCTCGAACTCATTACCACCGCCCCCGGCGTGCGCTACAAGATAACCAAAACGGATGGCGAGTTGATCGAAGTCGACAACCCTTCGCGCTGGCCCGATCCCAGCTTGATCGACAAGGTGGAAGAGCCGGTGATCCTGGCCACCATTCTCACCAATGAAGAGTACGTGGGCGGCATTCTCAAACTGGTGGAAGAAAAACGCGGCAAGCAGAAAACTTTCGAATACGTCAGCTCGTCGCGCGTGATGTTGCACTATGAGTTACCGCTCAACGAAATCGTGCTCGATTTTTACGATCGCCTGAAAACCGTGTCGCGCGGTTACGCTTCCCTCGATTACCATCTTGCCGGTTATTGGGAATCGCCCATGGTGAAGCTCGATATTCTGGTGGCGGGCGATCCCGTGGATGCGCTTTCCATCATTGTGCATCGCGATTTTGCCTATGAGCGCGGCAAGGCGCTGGTGACGAAGATGCGCAAGCTCATCCCCCGGCAGATGTTCGAGGTGCCGATCCAGGCCTCGATTGGCGCGAAAATCATCGCCCGAGAAACCGTTTCCGCGATGCGCAAAAATGTGCTCGCCAAGTGCTACGGCGGCGACATCACGCGCAAACGCAAGCTGCTGGAAAAGCAAAAAGAAGGCAAGAAACGGATGAAGCGTATCGGCCGCGTCGACATCCCGCAGGAGGCTTTCCTGGCCGTGCTCAAAGTCGGGGAAGAGAGCGACTGAAGGGCAAGCTGCCAGCCATGGGCTTCGGCCGCAATAGCCCCGTTGGTGGCCTATGACAGCCACTTGCCAAGCTCGCTGGAGTGCTCAAAGGCGCGGTTGCTTGCAGCTCAGGGCTCGTAGCTCGCAGAGCGAAAATGTGCAAATCTCCAATCTGGGAACCGTCCCGATCAATCCGCTCCCGCCTTCTGTTAATCCCGAGTGAATTGCTTAACTGATTACTATTCAGAGCCTTACAGCCAGAAACCTGGGAGTCGAAGAAGAGATTAAAGATCTCGTGGCGTCGGAAGGTTCCCGCCTGTCTCCTCTTCCACAATCTTTTCCACAGTTCCGCGCGGTCGCGATCAAGTGTTGGCCTATAAGGTATTTACCGCGCGAATCTACAGCGATACCTGTATGCCCGGGCTTACTCTTCAGCACTCAGATCACCTTCCGCCATTGTCTCGAATCTGGTGCAATTTTTCAGGAAGGCCAACTGAATCTTGCCCGTCGGCCCATTGCGCTGTTTGGCAATGATGATATCGGCTTTGCCCTGAAGATCGGGGTCATCCGGCTTGTAAACTTCCTCTCGAAAAATGAACATCACCAGGTCGGCGTCCTGCTCGATGGACCCCGACTCGCGCAAATCGGCGAGTTGAGGGCGATGATCGCCGCCGCGGCTCTCGGGAGCGCGGCTCAGTTGCGAGAGCGCCACCACCGGAACACTGAGCTCCTTGGCCAGGGCTTTCAGCCCGCGGGAAATCGCCGACACTTCCTGCGTGCGGTTTTCGAAGCGCTTGCCGCCGCCCGCCATGAGCTGAAGGTAGTCGACGATGATCAGATCGAGCCGGTCATTGCAAGTCTGCTTCAGGCGCCGCGCCTTGGCGCGCATCTCGCTCAACGAAATCCCGGGAGTGTCGTCAATGTAAATGTGAGCCTCGGCCAACTGCTCCATGGCGCGCTTGATCTTCCGCGTATCATCCTGAAAAAAAGTTCCGGTCTGGATCTTTCTTGAATCCACTCGCGAGGTCGAAGCCAGGAGCCGCAACAACAGGGCCTCGCGCGACATTTCGAGCGAGAAAACCCCGACCACCTGTTGATCGATGAGGGCGGCGTTTTCCGCAATGTTGATGGCGAAGGCGGTTTTTCCCATCGACGGCCGCGCGGCGATGATGACGAGGTCGGCACGCTGAAGGCCGCTGGTCATTTCATCGAGCCTTTCGTAATGAGTTTCCAGCCCGGTGATGCGCTGGCCGCGTTCCAGCAAGGCGTCGATGGAGCCGAACTTTTCCGTAACGATCTCCTGCACGCGCATGAAGCCGCGGCCGATGCGCTTCTCGGAAAGCTGGAAGATGGCGGCCTCGGTGTCGCTGAGCACGTCTTCGGCGGCGTCGGATTGATCGGCAGCGCGCGCAATCGCGGTATTGGCGGCGTGAATGAGCCCGCGCAGCAACGCCCGGTCGCGGACGATCTTGACGTAGTGCTCGATGCTCGGCCGGTCGGGGACGCCATCGAGCAGGCTGGAAACATAGCCCACATCGCCGACGGCTTGCAGGTCCTTATGCCGGTCAAGCTCGTCGAGCAGCGTGATCATGTCGATGGGGCGCGAGTGCTCGGCCAGCTCGACCATGCGGCTGTAAATGCGGCGGTGAGAGTCGAGCGAGAAATCGTCGACGCGCAAGTGCTCGGCCGCCTGGCTGTAGGCGAAGTTGTCGAGCAGAATCGCACCCAGAATCGAGCGCTCGGCTTCTACGTTGGCGGGCAGCGTGCTGACGGGGTACCCAGTGGTGGACATGGCGCGTTTGTACTGTGGCCTAAACCCGGCTTCAGGATAAGCGAAGATAAAGCGAAACGCAAAATGATTTTGTGAACAAGCTGTGCAGGACGGCGATATCTTGTGGAAGTTGCGAGAAAACCGGAAACCTACTCACTGCGGGCCAGGGAGTTGCACGGATTTCCAGGGATTGAAATCTTTTGGCTGGAACAAGTTTGGACCATGAGGCTGTCGCTTGCGGGCGAGATTCCTCGTCCCGCTGGTGAAAACGCGGGACGTCGGAATGACACCGGGCAGAGTTGGTCGAAAATCTTCACAATGCCCGCGCAGACAGTTTCTTGCTGCGTGAAAATCCGCGTGCATGCGTGGTGATGAATCTTGTCTGCCGGGATTCTCCGTCGTGGCGCAGGATGAATTCTTGCGGGCAAAATAAATGCGGCCCGGGCCAGCCACCCGGGCCGCATGGTTCGTGGGTCTCTGGTCTTGCCATCCCGCCGCTAGGAGCTGCGGGTCAATGGCACTGGCCCGACAGCGCTCGGGGAGTGCCGCTTTTGCCAGTCTGGCTGCCTTCCTGCGGTTCGGAGAAACGCACAAATGCAGCCACCGCGATGGCCGGCAGCCCAACCCGCTCAGGGAGCGGGCCTTGGAGGAGGCCGCAATGCCCGGGCAACCGGTATGCGCTCACGCGCGTTTCCAATTTCCCCCGGCAACTCACCCTCGAGAATTGCCGGCTGCCACCGGCGTCACCGCATCCATCGTTCGGCAAAGCCGGAGATTTGCCACGAATTCGCTGGATGACACTGTCGATCAGAAGCGTGTGATCTGGCAACAGAAAAACCGCCCCCGCTTGTGCGAAAACTGTGGAGAGCGAGACTTCGTTGTGGAAACCCTGAGGAAAAGGAAGGAGGAATTGCGATAGGAGTTGCGATCGACAGAGGCGCGATAACTTGGACGATGTAAAACTAAAAAACCAAGAACGGGAAGACGATGCAGGGATCCTTCGACTACGCGGGACGATTCGCGCTGCGAATCGTCCTACTCCGCTCAGGATGACAAAACAGCTAATCCCGCAAAAGCCAAAGCCCCGAGAGTCACTCGGGCTTGAAATGGGTACCAACCGCCACCAGCACGTCTTCTTCTAGCTCAATCCTCGCTCGGATAACAATGAAGTTAGTCCCGCACTCCATCCATGAAGGCCCTGAGTTTCCGCGAGCGCGATGGATGACGCAGTTTCCGCAGCGCTTTGGCTTCGATCTGCCGTATGCGTTCGCGCGTTACAGCGAACGACTGCCCAACTTCTTCCAAAGTGTGCTCGCTGCCATCTTCGAGGCCGAACCGCATCTTGATGACTTTCTCTTCCCGGGGCGTCAGCGTGCGCAGGACCTGTCCCGTCTGGTCCTTCAGGTTCACGTTGATCACCGCTTCCGCCGGCGAAACCACCGCCCGGTCCTCGATAAAGTCGCCCAAGTGCGAATCTTCTTCTTCGCCGATCGGCGTCTCCAAAGAAATCGGTTCCTGCGCGATCTTCAATACCTTGCGCACTTTGGCGACTGGAATATCCATGCGCTTGGCGATTTCTTCCGACGTAGGCTCGCGCCCCAATTCCTGCACCAGTTGACGCGACGTGCGGATCAGCTTGTTGATGGTTTCGATCATGTGCACCGGAATGCGAATGGTGCGCGCCTGATCGGCAATGGCACGGGTGATGGCTTGCCGAATCCACCACGTGGCGTAGGTGGAAAACTTGTAGCCGCGGCGATACTCGAATTTGTCTACGGCCTTCATCAAGCCGATGTTGCCTTCTTGAATCAGGTCGAGGAATTGCAAGCCGCGGTTGGTGTACTTCTTGGCGATGGAAACCACCAGGCGCAGGTTGGCTTCGATCAGCTCGCGCTTGGCCTGCTCGGCGTCCATGTCGCCCTGGATGATCTCGCGCTGCGTGCGCTTGATCTCCTGAAACAGCAGTCCCGCCTCCTGCTCGAGCTTCTCGATCTCGCTGCGCACGGCGCGCGCCTGGCGGCGGTATTCCTTCTTCTGATCTTCGCTGCGTGTTGCGTCGGCCTTGCGCTCGAGATTCTGCGCCTGGCGGTCGAGGGAACGCATGGCATCGACGGTCTTGTTGACGCGGTCGATCAGCCGTTTGCGCTCGGCGTTGGTGAAACCCAGCATGCGCACCGCCAGCGAAACCCGCACGATGGCGCGAGCCAGGTTGCGGCGGGCGCGGCGATGGTCCTTAGGGCGCTTTTTTTGCGATACCGCAACGTATTTTTCCTGCAAGACTCCGGCTCTCTTGTACAGCTTGGCCATGTGGTCGATCTTGCCGGTGAATTCGTTGAGCCGGTTCTGGAGAATCTCGTCGGTGATTTCTTCTTCGTCGAAGGTCACCACCTCTTTGATGGAGCGCACGCCCTTCTTCAGATCCTCGCCCATGGCGAGCAGATCGTGAATCACAATGGGCGAGCGCGACAGCGCCTTTAACACGCGCACCTGGCCGCGTTCAATGCGCTTGGCGATTTCGACTTCGCCTTCGCGGGTCAACAAGGGAACGGTCCCCATCTCGCGCAGATACATGCGCACGGGATCGTTGGTTTTTTCGAGGGCGCCGGGAGTGAGGTCGAGTTCGACGTCTTCTCCCTCTTCCAGATCTTCGAACTTGCGATCGAGCGCGGCGGAAGGCGGTTTGGGGCCTTCCAGCACGTCGATGCCTTGCGTGCCAATCGTGGTCAGCAGGTCGTCCAGGTCTTCGGGACTGTGCACATCGTGCGGGATCAGGTCATTCACCTGATCGTAGGTGAGATATCCCTTCTCTTTCCCGGCATCGACCAGCTTTTTAATATCGTCGTACTTGTCGTCTAGAGCCAAGAGATGTCCTCAAATTCTTCAATTCGCTCGCGCGGGGCGTGCGGTACAGTTTGGAAGGTGGGATTCTGGGAGAACGCGGAGTTGTGCCGCCAGCACAAACTTACAGAGTTTAGCACATAAGTGCTGACGCGTCTATCAGTTGCCCGAGAGAAATATCCCGCCTTCCGCCGCTATCTCCAACTCCGCTAGATATTTAGATGGCTTTCAAGGCCGTTTTGTTTCAAGCCGTTTTCTCCGATGCGCCGCTGCTTAGGTTCTCCTCTGCAAGGCTGGGGTCTTGCAGCGCGCGCTTGAGCCGCACCCGCTCCTCAGCCAAAACGCGCGCCTGCTGCGGATCCCGCGCCACGCCGGCCTGCAACTCCTTCTGAACCTGTTCCAGGCGTCGACGCAAATGCTTGCGTCGCAAAGCGCGGATCGCACCTTCCAGCCCTACTTCCGTGAGTGGTTCGGCATCTTTCAGCAGAATCGCAGCCAGCATGCGGCGGTCGCCATCGGATGCCGGTATTTCCATCACATCGGCGATTTCTGATCCGGCCCCCAGCAGCGCATCCACCAGAGATTCGCTAGCCAGGCCGCGGTGCAGTCCTTCACTTTGAAAGGCATACTGCGCCTGCCGCGCGGGGTCAAACTCATCGTCGGCGCCGTCGCGCGCGGAAAAATGACCCGCTCCCGGCTGAATTTGCCGCGCCGCGGCCAGTGCCCGAATCAGAATACGCTCGGCGTCTGTGACTTGCGTTTCGACCGGAGCCTTGAGCACAGAGGCTGAACGCTGCCCGGCTACATGCCGCAACTCCTGCCGCAACACGGCCGAATCGATGGCCAGCCGCTGCGCGATCTCCTGCGCCAGTTCGTCGCGCACGATGCGGTTGGGAACGCGCTGCACGTGCGGCAGCAGGAAGTTCACCGCCTTGACCTTCCCTTCCGCGCTGCGCACCGGAAATTGGTTGCGGGCGCGGTCAATCAGGTAGTCAAAATATTTTTGCGAACC
>Ga0187782_10003662_pt1 | contig 11470 bp, 10 predicted proteins | sample 0715_SJ02_MP15_2_FD_132454 | JGI IMG/M metagenome (GOLD analysis project Ga0187782, IMG submission 132454) | Tropical peat soil microbial communities from peatlands in Department of Meta, Colombia - 0715_SJ02_MP15_20_MG | ecosystem: Environmental > Terrestrial > Soil > Wetlands > Peat | place...
CGTTCGCGCTCGGCGGTCTTCTTTTCGGGCTTCTTGTCGCTGATGAACGTTCCCGTGCCCTGATGGGTTTCGAGCAGGCCGCCGAGTTCCAGCTCGCGGTAAGCGCGCATCACCGTGTTGGGGTTGATGGCGAGATCGACGGCGAGCTGGCGAACCGTGGGCAGCTGATCTCCGGCAGACAGGGAGCCGGAAGCGACGCCGCCCCGAACCTGATCGACCAGCTGGCGGTAAACCGGCACTCCGCTGTGCAGATCGAGCCCGAACTGGAAGCCGTTTGTGGTGAACCTTGCCATGCGTGTCAGTGTACTATAGATATAGTACACTATGTCAAGCGTTTTTTTGAGCCGGACGATTTTTCACGGAAGGGTCTGGAAAAACAAGCAGATGCGGAAACATAATTCACTCAGCAAGGAGGAGAATATGACCGTTCCCAGTCACGACACTGCAACGATGGAGGCTATGCCGCGCTGGTTGAGCACACTCGCGGCGCTGCTGGTGGGCGCGGGGTTCTTTGCGCTGTGGTTCTGGCTGCTGCCGGGCTGGCTCGGGTTTCACGTCGAAACCGCGGGGGCGGCGCGCTGGCGGTGGCTGGCGGCGGTTCCTTCTGTCTTAGGATTTGCGGTTGCCTTGCGCTGCGTTTGGGATTTCGGCTGGACGGGGCGCGGAACTCCGGCGCCTATTCTGCCGCCGCAGCGGCTGGTGGTGGTCGGCATGTATCGTTACGTGCGCAATCCTATGTATGTGGGATTTGCCGCGGGATGGATCGGGCTGTGGATTGTCTTCGGGCACGCCAACGCGATTGCGATTGTCGCTGTCGCAGCGGTCGCACTTGGGGTGCACCTCTTCGTGCTGTTCTACGAAGAACCGACGCTGCGCCGGAAATTTGGCGCCGACTATGAAGAATACTGCCGCAACGTGCATCGCTGGCGCCCACGTGTGACGGCGTGGAGCAGGCCGTAGCCGCGCTGGGACGAGGCGCAAGCGGAAATCTTTGCCGCGTGTCTCGCGTTATTCTGTCAGCCGGAATTCCGCATGCAGCTTCGCCGTCGAGTCCTCGCCAGCCCACACGTCGAACTGCTCGGGCTCGACAACCCACTTCTTCAGGGTCGGGCTCCAAAACTGCAATTCCTCGGGCCCCAGCTTGAAGTGGACGGTCTGCCTGGCCCCAGGGACAAGGTTCACGCGCTCGAAGCCTTTGAGCTGCCGCACCGGCCGCGACGCGCTGCCCGCGCGCTGATGAATATAGACCTGGACCACGGTGTCGCCGGCGCGGCTGCCGGTGTTGGTAACGTCAACGGAAACATCGAGGCTGGCGCCAACTTTCGCCGCGGTGTTGCTCAGCCGCAAGTTGTCGAAGGAAAACGTGGTGTAACTCAGACCGTACCCGAACGGATACAGCGGGAAGCTGGAACTATCCCAGTAGCGCGAGGTGAAGTCCGGCGCATCTTCCGGCCTGTGAGTCCGGTTGTGATTGTAATAGATCGGCAACTGGCTCGAGTTGTGTGGCCAACTCACCGGCAGGTGTCCGCCCGGGTTCGCATCGCCAAACAGAATGTCGGCAATGCCGTTTCCGCCCTGGCTGCCCGGATACCACGCCTCCAGAATAGCCGGGACGTGCGCTGAAGCCCACTGAATGTCGAGCGGCCGTCCGTTGATCAGAACCAGCACGACCGGCTTACCGGTGGCGACGACAGCTTCCAGTAGCTCCTCCTGCCCGCCCGAAAGTTTCAACGAGGAGCGCGATGCGGCTTCGCCGCTCATGAGCGCAATCTCGCCCAGCACCATCACCGTCACGTCGCTTCGTTTTGCCAATGCCACGGCATCGTCGAACGCCTTGCGCTTTTCTTCGTCAGGCTGCGCCGGCTGTTCTTTCATTGGAATGTCGGGAAGGTTCTCAAAGAAAGAGGGGATATCCCGCTGGATATTCGGCCCATGCGCGAATTCCACGCGGAGGGAATTGCCGATTTTATTCTTGATTCCCTGCACGATGCTGACGGCGGGCGCCGGCTTGGTCATCGCTCCCCACATGCCGTTCAAGTCCAGATCCGCGTCCGCGAGCGGACCGATCACGGCGATCGATTGGATGCGGCTCTTATCGAGCGGGAGTGCATGGTGCTCATTTCGCAACAGCACCACCGAACGCTGCACTGCCTTGCGCGCGGCCTCCATGTGCTCGGGCGCATTCAAAACCTGCGGGAGGCGCGATTCGTCGAGGAAAGGATGCTCGAACAGGCCCAGCCGAATCTTCGCCTCCAGGATCGGCAGAACCGCGTCATCGATCTGCTGCATGGAAATCCGTCCGGCTTTCACTTCCGCGGGCAAATACTTCCAATACGCTCCGCTGGCCATGTCCATGTTCAGACCCGAGGAGAATGCCTTGTAGGCAGCGTCCTCTCCGTCGCGGGCGTAGCCATGCGTGATCAGGCTGTGCACCGCTTCCGCGTCGCTGACTACGAATCCCTGGAAGTTCCAGGCATCGCGCAACACGTCGTGCAGCAGCCAGCGGTTGCCGCTGGCGGGAACGTCGTTGAGATCCATGTAAGCGCTCATGAACGTGGCCGCACCCGCGTCGGCCGCGGCCTTGAAGGGCGGCAGATAGACGTTCCACATCTCTTCTTCGGGAATGTAGGAAGAATCATAGTCGCGGCCTCCGTCGGCGGCACCGTAACCGGCGAAGTGTTTGGCGCAAGCCAGCGCGCGATCCGGGCCCAGCGTCGTGCCTTGAAATCCCAGTACCTGGGCTCGCGCCATGGCTGCGCCCAGATACGGATCTTCTCCCGCGCCTTCGACCATGCGTCCCCAGCGCGCATCGCGGGCAATGTCCACCATGGGAGCAAACGTCCAGGCAATGCCGGCGGCCCGCGCTTCGCGCGCGGCGATAGTTTGCGCACCCTCGACCATCGCTGGGTCCCACGACGATGCCATCGCGATGGGCGCGGGGAAAATTGTGTGATAGCCGTGGATCACGTCCAGCCCGAACAGGACCGGGATGTGCAGCCGCGATTCATCCACGGCGATATGCTGCCAGCGGTTGATCTCCGCCGGGTCCGAAACCCAGAGCACCGATCCTGCGCCGTATTTCCGCACGATGTCCTCGGGCTTGCCCGCCTCCTTCTCGAAAACCGAGAACGGCTTTCCCGGCAGTTGCGAAAGCTGCGCGATTTTTTCTTCCAGCGTCATCTGCTTCAGCAAGTCTTGGGCACTCGGATGTGACTGTGCTGCCAGAAGCGGCACGAAGACTTGCATCGCGGCGAACACAAGGAATGGAAAGAAGTGTTTTGCGGGCTGACTGGACATGGGCTCCTTCTCCTGGTTCGTAGAGGACCGGTCTTGCGTAGTTTATGAAACGCGAAAAGTGTAAACCCTCCGTAGGGACAAAGAGAGCCCGTAGAACGGCGCCGGTATGTTTCGGGCTTCTCTAGCGACCCTCACGCAACCTTGATTCCTGCGCGTCCGGCGCGTAAAGTTAACAGAAAGCAGTCTGCAGGGGGCCACTTTCGGCACAGCCCAAGGAATGTCCAACCAATGAGTGCGTATCTAAAGTTCGGCGCGGCGACCGCGGTGATTTTTCTGCTGCTCGGCTATCTGGCCTACACCGGCGTGCAGGACAGCAAGAGCTATTACGTCACCATCAAGGAACTCCGCAAGATGGGCGACGATGCGTATTCCAAGCGCCTGCGCGTAGCGGGCAACGTGCAACCGGGATCGATCAAACGCAGCGGAACCCACGTGCAGTTCGTGCTGGTCGAGGAAGACCAGAACTTAGCGGTCGATTACATCGGCAGCGAAGCTCCTCCGGACACGTTCAAGGATGATTCTCAAGCCCTGGCTGACGGGCGGTTTGGGCGGGACGGAGTGTTCCACGCCAAACAGCTGCAGGCCAAGTGCGCGTCCAAGTATGCGCCGCAGCAGAATGGGGCTCCGGGCAACAGCATGCAGGCTGAGCCGCCCAAGAGCATGACACAGGTGCAAACTGTGCCCGCTGCCAAGGCGAATTAGCAGATTTCGAGCGATAGATTCTCAGACGAATCGTCGATTCGTTTCTGATCTTGCCGCGAAGTTGCCGAACACTGGAATGGCATCAGAGCCCGTCGATGGATGTAGCTCCTTGGTGTTGCCGGTTTGGCCGGAATGTGCAATTGACCGTTTTTCTCCGCTGGATTACTCTCCTCATCGAGTTCAAGACGAAGTGAACTCCGGCAACCAAACATTGTGGAAAGCGGCCTGGCAGAGGCGCTGAATCCCAAGCTGGAAGCCGAATCTCGCTTGACTTCATACTTGCGGTGATGTAGCCTGCACCGCGAGTTCACTTCCCCGAACTCCGGGCCACGCAGTCAAATCCAAGGGACAATTCAAATCAAATTAGGAGGAAGCATGACTCTCCCAGTGCGCGCTTTTCGTCCGTTTATTTCAACCCAGAACTCCGAACCAAGCCAACCGATAACCCGATTGTTCGTATTGGTAGTTCTTTTTGCTGCAGTTGTGCTCTCTGCAGCTAGCCCAGCTTTGGCCACAACCTATCTCGCGGTCGGCACGTGCGAGCCGGCCTACACCTCTTTTTCCACCATTCAATCGGCTGTGAACGCGGCCCCGGGCAGCGGAAGCACCACAATCTATGTTTGCCCGGGCACTTATCCGGAGCAGGTTCAGATCATCGGCAAGAAAATAACCTTGAAGGGCGTCGCTTCTGGAAGCTCCAACGCAGCGATCATTGTGCCTCCGGCCGGAGGCTTGGTGGCCAATGCGACCAGCACGTTCGGTGGCCCCCAGATTGAGGCTATGGTGCTTGTGCAGAACACAACGGCCACGATCGAGTATGTGACCGTAGATGGCACCAACAACCTCACGACCTGCGGCCAGGACCCCATCGGGATCTTTTATCAGAATGCCTCGGGCACCATCACGCGGACCAACGTTATCCACGTTCAGGTTGTTGGGGGCTTCGGCTGTCAGGGCGGCCTCGGCATCTACGTAGAGAGTGGCGCCACGACAGTCCCGCCGAATTTATCCCCGGAGGCTCCTTCCACCGTAACCGTCACCTACAACAATGTGCAGGATTATGACAAAAACGGGATCACAGCGAACGGAACACCGACCGGAACTGCAAGCAATGTGAACGTCACGCTCACCCATAACACCGTGATGGGCGCTGGGCAAGTGAACGACAATGCTCAGAACGGGATCCAACTCTATGGGGCTAACGGTTCCGTCTCCGATAACATTATTGACGGAAACTGGTACACGGTCGGAACCTATGCCGCGACCGGCATTTTGATTATCCAGTCTTACGCCCCAACAATTACATCCAACACGATCAGCAACAGCAATGTCGGCATCTACCTGGCTAGCGTGAATCCAGATGACACCGACAACGCGGCTGTGACCAGTAACTCGATCATAGCAACTCATCTGTTCGACGCAATTGTGGCCTGCGCCAACAAGTCCACGATCACGAGCAACACGGTTAACTTTGCTGACGAATCTGGCGTAAACGTGGCTTCGGGATGCGGTGATGCGACGCCGACTGATAGCTTAACTTCCAACACGATCAATGGCGCCTGTGCGGGTGTGCTGATTGACCCGCCAGCGACCGCCGCGCAAACGGGGACAGTCTATTACAACGTAGGCACTCAGGTGTTGACCACAAGCAGCGACAGCTGTACGCCCGCGCTCGTCAAAAGGCAAGGTGGACAGAAATCGATTCCCGCGGCTAGTCCTGCCGGGGGAGCGAAGAAGCTGTAGCAACCGCCGATCGTCCTTTCAAAGTGCCGGGGCGGCAACCGTGCGCCCCGGCGCCCCTTCTATATTTATCCCCCGCTTTGCAAAATTCAGTGAAAATGCATAGATTCGCTATTCGCAGGGTTGATGAGCTCGGCGAACAAGTCTCGTGATTAACGATCGCACCTTTGCCATCTCCGTCCGCAATGTCGTGAAGCAGTTCGGCCGCTTCGCGGCGCTGCGCGGGGTCACGGCGGAATTCGACGCGGGGCGCTTTCACGCCATCCTCGGCGATAACGGCGCCGGCAAAACGACCTTGCTGCGTGCGCTGGCCGGGCTCGCCCAACCCACGCAGGGGACGATTTCGATTTTCGGCAAAGCGCCGCGGGAGGCTTGCCGCGATCTCGGCTACATGGCGCATCCATCGCTGCTTTATGACGAAATGACCGGCATGGAGAATCTGCGCTACTTTGCCCGGCTCTACGGAATTGCCGGAGATGCGCGCTGCGCGGAAGTGATTCGGGCGGTCGGGCTCGATCCGCAGCTGATGCGCAGCGTCGGCCAGTATTCCCAGGGGATGCGGCAGAGAATGTCGCTGGCGCGCGCGATCCTGCACGATCCCACGCTGCTTCTGCTCGACGAGCCCTTCTCGAATGTCGATGTGCACTCGGCGCACGAAATGGTGGGATTGCTGAAGGGCATGCGCGAGGCCGGGAAAACGATTTTTGTGGTGACGCATCAGGCAGCGCTGCTCGAAGGGGTGGCCGACGAATTCGTCTGGATGCAGGAAGGACTGATTGTTGACCGCACGGCAAGCGCGACGCGCGGCGTTTCAGGAGGTGTGCAGTGAACTCCTTCTGGGACTTGATGCTGGCGACGCTGGTCAAAGACATTCGCCTGGAGTGGCGCTCGAAAGACGCGCTGAATTCGATGCTGTTCTTCTCGTTGCTGGTGGTGGTGATCTTCAGTTTTTCGTTCGATCCCAATGCCGAGGAGTCCCGGCAAATTGCCGGTGGACTGGTGTGGGTGGCGTTTCTTTTTGCCTCGGTGGTGGCGCTGAATCAGACGTGGGCGCGCGAGCTGCGCAATCAGGTGCTGGACGCATACCGCGTTTCGCCCGCGCCGGCGAATGCGCTTTTCCTGGCGAAGGCGCTGGGCAATTTTATTTTCGTGATTTTGCTGGAAGCGGTGATGACGCCGCTGTTCATCGTGTTTTACAACTTGCGCGCCCTGGGACCCGCGTGGCAGCTGATTCCAGTGGGAGTGCTGGGAACGTGGGCGCTGGTGGTGAACGGGACGTTCTTCGCGGCGCTTTCGCTGCGCACCCGCAGCCGGGAAATCATGCTGCCGCTGCTGCTGTTTCCGATTTCCATTCCGGCGATCCAAGGGATGGTCGAGGCCACGCGCATTCTGCTGGCGGGAGACGGTTCGGCACGATTTTGGATCGTGTTGCTTCTCACGTATGATGTGGTGTTTACTACTGCTTGTCTGGGGTTGTTTGGAACGATTCTCCACGCAGAATGAAACGGGCCTTTTCCATCTTCTCGGTAATTACCGCGGTGCTGCTCGTGTACGGGCTGTACCAGGCTCTGGTGGGTGCGCCGACCGAGCGCACCATGGGTGACGTGCAGCGGATTTTCTACTATCACGTGCCCTCGGCGTGGACGGCATTCTGCCTGTTCCTCACGAACCTGGTGGCGTCGATTATTTATCTGATTCGCAAGAGTGCGTGGGCGGATGCTCTGGCCGTCGCCGCGGCGGAGGTGGGCGTGGTGTTCTGCACGATCGTGCTCATCACTGGGCCGATCTGGGCGCGGCCGGTGTGGGGCATCTGGTGGACATGGGATGTGCGGCTGACGACGACGCTGGTGCTATGGCTGATTTACGTCAGCTATCTCGTGCTGCGGCGTTTTTCCGACACCGCGCAGACTCCGATTCTGGCCGCGGTACTTGCCATTTTTGGCGCGCTCGACGTGCCGCTGGTTTATTTCTCGATCTGGTTCTTTCGTACGCAACATCCGCAGCCGGTTATGGGTCGAGGAGGGTCACTCGACCCGCGCATGCTGCATGCCTTCCTGATTAATCTGCTGGCATTTTCCTGTTTCGGGGCGATGGTTTGCTGGGCGCGCTTCCGGCTGGAGCAGTTGAAACGGGACGTGGATCAAGCACACGCGATGGAATCGCTGGCGGGCGCAAGTGAGCCTGCCAAGGCCAGCCTTCCGTTGAGTAGGAGTTCGAGATGAATGCGCTCGCATTTCTATTTGCGGCTTATATCGCCACGTGGGTGATACACGCCTTCTATCTGGGAACGCTGGTGCGCCGGTTCAGCAAGCTGCGGCAGCAGATGAAGGAGTTGGGCAAGGGGAAGTAGGCTCCCGGGGTTTGATTGCATCGGAGACCCTTCGCTCCGTCTGAAAAACGACTTCGCTCAGGATGACAATCCGCTCGTTTGCTTGTTGAGTTCGCGAGTGGCCGGTTCTTTCAGCCAATATTTCAGCAAGCACCACAACGCTCGCGCGCCATCCTTCCAGCCGATTTTCTTGCCTTCGGCGTAGGTGCGGCCCCAGTAGCTGATGCCGACTTCGTAGACGCGGAGATTGCGTTTGGCGATCTTGACGGTGACTTCGGGCTCGAAGCCGAAGCGGTCTTCTTCGAGCGGGATCGACTGGATTACTTCGCGGCGGAAGACTTTGTAGCAGGTCTCCATGTCGGTCATGTTGAGGTTGGTGATCATGTTGGAAACCAGCGTGAGGAACCAGTTGCCCACGGAATGCCAGAAGTAGAGCACGCGATGCGGGCCGCCGCCGAGGAAGCGCGAGCCATAGACCACGTCGGCCTGCCCGGCAACGAGTGGGCCCAGCAGCTTGGAGTATTCGCTGGGGTCATATTCCAAGTCGGCATCCTGAATGATGACGTAATCTCCGGTGGCCTCGCGAATGCCGCGGCGCAGGGCGGCGCCTTTGCCCATATTGTGCGGCTGAACAAAGACCCGCACCTGCGGAAACTGCTTTTCGAGGTCGGCGAGAATGTCGCGCGAGCCGTCGCTGGAGCCGTCATCGACACAAAGCAGTTCGACCTCCAGCCCGACCGCAAGCACGCGCTCCGCCACCTGCTGCAACGTTGCCTGCTCGTTGTAGACGGGCATTACCACCGACAGTTTCATCGCAAGGAGACTTTACACCATCAGTGCCGAGTACCGGGTGGCGAGTACCGAGTTAGTCGCGAGCCCCGAGTCACCGGCGGAAGCCAGAGGTGCCGCGGAGGGACGACTCGAGACCGCTCACGAACGAGGCGGTTGACATATTAGAAGTAATATGATTAGAATACTTGTAATACTTCCCTTGAATCGCGAAGAACCGCAGCATTCGCACTGAGGCTCACCGGCAAGATCGGTGAGCCCCCTTTTTGGTGGCTGGTGCGCTACACGGCATCGAGGGAACTAGTGGCTTGTGGCGTTGAAAGCGTTATCGGCCAACCGACGTGACGCCTGGCTGCGCTCGGCAGGGCGGACGAATGCGTCCGCCCCCGCATTTTTCGCGCTAACGCCGTAGTTGTGACCGTCCACTAGTGGAGGGAGGACAGCCTCCGCTTATTGGATTGCCGGGAAGAAATCGGGCCCCTCGCCCGGCCGCAGAAACTCGTAGTCTTCAATCGCGGCGGCTACGCCCACCCGCTTGGAAGGGAGCGGCTGGTCCACGCGCACTACGCGCGCCTTGAACCTGACGCGAACGGAATCGGTGAGCGTGATCTGCGGAGGGAAGGTCAGGGTGACGGCCAACTGCGTACCTGTCGAGATGGTGCGATCGAGGTAGAAAAAAACTCCGCGCGCGCTGACGTTCTGGGTTTCTGTGTGAAACTCCGGGGTGTCCTGGATGCGGACGATGGCCGGCAGGCGCATATCGAAGCGCCGCATCAAGCGCCGTTCCTGGGAAGTGATTGGCATCGCCGGCCAGCGGAGTGCACTCCCATACACTCCCGCGAGAAGTCCCCCAACCCTCGATGCACCCACTCTATAGAATTATGCGCGATTTGCAAGCGCAAAAATGTTCGGGAAGTCGCCGGCGTGGCGGCATCTTTCTGCACGGTCGGAGGCATCTGACCCAATTTGGAGCCAGCAGGGATAGGTTCGGCTTCAAACGGAACGCGCCTCGGCTTGACTTGCCTATCCGCTAGATGTTTAAGTAGGTGTTTATTTTTCCGCCAGTTCCAGCGATTAAGCTGCGGGCGAAGGCCTCAGCGTCCATCGGCGCAGACTCCGGCTGTCCGTATCTCCATCTCACGCGGATCGTGGGCAGTCGTGGGCATAGATGCGCCGCATGGGTGGACAAAGTGGAAATTGGATGGAACGGCATGGGAGGAAACGCGTGAACGGAAATCGCCGTGGTAAGGGAACGTCCGTGGTGCGAGGTCGCATGCTCGCCGCTGGGCTGGTATTGCTTGGGGCAGGATGCGCTGTTCTCGGGTGGAGTTCCCGGCCGCGACTGAGCGTCTCGCACCAAGCTCCTCCCACGGTCGCCGATCAGCTTCTTGGAGTTGGGAACGCTCCATCGCAGGCGGAGGGTGAGGTAGCCCGCGCTCATGCCCTGCTTGCCGGCCTGCCCATCATTTTCGAGCCCAACCAGGGGCAGGCAGATCTGAACCCATCCGATCCGCGAGCCGAGTTCGTGAGCCGCGGACCAGGCTACAGCCTTTTCCTCGGCCGCGAAGGTGCGATCCTCAGCAGGGTTTCGCAGAAGCCGGTGGATCGCGCTCACCAATCTGTGGCTCGAGTCGAATCGGTTGAAATGAAGTTGGTGGGAGCCAACGCCGGCGCAACGCTTTCGGCAACCGATCCATTGCCCGGCAAAAGCCACTACTTTATCGGCAACGATCCTTCGCGCTGGCGGACCTCCATACCGCAGTTTGCCCGCGTGCGTTATGAAAGTGTCTACCCGGGAATCGATCTGGTTTTCTACGGCCATCAAGGACGGCTGGAGTATGACTTTCAAGTCGCTCCCGGGGCCGATCCGGCACGCGCGGAACTCGAATTCAATGGGGCGAAGAAACTGGAACTGCGGGAGGGAGCGCTCGTCATCCAGAGTGCGGACGAAAGCATCAAGCTCGAAAAGCCCGTGGTTTATCAGGAGAGCGAAGGGCGTCGTCAGTTGGTGGAGGGACGTTTCGTGCTGCGCGGAACGAACCGTGCTGGATTTGCTATTGGTCCTTATGACCGCTCGCGGAAACTGGTTATCGATCCCTACCTGAGCTTTTCGACTTATTTTGGAGGCAGCGGCGACGAGCTTGCGTCTTCGGTGGTGGTCGATAGCGACTTCAACATCTACCTGGCCGGATCCACTACTTCTCCTAATCTCCCCGTAACTGCCGGAGTTTTTCAGCCCACCCTGAATTCCGCGGCCGGCGCACAGAACGTTTACATCGCGAAAATCACGCCGCCGTTGGGTTCGCTGGCGGCTACGCTGGACGACGTAACGTACCTTGGAGGAAGCGGGCAGGACACGCCGGCCGGCATCAAAGTGGACGGAGGATTTAATCCGTACGTGGCGGGCACGACCACGTCGGACAACTTTCCCACGACTCCGACCACCGCGTATCAGACGGCTCCGGAAACCGGCAGCGTGGGGACCTCGCACGTGTTCGTGACCCGGCTCAACGCCAACTTTGAGAACCTGGGCTACTCCTCCTATTTGTCGGGGAACAACACCGACGCAGCCAGCGGCATGACGATCGACCCGGCCGGAAATCTGTACGTCAC
>Ga0187782_10003664_pt1 | contig 11466 bp, 3 predicted proteins | sample 0715_SJ02_MP15_2_FD_132454 | JGI IMG/M metagenome (GOLD analysis project Ga0187782, IMG submission 132454) | Tropical peat soil microbial communities from peatlands in Department of Meta, Colombia - 0715_SJ02_MP15_20_MG | ecosystem: Environmental > Terrestrial > Soil > Wetlands > Peat | place...
CAACATCATGACGCTGGGAGACGTGAGCGAAGTGTACGTCAAAGGTAAGGTCGACGAGGCCGACATCAGCAAAGTCTATATGGGCCAAGCCGCGCGCATCTCGGTCGAGTCGCTCAAGGACAAAAAGTTTATGGGCAAAGTCACGAAGATTTCCCCGCTTGGAGTTGAGAAGGACAACGTTACCACGTTCGAGGTTCGGGTCTCCATCCAGAACCCCACTGGGGAGCTGAAAGCGAACATGAGTGCCAATGCAGAGATTATCCTCGAGGAGAAACATAAAGTGTTGATGGTGCCGGAGGCAGCGGTGATCTATGACAAAGACCGCCACACTTTCTTGGAAACTCCCGATCCTGGGTCCAAGACCGGCCGGCGCAAACTCTCGGCGAAACTGGGAATTTCCAACGGCGTGAAGACGGAATTGCTTGAGGGTCTGAAGGAGGGTCAACAGGTCATACTACAGTGACGACGTCCGTAGTCCGTGGCATGCAAATATGCCGCTATAGGGAGGCAACTTACGACGGACAACTGACAACGGACAGGCCATGGTCTTCCGCGATCTCATCCTCGACACCTTGCGCACCTTGTGGTCACACAAGCTACGGACCTTCCTTACCATGTTCGGCATTGCCTGGGGGATCATTTCCATCACGCTGATGATTGCCGCAGGTGAGGGGCTGCGAGTCGGCCAAATGAGGCAGCAGGAGACTTTCGCCAAGGACCTGATGATCATCTTCAACGGCCGAACCAGCATGCAGGTGGGGGGACTGAGGGCAGGTCGCCAACTGAACTGGCAGGATTCGGATGCCCCCGCTGTGGCGGAGGAGGCCACCGCCTGCCGGTACGTCTTGCCGGAGCTCTCGAGGGACAGCTTAACCACCCGCAGCCTGTACAACAACGCCTCACCGGAGGTCACAGGCTCGCTTCCCCCTTTTGCTGAGATAAGGTCCATCCGCGTTGCGGAAGGCCGCTTCTACCACTGGGGAGACAATGCCCAGGGGCGCCGTGTAGCCTTCCTTGGCAGCAATATCAAGAAGCAGCTCTTCTCCACCCGCCCCGCTGTCGGCGAAAGCATCTACATCAACAACCTGCCTTACACCGTGATCGGAGTAATGGAAAGCAAGGACCAGAACAGTTGCTATGACGGCTGGGATGTGGACAAAATCTTTATCCCCTTCGGCGCCATGCTGCGCGATTTCCCCAACAAGCCTCCCCAGCTTCCCACCGCCCTCGACCACCTTTTGGTAGCTCCGAAGTCGCTCGAAGAGCACGAAACTTGCAAGCGGCAAGTGCTGCGCGCGCTGGGGCGCATCCACAACTTCGATCCACGAGATAAGGAAGCCGCTCCCATCTGGGACACCGTCGAGGAAGCTAAGGGATTTCAGAAGATCATGGACAGCATGAAGCTCTTTCTGGGTGCGGTGGGCATCACCACACTGCTGCTGGGAGGGATCGGTGTGATGAACGTCATGCTGGTGGCCGTGCGCGAACGCACCCGGGAGATCGGGGTGCGCAAAGCGGTGGGAGCCAGCGCGCGAGCGATCTTGACACAGTTTTTCATCGAGGCGCTGATCGTGGTGCTATTGAGCGGCGGTGTGGGCATGGGCATTGCCTACGGTGTTTGCGCCCTCGTCGATCTCATGCCGATGCCTCCCTTCTTTGCGGGTCTACTACCCACCTGGAAATCCGCCGTGATGTCCTTTGCGCTCTTGGGAACCATCGCCATCTTTTCGTCGCTTTACCCGGCGCGGCGTGCCGCTCTGGTGGATCCCATTGAAGCGCTGCGGTATGAACCGGGGGGTTAGCCGACAGCCCGAGGTAAGAACATGTTCCGCGAAATCTTCATTCAAGCTTGGACCGCGCTTCGCCGCCAACCGCTGCGGAGTTTCCTCACCATGTTGGGGATTACATGGGGTATAGCCGCCGTCGCCCTCCTCATCGCCTACGGCCGAGGGCTTCGGTCGGTGGTCGTCGCGGCCTTTGATGCCTTCGGCAAGGGAGCGGTGATCTGCTGGCCCCAACAGACCAGCGAGCAGGCAGGAGGCCAGCGGGCGGGCAAGCAAGTGGTGCTGGAAAAAGCGGACCTGGAGGTGGTCCGGGAAAACGCCACCCTGGTCAAGACGGCCTGCCTGGAAACCGTGCGTTGGCTTCCCATTTCTTACGGCGACCGCCTGGCCAATACGGCAATTCGCGGGGTCTGCCCCGAATACGGAGAAATGCGCAACGAGGTGCCCAGCGCCGGCCGGTGGATCAGCCCCGAGGACATTCTCGAGCGCCGGCGGGTGGTGTTTCTCGGCGCTCGTCTTAGGGAAAAGCTCTTCAGCGGCCAGCCTGCCGTGGGTGAAACGGTTCGCATCAGCGGCACCCGCTTCACCGTGATCGGAACCATGGACCGGAAGATTCAGGACAGCAATTATTTCACCAGCGACGACGAATCGGTCTGGATACCCTACTCGAGTGCTGGGGATATCTGGAACACTCGTTACGCCGCCGTGCTGGTCTTCGAGCCCCGCGCGCCACGGTTCGAAAAGGAGGCCATGAGTCAGGTACGGGCGGAAATTGCTAAACGCCAACGCTTTTCTCCTACGGACGAGCGCGCCATGATCATGTTTGGCCGAGAGCAGTTCCGGCCCATCATCGATGGCATCACTATTGGCTTCGAGGGGCTTTTCGCCTTTGTGGGAGCGCTCACCCTGGGCATTGGGGGCGTGGGGCTCATGAACATCATGCTAGTCGCCGTGGAAGAACGTGTTCGGGAGATTGGTTTGCGCCGGGCCCTGGGGGCCCGCCGCGGGCATATCCAGTTGCAGTTTCTGGCTGAGGCGCTGCTCATCACCGCCATTGGTGGGGTCATTGGCATTGGCCTCGCCTACGCTGCCTCCGCGGCCATTGGAACCCTTCCTCTCTACGGCCCTCTTTACGAAGACACGTCGGGTAAAGGCGATATCCACCTTTATATTTCTCTTGGGACCGTCACGGTTTCCACGGCCATCCTGGTCTTCGTGGGACTCCTCAGCGGCCTTGTCCCTGCCATCCGCGCCTCGCACCTTAAACCCGTCGAAGCTCTCCGTTACGAGTGACGTGGCGCAGGCACTCCTGCCTGTGCCCAAGGTTGATGCATCCCATGCCTAGGTCACAGGCAAGAGTGCCTTTGCTACCTTACCGTCCGGTCTCTTGACACTCACATGCCGGGGATATATCCTTCGTTGGAGCATATCTTGACGTAGGCTATTCCCGTGCCGGCTTCCCGCCAGCCGCGCCGGGTGGTTTCACATGCGCGCAAGCAAGAATTGCATGGCTTTTTCGGCAACCAAGGCGGGGATTGGCCCCCCAGCGCACTTTAAGTTACGGGGAAGATGATGTCCGGGTTGTTCCCATACTCTCGTTCTCTGCGACTCGTCGTTCTCATGGTTGTCTTGGCTGAGAGCTTTGGATTGGCACAGGCCCCGCCGAGCTCGCGCATCACTCAACCCATCTACGATCAGGTCCGCGTCACACTGAAGGGGAACGTGCATCCGCTCGCCGAACCCCGCTACGACCAGGGCGCGGCGCCTGATGACCTGCCCATGGAGCGGATGTTGCTGGTGCTGCAACGCGGGCCGGAGCAGGAATCCGCCCTGCGGCAACTGCTTGATGACCAGCAGGTGAAGTCCTCTTCCCGTTACCACCAATGGCTAACGCCGGAGGAATTCGGCGAGCAATTCGGACCTACCGACGCGGATATTCAGGCGGTCACCGGGTGGCTGACCGGGCGGGGCTTCAAAGTGAACCACGTGTCCGCAGGTCGCACGGTCATCGAGTTTTCGGGCACGGCAGGGTTGGTACGGCAAGTCCTGGGCACGGAGATCCACCGATTTCGCGTGAACGGCGCGGATCATTGGGCGAACACGAGCGACCCGCAAATCCCCGCCGCGCTGGCCCCGGTGGTGGCCGGTTTCGCTTCGCTCAACAACTTCCCCAAAAAGCCCTTGGTTAAGAGACTAGGTTCCTTCTCACGGTCGAACTTGACGGGCAAGGTCCAACCACTCTTTACCTATCCTCCCTGTGAGGGTGCTTATTGCATCTACACTTTTGCGGTAGGCCCCACCGATTTCGCGACGATCTACAACGTGGGGCCGCTCTGGGCTAAGGGTACGGACGGGACGGGGCAGACCATCGCGGTAGTGGGCGAAACCAATATCAATCCCCTGGATGTCGCGGACTTCCGAGCTATGTTCGGCCTTCCGCCAAACGTGCCCAACATCATTTTGAATGGGCCCAACCCCGGGATCAACGACGACGAAACGGAGGCTGACGTCGATGTCGAGTGGTCCGGAGCGGTTGCCAAGGGTGCAACCATCGATCTGGTGGTCTCGGAAACCACCGAGGCGACACCCGGAATAGATCTTTCAGCACTTTACACCATTGATAACAATCTTGCACCGGTCATGAGCATCAGCTACGGTACATGCGAGGCGGAATTGGGAGCAGGCGGCAATGTCTTCCACAGCACGCTCTGGGAACAGGCCGCCGCTCAAGGCATAACGGTAGTGGTCGCCGCAGGGGACTCGGGCTCGGCGGGATGCGACAGCGCGGCCCAAGGCGAATTGGCCGCTCAGTACGGCCTCGCCGTGAACGGCGTCGCTTCCACCCCCTTCAACGTGGCCGTGGGTGGAACCGACTTCAATGATACCTCCTCCTTCTCCACCTACTGGAACCAAACGAATTCTTCTTCGTCTCAGAACTCTGCCAAATCTTATATCCCAGAAATGCCTTGGGATGACGGCTGCGCGGCGACCGGAACGCTGACCGGCTGCACTCCTCCTTTCGACCCCACGCTTTTCTCAGGGGGCTTCGATTTGGTCGCCGGCGCTGGCGGCCCCAGCAGTTGTACCAATCCCTCGGGCGCCTTCCCCAACTTCACTTGCAGCGGAAATTACTCCAAGCCTCCCTGGCAGAGCGGAGCGGGAGTGCCCTCGGACGGCGCGCGTGACGTACCGGATTTGTCCCTGTTTGCGGGCGACGGCGCTAACGCGAGTTTTTACGTGTTGTGCCAGATGGATGCCAACAACGTCTCTTATGGGGGCAGCAGCACCTCTTGCGACTTGAACTCTCCCTATTTGGACTTTCAAGGCGTGGGAGGGACATCGGTTTCGGCGCAGGCCTTTGCCGGCATAATGGCACTGGTCAACCAAGCTCATGGGCACCAGGGCAATGCCAACTACGTCCTCTACCCACTCGCCGCACGGGGGGGGAACACCTGTGTTTCCAGCGCCGCAGCGGTCAGCGATGCGTCTTGCGTTTTTTACGACATCACAACGGGCACCAACTCCGTGATCTGCCAGGGGGGCTCATCGCACTGTAATAACACTAACAGTGCTAGTGGTCAATATGGAATTATGGTTTCAGGTAACCCTCCTTCCGCTGCCTATGCTGCCGGTTCCGGCTATGACCTTGCCACGGGGCTGGGCTCCGTCAATGTCGCGAATTTGGTCAAAAACTGGGCCTCGAACTTCACGGGCTCGACGACCTCCCTGTCACTTTCGACTAACCCCCCCACCAACCCGATCACCCTCACCCACGGCCAGCCCGTGAACTTCACCGTCGATGTTACTTCCGGCAGCGGCACGCCCACGGGCGATGTTTCACTCATCGCGCAAACCGGTAGCAGCTCGAGCAACGTCACCGGCATCGGGCCCTTTACGCTGAGCGGTGGCAGCGTCTCCAGCTCGACCGACATGCTCCCCGGCGGGTCGTACAGCGTCACCGCTCATTACGCGGGCAACGGGACTTATGGCGCCAGCGATTCGACGCCGGGAATCCCTGTGACCGTGACCAAGGAAAGCAGCCAGACGCAAATACAACTCGTGACGCTCAGTGCCACCGCGCCTCCCGGGTACAGTTCTACGACCACCCCATACGGGTCCAATTACTTCCTCCGTATGAATGTCACCAACAGCAGCGGCCAGCCCTGCGCTTCGCCCACAACCGGCTTGATGTCTTATCCCTGTCCGACCGGCGCTTTGACGGTGACGCCGGCCCCCACCGAGCAGAATCCGCCTTCCGGCACGGTTCCGGGAAGCTATATCTTGAATAGCCAAGGTTATGCCGAGGATCAGCCCATCCAGCAACCTGCGGGGACTTACAATTTCGTGGCCACCTACGCCGGGGACAATAGCTACACCGGGAGCACGTCTCCAACGCTGCCAATCACCATCACCCAAGCCTCCACCACCACCACGATTAGTCCCCCCGTTCCCCCTGTCTTGGAGGCACCCGCCATTTACGTTACGGCAAACATCAACACGCAGAGCAACGGCGCGGCCCCAACGGGCACAATGAACCTGCTGAACAACGGGGTTTCACTGGGCCAAAGCAATGTGTTTGGGAGCGCCGCCGCCTCCTACATCACCGGCTACGAATTCGCCTCAGGCGGCGCAGACTTCAAGCTTACCTTGCCACCTGGCCCTACCAATCTCACCGCGCAATATAGCGGCGATAGCAATTACGCGGCTTCGAGTTCAGGAGTGGTTACGATTACCGTGACGGACTTCAGCCTGTCTGCCAATCCCTCCCCGGTCACTATTTCGGCGCCAGGGCAGTCGGGGGTCTCGACGATCAGCGTCACTCCGCAATACGGATTCGGCGGGACCGTCAACTTTAGTGTTGCCAGCGGCTGCCCGACAGGGGCAACTTGCACATTTTCGCCCTCATCCGTCACCGTGGGCGGCGCTTCGGCAGGGACCAGCACGCTGACCATTACCACCGCGGCGGCCAGCAGCGCGTCCGCAAGCCTGTCGCCTAGAGCCCTGCCGAGTTTTCGCCTGCCAGCAGGGTTGCTTTGGTTGTTGGCCGGGTTGCTGGCTCTGGCCCTGCTTCTCAGTTCGCCCACCCTGCGGCGGCGCCCCGAAGCTTCATTGTTTGCCACTTCCCTGCTGCTGATAGGAGTGTGGACGGCCTGTGGCGGAGGGGGCGCAAGCAGTCCTCCGGCGGCGCCTATCGTAAGCCTTTCCCCGACCGGTCTCACGTTTAGCCAACAGTACGTGGGCACCGCGAGCGCGGCACAGAAGGTAACCCTGACCAACACCGGAAATGCCGCGCTGTACATCGAGAGCGTCGGCTTCACTGCCACGAATCCCGGGGATTTCTCCCAGACGAATACGTGCGGCAGCAGCGTTGCCGCAGGAGCTGACTGCTCGGTCAGTGTGACGTTCGCGCCGACGGCGGCGGGGGCGCGCAGCGCCTCCCTTAGCATTACCGACAACGCCAGCAACAGCCCTCAGACCGTCAACTTGACGGGCACGGCTGTTTCGGGAACGCCGCCGGGCACCTACCCGGTCGTCGTAAATGCGGTCTGTGCAACTGATTCGCATTCGGTAACGGTTAATGTTGTCGTTCAGTGAGGAGGCGCCCTCTAAATTCCAGCCCTATGAAGCTGCGAAAAAATCGGACTGTAGCGGCGGTCTATGACCGCCGCACCTTTAGAATCACGGTCTTCGGCGCTCATAGAGCGCCGCTACAGCAGGCCAAGCCGATTTTTTCACACCTTCTCTCCCGCGGGGGGAGGGTGTCGCGCTTCGACGCTTTCACAAGCCGGAGCGCGACGGGTGAGGGGTCACTTGCAATGGTCGGGATCGGCGAAGTGACTCACCTCCGTTAGGTCTTTTCGCATTGGCTCGGTGGAGAGGGAGGGCTATATCTGATGCGAAGGTTCAACCTGAGAGCTTGGCTTGCGAAGGGAAGAAATCCCTCACCCGTCCCGCGACGGCTGGAGAAAGCGCCCTCGCGGGACACCCTCTCCCCAAGGGAGAGGGCAGCTTTCTCTCCGGAGAGGGCAGCCTTCTCTTGCGTTCCCTTGCTGATGCTTATTGCCGCATGCGCCGTTCCCGCGCTTGCCCAGACTCCGGCCACCCCGCTCCTTACTAAGCCAATCGACGAAGCGCAGTTGGTAGTCCTCAACGGCAACGTGCACCCGCTGGCGCAGGCCCGCTACGACGTAGGCGCTGTGCCGGATTCGTTTCCCGCTGAACGCTTGCTTTTGCTGCTGAATCGGCCCACGGAGCGGGAAACCGCGCTTCGGCAATTCTTGCATGACGTCCATACGCCTGGCTCTTCTCATTATCATCAATGGCTCGCGCCGGAGCAGTTTGGCGAGCGGTTTGGTCCTGCCGATTCGGACATTCAAGCGGCGGTGGGATGGCTGAGCTCGCGCGGGTTCAGCGTCCGAGGGGTCAGCAAGAGCAAGAGGCTGATCGAGTTTTCGGGGACGGCAGGGGAATTGCGCAAAGCCTTCCATACGCAAGTCCATGAGTACCGCATCGAGGGCGAGTCCCACTACGCCAACGCCGACGAGATCAGCATTCCGGCGGCTCTCGCGCCCCTGGTACATGGCATCTCGCCGCTCAACAATTTTCGCGCCCAATCTTACCTCAAGGCTGCCGGACCGGCACTTTATTCGCCGGCCACAAGGAAAGCCACTCCCTTGTGGACCGCACCGAATCAACTCGGCACCGCGAACCCCTATATGTATCTGCTCGCGCCGGAGGACTTTGCCACGCAATATGACCTGACGCCGCTTTATCAGGCGGGGGTGAATGGCGCGGGGCAGACCATCGGCATCATCATGGCATCAAACTTCGATATCAGCCTGGTGGATGCCTACCGGCAGTTATTCAACCTTCCCAGCAATCCCCCGCAGGTGGTGATTGATGGCGATGATCCCGGAACGCTGGAGGGGATTGCCACCGAAGCTTATCTCGATGTGGAACTGAGCGGCGCAGTAGCGCCGGGCGCCACGGTAAACCTCTACATATCGAACGGCAGCGACTTGCAGGATCCACTGAGCTTGGCGGCCCTGCGCGCGGTTGAAGATAACCAAGCCTCGGTTTTGAGCGTGAGTTTCGGCGAGTGCGAAGGGTTTCTTGGGGAAGCTGGAAACCAGTTCTGGAACGGGCTGTGGGAACAGGCAGCGGCGCAGGGACAGACCGTGGTGGTTGCCGCCGGCGACAGCGGAGCGGAATGTACCTGGGTCCCGTCCGTCAGCGGAGTCGCTTCCACGCCGTGGAATGTGGCGATGGGGGGCACGGACTTCTACTACTCCGATTATGCCAGCGGCGCGGCCAGCGCCGCCACGCTCTGGAACCAGACGAACGATTCCAACCTGGGGTCACTGAAGGCGCCCTTGCCGGAGCAAGTGTGGAACGATGCCTTTGGGCTGGATGTAATCTCCCCGGGCATTGAGTACAACGAAATCGCTGCGGGAGCGGGGGGCGCGAGCAATTGCAGCACGCTCTCGGGGTCCACTTCCTCTGCCGTCTGTGTCAGCGGCTATCCCAAACCAAGCTGGCAGGCCGGTCCTGGCGTGCCCGCCGACGGCGCGCGCGACCTGCCCGATGTTTCGCTCTTTGCCTCGAATGGCGCCAATCTCAGCGCCCTTCCCATTTGCGCCGACGAAGGCGAGTGCGCGGTCGGGGCGGATGGCCAAGCGGAAGTTTTCCTTGTCGGGGGCACCTCCACTTCGGCGCCGTCGATGGCGGGGATCATGGCGCTGGTGAACCAGAAGTATGGGCGGCAAGGCCAGGCTGATTTCACGCTCTACCCCTTGGCACAACAAAAGCCAGCCGCCTTTCACGACATCACCCTGGGCAACAACGAGGTTCCCTGCTATGCCAGCACCCCCGACTGCGCCATGGGCACAGGCGGAGTCTACGCCACGACCATTTACTCGGCAGGCCCTAGTTATGATTTGGCCAGCGGGTTGGGATCGGTAGACGCGAGTGTGATGGTGAACGAGTGGAATTCCATCACCTTCCTGCCCACCACCACCACGCTGCATCTTTCCGCGACTAGCATTACGCATGGAACGCCGGTAACGGTAACCACGGCCGTGGCGCCGGAATCGGGGTCGGGAACGCCCGCCGGCGCGGTCGCGATTCTGACCGATTCGCCCTTGCTGGCGAGCCAGGGACAAGGGTCAATTACTCTCAGCGGTGGAGCGGGCAGCCAGACAGTGAACTCTTTCCCGGGTGGAACTTACCAGGTAACAGGGCAATACGGCGGAGACGGAGTGTACGGAGTCAGCACCTCGTCGCCCGTAACGCTCAGCGTCACGCCCGAGAATTCCAACATCAACTTCGCCATCACGGATGAAAATGGGAATGCAATCCCCGGCACAAATGGCAATACGGGTTACTACGGCCAGCCGGTGTATCTCAGCATCCAGCCCACGGGCGCAAGCGCTGCCAAGGGGACGAGCGATGGCAAGGCCACAGGCAGCGCGACCTTCACCGTGGACTCGACCACCGCTACGGTGCCGCTGAACGCGACGGGGGTCGCCAGTTGGACCCCGCCCATTCTCAGCGTGGGCACACATACGGCGAGTGCCACGTATTCCGGGGATGCCAGCTTCCATGCTTCGTCGGCCAGCCCCATCACCTTCAGCGTTGCCAAGGGATATCCCTTAATAACTGATTACATTGACGAGCCCTCTTCGGGATTGGTTTTCAATATAAACGCGGGAGGCAATCTGACTGTAACTATGGTGGTGGGTACTGTCTTCCCCGACGAAATACTCGGTCCATCTTTCTCGTCGGGTACTGCGGCTCCCACCGGCACCGTCACCGTGTGCCTTGGTTTATACCAAAACCCGTGTGCCCAGCCAATCTATTCTCAGACAGCCACTCTCACTCCCCCGAGCGGGAACTACAGCCAGGACTCCTCGGCGACAGTGACGTTCACAAATCTCGCTGCGGGCGGATATTTCCCCTCGGCAATCTACAACGGGGACGCAAACTGGCAATCCGTGCAAATGACAGATGCCCGCTATATTAACGTTTCTTCCTCCAACTCCGCACTAGCGGCCTCCACGACCACCTTGAGCATTACGCCGACCAACATATCCAGCACGCAAGTCGCAACCTTTACGACCACGGTCACCGGAACGGGAAGCTCCGGGATCGCTCCGACGGGGGAGGTCGACTACTACAACAACGGCATTTTGTTCACTTACGCCATACTTGCCCCTGCCAAGACAGGTTCCACAAATTCGCTCTCATTCCAGCTCAACGTATCGAATCTCTGGACCAACGGAGCCAACCAAATCACAGCAATTTACGACGGAGATAGCCACTACCTGCCCTCCACGAGTAACGTGGTGAACATAACCACCACACAAAGCGGCGGGGATTTCTTGATGACGCCGCAACTGTCCCAGATCACCGTCGGGGCGGGCAGCTCGGGAACGGTGGGATTGAACCTGACCTCCCTCAACAATTTCAGCGGAATTGTGACTTTGAGGTGTGCACCGTCTTCGAGCAACATCAGTTGCAATGTGAATCCGGCGTCCGTGACGGTGAATGGGGCGGCGACGGCGGCGGTGACCATCAGCGCAACCGTTCAAGCTGCCGGATTGTATCTGCCTCTCGAGGTGACACAGGCAAGAGTGCCTGTTCCACGCGGCTGGTTAGGCCTTGGGGCCGGTTTGATCTGTGC